>Ga0302326_10033868_pt1 | contig 10136 bp, 9 predicted proteins | sample Palsa_T0_3_FD_202264 | JGI IMG/M metagenome (GOLD analysis project Ga0302326, IMG submission 202264) | Peat permafrost microbial communities from Stordalen Mire near Abisko, Sweden - Palsa_T0_3 | ecosystem: Environmental > Terrestrial > Soil > Palsa > Peat permafrost | place: Sweden: Abisko...
GTGGCAAACAGGACTCCCATCCGCATGGAAGTTTAGGCTCCGCGCTCACCCAATCCGAGCCGAAACGGAACCGTCGTCCTTGTCCTGCGGCGAGCACATCGAACCCGTCTCATCGCCGACGGGCGGGCCGGGAAGCCGCCGCGCGTGGCGGGTGCGGCGAGATGGATGAGCTGCTGCGTTAGCGAACACGGGGCGTCTCGACGCGGCGTCCCGTTGGCTCCGTAGCTTCGATCAGGTCAGCGCCCCAAGCAGCAGTCAAGGCGACGCTGCCCGAACGGCGACGAAGGAGCAGCAGTCGCTTAGGTTGCCTGAGCTCAGCCGGTGAGCTCGCCGGCGTGCTGAACGAGTGCTGTGAACGCGTCCGCCGCGTCTAGGTTGGCAACGTGGCCCGCATCTGGCACGAGGTGAAGATGGGTCTTCAGGCCGACGGCGAGATCGCGGCTCAAAGGGATATTCGATGCGTCGCGATCCCCGCAGCAAACCAGCGCGGGCAACGCGACCGCCTCAATCTCGGCCGTCCGATCGAAACTGTTCACCTCGTCCACGATCGCGGCGAAATCGGCCGGGGCCAGTCCACCGAGATCCTCAACAGCAGCGGCCCGATCGGGCTCAGGAACGCCCGCGACGAGATCCGCGACTACGCCGGACGCCGCCTCTGGGGGCATGGTCCGCAGTGAAGCGGCCATCTCCTGCTGACCGGCGCGCATGACCTCAGGCAGCGACAAAAACCCGCAGCAAAGGACGATCCGGCGGACCTGCTCACCGTGACACAGCGCTAGCTCAAGGGCAACGACCGCGCCCAGCGACAATCCGCAAAGGTCAACCAGACCCAATCCGCGATCGTCGAGCAACTCAACGATCTCGGCGCAAGCGCGTGCAAGCGAGAAGGGCCCCGCGCTGCTTCCGAAGCCCGGGAGATCAGGGGCGAGAACGAGCCGCTTGCCCGAGAGCGTCTCCAGCTGTGGTCGCCACCCGCGGGCCCCGGTGCCAAAACCATGCAATAACACGATCGGTACATCCCCCTCACCGGCCTCAATGACGTGCAACATCGCCACGACCGTACCGGCACCCCTCGAGCTGACCGCCACGCCGGCTCAACTCAACACGCGAACCACGTGAGAAACCCTGGGCCCGCCACCCTCAACCAGCGCGATCAGATCGGCCGTGCTCCGCTTCCGCTCGCGCGAAGTTTTCGACACTTTCGAGCGCGCTCACGTTGCCTATGCGCATGCGTAGGCAAGCGCTTAATGGGGCCGCCGCCTCCCGCCGTGGCAGCAATCCCGTGAGCCCAGCCTAGGCGACCGTCGGAACGGAGACCGTGCTCGCCGGGCTCGGTGATCGCATTCACGGTTGACTCACGTGTGGCCGGACGAGTCCTTCGAGAGCGAAGCGATAGCCGGGTCGCTGCGGTGCTCGCGAATCTTTTGCCGCGGCAGCGATCGCGAGCGGAGGCGCGAGTCGGTCACGCTCACGGCCGCCGATACACCCCAGCTCGCCGGCGCGCGCGGCACCCAGTGGCGTTGGCACGTCGTGGCCAGGAAGGGAGGGTTTGCGCGACGGTGAGCGCCTCGTGGAGATACTCAGAAGCGAGATGGAGTTGCTCGAGCATCGGAACTATGAGCGTGATCGCGCCATCGACCCTCTCTCGGCGCACGCCGCCGCTGACACGGTGGCGATCCCTCCCGGACCCGCCAGGATGGTCGCATCGGCGTCGCGTCCGTCAAGGTCGGCCCCTTCGGGGTCGGCTTCGCCGAGGCCTGACGGCCCTCCCTTGACCGACGCTCCGTCCGACGCGTTCTGGCAACGAGGTCCGGGATGGAACGCGCCTGGACGGACGCCAAACCAGAGCTCAAGACTCGCAACGACGAGCGCACACTGTACGCACAGGATGCTGAGTGCCAAGACGTCCCAAAGACGTCCTTGAGCCGCTCGACACGAGCGCTCGGGCGACAGTTATGCAGGGAAAACTCAGTACCCGCGGCAGGACTCGAACCTGCGACCCACGGCTTAGAAGGCACGTCCAGGGCCTGCAGTTCTCGCAAATAGCGTCAGTTTGAGGACTTGAAAGACCTGGTTAGAGGACGTTTCTGAGCGAGAAGGTTGCGCGAGGCCGTTGCCCGATGGCGACCGTTGCCCGACCGTTGCCCGCTGGCCGAGAGCCGCGATATGGTCGATTCGTGGCCCCCCGGAAGGCGGCTCCGGAACCGACTTCTCGCCCCTTCGTGCGGCAGCGCGCGAGCGGCCCGTTCTGGTACGCGAAGTGGTCACGCGGTGGCACGCCGGTCGTACGCGCGCTCGGGCGCGCGTGGGTCGAAGGGGACAGCGAGCGCGGCTGGCGGCCGCGGCGTGGCCGCGCTCGCGACGGCGCGCTCACCGAGGCGCAGGCCAGCGCCCGGATGCTCGAGCTGGTGCGCACCCACCATCTCGACGAGTCCAAGGTCGAGCAGGACGAGGGCGAGCGACGGCGTCGAGGTCTCACGTTCCGTGAGCTCGGCCACGAGTGGCTGCACTTTCTGCAGTACGAGAAGGGCGCGAAGCCCTCGACGCTGACCGGCTACCGCGAAATGCTGTCCGAGCCTGGTGTGCCGCACCGACGTGGCCGCGGCAAGACGCCGGGCCGGCTGATGGAGCGCTTCGGCAACCGAGGAGATCACCACGCGTGAGGTCGCCGACTATCTCCGCGCACTCGAGCGGACCGGCGCCAGCCCGCGCAAGGTGAACCGTCACCGTCAGGTCATCAGCGCGATGTACGGCTACGCGATGCGCGAGGACAGCCACGCCTTCGAGCACAACCCCGCCCGGGGAACGTCTCGGCGCCGCGAGCCGCCGCCGGCGGTGCTCGACTTCTACGAGCCTGACGAGGTGGAGGCACTCGCTCGCGCCGCGGAGCGCGGCGAGCACCGGCACGTCTCGAAGCTGAGCTACGACGCGGCCGAGACAGCCGCTCGCGACGCCGAGAACCGCCAGGACACCGAGCTGTACCGGATCGCCGCGTACACCGGTCTGCGTCTCGGGGAGCTGCGGGCGCTGCGCTGGGCCGACGTCAGCCTCGTCGACCGCCGGCTCGTTGTCCAGCGCGCGTTCAGTCACGGGATCGAGGGTCCGACGAAGAGTTGGCAGGCCCGTTTCATCCCGATCGCCGACCAGGCGGCCGAGGCGTTCGCGCGGTTGAGCACGCGCGACGAGTTCGTCAGCGACGACGACTACGTGTTCTGCTCTCGCGTTGGCCGCGCGCTCGACGGCTCGGCGCTGCGCAGGCGCTACCAGGCGGCCGCCGCCGCGGCGGGTCTCCGCGTGCTGCACTTCCACGCGCTGCGCCACGGCGCCGGATCGATGATCGCCCGCGAAGCCGACCCGCGCTGGGTACAGGGCTTCCTCGGCCATTCCAGCATCACCACAACCGAGCGGTACCTCCATACGAAGGCTCGCCCCGATGATGTCGAGCGTCTCAACCGCGCGTTCGCGCCCGGCCCCGATCGCTCGCTCGCGGGCTCCTCTCACACCCCGTGACATGCAACGGCGACGGCTCGGATCGGGACAACTTGGGACAACTTCGGACATCTTGCGGCGGAAATGCGCAACGAGCGCCCGTTTCACGACGTTTGGCAGGGTGCACGCGGCCACCAGGCCGGCCCGCCGCATGCGCCGAAATCCCAAGCGCCACGGGCGATTTCGGCGGCAGGACGACTTTGGACGACTTCGTCAAGCACCCAGTGCGTGGAGTGTGTGCCTGTCGTTGTCGGCGTTCGGGTGCAGTTGGCGCACGACCTCACGCCATCCATCGCGGACCTCGGTGCGAAAACGCGTCGGACGGAGCGCCGGTCAAGGGAGGGCCGTCAGGCCTCGGCGAAGCCGACCCCGAAGGGGCGACCTTGACGGGCGTGACGCCGACGCGACCATCCTGGCGAGTCCGGGAGGGATCGCTCTGGAGCCGGAGTCAGATCGTCCGGCAGTGAGCTTGGCGTCGCCGATGACCCGCACTTACCCATGACCGTCCTCGCCCAGGTCGTCGATCCCGATGGCCGACGCGTCGAGTTGACCGTCGAACGGTGGGACCACATCGTCGACGACCACGACGGCCACCCCGAGCTTGATGCGTACCGCGCCGACGTGATGCGGGCCGTCAGCGAGCCGCACGAGCAACGCCCCGGCCGCCGAGAGAACGAGCTCTGGTACTTCCGTCGGAACGTCGGCCCGAGTCGCTGGCTGCAGGTGGTCGTAGCCTATGAGGAGGAGCGCGGCTGGATCGTCACCGCATTCGGCCGCCGCAGAGACCCATGACCGTCCAGATCGGCAACCTCACCTTCGACCGCGTCCGCTACGACGCGGACGGCGACGTGCTCTACCTCCACCGCGGCGACCCCAGCGATGCGGTCAACTTCGACGCCTCGCCCGAGGGCCACGCCCTACGCTTCGATGGCCAGGGCGACCTCGTCGGCGTGACCATCCTCAACACCCGCTGGCTGCTCGACCACGATGGCGCGATCGCGCTCACGCTTCCGACGTCTGAGCGACTCCATCTCGCCCCCGAGCAGCTCCACGGCGCGCTCGCCATCGCGTAGACGCTCCGCTCCGGCCACGGCCTGCCCGTGTCGCTGGGTTCCGCCCCGGCCACGGCCCGCCCGGGTTCGCTCGGTGCTGCGCGCGCCGGCGGCCTGTCGGTCCATCGGCGGCCGTGAGCGTGACCCACTCACTCGCCGCCGCTCGCGGTCGCTAACGCGGCGAAGGGATCGTGTCCGTCGGCGCTTCCGCGGAAGCGCTTCGTCGCCAATGCGATCGTGCAGGAGAGGGCGATCGCAGGACGAATGCGATCATCGGACACACCGAGTGATGGATTTGTCAGCGTGGCGTAGTCTCGGCACGGGTCCTTTTGCCTAGAAGGTGTAGACGCCGGGAAACCGATGCTGCATGGCCGAGATCTATCTTCGACAGGGCGACCGGTACGTCGCGATGCGTGAGACGCCGTACGACGCTGAGGATGTTCTCCAGGAGCTGATCGAGCGTCATCCGGAGATGCTTGCCGGCGGCGAGTCGCCTCAATCGTTGATCCTTATCCGGCGTGAGGCAGCGATCAGTGACGCTGAGGAGGCCGCCGCTCGTTGGTCGCTTGATCATCTGTACGTGGATCGGCAGGGGATCCCCACGCTTGTGGAGGTCAAGCGAAGCAACGACACGCGGAGTCGCCGGGAAGTCGTGGCGCAGATGCTCGACTACGCCGCGCACGCGAGAACTTCCTTTAACGCCGAGCGAATGGCCGATTGGCTTGAGGAAGCGGCACGGAAGCGTGGCAGCACCGGCGCTCAGACTCTGCTGGAGGTCTTCCACGTCGACGATGTCGATGGTTTTTGGCAGGATGTTGATACGAATCTGAAGGCGGAACGACTCCGTCTTGTGTTCGTCTCGGACAGCATCGGGCCAGAGCTTCGTAACATCATCGAGTTTCTCAACCGCCAGATGAGCGCGACCGAGGTCCTGGCGATCGAGGTCAAGCAGTACACCGATGCTGACGGGGAACACCAGACCATCGTGCCGCAGCTCGTGGGCGATACAGCGGAGGCGCGAGCGGTCAAACGTCCAGCCGCGCGCGGCGAGCCTCTTGATCACGATCAGGTGGTCGCCAAGCTTCGAGAGCACAATGATGAGGCCGCGCATGCCGCCGACGCGCTTCTTGGCTGGGCAGAGCGGAACGCGCGGCTCAACGTGCGCTACACGGCGTGGTTCGGCATCATCGAGATTGGCGGCGCGCCGCTTCTCAAGATCCGACTAAACCCTGACTCGGTTCAACGAGCTCTTGAAGTGCACCTCGAGACTCTGGCCAGCTGGGGCGAGCCGTGGGATGACCACCACATCGAACAGCTCGTTCGGGACCTGGCTGGCGTGGGCGTGGAGCTCAACTCCGGCCGCCGGTGGCCAAACGCGCCGATAGAGCCACTCGCTGATGACTCTAGACACCGCCACTTCCTGAACTTGATCCAAAGGGTCATTGACACCTTCGCTGATAAGCGCCAAGCATGAACTGACATCCCTGCGCCGGCCAAGCCCACGGCCCACCGTCCCCTCGCGCTCGCGCGCGGGAAGCGACGCGCCGCATGACGGCGCCGAAAGAGCGGCTGATGACCCTTGCGGAACACTCGTGGGCGCCGGCGGAGCTCAAGCGGCGTTTGGTTGCCATTGCGATCACGAGGCGTGCGACGGCCAACGGACGGATGCAGTCGTCCGGGCAATACTGGCGGGATAGTGGCTCAGCCCAACTAGTCCTGCGAGCTTGTGCAGCCGCGCACCACTCAAGCGTTACCTTCCGCGCAACTTCCCCGTAAGACTCCTGTCGCCTGCCAGACGTACTATGAGCCCAGACCTAGACGAATCCGTCGACCAAGCCTATCTGTGCTGGCGCGGTCCTCAACAAGTGCTCTCCCTGACGCATCCGAAAGGGCGGGCGATCGCAATGGCGACGACTGCGGTCATGCGCAATACCCACACGGCGGCAGCTTTTCCATCTCGGTCTGAGTCGCCTCGCGCACCTCTTCGTCGGAGTAGTGCTCCGTGATCGCAATGCAGTAGCGGTCGTGGTGCCGGACAGCGCTTGCGAGACGGCCATTGTGGTAGCCGACGAACCACGAAGTCAGGCCAAGCCGCACCCGATCTGTAGCAAGCCATGCTTCGACGGTGGTGCCCTGTTCCTCGAGCTCACGCTGCCACGCGCGCAGCTCGCGCCCCACGGATCGCGCTCGCACGCCACGAGGATTTGACCGCAGCCAGTCTTGCTTGGCCCGATATTCCTCCGGGCTCATCGCTGAACTCTGTGGGTCGTCATCGTCCTCACCTCCACGTGGATGCCACGGGACAGCGTAGGTGTTCGGCGCATGTAGGGCCCTCCACAAGGGCTTGGGGTTCTCTGAGCGGGGAGTTGTGCGCAGCCCCGAGCGATCCGGCCATGAAGTGGACGGAGGGAGGACGTGCCACAGCTACGCGAGGGGTTGAACTGTTCCGACCGGCCTAGCAGGCCGCTACCCGGACACCCGTATATCTTCCGCTAATGCCATCTGCGATAGACCTATTGCGGTGACCTGACGGTACCGAGGACGAGAAGCGGACGGTGCTCGCGGGCGGTTCCACGATGCATGTGTGCAGCAGCCGAGAGCGAAATGCGCCGACTACCGGTCACTGTCTCCTCCATCTCGTGAGCCGGCCGCCGGCACCGGAGGTGCGCACAATTGCATTTGCGTCTCCGTCGCCTCGGACCGAACGAGCGCTTCGGCGAGAGGCTGTCGGAGAATCCCCGCGGTCTGATGCCTTCTTGTACATCAATGACAAGAAGGCGATTCTGCGCTGGGCCATTTGGGTCTCGGGAGCTCCGCTTCGGCCGCCTGCCGCCCTCCTGTGAGGTCCCCCCAAAACGCCGTTGTCACTTTCGTACAACCACTCGGAATTCTCCGACAGCCTCGCGACGGACGAGTCGACAAACGCGGTGGCTCGTCGCGCGACCGCTCCGTCATGAACGCGATCCCGCTGCCGACGGGACCGCCTCGCCGTTCGACGAGCGAAGCAGTCAGGACGCACGTACCGAGACAGCCACCGCGCGCTGCCGGTCGCGGACATCTGCGATCACGAGGTCACCGCATCGGGCCGTGACCGCCTTCCTCATCGCGCGGTCGGTCCGCCACAGGTGCGTCGGCCTCATCGTGATTAGCGTCCGTCACGACTATCTCTGTTGTCGTCGGGGTCGAGGCGAAGCCGTATGACGTGCCGCGGCCGCTCGCTCGACGGATGAACCTCCCACCCGGCACCGATGCCAGTCCTGGCCGGGAGTGAAGCTCCCGGCGCGATCGGCAGGGCAAGACCGAGCCCTCCCAACGAGAACACCATCGCGACGGGCGACTCCGGCTGGTTGACGTCGACCGAAATCCTTAGGTGGCCGGAGCGGCTGGCTCGAAACGGAAGCTGCAGCAGGTAGCCCTGGAACGGAGCCCCAAGTACCGCGTGCCTCAGATGGTCCCACCGACGGTCAAGCGCAGAGACAGCATCGCTGAGGTACATCGCCCCAAGCGCAATCTTCCAGAGAGCCCGAATGGTCCGGGCCACAATATCCTCTGGATCACGAACCACAGGTCGGAGCTCGATGTCGAGACCACCATCTGGCGTCGCAACGGCTGAGGCCAGCAGCTTGACCCGAGCACCATCGATATCCAGGAGCAGCTCGCCCTCCGGTTCTCGGCCCTCAATGAGGTCCGGTAGCTTTCCTCGGCGATTCGTCATCTTCTCGAGCCCACGAGTCAGCTGCACGTCAAACCGCGCCAGGAACGGGCCATCGACCTCGGCACCGAGCCATTCGTTACAGCGATCGCATACACCGCCAGGCGGAATGACGAAGCGGTCGGCATCGGTTCCGAAAGCTCGTGGAACCGCATGTTCCTCGCCCTCAAATGACCCGTCCGCCGACAAGCAGTAGAGACATTTCCGTACCGGTGCCTCGACCCAGACCTTCCGCTGCTTGGTTTTCATGGCGACGTAGATAGTCTCCTGAAGGAAGCTAGGCGCTACGCAGAAGGTCGCGCCGACTAGCGACAAGTTCCAGACTAGGGCGCCTGTGCAGTCGGTGGTGCCGCGGAACCACCCGGCGGCTGACGAGCGCTTTCAGCATGGCGATGAGCGCGGCGCCTGCGATCGGATTGGCGACGGAGCGATCGCCCGGCCTGCCGATGGCGGGCGATCCCCTTGCCGCGTTAGCGATCGCGAGCGGCGGCGAGTGAGTGGGTCAAGCTGACGGCCGCGGATGACCGACAGCCCGCCGGCACGCGCACCACCCAGCGACGTTGGCACGTCGCGGCCAGGATGGGAGCGTTTACGCGACGGTGAGCGCGTCTTGGAGATACGCAGAAGCGAGATGGAGGTGCCCAGGCATCGGAACCGCGAGCGTGACCGTGCCGTCGACCCACTGGCGCACGCCGCCACTGGCACGGTGGCGATCCTTCCCGGACTCGCCAAGATGGTCGCATCGGCGTCGCGTCCGTCAAGATCGCCCCGTCGGGGTCGGCTTCGCCGAGGCCTGACGGCCCTCCCTTGACCGACGCTCCGTCCGACGCGTTCTGGCAACGAGGTCCGGGATGGAACGCGCCTGTACGGACGCCAAACCCGAGAGCCTCAAGACTCGTAACGACGAGCGCACGCTGTACGCACAGGGCGCTGAGCGCCAAGACGTCCCAAGACGTGCCTTGAGGCCCTCGACAGCGGGCTCGGGCGACAGCTCCGCGCCCGCCGCCGCCCGGGCGGGTTGCAGGCCGCCGACGCCGCGCAGAAGCGCTCAATCGCCGGCCACCGCGTAGAGACATTTACGGGCAGTTTCGAGCCGGACGGTTGCCCGCGACCGTTGCCCGGCCAACTTTTACAAGGCAAACCAGCGGCCGGCGCATCCATAAAGCGTCTCTATGCAGGCGAAACATGAGTACCCGCGGCAGGACTCGAACCTGCGACCCACGGCTTAGAAGGCCGTCGCTCTATCCAGCTGAGCTACGCGGGCGGGTTACTGGAGTATGGCGGGCCCGGACGGCCGGATCAGGACCGCGTAGGCTTGCCCGGCGATGCCGCAGGCATTGTTCTTCTTCGGCGCGATGTCTCCGTACTCATGGTTCGCCGCCGAGCGGATCGGCGCGCTGATCCCGGACGCGGCGTGGCGGCCGGTGTTCGCGGGCGGACTGTTCCGGGCCACCGGCAGATCGACCTGGGGCCTGGGCGAGCGGCGCGAGGCGGGGATCGCCGACTGCGAGGCGCGCGCCGAGTCGCACGGGCTCGGCCCGATGCGCTGGCCCGAGGGCTGGCCGTCCAGCGACGTGCTCGTGGCGCGGGCGATGGTCGCCGCCGACCGCCGGGGCCGGCTGCAGCCGTTCGCGCTGGCGACGATGCGAGCCGAGTTCCGCGACGGCGCGCGGCTCGAGGACGCGGCCGTACTCACGGCGGTGGCGGCCGAGATCCGGCTCGACGGCAGGGTCCTGATCGACGAGACACGGACGCCGGAAATCAAGCAGGCGCTGCGCGCGCGGACCGAGGAGGCGGTCGCGCTCGGCGCGGCCGGCATACCAACGGTCGTCATCGGCGACCAGCTGTTCTGGGGCGACGACCGGCTGGACGAGGCCGCCGCG
>Ga0302326_10033869_pt1 | contig 10136 bp, 6 predicted proteins | sample Palsa_T0_3_FD_202264 | JGI IMG/M metagenome (GOLD analysis project Ga0302326, IMG submission 202264) | Peat permafrost microbial communities from Stordalen Mire near Abisko, Sweden - Palsa_T0_3 | ecosystem: Environmental > Terrestrial > Soil > Palsa > Peat permafrost | place: Sweden: Abisko...
GGACATGCTGGCCGTGGTCAGTGCGCCGGGCGCCGATCCGGTGGCGCTCCTCGCGACGGGCCGGGCCGGGTCGGGGGTCGACCCGGCCAAGCTGCGGGCCGAGGGCCATGCCGTGATGCCCGTGCGCGGCGATTTTCGGACCGTTCCGGTGCCGGGCGCCGTCGACGGCTGGCTGGCACTCCACGGCCGGTTCGGGCGGCTCCCGCTGTCGAGGGTCCTGGGCCCGGCGATCGAGTTGGCCGAGGAGGGCTTCGTCGCTTCTCTGATGCTGTCGCTGGCCAGTCATCTCGTCTATCAGGTCCCGGGGGCGCAGGAGCTGTGCCCCGATGGCCCCCTCCCTCTCGAGGCCCACGTGCGCCTCCCCTCTGTCGGTCGCACGCTGCGGGCCATAGCCGGCGACGGGCGCGATGGCTTCTACGGCGGGGAATTCGGTCGGAATCTGCTCGATCTGGGTCAGGGCGTGTTCGTCGAGGCGGACATGACGCGCGATTTCGCGCAGTGGTGCGACCCGTTGGTGCTGCGGGTCTGGGGGCACGATCTGTGGACCGTCCCCGCACCCTCGCAGGGCTACCTGACGCTCGCCAGCTCCTGGATAGCCGACCGGGTCGGCATCGGCACCGATCCCACCGACCCGCTCTGGGCCCACCTCATCGTCGAGGCGTCCCGCGCCGCGGGACACGACCGCCCCGCTGTCCTCTACGACGGCGCCGAGGGAACGTTCCTCCTCGACGAGCAACGGTTGGCCGACGCCGCCCACCGCATCCGGCTCGATCGCGCCGCGCCCCCGGACGTCACAGCTGGCGCGCCGGCAGACCCGAGCGCCTCCCTCGCACGGATCGCCGATGGCGACACGACCCACCTCTGTGCGGTCGACGCCGACGGTCTCGGGGTGTCCCTGACGCAATCGAACGCCCTCGACTTCGGCTCGCATCTCGTCGCCGGTTCGACCGGGATATTCCTGCACAATCGAGGGGTCGGCTTCTCCCTGGTGCCCGGACATCCCGCCGAACTGGCCCCCGGGAAGCGGCCGCCGCACACCCTCTCCCCCATGCTCGCCACGACGCCGGACGGCGCGCTGTCGCACCTCATCGGCGCCATGGGGGGCGATGCGCAACCGCAGATCCTCCAGCAGATCCTGGCTCGCATGCTGCACGCCGGCCAGGACGCGGCGACCGCGGTGGCCGCGGCCCGGGTCTCGCTCGTCGCCCCGGCGGCCGGCCCATTCCGATTGTGGTGGGGCGACGACCTCGGGGTCTGTGTGGAGCGTCATGCGCCGGCGGCCTGGATGGACGGCCTGACCGAGCGCGGCCATCGGGTGATTCCGATCGTGGCCTTCGAGCCGAATGCGGTGGGCGGGGCGCAGATCATCTCGGTGGTCGACGGTATGGAGGGCGACGGGCGTCACTTCCTGGGCGCGGCCGATCCGCGCAGCCCGTGCGCCGGGACGGCAAGCCGCTGACGGTGCATCCCGTTCTGCGGGCAATCGGGGGGCCGGCCTGGCAGAATCGCGAGATGCATCGCGAGGTGGGGAGACCGGCATGAGCATCATCACCCGACCAGACACCCTGCTCCCCGACCCCGAGCCGCGGCCAGTGCAGTTCACGGTGATCTCGGTCGACGATCACCTGGTCGAGCCACCGGATATGTTCGAGGGTCGCCTGCCGAAGCGCTTCGCCGAGTTGGCTCCCCACATCATCGAGGACGAGAAGGGTCACCAGCTCTGGGAGTTCGACGGCGGGCTGTTCACCCAGGTCGCCATGAATGCGGTGGCCGGGCGGCGACCGGAGTTCATCAAGGTGGAGCCGACCCGCTTCGAGGACATGCGGCGGGGATGTTGGGACATCGATGCCCGGATAGCCGACATGGACATCAACGGGGTGTGGGCCTCCCTCAACTTCCCCTCCATGATCACGGGGTTCTGTGGGCGCGTCTTCTCCGCCGCAAGCGACCCGGAGTTGGGCTTCGCGGTGACGCAGGCATGGAACGACTGGCTCTATGAAGCATGGTGGCAGCCGTACCCCGAACGCATCATTCCCTGTGGCATCACCTTCCTGGCTGACCCCGAACGCGGAGCGGCGGAGATCCGGCGAAACGCGGCGCGAGGGTTCCGCTCGGTCACCCTGCCCGAGCGGCCACACCGGATCGACCTCCCGAGCCTGTTCTCGGGCTACTGGGAGCCGATCATCGCCGCCTGCGAGGAGACCGACACGGTGATCTCCCTCCACGTCGGGTCTTCGGGCATGGCCGACCTGTCCCCCGACAGCCCCAAGGTTGCCCTGGGCGCGACCTTGTTCGGGCAGATGTCCTTGTCCGCCTGCGCCGAATGGGTCTGGTCGGGAATTCCGGCCCGTTTTCCGGACATCAAGATCGCCATGAGCGAAGGCGGCATCGGTTGGGTGGCAATGCTCATGGACCGGCTCGACAACATCGTCCACCGCTCCGGCTACGGCCGTGACTACCACGTCTCAGGCATCCTCCCGGCCGAGGCTCTGGCCAGGAATTTCTGGTTCTGCACGATCGACGACCCCTCCACGATCGAGACTCGTCACCGGATCGGGATCGACCACGTCATGGTGGAGGTCGACTACCCGCACGGCGACTCGACGTGGCCCGATACGCAGGAAGTCATCCAGAATTGTTGGGGCCATCTGCCGGTGGAGGACCTCCGGAAGATGACGCACGAGAACGCGGCCGCTCTCTATCGCTGGAGCCTCCCGGATAATCCTTTGCCCTGACCGTTCAATGGCCGGCGGCGTCCCCTTGTTAGCGCAGCCGGCAGCGGTCAGACCGGGGCGTTCTGCCTGTTCGGTGGCGAGTCGGTCACATTTTGGTTGCCACGTCGACCACTCTCTTTACCCCGATCACGCGAACCGTTATGGTCGAGCAACGGGAGTAGGACCGGGGGGAGGTCGTGACGTGCGTCGACAGAGGATTGCGCAGGCGTTCAGTGTGACGGTGTTGGGCTGTGCTCTCGCGTGCGCCCCCATGGCAGTGGCGTCGGCCAGCCACAAGCCCAAGCATCACCACAAGTCCCATCACCACAGCACGAAGACCGTGTCCAAGGGTGGACTGAACCCCGGGAGCAAACTCTGCGCCACCCTCAGCGACGCTCAGTCGAGCTCGGGCAATGTGGGCACCGCCATAGAGAAGTCGATCGAACAGGGTATGGCGTCGGGGAACTACGCGGCGGTGAAGCAAGCGATGCTCTCGGACATCAATCTCTCCTTGAAAGAAGAGGGACCGGCCGAGTCGGCCCTCAGCTCGGCCCCCGCCAACGTGCAGGCGGCCATGAAGGGGCTCTTCGGCTTCGTCACGAGCTACAAGACGGCCATCGCGAACTCGACCAGCATCACGCAGCTCGAGACGTCCATCGTCTCTCTGGCCGGGACCTCACAGGTCGAAGCCGACAGTCTGACTCTGGCCAACTACGTCACCGCGCAATGTGGCACCACGACGACAACCACGGCGGCGGCCATTCCCTGAGCAGCCCACGCCGTCATCGTTGCGGCAATCCACGCCGTCGCCATCGACTCCTCAAGCCGGCGTCCTGGCGGCCCCCGGAACCTCCTGGCCGCTGAGCTCGAAGGCGTCCCACATGGAGGCGTAGCGTCCGCCGAGGGCGCGTAGCTCGTCATGTGATCCGACCTCTGCCGCCTCACCGTTGTGCAGAACGACGATGCGGTCGGCCGTCCGGGCCGTCTGCAGACGGTGGGCGATGATGATCGTGGTGCGATGGCGGGACACCTGCTGCATCGCTTCGGCGACACGGGCCTCGGTGGCCAGGTCGAGATTCGACGTGGCCTCATCGAGGAGGAGGATGACGGGGTCCACCAACTCGGCGCGGGCCAGGGCGATGAGTTGGCGTTGCCCCGAGGAGAGCGAACGCCCGCGCTCGAGTAATTCGTGGAGGTACCCTCCCGGAAGATCGGCGATGAAGTCGTGCGCGCCGACGGCTCGGGCGGCCGCTTCCACCTCGTCGTTGCCCGCCTCAGGCCGGCCGTAGGCGATGTTGTCGCGGATGGTGCCGGTGAAGAGGAATGCCTCCTGGGGCACGTAGCCGAGCTGGCGCCGGTACCCGAGGAGATCGAGCGTGCGGAGGTCGAAGCCGTCGACACGCACCGCGCCCTGATCGGGGTCGTAGAAGCGGGCCAGGAGTTTCATCACCGTCGACTTCCCCGCTCCCGTCTGCCCGACGAGCGCCACCGTCTCGCCGGCCTCGATATGCAGATCGATGCCGCGCAGCGCCTCCGGTGGCTTGAAGCGCGCCGCGTCCGGCGCCTGCAGGAAACGGGGATCCTTCGGCCCGCGTCGCTCGGCCCTCGGCGCGGCCAGCGCCGGCTTAGCGCCCTCACCGTCGAGACCCGGCCGGAGGGTGACCGAGGGATAGGAGAAACGGACATGGTCGAGCGTGATGACACCGCGCAACCGTCCCGGCATTATCGGTTCGGCAGCCGGAGGGGTGAGCGTCTCGAGCCGCATCAGGTCCGCGATACGGGCCACCGAAACGCGTGTCTGTTGCCAGGAGTCGAAGACCTGGGAGAGCTGCTGGATCGGCGAGAAGAACAGGTCGATGTAGAGGATGAAGGCGATGAGCGCGCCCGAGGTGAGGTGCCCCGAGGCGATCAACCCGGCACCGACGCCCAGCACGATGGCGTCGGCCACGCCCGAGAGGAATTGGACGAAGGGGAAGTAGACCGCCACCAGGCGTTGCGCCGCAACCCGGGACTCGAGATAGTCACGGCCGAGGCGCCGGAATCGTTTGATCGTCTCGGCCTGATGCACGAAGGCCTGTGAAACGCGCACGCCCGAGATGCTCTCCTGGAAGTCGGCATTGACGATGGCGATGCGTTCGCGCGACAGGTCATAGAGCCGTGCCGCTTTGCGGCGGAAGATGACCGTGGCTACGGCCAGGGGGATGACGACGGCAAGCGTGCACAGCCCGAGTTCGAGATTGATGAGGACGAGAGCGACCCCCACGCCGACGAAGGTGACGATGGAGACCAACGCCGAGAGCAATCCGTTCTCGATCAGCGATTCGAACTGGTCGACGTCGGTGGTCATTCTGGTCATGATCCGGCCCGCCATCTCGCGCTCGTAATAGTCAAGCGACAGTCGCTGCATCTGGGCCCAGATGCGGATGCGCAGCGACAACATGATCCGCTCGGCGGCCCGACCGGTGACGAATGTCTCGCCGATCTCGTCAATGAGGTCGATCAGCGTGACGACGAGAAAGACGGCGGCCGCCGCGAAGAGCACGGCCTCCGAGCCCTTCGCCACCCCGCTGTCGATGCCGGTCTTGATCAGGATCGGGCCGGCCAGGCTGGCCAGCGCGTCGATCACGACGAGGACGAGGCCCACGAGGAGCGGTCGGCGGAACTCGCGCAACAGCCGCCGCAGGTCAAAGCTCCTGTCGTGGCGCGCCTCTTTCGCCAGGTCGACCTTGGCGAAGTCGCACACGGGGCGGAGTGCGGCCACCCGCTCCAACAACTCGGGCGTGGGGGCGAGATTGAGCCGCCAACCGCCTCCCCCGCCGCCGCCTCCCCCGCCACCGAGCCCAGGTCCGATGCTCGGGGCGCCGACGGTGTGCAGGATCGGCTGTCCCGAGCGCGCCCCGGGAGCGCCAGCCTGCCAGGCCGACGCAGTCGTGCCATCGCCCTCGGTTCGGGCCGCGAGCGCGGCGAGGGCCTCAATCCGGTCCCCTGCTGCCTTGGCCAGATCTTCCTCGACGCCCGAAAGGAGAGTCCGGTAGACGGGGCTGCGCGCCAGGAGCTCATCGTGCGTCCCCTGCTCCACCACCCGCCCGTCGACCACGACGACGATGCGGTCGGCCAGGTGGAGTGTGGACTGGCGATGTGCCACCAGGAGCGTCGTCCGGTCGGCCATGACACCGCGCAGGCCTTCGTGAATGGCTTCTTCGACCTTCGAGTCGATCGCACTTGTGGCGTCATCGAGTATCAAGATGCGCGGATCCGACACGATGGCCCGGGCCAGCGCGATGCGTTGCCGCTGGCCGCCCGAGAGGGTCAGCCCGCGCTCGCCGACCATGGTGTCGTACCCGCGCGGAAGCCCGAGTATGAAGTCGTGCGCCTGGGACACCCGGGCCGCCGCCTCGATCTCCTCTTCGGTGGCGCCGGGACGGCCGTAGGCGATGTTGGCACGCACCGTGTCGGAAAAGAGGAATGCCTCCTCGAACACGACGCCCACCTGGCGGCGGAGCGACTGCAGGGTGACCCCGCGGACGTCGTGCCCGTCGACCATCACGCAACCGCGGTCGGGGTCGTAGAAGCGTGAGACGAGCATGGTGGCGGTCGACTTGCCGCTCCCGCTCGGGCCGACGATCGCCACCCGCTCGCCCGCGGCGACCCGCAGATCGAAGCCCTGGAGTACCGGGGCTTCCGAGCCGTAGGAGAAGTGGACGTCGGAGAACGTGATCTCTCCGCGCAGGGTGGGGAGCTCGAGCGCATCCGGCGCATCGGCGATGGCCGGTGCGAGGTCGAGGAGTTGGAAGATGCGCTCGATCCCGGCCCGGGCCTGCTGGCCGATGGTCAGGACGCCGGCGAGTTGGCGGGCCGGCGACACCAGCTGGACGATGTAGGTGGAGAAGGCCAAGAACGTGCCGAGGGTGATCTCGTGGTGCAGGGCGAGCCAGCCCCCGAAGGCCAGAATGGCCACCTGTCCGATCGTCGGGATGGCCTCGAGCAGCGGCTGATAGCGCGACTGGAGCCGCACGGCACGCATTTGGGAGCCATAGACCACCTGCGCGGCGTCGGCGACCCGCTCCAGCTCCCGCTGCTCCTGGCCGAAGGCCTTGACCACACGCACGCCGTTGACGTCCTCGTCGACGATCTGCACCACTTCGCCCTCGCGCTGCTGCCCGTCCCACGTGGCTGGAAAGACCCGACGTCGCATGCGGTAGGAAACGATGAGCAGGGACGGAGCGATGATCACGCTGACCACGGCGAGCAGGGGCGACAGGTAGAACATGACCCCCAGCGAGAACAGCATGAGGAGCACGTTGCCGCTCATGATGGAGAAGAAGCTCAGGAGCCCCTGCACCAACGTCGAGTCGGAGTTGGCGCGGGCCACCAACTGGCCGGTCGGCATCCGGTCCAGGTTGTCGAAGTCGAGCACCTGGAGGTGTTCGTGCATGGCGTTGCGCAGATCGAACTGCACCCCGAGCGCCATCCGGCCGCCCCGGTAGCGACGCACGTAGAGGAATCCGAACGAGGCCACAGCCAGGCCGATGAGAAAGACGAGCCAGGGCCACAGGGACGACGTGTGCGTGACAATGACCCCGTCGACGATCTGGCGCTCGATGAGGGGGATGATGGTCTGGCAGACGCTCGAGAGGGCCGCCGCGACCAGGGCGAGTACCAGATCCTGGCGGTGCAGCATCATGTAGCTCCACAAGCGCCGCACCCAGCCGGGCTGGTCGGGCGTTGCGACGGGCGGTGTCGAAGGGGATATCAAGGGGCGCGCCGTTCAGCCGCACGCTGTGCCTGCATGTCATCGATGGCCGCCCCGAGCCAGACCAGTGATTGCATGAGCTGGTCGCCGTCGGGCGTCCGTGCGCACAAGTCGTCGATGCGGCGGATCATCTCGGTCTCCACGCGGGAGAGCAGCGCGGTTCCCTCTGCCGTCAGGTGCAACGCCGCCACCCGTTGATCTCCGTCCACCCCGGATCGGACCAGCAGGCCGCGCTGCACGAGGGCATCGACGGCCGCACTCACCGTGGGCTTGCCGATGGCCAGCCTGTTCGCCACCCGGGACGCCCGCTCATCGCCCGAGGCGACCGCCGAGAGCACCCGGTAGTGGGCCAGGCTCAATTCACCCGAAGCGCGCTCGAGGACCCGGGTGGCCCGGGCCAGCGCCCGCACGGCCTGGAGCGGATCGCCTCGGACAGGGTCGATCGCCGTCGTTGTCGCCTTCTTCACGCAGCCAGGATACCAAGATGGTTCGTCAATCGAACCATATTCGAAATCACCCAGGCCGCCGTGGACCTCGATTTCGTTACAACAGCAGTTTTCTGGGTAGAAGGAGGTTGTGGCCCTATCCGACATCCAGTCCGAATCCGACGTGCAGTCCGCTGCCCGAGACCAAGGCGCAGAGAACGCACCAGGCCAGAAGCGGCACACCTTGCATCGACGAAGCCCGGATCGCGACGGCGTCCACCACACCCGGATCGGCGGGGTATGGGTGGCCGTGGCCATCGCGACCGTGCTGGGTGTGGCCCTGATCGACTTCATCGTGCAGAACACCCGGTCCGTGCGGGTCGAGTTCTTCGGGGCGAATGGGCAGATGCCGGTGGCCGTCGCCTTGCTCGGCGCGGCCCTGGCCGGGGCGTTCCTGGTGCTCGCCGTCGGCATCGCCCGCACGACGCAACTCCGACTCGCCGCTCGCCGGCAAACCAAGCAGGAACCTCCGGACGCACCCGCCGTCAGCGCCGAATCGTGAGGCCATAGCCAGGACGGCGCCGCAATTCCGCCGTTCCGGCTTCGTCAAGATCTACCGGCTCCCTTGCCTCTAGGCTGGCCCAACGAGCCGGAGGAACCTCATGACGACAACAACCGCCGCCACCGTGAAGCTGGAGATTGCGCCCCTGTCGGGGACGATAGGCGCCGAGATCCGCAACGTCGACCTGCACCAACCACTGGACGCGAAGGCAGTCGCGGCCATCCGCCAAGCCCTGCTCGACTACAAGGTGATCTTCCTTCCCGGACAGCACCTGTCCCCGGCCGAGCACACGGCGTTCGCTTCGTACTTCGGTGAGATCACCGATGCTCATCCCGTGGTCCCGGGGATGGCCGAACAACGCGAAGTGTTCGAGATCGACTACACGCGGGCACGAAAGGGGCTCGGCGATAGTGGTCGCGAGTACGGCGAGCGCGACAAGTGGCACACGGACGTGACCTTCGTCGAGACCCCGCCGCTCGGATCCATTCTCAACGCCATCGTCATCCCCGATGCCGGAGGCGACACGCTGTGGGCGGACACCCAGGCGGCGTATGAAGGCTTGTCACGGCCCATCAAGGATCTGGTCGACGGGCTCACCGCCGTGCACGACGGCAAGCGTACCTTCGGGAGAATCCTCCAGGCTGTCGGCAAAGGCAAATGGGACGGCAAGGAATTTACGGAGCTGACCCCCGTGGAGCACCCCGTCGTGCGCACCCACCCCGAAACGGGGCGGCGGAATTTGTTCGTGAACCCTGGATTCACCATCAGAATCAAGGGCCTTACGGCCAAGGAGAGCGACACCGTGCTGCAGTTTCTCTATGCGCATATGGCCACCCCTGAGTACGTCGTCCGCTACAGGTGGGAAGCAGGCGACATTGGATTCTGGGACAACCGCACGACCATGCATTACGCCATCACCGACTACGGCGATGCCCACAGGGTGATCCAGCGAGTGACGATCAAGGGAGATCGGCCCTTCTAATCCGTCCGTGCGGGCGCGACTTCTCAGCTGAATCCGAGGATTCGTCCCGTAATTGCCTGATTCTCTCTCATGCATCACACAGATCGCCCTGAGGTCCCATTCAGGCAGGCCAACCAGGATAGGGCCGCATGCTTCTCATCAACCGGCCCGAACTCCGCGACCGGCCACATGTAGACGACCTCATCCCCCGCTCGCAACCCAAGGGCTATCTCGAGATGTTCAGTCTCTACCGCGTGATGGCCTGTCTCGCCGTACTGGGACAACATTCGTTCATTTGGGCCAACATGTCGGGGAACTTCGTCGGCACCGGGTTCATCACCATGCTGCACCTGAGTCGAAACGCATTCTTCTTCCTCACGGGCCTCGTCGTGTGCTACGCGCAGATCACGCACCCGCGCACAGTGGGTGGCCTGTGGAAGCGGCGCTATTGGGAGATCGGGGTGCCCTACCTTGCCTGGACCGGCATTTACCTCGTCTTCTCGCTGATCACGATCAATGCCTCTTGGAACGAAGCCGGAGCGTTCCTCCGTCACACCTTGCCGCTCGGATTCTCACAGCTGTACTTCATCGTCGTTATCTTCCAGTTCTACTTTCTGTTTCCCCTGCTCCTGAGGATCATGAGGGCGACCCGGCATCACGGGGTGATCATGGCGGTCAGCCTCGCCTTCGCCCTGTTCATCGGTTACGCCGAGCACTACCC
>Ga0302326_10033870_pt1 | contig 10136 bp, 10 predicted proteins | sample Palsa_T0_3_FD_202264 | JGI IMG/M metagenome (GOLD analysis project Ga0302326, IMG submission 202264) | Peat permafrost microbial communities from Stordalen Mire near Abisko, Sweden - Palsa_T0_3 | ecosystem: Environmental > Terrestrial > Soil > Palsa > Peat permafrost | place: Sweden: Abisko...
TTCGCCAAGATACTCGCGTGCCAGCACGTTCGAAGGATCCGTCCGCAGCGCGGCCAGCAACTCGACCTTCGCGCGATTGGCCGAACGATCGCCGAAACGCATGATGCCGAGGCCCACGTGTGCGGCCGCGGCGTCGGGATCGAGGCCGACCGCGGTGTTGAGTTCCTCGCGCGCATCTTCGGTGCGGTCTCGCCCCGTCGACGATTCGAAGAGATACGAAAACCCCAAGCGCACGTGATTCACGTAATTTTTCGGAGCGCCGCTCGCGGCATCTTCCTCGACGTTGGTGACGACTTCGAGTTCGCCTTGCTGCTGGGCGGCCGCCGCATTGAAAAACGAGATCGCGAGCGTGTTATCGGGCACGGCGTGCAGCGCCGCATCGAAATCCGCTTCCGCGCTCTTGAAATCGCGCGCGTAAAAATGCTTGAGTCCCGCCGTGAGCGGCAACATAAACGCGGGATTCGAATAGTCGTTGCGCTCCGTCGTGGCGGATACGTTCGGCGTGGCGGGCACGGCGTCCGTCGCGCCGAGGGACGTCGCCGCAAAGACACTCGTCAGCGCCAACATCGTGGCGAGCGCGCCGGCCGGTCGAAAGCTCATGGGACTCCTTTCTGTCATCGCCCGACCGTCAGACGCCGCGCCAGGCCTTCGGGCAAATGCGCGGCGGCGATTTTTTCTTGGGTGAGGGCGATATCGTACGGCACGCGTTCCCAAACGACGCGTCGCGCCTGCGGATCGTAGAACACGAACGACGAGTCGGGGTTGAGATCGCGCGGCTGCCCGACGCTGCCGACGTTCACGATATAGCGAATGCCGGGTTCGAGCTCGATGCTCCCCCCCTTTTGGCGATGAGCGTGGGTCATGGAGCCGTCCGGCGCGAGGGCATAGTACTCCGCCACGTGCGAATGGCCTATGAAGACGAGCGGCGCATCGGTTGCGTCAAACGCTCGCGCGGCCGCGGCCATATCGAGGATATAGGTGAAGTACTCTACGGGCGCCCCATGGACCAGGAGATAGTCCTTCGTCCTGACTTCGTACGTTTGAGCGTCGAGCCACGCGGCGTTGGCGGGCTCGAGGACGGTCTGCGTCCAGTCGATCGCGGCTCGCGCGTTCGCGTTGAAATACGCGAGACCGTGTCCGTCCACCGCGCCCACGTCGTGGTTGCCGAGTACCGTGGCATTGCCGCGCTCGCGGATCAGCGCCACACATTCGTTGGGGTTGGGGCCGTAGCCGACCGTATCCCCGAGGCACAGCAGGCCGTCGCCCGGCTCGAGCCGCGCCAGCACGGCCGTGAGCGCTTCGAGGTTGCCGTGAATGTCGGAGAGGATTGCGAACCTCTTGGGGTCGCGGGTTACGGGCACGAAACGGGGTTCGCATCGAGGGCGGCGAGCGCCTCGGCGAAGTGCTGCGCGAATTCGGCCCGCTGGCTTGCGGTGCCCACGGTAACGCGGATGTGCCCGTCGAGCGGCGGGGCGCCGGGTTTGCGCACGAAGACGCCACGCGCGAGCAGTGCCTCAACCATCCCTTCGGCACGCAGGCGCGAACCGATGTCAAAGCACACGAAATTGGTGTGCGAGGGCAGCGTACGCAAGCCCAAACGTTTCCCGAGGGCGAGATACTCGGCCCGGCCGTGCGCAACTTCGGCCACCACGTTTTCCACGAAGGCCCCTTCACCCAGCGCCGCGAGCGCGCCGATCTGCGCCGTCCGGCTCACGCCGAACTGCAGCCGTATCTTCGCGAACGTCGCGATGACCGATGGATCCGCCAAGCAATACCCGATCCGCGCACCGGCCAAGCCATACGCTTTCGAAAACGTGCGCATCCGTACTATGCGCGGATGGACGGCTTCCGGCAACAGATCGCGCGGAGCGACGAAATCGCCATACGCCTCGTCGAGAACGAGCAGCGCATCGGGCGGCAGCAAGTCTGCCAAGGCACGAACGTCGTCCGCGGCGGCGAAGGCGCCGCTCGGATTGTCGGGGTTGGCCAGGTACACGTGGCGCGCGTTCGTGGCGTGGGCGCGCGCGACGAGCGCCGCGAGGTCGATCGCGCCGTCAGATTTGTACGGCACGGTTTCGAGCTTCGCACCGTATCCCGTGACATGATACGCATAGGTGGGATACGATCCGTAGGTCGCGACCGCCGCGTCGCCCGGCGCGAGATAGCCGCGCACCGCGAGCCCGAGCAGATCGTCGATGCCGGCGCCGACGGTAATGTTCTCCACGGCGCAGCCGTGACGCGCGGCCAGGGCTTCGCGCAGATCCATCGATTCCGGATCGCCGTACCACGAGGTGCGTTCGAGTTCGGCACGCATCGCGGCGAGCGCGGCGGGCGGAGCGCCGAACGCGCTTTCGTTCGCACCCAGCCGCACGAGCGCCGCACGTCCCGCGCGCCGCGCGAGTTCTTCGGGCGCAACGAACGGCCGGCTCTGCGGAAGCGCCGCGACGAGCGGAGCAGCGGCCGGGGCGTCGCTCATCGCGTCACGGCTCGATCGCGAGACGATCGATCACCGAACGCACACCCGCGGTTTTCTTGGTGGTATCGACCATCGTTTCGCGCAGCGCCGGCGTGTGCACGTTGCCGTGCAAGGTCACGACGCCGCCGTGCGCCTCCACGTGAATCGGCAGCGCGTTGACGCCCGCTTGGCTCGCGAGATTCGCTTCGACGGCGACCGTCAACCCGAAATCCGCGGCTTGGCCCTGTGCGCTCGGAACGTGCGGATCGATCGTCAACGTGGCCACGACGCGCGTGACGTAGGGAGTCGTCTTGGCACGCGCGACGAAGCGATCGCGCACGCTCGCGCTCTTGACGCGTCCGCTTAATCGCACGACACCGTTGTGTGCCGCGACCTTTGTTTGGAGCGCCGAATCCGCATCGATCGTGAGAAAGTAGCCTTCGATTTGCGCGACGATGAGGCCGTCGTTCACGAAGGATGGTGCCGCGCTCGAGACGGCACCGCTCGCGGCCGTGATTTGGTTCGCGCTGCAACTCCAAAGCAGCGAAGCGCACAATCCTGCGATCAAAATCTTCACGTGGCGTCCTCCCCGATGGCCCCAAGCTCGATCGGGGCGCCGCCGCACGAGAAGAGTGAAACGTCGACGCGGTCGCCGGCGTCGCAGTGCGGCATCGCATCGCCGACCGTTACGTAACCGCTCGCACGGGCAAGCAAACTCGTTTGCGATGAGCGTATCGTGAAGGGCTCCGCGTAGATCGTCCCCGCTCGTGCGAAGAGACGCGCCGGCACGTACCACGTCCAATCCTCGCGGCCCGCAAACGGCGCGGCCGCGAGCGCCGACATCCGCGCCGCCGGTCGCGGCGTCTCGCCGCAGAGCACCTGCACGATGGGGCGCACCACAGCTTCGAGAATCATCAGCGACGACGTGGGGTTTCCCGGAAGACCGATCACGGGCTTGCCGCCGACGGCCGCGAGCAGCGTCGGTTTGCCGGGGCGCACGCGCAGGCCGTGCACGATCGGGCCGGGTCCCCCGAGATCCCGCGCGATCTGCGGCACGAGGTCCCCTTCGCCCACCGACGATCCGCCGCTCGAGACGAGCGCGTCGCACGTGGCGAGCGCGCCTTGCAACGCGGCACGCAGCGCTTCCAATCGATCGGGCGCGCGTGGAACGTGCACGGGTTGCGCACCGAGTGCCGCAAGCGTCGCCGCGATCGCGTAGCGATTCGAATCGCGCACGCAGCCGTCGCGCAGCGCTTCGCCCGGATCGAGGAGTTCGTCGCCCGTGGAAACGATCGCGACCCGCGGCCGCGCGAACACGGGAACGCGCACGATCCCAAGCGTTGCGAGCACGCCGGCCTCCGGCGCGCCGATGCGGCGTCCCGCGCGCAGCACCGTCTCGCCGCGCGGAATGTCCTCCCCCTGTTGCGAGATGCAATCCCCCGCGACCGGCACTTCGCGCGGAACGATCTCACCCGCCGCCGTGAGGTCGCAATCTTCTTGCGGCACCACCGTGTCCGCGCCGTCCGGCACCGCGCCGCCGGTCGGCACGCGCATCGCCTGCGCCGGCTCGATCGCCCCGGGCGGCGCGTGGCCCATCAACACGTCACCGACGACCCGCCGCGGCGCGCTACCCGCGCTGCTGTCCACGGCATAGCCGTCCATGAACGAACGGCGGTGGCGCGGAATATCGTCGAGCGAGACGGCATCGCGCGCGAGCACGCGGCCAACCGCTTCGTCGAGCGATACTTCTTCGACGCGCGGCCTCTCGAGCGTCACTCGTTCGAAGTACGTTGCAAGCGCCTCGCTTACGGAAAGCAAACGCGCAAGGTCGAAACCCTGCCGCGCCGATCCCGCAACGAACGACGAGGGTAGGAGGCCCGGAGAGTGCTGCATAAAGCTCATATTCAAACACGCGTCATTTCACGTCAGCAACTTCAACAGGGCGCGAGTGCGCCCTTGGGGGCCATGCAAGATCTCGCGCTCCTTCGCCGCGACCCCGAAGCCGTGCGCCGCGCGGCGTCCAAACGGCCGCATGGCGCCGCCTTTGTCGACGACGTTCTCGCCGTGGATGCGCGCCTGCGCGCCGCGCGAACGCACGCAGAAACGCTCAAGGCCGAAAAGAACGGTTTGACGGGCGAGATTTCCAAATCCGCCGACCGCGCCGTGGCCGCGCTGCGCCTGCGCCCCGAGATCGCCGCACTCGACGCGCGCATCGCGGAGGCCGAAGCCGCGGTCGCACCGCTCGAGAGCAACATCGACGCGCTGCTCGCCGACGTGCCGAATTTGCTCGACGAGTCGGTTCCGCAGGGCAGCGGCGAGGACGATAACGTTCTCGTGCGCGATTCGGGCGCGCCGCCGGCGCTTGTTTTCGAAGCGAAACCGCATTGGGAGATCGGCGAAGCGCTCGGCATCGTCGATTTCGAACGCGCCGCGAAGCTCTCCGGCAGCCGCTTCTCGCTCTTGCGCGGAGCGGGAGCTCGCCTTTCGCGGGCGCTCGTTTCGTTCTTTCTCGCGCGCGCCGGCGATCGCGGCTACCTCGAGGTGTCGCCGCCGTTTCTCGTTTCGCGCGAGACGATGTGGTCCACGGGACAACTCACGAAATTCGCCGACGCGATGTTTCGCGACGACGACGCCGATCTGTTCATGATCCCGACGGCCGAAGTCCCGCTCACGGCGATGCACGGCGACGAGATCCTCGGCGCGGAAGCCTTGCCGCTGCAGTACACCGCGTATTCGCCGTGTTTTCGCAAAGAAGCGGGCGCCGCCGGGAAAGATACGCGCGGCTTGATCCGCCTCCATCAGTTCGAGAAAGTCGAACTCGTGTGGCTGGCCGATCCGCTGCGTTCGTTCGAGGCGCTCGAACGCTTGACGGCCGATGCCGAAGCGTTGCTCGAAGAGCTCGAACTGCCGTATCGCGTGATGATGCTGTGCAGCGCCGACGTCGGCTTCAACGCCGCGAAGACGTACGATCTCGAAGTCTGGCTGCCCGGCCAGCAGATGTATCGCGAGATCAGTTCGTGTTCGAATTGTACCGATTTCCAAGCCCGGCGCGCGCGCATCCGCTTCCGCCGCGACCCCAAGGCGAAGCCGGAGTTCGTGCACACGCTCAACGGTTCGGGCCTCGCGGTCGGGCGAACCCTCGTCGCGTTGCTCGAGAATTATCAGCAAGCCGACGGCAGCGTGCTCGTGCCGAGAGCGCTCGTTCCATTCGCCGGATTCGAACGCATCGCCACGGACGGGACCGCGCGCTAAGCGACCGCTAGGGCTGCGCCGCCGCCGTCGTTTCGACATGGCGAACACCCGGAACTCGGGATGCCGCCACGATGGCCTCCAACAACGGCTGCTGATCCTTCGATTGCAGCGTGAGGTGCCAGCATCCAATACGACCGTTCGCGGTCTCGATCGTGAGCCGATCCGTACGTTTCGCGCGCACGCCGGCGACGCTGAAGAGCGCGAACACGCGGTCGCAATCGAGCTGCGCGAAATCGAAGGTGACCGCCACATCCATTTCATCGCGTTGCGGAACGAGCGCCCGCAGTAGATTGTCGGTGAACGAGAGAGCGAGAAAGACGAGCACGGTGGTCGTCGCTCCAAGTTCGTATGCGAGCGGCGTGCCGAACCCGAGTGCCATACCGATCGCAGCGGCCGCCCAAATCGAAGCTGCGGTCGTCAGGCCGCGCGGGAGCGCGCCGTCGCGCACGATAGCTCCCGCACCGAGGAAACCGATGCCCGTGATGACGTTGGCGGCAATGCGGCTATCCCCGGCGAGCCGCGAAATTTCCATGAAGGCACAGGACCCTAGCGCCACCAGGAGATGCGTTCGAAAGCCCGCCGGCTTGTGCGCAGCTTGCCGCTGCAGGCCGATCATTCCGCCGAGGGCCGCGGCGACGATGAGGTCGAGAGAAAATCCGAGCACGGTCTGGTGACCGGACAGCGGGACGGGCGTCACGCCGCGCTCACGAGGGCCGGGGTCTTCGCGACGAGTCGCCGCACGGAATCGTCGATCGCGTAGCGCTCGATCTCGGCGACCGGAATCCACGCTACGGCGTGCGACTCGTCACTTGCAATCGGAAGCTCCGCGGAATTCGCGAAGAACGCGAAGCGGATGTCGTAGTGCACGTGCTCGGGGACGCTGCCGCGTGCCGGAATCGGGTGGACGTCGAGATCGAAGATGCCCCGAGCCGCCGGCGCGATATCGCGCAGGCCCGATTCCTCGGTCGCCTCGCGCAGCGCCACGGCGCGGATATCGGGATCGCCGTCGGCGTGGCCGCCGAGCTGCAGCCAGCGATCGAGTTTCCGGTGGTGGGTCAGGAGCGCGAACCGGCCGCAGCGATCGACGACCCAGGCGGATCCCGTTACGTGGCCGGCTGCGCGGCTTCGTTCGAAACAGTCGTCGTGAGAGGCGATGAAGGTGCGGATTTGCCGGCGCGCTTCGGCTTCGCCCGGGGTCGCGGCGACGTACGCCGCTAGCTCCGCCAACACAAGATCTCGCCCGCTCGACACGTGCATCCCGTGCGTTTCCTCCATTCGGGCGCGCGCTTCCCGCCGTGCGCCGCGCACCTAGCGCTAAAGAATGTGGCCTGCGACACCGATGATTTCGACAAAGGGCCCGCGGCGTAGCGCGGTTCCCCGTGTTTTGCCATCCTTACTGGAGTTGACGGATATGAAGCCCTCCCTGCACCTGGCCCTGCTCTCGATGGCACTTGCGTCGACCATCGGATGCTCCGGCGGCAGCACCGGCGGGAACTTCCTCGGCGGCAACGATTACCCAAGCGGCGATATCGTGCTCTCGAACCCGCAAACGGGCTCTTCGTTCACGACGGACGCCGCCCATCCGCTCCCGGTGAACGGCAACGCCTTCTCGATCGGAATCACGGAAACGCATTTCGGCGGTCCGTATCTGGTCACGTCGTACTCCTACGATACCGGCTTCAACGAACCGTGCTACGTACCGCATCTCATCGACGGTATCGACGCCACGAACATCGTGCAGTTCCGCCCGGACAACGCCGCACCGATCCCGCCCGCCGGGGGACAGACGCAAGAAAACCCCTGCAATCCCGACCAGAACGATGAAGAAGTCTGGCTGATCAATGACACCAAGGGGCACGAGTTGTTCTTCTACTACGAATTGCCGGCCAACCCGATCCCGACGTCCGACGCGCGCCGGAAATAGCATCGTGTTCTCTCGCCGCTCGCGAGCCGCGTTCGCGACGCTCGCGCTCGTCGCGTGTGTAGCGGGTTGCTCGGGGCCTTCCGGCGTGCTCGGCACGATTGCCGCGCCGAAGGGCAACATTACGATCGCGAGCTATCCGGGCGGCGCTACGCTCGACACGTCGTCCACGAACCCGTACGTCGTCGACGACACGTTCTCGATCTCGATCTCGGAAACGAATTACGGCGGACCCTACACGATCACGCCATATTCGTGGAGCAACGGTTTCAACGAGCCGTGTTTCGTGCCGCACACCGTCTCGGCCGCGATCTATACATTTTCTCCCGACCACGCGAACCCGGCGAGCGACCCGAAGACGACGCCCAATCCCTGTAAGGCGAGCGATGTCGAAACGGAGCTGATCAACGACGGGAAGGGGCATAACGTCTACTTCTCGTTCAAACTATCGGCCGCGCTCACCGGCGGAGCTGCGCCGACTCCAACGCCGCTGCCCTCCGGCGAGACCGGCACGCCATGCAGCCAGGGCGACCCTAACTATTCGTCTATCGCGATTACCGGCAGCTTCCAACAATTCAACTTCCCGGCGTGCAACGACTTCACCATTACGGCAACGCTCCCGGCCAATAGCGGGGCGGGCGAAGCCCTCGAGATCGGGACGAGTTCCGCCACGCAATTCGGCGACTCCCTCACGGCAACCAACGGCACGCCGCTCATCTCCATCGCCTTCGAGCCGAGCCCCTCGAGCTTCTCGCTCAGCGATACCACGCAAAGCCTCACCGTCGGGATGACCTCGCCTTCGAAACTCGGCGGCGGTACCTACACGATGGAACTTCGCGAAAACAACGCGATTATCGAAACGATCCCGAATATCACGCCGAGCAGCGATGAGATTTTCTTCAACGCCTATCCGCTCAGCGGCATGTTCGACCTCTCCAACTACGTCGCGATCGTCTACAAGAACTAGCGGGCTCGCGCGGTCGCTTCGCGCGGCCGCGCGAGCGGCATGACTTGGGCGCAAGGGGAGCCAAGGCGCCGCTGGTGGATGGATTCTATTACCGCGGTGCCCGCGGCACGTTCGAAGCGACCGACGCGACCACGAGCCCCTGGGATCGGCAGGCCCAGCACGCGGGGCCGCCGCTCGCTCTGATCGCGCGCGTCGTCGACGAGCGCCACCCGAACGAGGCGATGCGGATCGGTCGCCTCAGCCTCGAGATTTTCAGGCCGATTCCGAAAGTCGATCTCAACATCGAGACGAACGTGCTGCGCCCCGGCAAGCGGATCGAGTTGATCGAGGCCCGCCTCCGCTCGGGCGGCAGGGAGATATGCGTCGCGAACGTCTGGCGCTTCGCCGTGCTGAGCGAAGCAGCGCGGCCGAAGCGCTCAGGGGACACGACAGCGGCGGCGCCGCCCGGGCCCGAAAAGCGGATGGAATTGTGGGACGCGAGTAACGGATATTTCCGCGCCTTCGAGTGGCGCGCCGCGAGCGGCTCGACGCGCGAACTCGGCCCGGCGGCGGTGTGGTGCCGAACCGCCCTGCCCCTGATTTGCGGCGAGCCGTCCGTCCCGCGCGACGTGCTCCTGGCGGTCGCCGATTCGGCGAACGGGATCAGCCTCGAATTGCCGCTCGAGGGCTGGCTCTCGATTCCCGCGTCCGTGACGGTATCGCTCGCGCGAGATCCGGCCGGCGAATGGATGTCGCTCGACGCGACCACGCTGATCGGGCCCGACGGCCGCGGTGTGACGACCGGGATTCTGGGCGATCGCGACGGGGTGCTCGGCAACATCGTTCAGGCCCTGTTAGTCTCGCCGCGCAGCGCCTAACAACCATCCGGCCGCCCGAGCGCTCTTCGTACGGTATGGTACTGATGCAACCCGCGCGCGGCGCTATACTGTCCGAAATTCTTGCCCCGACACCTAGCAAGCCCGCTGTGAATCTCGATACGCCATCCCATCCTTCGTTCTCTTTTCGCGCAACCACATAAACGCTTTTTGAAGTCACGATCCGGGAGACGGTTTAGTGCGTAGAACATTCGATGCTTGCGGCTTCATCGCCGCGGGGACGCTTTGTCCGTGTCATCGCCGATAGCTTCGAGCATCTTCGCCGCGCTCTTGAAGTGCGACGAGTGCTCTCATCCTGTCGAAGGACACGAAGCCGACGGCTGTACGATGGCGGCGTGCTCGTGCCGGCAGACGCGCGAGGCCGCAATCGAGATGAACGTGATGTTCGCGCGGCGCGAGCGCCGCAGGCGTTCGTAGCGCGCTCATAGCGGCTGCATAGCCCCCCGGCCGGTGCTATACTGCGCCTATGCGGGCACGTTTACTCGCGGCTGCCGTCCTTATTGTCGTGGGCGCGCTGGCGCTTGGTGCTTTGCGGTTGTCGACGTCGTATCGAACGACGGCGCAGAGTACGGCTGCGCTCTCGCCGTCGCCCGTAGCGTCACCGTCACCCGCGAACTCGTCGTCTGGCGGAACCCAGGGGCCCGGCCAATCGCCGTTGCCTGGAGC
>Ga0302326_10033871_pt1 | contig 10136 bp, 5 predicted proteins | sample Palsa_T0_3_FD_202264 | JGI IMG/M metagenome (GOLD analysis project Ga0302326, IMG submission 202264) | Peat permafrost microbial communities from Stordalen Mire near Abisko, Sweden - Palsa_T0_3 | ecosystem: Environmental > Terrestrial > Soil > Palsa > Peat permafrost | place: Sweden: Abisko...
GCAACACGGCCTGCAGCGCGTGGTAGGTTTGGAAGCCCGTGCTGGCGGTTCCGGATACGGTCGAGATGTCCGCCAGCAAGGCAGGGTTGCCCTGGAAGTACTGTCCTGGTGTGGGCACCCCATTGGTCAGTGTTTCCTGCGCGTAGGGTGTCGGCACGATCAGGTGGGTTCCGTGATCGCCGACATAGCCAAGCTGGAAAGTAGTGGTCGCGTTGGCTTCGCTCTGGACCGTCAGGTTCCACTCCTGATTCATCTCAGGTTGAACCTTGGGTGCCCAAACGTACATGATCGCTCCCGCGAACGGATCCCCTGCAACCGCGCCCCCCGGACCCGACTGCGTCTGGTCGGTCGGGCTGTTGTAAACAGCGGAAACCTCGGTCGGAGTGAACGGAGGATTGCGAGCAAGGCGAAGGTTGGTACCGGTTCCTTCGAGGTAAGAGGAGATGGTGTACGCGCCGCGAACCACTGTCTTGCCTTGCAGGCTTGCGGGCGACCAGGCGAAGCCGACGCGGGGTTGGAAGTCGGGCAAACCGTATACCGAATTGTAAAGGGCGCGGCTGTTGCCATCTACGCCCGCATATTCGATGGCGCCCGTCACCAGGTTCAGATTGTCCTGGCGGTTGTTCAGTTCCACCCAAGGAGTGCTGGCTTCGTAGCGCAGTCCGAGATTCAGAGTAAGCGTGGGCGTAATGCGCCAGTCATCCTGACCATATCCGCCAAACCTCCAGGCCATCTGGTGCCAGGTGCCACCGGTGCTGACGCCCTTGCCGGTTGCACCCGGATAGCCGGTGAAGAAGTCGCTTGACGGATCACCCGTGAAGGCGCCGCCGAAGAGGATGGAACCGTACTCGCCACTGTTACCGCTGTAGAAAGTGTCTAAGCGGTACCGCCACATCTGGAAGCCTGCCTTGAATACGTGCTTGCCATGGGTGATGGTCACGCCATCGTCGAACTGAATGACGGTATCGTTGAAGTTCTGGTTCACCACACTGCTGCCAACGTTGGTGAGCGTCCCGTTACCAGGAGCCGGCGCGGTGCCGCCGCCAAAGCCGAGCAGTAGCAAGCCAGGACCGGCGGTGTTGGCGTTGGCAATCCCAAGCTCGTCGCCCAGGTTACCGATGCTGGGGACAAACGATGTATCCGTCGTGATCCCGATCCACGACGTGCCGAAACGAGCTTCGTTCAAAATGTTGGGGCTGAATGTGTGGGTCCACGTCCCGACCACATTGTGGACCGGGGCATGTTCGGCTTCATTGGCCAGGATCGCCAGCGAGTTGGTCGAAGGGTCATTTTGATATTGCTGCGAGTAGCGGGCGCTGAAACGGTCCTTCTGCGTGATGTCCCAATCAACCTTGGCATCCCCCTGGTCGGCGTTCAGGGCCGAGTTGGTTTGGTTGATCGCGTTGTTTGTAAGGTTGCTGTTGATCGGTGTCGGATAAAATTTTGACGCAAACAGAGCCGCTGCGACCGCGTTTTCCTGGGCCACCGGAATCTGGTTGTTGACGTAGGGTACGCCAGTGATCGGATTCTTGAGCTGCGTCGTAAGCTGCGAGAAGTCGCCATTACGCTCGGCGCTGGTGAAAACAGTAATAAAGCTGCTGGTGGTCGGATGGTCAAAACGCTGCCCCTGATAATCCACGAAAAAGAACAGCTTGTCCTTCAGGATCGGACCGCCAAGGGTGCCACCAAACATGTTCCAACGCAGAGCCGCCCGGGGAAGGAAATTGCCGGGACCGTCGAATTTGTTCTCCCACTGATTGGCATTGAGAACGTTGTTGCGGAAGAACTCCCAGACATCGCCATGGAATTGGTTAGTACCCGACTTAATCGAGGCGTTGATGATACCGCCCGAGTAATTGCCGAACTCTGCCGGAGCATTCGAGGTGATGAGGTTGAATTCCTGGATGGCGTCTGGAGAGGGCGTGAACCCCAATTGGTTTTCAGAGGTCTGATTGTTATCCATCCCATCCAGGATGAAGTTATCGGACTGTTCACGATGCCCATCGATGGACGGGCGGCCGCCGTTGGCGGTGTTGTCGCCGTTGTTGAAGGTTGAATTGTCGGGGGTGATGCTGCCAGGCGCCAGCAGCGTCAATTCAACATAGTTGCGTGTCGCCAAGGGTATGCCGACGATCGTATTTGCGTCGATAAGGGTGCTGACCTGGGTGGTATCGGACTGCAGCTGCGGAGCCTCGGATGAGACTTGCACGGTATTGGTAACCGCGCCCACCTTCATCCTAAAATCAAGGCGCGCCCTCTCATTGAGCACGACGGTGATTGGTGGCTGGACCGCAGTGTCAAAACCGGCTGCCTCCGCTTTCACCTGATAGGTGCCAATGGGAAGATTATTGAAGTTAAAGACACCGCCCTGGGACGACTTGGTGGTGACAGCCGTGCCTCGCTCGGTGTCGCTGGCGGTGATGGTGGCCCCGTCCAGGGCTGCTCCGGACGCATCTTCGACTGAGCCGGTGATCGACGCTGTGGTCTGCTGACACCACGCGGGCTGAAGAACGCTAAGGGACCCCAGGACCATTACGAGGGCTGCGCCCCATAAGGTGATTCGCTTCATACTCGCCTCCAAAAATCTACAAATCTACATGCTTACCGGGGCCCTACTGGCAGGAACGATGGCAACTCTTCAGACTGGCTGCTCTTCACCGGGGTATTGATTTACTTCAGTTACCGTACTATATGTCCAGTTTCGTTCGAATTGCAAGCAGGATTATTGTTGAAATCTTTTTTTCTTAATCTCCCCTTCAAGAAGGAATAAGGCAATTGGGGTAGGCAGGACGGCGGGAGAGTAGCCTGGGACGCATCGGGGAAAGCCCTACCAGGTGCGGAGGAACCCCGAAGGGGGGCGTAAAAGGCGCCCGGAACCGTCAGTCTTTGGGCGATGGACTTACTTTAGGCTGGAGTCAATATTCGCGGCAAAGACCAGGTGCTTCTTCGTCTAAGGCATCTGCGTCATCCAGATATCGCTGTGAATCTGCATCAGATTGATGAGCATCTTGTCGCGGGCAACGCTGAGGTCCGACCCGTTTACGAACCAGGCGGAAGCGCGCCCCGCCGCGTCATGAAAATGCTCATAAGCGAAAGGCGCCCCCACCGGGTGTTTGCTCTTCGGGTCCAGCCGCTGGGCCCAAATGCAAAGAAATCGATCGCGCGTTGAGGTGAAATAGACCGTGTTTCCATCCGCAGAGAACTGAGGCTTATCGTCCAAGTACTTTCCGTCGGTGACCGGGATCCACTCCGGCGGGCGGCCGGGCGAGCCGTTCCGCATCGGCGCGATCAGGATCTGGGATAGCGATGCATCGCTCGGCGAGGACGATCCATCCTTCGGTTGCACCCTTCTGAAGAGCACCCAACGATCATCCCAGGAGAAGAAAGGATGGGTGACCACTTGACCGGGAAGGCTCAGGAAGTCGTGCTCGGTTCTGGTGCGTAGAACGAGGGCGACGATCCGATCCTTGCGGGGGTCGGTTTTATCGTATTTCTGGAGCAGGACGACGGAACCATCTGAGGAAAAGCCGCGTGCCGTGCAACGCTCACAGATCCGCTCCGGTTCCCCGCCGGCAGTCGCGACCATGAAGCTGCACGGCAGGGGGCTGTCAGGGTTTTGCGGAAATATTCCTTCCTTGCAATCGCGTTCAAAGATCACTCTTGTTCCGTCGGGGGAAATCGAGGCGAATCCACCGCTGGCCCGATCCTTATCGTCTAGTAAATGATCTGTGCCGGTGCTCAGATCGCGTAACAAAATCGCATCTGGCTTACCGATATTGAAGCTGTTGTAGGCCATCCATCTGCCGTCCCGGGAGACCGATGGAGAGCTGTAAGACCCGGCGTCGAGCAGAGGCAGCTGGACCGAGGGGCCCAGCTTTTGCCCGTGGTCGCCGATTGAGATCTCGTGTATCGATACGCTGTCGCTCCAAAGGTTATAGGCTAGCTTGCCGTCGCCGGATACGGAACCGCCGGGGCCGAGATTGCCAATGCCGGAGGCGAACAGCTCCGGAGTCTGATCGATCGCGCCGCCGGATGACACTGCGGCGCGCCAAAACTTCCACTTTTCGACGGTCGACGTCGAGTAGATGATCCATTCACGGTTGTCGGCGCTCCGAACCCACGCGCGCACGCTGTCGTCCAGCCGGTGATTCTGCTCCACTCCCGGGAGATGGGCCAATCTTGCCTGCCCCCCTGCCACAGGAACGACCCACCACGTAGCCGGCCCATCCGGCTGCCGGATGCGGACCCCATAGAAAAGAATCTCAGTTCCATCGGGAGCCCAAACGGGCGTCCCGTTAACGTAAAACTCCTGATTCAGCGGCAGAGCCACCGGGTGCCCGCCACCTGCAGATACCGTGAACGCTTTCTGATCGTAGGAGTAAAGGATGCGGTCGCCGCTGGGTGAGAACCGCAGGTTTTCCGGCTTCTTGGGGGTTACAGTAACCAGTCTGGCTTCGCCCGGTATGGTTGGAACGATGTAGATTCCGCCGCCATTTCTTTCCGAGTAGAAAGCGATGTGGGTGCCATCGGGCGAAAAATCAGGAAGGTCGTCGGCATAAGGACCAGAAGTGATCGGGACGGCTTCGTTCCCGGCGATCTGTTGCACCATGATGTGCGATTCGCCACCGGCGACCATCGAAGAGTATGCAAGCAGTTTGCCATCCCTTGAAAGGCTTGGCCCCGAGCCAGAGAAGGTGATATGCCTGGGTTCCTGCACCCCGGGTTTGCGGTGCTGCCTCAACCACGCCGCGGTGCCGAAGGCGGCCAGCAAACTCACAATTACTAACGCGGCGATGATCCCACGGCGGAACTTTGATCTGTGGAATCTGGCTTGCCGTGGCTCTACTGCCGGAGGCAATTCACGTTCGGCCGTAAACTCTGCGGGCGTAGGAGTGACGAAACCAGAAGCCGTAGCCGGCAATGGTCGCTGAGCTTCCGCTTTCAATTCCCGAACGCTAAAGACAGCTGCGTAACTGCCTTTGGGTATGGAGATGCAGACGGGGTCAAGTTTGCCTTCGATCTCGTAGTATTCACGAAGGCGGCTGCGAAGGCGTCCAGCTTCCACCCGCACTGTGGCGTCGACGGCGGGATCGTAATCGGTTCCTCTGCCGAAGACGTCGACCGCGATCGCGTACTCCTTGGGAGTAGAACCGGCAAGCGATTTCTCGACAACATACCGAAGAAAATCCTGGCTGCGGTGTGAGGCGGCGAACAATTTAGAATTGAGGATGCGCTGAAGCTGCTCCTCGATGATTTCACTCTTAGGTTCGGTTTGCTGGTCCAACATCGCGCATGCTCCACAGGCTATTCATTGCAAAGGGCGTAACAGCGTAACTTACGCCATGAAACTTCTCATCGGCTTCATCCACCTGCAACGTGGTTCCCTAGACGGCCAAAGGCTGTCGTGAAAAAGGGGATTTCGCCACCATGGAGATCAGATCCATCGCTTTGTTCTGTTTTGCAACCGCGACCGCCGCCAGTATAGCCTCAACCCCGTTACGTGCCCAGCTCCCTTCGAATGCCACGGTCTATGCTTCTGGGCTCGAGGGACCGCGAGGAATCAAATTCGGTCCGGACGGAATGCTCTATGTCGCCGAGGCCGGTACCGGCGGAACTACTTCGACCAAGGGGACATGTACCCAGGTCGTTGGTCCGATTGGGCCGTATGTGAATGGAAATACAGCAAGAATCTCCAAAATCGACAAGGCCGGAAATCGTACTACGGTGGCTTCGGGCTTTCCTTCGGCGCAGAGCAGCGACGCTACCAAAGACACCAGTGGTGTGGCCGATGTCGCCTTTCTGGGAAACGCTCTCTATGCCGTGCTGGCTGGCGGCGGCTGTTCCCACGGTAGCGCCATCCCCAATGCCGTGGTCAAGGTCAACGTCAAATCAGGCGAGTGGAAGATTCTTGCCAACCTAAGCTCATTTGTAGAGTCCCATCCCGCAGCCTACCCCGACGTTGCGGATTTCGAGCCGGACGGAATTTTCTACAGCCTGATCTCTTACCGCGATCTGCTCTACACCGTCGAACCCAATCATGGGCAGGTCTTTTCTATCTCCCCAGGCGGCGACCTTAAAGAGGCGATCGATATATCGGAGGCCCAGGGACATATCGTCCCCACTTCTATCGTTGCCCGGGACGACATCTTCTATGTGGGCAACCTGAATACATTTCCCATCACCTTAAATGCCTCTAAGATTCTGACTCTGTCCAAAGACCCACGCTCCATTGATCCCGTTCCCGGCCTTGATCTTCCGGCCGAATTGAAGGTCGTAGGCTCGAGAGCGGGCTTTGCCACCGTTGTCGCGGTTGACATCGGGCCGGACGGATTACTGTATGCGCTCGAGCTGTCAGCGGCAGTTGGCTATCCGACTCCTGGAGACGGCAAAGTAGTGCGCCTCAACCGCGCAGGAGTGATAGAAGACGTTGTGACCGGACTGGCGGTGCCAACCGGCATGACGTTTGGCCCCGATGGGTTCCTGTACGTGTCGAACTGGGGAGCAGCGCCCGCCGGAATGGGCCAGATCCTCCGAATCTCCATTCCCTAACCCTGTGCACTTCCCCGGCAGAAAATGCGTGGCCCATTCAAGCCTTGTTTTGGCTTGAGTGGGTTATGCATTCGTCCATTGAGCGCCCTGGCACCGTCGCAACCAATCTGGCCTTGTCACACCTGGTCAGAAGGCGAGATGCTGACATCAGGCACGCAGATCGTCATGGATGAAGAGGAAAAGAATGGCAGTCCCCCGCCTTGTGGCGAGCAGCCTCCCGCACCGCCCGAAAACCAGCTGATTGCCGCTGCGCCGGCCACGGTACCCGCGGAGCCGCCGCCCCAGCCGGTGGCGCCCGGCATTCGCCTGGAAAAGAAACACCCGCTCGCCATCCGCTGGATGCATTGGGTCAATTTCCCGGTGCTGTTCACCATGATCTGGAGCGGGCTGCTCATTTACTGGAACGATTCTGACAACGCTTACAAGCATCCTCATGCGGTCTACCGTGTCGGCATCGGGCCGTTCACCCTCGTCCGCTTTTTCCCCGAGTGGTTTTGGAAGGCCATCAACGCTCCGTACCATGTGACGGAGGGGCTGGGCTATCACTTCTTTTTCGCCTGGGTCTTCGCCCTGAACGGGCTCGCGTACGTGCTTTACACCTTCCTCTCCGGGGAGTGGCACTTTGTCTTCCCTGATCGGGAGAGCCTCAAACAAGCCATCCTGGTGACCTTGAAGGACCTGCACCTGAGCAAGTACCTGCCGCCGCAGACCAAGTACAACGGCGCGCAAAAAATTGCGTACACCTCCGTAACCCTGATGGGCGCCGGGAGTCTGATCACTGGGCTGGCCATTTACAAACCAACCCAGCTGCACTGGATCACCACCTTGCTCGGCGGCTACGAGATGGCGCGGTGGGAGCACTTCCTGCTCACTCTTGGCTTCTCCGGGTTCTTCCTGGTTCACATCACCCAGGTAGTTCTGGCGGGCTGGAACAACTTCCGCAGCATGGTGAGTGGCCTGGAAGTGAAGCCCATCCACGAACCCTCGCTCGAAAGGGAAAGAAAGGGCTGGCAATGACGGACGACAAGCCGGATGCAGCGGAGCAGAAGGCGGCCGATGAGGCAATACTGCGGGAAAGCCGCAAGCATACCCGCCGCAGCTTCGCCCTCGCCGCCGCAGGCGTTGCCGCCGGTTGGGGCTTCTACCAGTGGCTCGATCACAGCCATCCCATCGAGATGCAGCCGAAGCCCTTCCGCAGGGCCTTCCAGCTCAATGCCAGGCTTTCGCGCACCATCTTCGACGACCGCGCACTGGCGCCGACTTACCCGCTGAAGCGAGCCCAGGATCTGCGAGTGAACGGTGTTTACGGGCTGAAGCAGGCGCTGGTGCCGGAGAGTTGGCGGCTGCAGATGACGGGGGTGGCAAACGCCAGGAGCTATCCCCAATATGCCGCCGACGTCACCGCCTGGGAATACCAATATGCGGACGCGAAGACGAATGAAGACCAGGGACACGATACCAAGGTCGCGCCGAGCGCCGACACTGCGGAGAAGATGGCGCCGGCTTCCATGGTGGAGGCCGAGAAAATCCGCCAGGTGCGCGCGGGCAGGATGCCCCGCGGGCTGGAGGAAGCGGGCAGAAGCCGCTCCACCCTTGACCCCGGCACACCCGGTTTGCTGCTGACCCTGGACAATATCCTCAAGCTGCCGAAACACGAGCTGGTGACGCAGTTCAAGTGCATCGAAGGATGGAGCCAGATTGTGCATTGGGGCGGAGTGCGCATGGCGGATCTGGTTGCGGCCTACCCCCCGGAAAAAGGCCCCGATGGTCAACTGCCGCGCTACGTCTACATGGAAACACCGAATGGCGACTACTATGTCGGTTACGATTTGAAAGTCTGCATGCATCCGCAGACGCTGCTGGTTACCGAAATGGGTGGCAGCCCGCTCACCCAGTATCATGGAGCGCCGCTGCGGCTGCATGCGCCCACCAAGTACGGTTACAAGCAGATCAAGCGTATCGGGCTCATCGCCTATACCAACCAGCGGCCCGACGATTACTGGACCAAGCTCGGTTACGATTGGTACGCGGGTCTCTGATTGTGTCCACAGCTGCAAGCAAAGCGACGAAGCTCCAACCAAGACCCAAAAACGCTCGCCTGCGTCTGGTGCGCGGCAAGGGCGATCTGCTGCTTGCTCAGGTGGCGCGGCATATCGAAGATCGAATCGCTCACGGCCGGCTCTTGCCTGGCGATCGTCTGCCCAGCGAGCGGGCGCTTGCCGTGCAGCTTGGCCTCAGCCGCAACACGGTGACCGCGGCCTACCTGCGGTTGGAGAAGCAGGGAACGATTCGCCGCGTGGCCCATCGTGGGGCGTTTGTCTGCCCTTCCGGACCGCCGGACAACCCGATTGAGTGGAGCAGCAAGATTTCCCGCCAGGCTCATCTGCTGGACGAGCCGGTGCTGGAAATGCTGGCGCAAAGCCGGCTGCCCAATCTGCGTTACCGCCTTTCGGCGGGCACGCCCGCGCTCAGCTGCTTTCCGCTCGTGCCCTTCCGCAAAGCCGTGAACAAGATACTGGCCAAGGATGCTCCGCTGGCGATGGCCATTGCGCCCACCGAGGGCCAACCTCGTTTGCGCCGCGCCATTGCCGCATACCACCAGGTTGAGAGCAGCCACATCCTGGTGGTGGCGGGCGCGCAGGAAGGCATCGATCTGCTGGCGCGATGCCTGATCGAGCCGGGAGACCGGGTGATCATTGACCGGCCTACATTTCCCGGCGCCATCCAGGCCTTGCAGGCGGCCGGGGCGCGGCTGGTGGAATGGGACACGGCCGAGTGGTCGATCGAAGCGCTGGAGCGCTTGCTGATTGCTTACCATCCGAAGTTGATCTTCACCATGCCCACCTTTCACAACCCAACCGCGCGCACCATGGATGAGGAGCAGCGGGAGAAATTGCTCAGGCTGGCCGCGCGCTACCAGGTTCCCATCATTGAGGATGATGTTTACTCCAGAACTCGCCTGTATGGGTCGGTCCCGCCTTCTCTCTATCGTTTGGACCAGCACAACGTGGTCATCTATCTCAGCACCTTCTCCAAGGTGTTGGCGCCGGGCTTACGCCTGGGCTGGATTGCCGCGCCTCCCCACATGGTCAAGCAGCTCTCGCTGATCAAGATGCGTGCCAACCTGTTTACCGAAGGCTTATCGCAGCTCACGCTGGCCGAGCTGCTGGAGAACGGCACGTTTGACGAGCACCTCGCGCGTCTGCGGACAACCCACACGGCTTTGCAACAGATCGCCGTGAATGCGCTGCGGCAGAACTTCTCCGCCGAGGAGCTGGAATTTTCCCTGCCTCGGGGTGGTCTGTACATTTGGTGCCGATGGCGGCGCGCGGTAGATATGGAGGAAGTCCTCTTACGAGCGCAGCAGAAGGGTGCAAGCGTTGCGCCCGGCCGCGCCTTCTTCGCCGCATCGCCGGATGAGAACTGCTTCCGCATCTGCTTTACAGCAAGCTCCGAGCGCGACCTGCCTGAAGCGATTCGCTTATTAGCAGAGGCTTTCCATAGCGCGGAGTGAACGGGCGCGGTCTAGTACCGCTCCTACGGCGTCCGTACCCTCCTATTTCATGGATCGCTGCATCTTCAGCCGA
>Ga0302326_10033872_pt1 | contig 10136 bp, 7 predicted proteins | sample Palsa_T0_3_FD_202264 | JGI IMG/M metagenome (GOLD analysis project Ga0302326, IMG submission 202264) | Peat permafrost microbial communities from Stordalen Mire near Abisko, Sweden - Palsa_T0_3 | ecosystem: Environmental > Terrestrial > Soil > Palsa > Peat permafrost | place: Sweden: Abisko...
CAAAGCTCCAAAGCTGCAGGTCCTGCCGGCGCGAATAGTCGAGAATGGTTTGCGGAATGCCGCGCGTCCGATAGCCGCCGCATGGCTCGCCGTCGCGGTCGACGAGCGGACCGTTGTGCTTGACCAGCCCTTCGAGCGTTTCCCAGGTGAGGTTCAGCCCGTCGAAGGCTGGGTAACGGCGCTCCAGCACCGTCACGACCCGCAAGCTTTGCGCATTGTGGTCGAAGCCGCCGAAGGCTGCGAGGCAGTCGTCGAGCGCGCGTTCGCCGGCATGGCCGAACGGCGGATGGCCGAGGTCGTGCGCCAGCGCGAGCGCCTCGGCGAGGTCTTCATCGAGCCGCAGCCGGCGGGCGAGAGCGCGCGCGACCTGCGTCACTTCGAGCGTATGGGTGAGGCGCGTGCGGTAATGATCGCCCTCGTCGAACACGAACACCTGCGTCTTGTGCTTGAGGCGGCGGAAGGCGGTGGAGTGGATGACGCGGTCGCAATCGCGGCGAAAGGCGCTGCGGCTTAGGCTGGCGGGCTCCGGATGGAGCCGGCCACGGCTGTGTTCCGGATCGCATGCGTAAGGCGCGCGGGAAATCGCTGCTTGCATCGCCATAAATCGGCCCGGCCGGCGGCCAAGTATCGCCAATTGACCTTCGCTTTGCGCGCACTTAACTATCGTAAGCGTAGTGTGGCAATCGGAACTACCGGAAACCGGGCACAAAATGACGATCAATGTCACGGTGACAGAGCGGGCGGCCCATAGGATCGGCGAGATCCTTGGCCAGGAGCCCACCGGCACGATGCTGCGGATCAGCGTCGAAGGCGGCGGCTGCTCGGGCTTCCAGTACAAATTCGACACCGAGCGCAGCCGCGCCGACGACGACATCGTGATCGAGAAAAGCGGCGCCACCGTGCTGATCGATCCGGTCTCGCTCGATTACATGGCGGGCTCCGAAATCGATTTCGTCGACGATTTGATCGGCTCGTCCTTCAAGGTCAACAATCCGAAGGCTACCGCCTCGTGCGGTTGCGGCACCAGCTTCGCGCTCTAATTCGTTCGCTCTGTCGTTCAAATCGTCTGTCGCTCAAATCTCCCGTGCGCATCGCCACCTGGAACGTCAATTCGATCAAGCAGCGCATCGATTCGGCGCTGACTTGGCTTGCCGAGCGCAAGCCGGACATCGTTTGCCTGCAAGAGACGAAAACCGTTGACGACGCGTTTCCGCGCCTGGAGTTCGAAGGGCTCGGCTACAACGTCGCCGTCCACGGACAAAAGACCTTCAACGGCGTCGCCATCCTGTCGAAATTCAAGTTCGACGAGGTGAGCAAGGGCCTGCCCGGCGACGACAAGGACGATCACGCCCGCTTCATCGAAGGCGTGGTCTCGACGGCGCACGGCGCGCTGCGCGTCGCCAGCATTTATCTGCCCAACGGCAATCCGCCGGAGACCGAGAAATACACCTATAAAATCGGCTGGATGAAGCGGCTGTCCGCCTATGCGCGGCAGCGGCTCGTGCTGGAAGAGCCGCTCGTTCTTGCCGGCGACTACAACGTCATTCCGACTGCGGCCGACGCGCGCAATCCGCAGGCCTGGACCGGTGACGCACTGTTCCTGCCGAAGACGCGCGACGAATTCCGCGCGCTGGTCAATCTCGGACTGACCGACGCGGTGCGCGCGACCAGCGACGACCCGGGTCTCTTCACGTTCTGGGATTATCAGGCCGGCGCCTGGCAGAAGAACAACGGCATTCGCATCGATCACTTATTGCTGTCGCCTGCGGCCGCCGACAAGCTCAGCGATGCTGGCATCGACCGTCACGTGCGGACCTGGGAAAAACCCTCCGATCACGTGCCGGTCTGGATCGATCTGGATATCGAGGCGAAGTAGCGGCTAATCTCGCCGCCCCTTCATCCACTCCGCGAGATAGACCAGCGCCATGGCGCGTTCATCGTCGTTGGCGCGGTGGAAGGCGTTGTCGTAGATCGGCTTGACCCAGCCTTCGTCGGTGCCGGCGCAGTCCTTGCCGAGCGTCAGCCACATCAGGCCGCGCGCGGCCTGCCGCGGCACCGCTTGGCCCTGGAACAACAGATCGCCGAGCGCCGCCTCGGCGCGGCACTGACCTTTGGTCGCGGCCAGGAGGAACCAGCGCGCCGCCTGGTGCGGATCGCTCGGCTTGTCGGCGAGATAGAGCCGGCCGAGTTCGTATTGTGCGTCGGCGTCGCCAAAATATGACGCGGCATAGCCGAACAGTTCATGCGCGCGCGCCGCATCCGGCGCGATCTTGGAATTGGTGATGCCGGTCAAATAGTAATGCCCGAGCGCCACGAAGGCGCTGGCGACAAAGCGCGCCTGCGGCGTGCCCGGATTTTCGTCCGGATGGGTATTGGCGATCTGGCTGAAATAGTTGAAGGCGCGAAGGTCGTCCTGCGGCACGCCGTCGCCGTCGGCGTACATGCGGCCGAGCTTCCATTGCGCCACCGGCTGCCCCTGCTCGGCGGCATATTGAAGCGCGGTGAGCGCTTTGGATTTCTCTCCGGTCTCCGGCGTCCGGCTGCCGGCGCGCGTCCCGTCAGCCGGCGACAGCGCAGCCGTGCTCGGGGAACTCGTACCGTCGAAGGCGAAAGCCGGCTCGACCATCAGGCCGCCGCCGGGCAGCGGGCCAAATCCGAGCCCGACGCAAAGTCCGCCCACCAGCGTGACCAATGCCGCGCCGGTTCCAACGCGAATGACGCCCCTAGATATCCGCATAGCACGCCTTCTCTGCCGACCCGCCCGGATGGGTCACCGCGCCGTCGCGCGCCGGCCCCACCTGTTGGGCGTATTTCCACAAATAGCCGGAGCCAAACTCTTCTGGTCTCGGCTTCCATTCCTTGGCGCGCTTTTCGAGCTCGCTGTTCGACAGTTCGACGTCGAGCGTTCCCTTCTCGCCATCGAGCTTGATGATGTCGCCGTCGCGTAACAGCGCGATCGGCCCGCCGACAGCCGCTTCCGGCCCGATATGGCCGACACAGAAGCCGCGCGTAGCGCCGGAGAAGCGGCCGTCGGTGATGAGCGCGACCTTGCCGCCCATGCCCTGGCCGTACAGCGCAGCCGTCGTCGAAAGCATTTCGCGCATGCCGGGACCGCCTTTCGGTCCCTCGTAGCGGATGACCAACACGTCGCCTTCCCGATATTTCTTGTTCTTCACCGCCTCGAAACAGGCTTCCTCGCCGTCGAAGCAGCGTGCCGGACCGGAGAACTGCAAGCGCTCCATGCCGGCAACTTTGACGATCGCGCCCTCGGGCGCGAGATTGCCCTTCAGTCCAACGACGCCGCCGGTCGCCAGGATCGGCTTGTCGGCCGGGTAAACCACGACCTGCTCGTCGTTCCACTTCACCGATTTCATATTCTCGGCGATGGTGCGGCCGGTGACGGTAAGGCAGTCACCATGCAGGAAGCCATGGTCGAGCAGCGTCTTCATCAGAAGCGGAACGCCGCCAGCTTCAAACATGTCTTTGGCGACATAACGGCCGCCCGGTTTTAAATCCGCGATATAAGGTGTCCTTTTCAGGACTTCGGCGACGTCGAACAGATCGAACTTGATGCCGCATTCGTTGGCGATGGCCGGCAGATGCAGCGCCGCATTGGTTGAGCCGCCGGTCGCCGCGACCACGGCTGCGGCATTTTCCAGGGCCTTGCGGGTAACGATGTCGCGCGGGCGAATGTTCCGCACGATCAGATCCATGATCATCTCGCCGGCCAGCATGCAGAATTTGTCGCGGATTTCGTAAGGCGCCGGCGCGCCGGACGAATAGGGCAAAGCCAGCCCGATAGCCTCCGAGATCGTCGCCATGGTGTTGGCGGTAAATTGCGCACCGCAGGCGCCGGCCGATGGGCACGCGTTCTCCTCCAGCGTCTCAAGATCGACGTCCGACATGGCGCCGATCGAGTGCCGGCCGACCGCCTCGTAGACGTCCTGGATGGTGACGGGCTTGCCCTTGAACGTGCCGGGAAGAATTGAGCCGCCATAAATGTAGATCGACGGCACGTTGAGCCGGCACATCGCCATCATCATGCCGGGCTGCGACTTGTCGCAGCCGGCGACCCCGATCAGCGCATCGTAAGAATGCCCGCGCACCGTCAATTCCACTGAATCGGCAATGACTTCACGCGATGGCAAAGATGACTTCATGCCGGCATGGCCCATGGCAATGCCGTCGGTCACCGTGATGGTGCAAAACTCGCGCGGCGTTCCGCCCACGGACGCGACCCCAAGCTTGACCGCCTGGGCCTGGCGCATCAGCGCGATATTGCAGGGGGCGGCCTCGTTCCAGCAGGTGGCAACGCCGACGAACGGCTGATGGATCTGGTCCCGCGTCAGCCCCATGGCGTAATAGAACGCACGGTGCGGGGCGCGCTCGGCGCCTTCGGTGGCGTGACGGCTGGGCAGCCGTAATTTCAGATCGCTCTTGGCGTCCATCGAACTCAAGCGGGCCGACTTTGGCCCTTCGCCCCTCCCAACCGGCCCGAGCGAAACTACGCTTACGAACCGGAAGTACCGCGCGGCGCATCCACCCCTTGGCGGACAACCGCGCGGCCATCGGTGTCGAGAAATCCTATGGCCAAAAAGCGGCGTTGGGCCTGGGTGCGCTGCGGTAGATTGAAATGTTCCGAAGCTGTGGCGCGGCGGCCACAGATTCATCGCTCGCGACCGCTTCAGTTAACTCGTGGTTTACCAAATGGTAGGGGGCCTGCGACGATGAGGCGTGCCGAAACGCCTGACCCGCAGCTTCTTCCGCCGCAGCGTCCATGAGGTGGCGCCCGATTTGATCGGGGCGACACTCCTGGTCGGCGGCGTCGGCGGGATTTTGGTCGAGGTCGAGGCCTACCGCCATGACGACCCGGCGGCGCACAGCTTTCACGGCCCGACCAGCCGCAATGCCGTCATGTTTGGCCCGCCGGGTTTTGCCTATGTCTACCGGTCCTACGGCCTTCACTGGTGCCTGAATTTCGTCTGCGAGCCGAAGGGCTCGGCCAGCGCAGTGTTGATCCGGGCGCTCGAGCCGACGACGGGCCTGCCGGTCATGCGCCGCCGGCGCGGCATGACCGACCCCCGCCTGTTGTGCTCCGGCCCCGGCCGGCTGTGCGAGGCGCTGGCCATAACCGACGCGCAGTATGGGCTGGCCCTCGACGAACCGCCGTTCGCTCTCTATGCGCGGCCGGGCGAAGTGGACGTCATCGCCGGGCCGCGGATCGGCATCACCAAGGCGGCCGACAAGCCCTGGCGTTACGGGCTGAAGGACTCGCGGTTTCTGAGCAAGCCATTCAGGACGAAAGTCTAAACTCTGGATCGAAGGCGAGGTCCTTACGGGCTTTCTCGATCGAGACGGCGCCGTCATCGTCCGCGATATTGTAGAGGCCGGTCCGGCCAAGCGTGACTGCCGACAAGGCGGCTTTGGCGGCGGCATCGACATGGAGCGAAGGCTTGCGGCTTGGCTCCTCCGTCCACGTGCCGGGGCCGTAGAGCAGGCCATAACGCAGCACAATTGCCTGCATCCCCGACACCAGCACCTGCTGCTCCATGTCGGCGGCGGCGCGAACCGTGACCAGCCGCGGACCGTCGACCAGGTTGAGCGGATCGGTCTCACCATGGGGCTCCGGTCCAGGCGCGTAGGCGAAGGCGACGCTTTGCACGATGAACCGCCGGGCCGCTGCGGCCTGTGCCGCGGCAACCAGATTGCGCGTGCCCTCGGTGCGGATGCGCGCATTAAGCGGATAGGCAGCAGCGATCTTCGCTTCGTCGAAATCGCGCGGCAGGTCGGTCAACTGGTGGATCACGATGTCGGGCTGCGCCCGCTCGACGGCGCGTTTGAGCGTATCGCGATCGAATACGTCGACGACCGCGGCATGAACGCCGGCGGCTTCCAATTGATGCGCCGTCTCCGGCGCTCGCGTCATGCCGGTGACGTCGTGGCCGGCGGCAAGCAGCAGCGGCGTCAACCGGCGTCCTATCGCCCCGCTCGCGCCGGCGAGAAAGATTCTCATGGCTGGCGCCTCACGCCGCGCCCAACATCACGCCGCACCCTTGAGCCGCTCCAGCGCCTCGGCGATCCTGGCCTTGCGCATCTCGGCCTCCTCGCGCTTTTCCTTTTCTTCTTCGACCACTTCTTCCGGCGCGCGCGCGACAAAATTGGCGTTGCCGAGCTTGGCATCGACGCGGGCGATGTCGGCATCGGCCCTCGTCATCTCCTTGGCGAGCCGCGCACGCTCGGCGTCGAGATCGATGACGCCTTTGAGCGGCAGCGCCGCGACCTCGCCGCGTACGACGAGTTGCACCGCACCCTGCGGCACCGCATCGGCAAACGAGATCTCGGCGACCCGCGCCAGCCGCTGCACAAATTCCGACCAGTGGCGCGCGCGAATGAGCGTTTGCGGCGAGGCACCGGCGAGCACCAGCGGCAGCATCGTCCCGGCCGGTATATTCATCTCCACGCGGACGGAGCGAATGGCGGTGATCAGATCAAGCACCCAGCCGATCTCGGCCTCCGCCGCCGCGTCGTCGAGTCCGTCGTGCTGCGGCCAGGCATCGAGCGCCAGCATGTGCGGGCGCTTGGCGCCCTGCTCCGCGGTGACCCACCACAGTTCTTCGGTGACGAATGGCATGAACGGATGGAGCAGCCTTAGAATCTCATCGAGCGCCCACGCGGCGGCGGCTCGCGTTTCGTGTTTGGCGGCGCCATCCGGCCCGGTGAGCACCGGCTTGATCAGTTCGAGATACCAGTCGCAATAGACATTCCAGACGAACCGATAGATCGCGGCCGCCGCCTCGTTGAATTTGTAGGACTCGATCGCGGCCGTCACGTCTCGACCGGCTTTCGCGGTTTCGTGTGCAATCCAGCGGTTGAGCGTTTCCTTAGCGTGATGCGGATCGAAATCCGGATCGCGCACGCAACCGTTGATCTCGGCGAAGCGAGCGGCGTTCCAGAGCTTCGTTCCAAAATTGCGATAACCCTCGACCCGTTGCGCCGAGAGTTTTATGTCGCGGCCCTGCGCCGCCATGGCGGCAAGCGTGAAACGCAAAGCGTCGGCGCCGTATTCATCGATCAATTGCAGGGGATCGATGACGTTGCCTTTCGACTTCGACATTTTTGCGCCGCTCGCATCGCGCACCAGCGCATGGATATAGACGTCGTGGAATGGCACTTCTTTCATGAAATGCAGTCCCATCATCATCATCCGCGCGACCCAAAAGAAAATGATGTCGAATCCGGTGACGAGCGTCGAGGTGGGATAAAACCGCTTGAGCTCCGGCGTCTCATCGGGCCAGCCCAGCGTCGAGAACGGCCACAGTGCCGAGGAGAACCAGGTATCCAGCACGTCCTCGTCGCGCTTGAGATATTCGTTGGCGAAACGCGCGCGCCGTGCCGGATCGGCGGCGATATCGTGGCCATCCTCGACCGTGATCTCCTCGATCTCGGTGTAATGGGCGAGCGCATCGGCGACGACATCATCCTCATTCTCGGCGACAAAGATTTTGCCGTCCGGCCCGTACCAGGCCGGTATCTGATGGCCCCACCAGATTTGCCTGGAGACGCACCAAGGCTGGATGTTGTCCATCCAGTTGAAGAACGTCGCCTCCCACTGCGCCGGCACAAAAACGGTTTTGCGCTCGCGCACCGCTTTGATCGCAGGCGCGGCCAGCGTCTTGGCATCGACATACCACTGATCGGTCAGAAACGGCTCAAGCACCGCGCCCGAGCGGTCGCCGTGCGGCACGACATGCGTGGTCGGCTCGATCTTGTCGACCAAGCCGCGAGATTCCAGTTGGTCGACGATTAGCGTCCTTGCGGCTTCTCTGCTTTTGCCTTCCAGAGCATCCAACAAACCAAGGTCTGGATGAGCGTCCTTCAGAAACGCTTCATTGTCCTTCAACGTTAAATGCGCTTCGTCGTCGAACACGTTGATCAGCGGCAGATTGTGCCGGTGGCCGACCTCAAAATCGTTGAAATCGTGCGCCGGCGTGATCTTCACCGCGCCCGAGCCCTTTTCCGGATCGGCATAGTCGTCGCCGATGATCGAAATGCGCCGGCCGACCAACGGCAGGATCGCAAACTTGCCGATCAGGTGCTTGAGTCGCTCGTTCTGCGGATGCACCGCGATGGCCACGTCGCCGAGCATGGTTTCCGGCCGCGTCGTCGCCACCACGATGAATTCATCGCTGCCCTCGACCGGATATTTGATGTACCAGAGCTTTCCCTTGGTCTCGACCTGCTGCACTTCGAGGTCCGAGATCGCGGTCTTGAGCTTTGGGTCCCAGTTGACCAGCCGCTTGTCCTTGTAGATGAGGCCTTCGCGGTAGAGCGCGACAAAAACTTTCAGCACCGCGCGCGACAGCCCTTCGTCCATCGTGAAGCGTTCGCGCGACCAGTCGCACGACGCGCCGAGCCGCTTGAGCTGGCTGGTGATGGTGCCGCCGGATTCCGCCTTCCATTCCCACACCCGCTTGATGAAGGCCTCACGGCCCATCTCGCGGCTCGACGGTTCTTTGCGCTCCGCAAGCTGCCGCTCGACCACCGCCTGCGTGGCGATGCCGGCGTGATCCGTGCCCGGCTGCCACAGCACGTCACGCCCGCGCATGCGCTCGAAGCGGCACAGAATGTCCTGCAATGTGTTGTTGAGCGCGTGGCCCATATGCAATGAGCCGGTGACGTTCGGCGGCGGAATGACGATGCAATAGGGTTGCGCCGCGGCCCGCTCCGGCCGCCCGGCGCGGAATGCGCCGGCTTCCTCCCAAGCGGCATAAATGCGGCCCTCGACGGCGGCGGGCTGGTATCTGTTGTCGATCATGAGTGTTTCGCGTTCGGAGATTTGCGGGGTAGAAAGCCCGCTCCGCGCTGAGTGTCAACGTGCCAGCTTCCCCGACAGCTTCGAATGACTTGTCGCGCGAAACGCCGACGCGCTCGATCATGCTGCTCGCTGTCGCCGGCTTCGCCAGCCAGGCGCAGGTGCGGGTGACCGATTCGCTCTTGCCGCAGATCGCGGCCGACTTCCACTCCACCGTGGGCGCCGCCGCCATCGTGGTGACGTCCTATGCCATCGCCCATGGCTCGATCCAGCTTGTCATCGGGCCGGTCGGCGACCGGTTCGGCAAATACCGCACGGTCGCCCTGATGTGCGCGGTCGGGACGGTCCTGGTGGCGCTGTGCGGGCTCGCGGCCTCGCTGCCGCAGCTCGCGCTGGCGCGGCTAGCGACCGGGGCGGCCGCCGGCTGGATCATCCCCATTTCGATGGCCTATGTCGGCGACGTCATCCCCTATGAGCGACGGCAGCCGATCCTGGGGCGCTATCTCACCGGACAGATTCTCGGCCAGCTGTTCGGCCAAGCTGCCGGCGGCGTCCTCGGCGATCTTCTTGGCTGGCGCAACGTGTTCTTTGTTCTGTCCGGTATTTTCGCATTGGCCACGGCGGGGCTTGCCTATGAACTCTTCGCAAATCCGCTGACCCGCGAACCGAGCCATCTTTCCTCCTCCCTTCCCTCCCCCACGAGCGGGGGAGGGTTAGGCTGGGGCCGCCGTTTCATCGCCGATTATGCCGCCGTGCTGAAGACTCCATTCGCCCGCATTGTCATCACTACGGCGTTCATCGAGAACGCGCTGTTGTGGGGCGCCTTCGCCTATATCGGCGCTTATCTGCACTTGCAATTCGGTCTCAGCTTCACGCTCATCGGCTTGAGCGTCGGCTGCTTTGGCATCGGCGGGCTCATTTACGCCGCCCTGGTCAAGCTGTTGGTTCATCGGCTGGGGCAGGCCGGTCTCGCGGTCGCCGGCGGCTTGTTCATTGCGGCGGGCTATATCGCGCTTTCCATCGGACCCTGGTGGTGGCTGGCGCCCTTCGCGACGATGGCGATCGGTCTGGGCTTCTACATGCTGCACAACACCTTGCAAACGAACGCCACGCAGATGACGCCGCAGGCGCGCGGCACGGCCGTCGCCCTGTTCTCCTCGGCGATCTTTGTCGGGCAGACAGTGGGCGTCGCCACCGGCGCGCTGGTCATCGATCGCCTGGGCGCGGTGCCGTTATTTCTCGGTGCCGCGACCGTACTGCCGGTGTTGGCGATCTGGTTTGCGCGCGAACTAAAGCTCAACCGGCGGGTCAAATTACCCGCCGG
>Ga0302326_10033873_pt1 | contig 10136 bp, 7 predicted proteins | sample Palsa_T0_3_FD_202264 | JGI IMG/M metagenome (GOLD analysis project Ga0302326, IMG submission 202264) | Peat permafrost microbial communities from Stordalen Mire near Abisko, Sweden - Palsa_T0_3 | ecosystem: Environmental > Terrestrial > Soil > Palsa > Peat permafrost | place: Sweden: Abisko...
GCATGAACGGTCCCCACGTGCTCCCGCCCGGGACGCTGCTCGCCGGAAAGTTCCGAATCGAGCGCCTCCTCGGGTCTGGAGCGATGGGGGCCGTTTACGCCGTTCAGCACGAGATCACACGACACAAGAGGGCCCTCAAGCTTCTCCACCCGGAAGCGCGGATGGTGGAGGACCTGGTCCGCCGGTTCCTCAACGAGGCGTCGGCGGCCGGACGCGCAGGCAATCCTCATCTCGTCGAGACGTTCGACGCGGGGACGCTGCCGACGGGCGAGCCGTACGTCGTCATGGAGCTACTCCAAGGCGAGACCCTCGGCGAGACCCTCGCGCGCGAGCGCGTGCTCGCGCCTGGGAGGGCCGCCGACATCGTCGCGCAGGCTGCAGAAGGAATCGAGGCTGCACACCGCGCCGGAATCATTCACCGGGATCTCAAGCCGGATAACCTATTTTTGACGACGCTCGACGGCCGGCCGTTCGTCAAGATTCTAGATTTCGGCGTATCGAAGTTTCAGGCGACCCGTCTCGGCGAGTCGACTGGAACGCGAGCGGGCATGGTCTACGGGAGCCCGGCGTATATGTCGCCCGAGCAAATCGTGGGGCAGCTCGACCTCGATGCCCGGAGCGATGTGTACTCGCTTGGGGTCGTCCTGTTTCAGTCGCTGACGGGGCGACTGCCCTTCGACGCGCCGAACATTCAAGTGCTCACCGCTCGAATGTTGACGGAAGCGCCAATCCCCATCGAGACGATTCGCTCGGACTTGCCTCCACCGCTCGTGCACGTCGTCAAACGGGCCCTCGCCACCGCGCGCGAGCACCGCTTCGCGACGGCTTGGGCGATGGCCGAAGCCTTGAAGCCCTCGGTGCGCACGAGAGCGGGGTCCGCCGAGCTCGATCGACCCGTGTCGCCCCCGCCTCGGGCATTGCCTCCACCTTCGAGTCTCCCGCCGGGAGGCTCGAGCCGCCCGGCTGGAATGCCGGACCCTCGTCGAGTGCTCGTGCCTATCGTCGCGGGAGCGACGGCGCTGGCTGTCGCGGGAACGGCGGCGCTGCTCCTTGCCTATTCCAAGGGGCCTCCGGCGTCGGCCCCCACGCCGCCCGCAGGCCCATCGGCCGCGAAGCTCGCGCCGCCTCCAGCGGCGGTGACCTTGGCGGAGCCGAGCGACTTCCCACCCCTCTTGGCCGATCGGGCTCCACGCGTCGGTGAGACGCATCGGCCGGCTCCTGGAGCTTCCGCTGCGCCCGCTCCGTCGGGTAGCCTGCGCCCCTCGAACGCCCGAAACCTCGGCCTTTCCCAAGAAAACCCATTCCGCTGATGCGCCCTTACCTAATCCCAAGTGCCGTATTCGTTGTCTTGGTCGCCGCGAGCGGGCTCTCCCGCGCCGATTCACCCGACCCGTCGCGCAAGGAGGCGGCCGACCGCTTCGACCGCGGCATCCATTTGGTCGATTCGGGGGATCTCTCCGGCGCTTTGGCCGAGTTTCAGCGGGCATACGCGCTCGTTCCGGCTCCTGTCGTCGTCTACAACGTGGGCCTCGTATACGCGGCCATGAATCGGCCGGTCGATGCCGCTCACGCGCTCCAAAAGGCGCTCAAGACGCCCGAAGCCCTCAAGCCGGACATCGCCGCTCGAGCCGCCGCGGTCCTGCGAGAACAGGCGGAGAAGATCGGCCAGGTCGCGCTCAAATCGAACGTCAAAGAGGGCTCGGTCGAGGTCGACAACGTCGAAGTGGCGAAGCTACCGCTACCGGGTCCGCTCGACGTCGCGGCCGGACCGCACGTCATCGGGGTCATCTCGCGAGGATATTCACCCGGGCGCAAGGAGGTGGTCGTTCCTGCCAAGGCGAGCGCCGAAGTGGCGATCGATGTGGTCCCGATCGAGGGCCTGCTCGGGCACATCCAAGTGAGGTCTCACGTCCCGGCAGCCGACGTGTTCGTCGACGATGGCCGCGTCGGCAAGACTCCGCTCGAGTCGAGCATCACCGTGGCTCCGGGCACCCATACGGTCGAGGTTCGGCGCGCCGGGTACAATCCGGTAACACGCAGCGTCACCCTGCAAGACGGAGCGCAGAGCGAGCTGGCCCTCGACCCCACGATCGACAAGGCCTCGCTGTCGCGCGAAGGCGGGTATCTGTCCGTCAAGACGAGCGAAGACCAGGCGATCCTCACCGCAGACGGCGAAGAGCTGGGCCTCCTCAGGGGGCCGATAGCGCTCCCCGGCGGACCTCATCGGATCCACGTGGAGCGCGGCGGTTTCATTCCGGCCGAGCGCGACGTCGACGTCCCTGTCGGCGGAACGCAGAACGTCTCGATCGTGTTCGAGCCGACGCCCGACACGCGCGCCGCATACGTGTCGGGGGCGACGAGCCGCCGCACATGGAGCTGGCTCACGGTGGGGCTCGGCACCGTTCTCGCGGGCGGCGGCATCGCCCTCGCGCTCGTCGAGCACAGCCAGCTGAGTGGGGCCAATGGCGACCAAGCCAAGCTCAACGCGGACAACGCGGACTCCGTGCGTCACGCGGGTGGCCTTTGCGATCCGGCCAAGGACCCGACAACGCCGTACGAAGGGACGACTCTGGGCGCCTTCTGCCAGGCCCGATCCAACAGCGCGACGTCGGCCGTCAACAGCGATCAAACGCTGCAAACGGTCGGATGGGTGGCGGCGGGTGTCGGGGGCGCCGTAATCGTGACCGGCCTCGTCCTGCTCGCTACCGGCGACGACCCACACAAGTACGACGAGAAACCCCCCGAGGAGATCCTCGGCGGCTGGCGGCTCTTGCCGATGATCGGGTATAGCGGGGCGTCTCTCTCCGCTGCCCACACATTCTGAGCGGGATCGGCGCCAACACATTTTCAAAATGCGAACGCTTCTGGCTTTCTCTTTTGCGGCGGCTTTTTTGACGGCCGGTTGCTCGAAGGTCGTCGACGAGCCCACGAGCGACTTCAAGCCTGCTCCCGGCAAGCCTTTGGCTCCGCCCCCGACGAAGCTCGAAATCGACGACGTCGTCGCCGGCAGCGGGCGCGCGGCCCAAACGGGCGACGCAGTTTCCGTGCAATACACGGGGACTCTGATGAGCGGCGAAAAGTTCGACAGCTCATACGACCATGGCGGGACACCGTTCAAGCTGACGCTCGGCAAGGGCGAGGTGATCAAGGGTTGGGATCAAGGGCTCGTGGGCATGAAAGTCGGCGGCAAGCGAAGGCTTCGCATTCCGCCCGAGCTTGCCTACGGTGAGCAGGGCAGCCCCCCGACGATTCCGCCCCATGCGAGCCTCGTCTTCGACGTCGAGCTCGTATCGTTCGATTGAAAGGGACGCATGAACGCCGACCCACGAATCCTCTACGTTGTCGCGACGACAGTCGCCGCCTGCGTCCTCGCGTGGGTCGCGTTCGTTTTGCTGCGCGCGCCGAAACGGTAGCGCCTCTCGAGCCCCAATGACCGAGCGCGAATCTGGATCGCTGCCGCCGAGAGAGGGGAAACAGAAAGTCAGGAAGCGAGTGAGAGCCGCCAAGCCGCAAGAGAGGGAGTGTGGTGCAGGCGCCCGACGAGGCCGCAGACGCTCGGGTCGGGCTGGTGCACAACCTTCACTCGGTTGGCGGCTTAGCGGCTTGGCGGCTCGTCACCGTCCGCGCCGACTTCTGGCGGTAGTGTTCGAAAGGCATGGGGCCCCTTTCGGATCTTCTGACTTTCTTGTTCCCTCCTCTTTTTGTTCCGTCCTTTTAGGGGGGGGTTCCAGGATCGTGGCTGGTGATTTAGCTGATCGAGGTTCGCGCGAGCCCGAAGAACCTTTGGATCTTGTCGAGGATGTTGATCTGCTCTTTGACCATGTTGGCGGCGTGGGCTTGGGCGTCCAAGTCCACTCGGATAGCGCCCATTTCAACCTGCCTCTTGGCGACCGTGCGCGAAAGCTCCTCGGCGATCTCGGGGCGCTCGTGCAAGAGCCGCTCGAGCCCCTCCTTGTCGAGGCGATAGCACTCGATGTCCGTGAGCGCGACGACGTCCGCGCCTCGCGGCTCGCCCGTAAGGAGCCCCATTTCCCCGAAGAAGCCAGGGGCGCGCAGGTGAGCGACGACCTTCACGGTCTGAGCGGCGGCGTCGCCGTGCCGTCGAACTTCGACCTCGCCGGTACACAAGATGTAGAGAAAGTGAGCCTCTGCGCCTTGCCGCGTGATGGTTTCGCCCGCAGTAAAAGGGGCATAGCGCAGATGGTCGGCGACATAGTTGCGCTCATCGGGCGTCATCGAGTGGAAGAGCTCGAGAGGCTCGACGGCCGCGAGCCAACGTATCGCGACCACCTGTCCCTGCTGCCCGTCCGGGAGCTGAAGCCAGTCCCCGACGTCGAAGCTCCCGTCGAGCTGCAGCGCCACGCCGCCGAGAATATTGCCGAGCGTCGCCTGCAAGCTCAGCGCGATTACGCCGCTCACGATGGCCGACGTCGTCACCACCGACGAAGGTGAAAAGCCTTCGGCGCGAAGGACGCCAAGCGCCGCAAAGGCATAGGCGAGGCCCACGAGAAGGTCCCCCGTAATGGCGACGATCGAGACTCCCAGAACGGGCAGAACGAAGTCGAAGACGAGGAGCGCGCCGAGGCTGACGCTCGTAAGCGCCGACGCGAGGGCCGACGCGAGGTGAACGTGCTCGACCCAGGGTGAGAGGGTCGCGTGCGAGCGAGCCAACCATGCGAGCAAGTGCTCGATGCCGCCGCAGAGCAGAAAACACAGGTACAGAAAGACGACGTGCCGAATGCGTCGGCGCCTTTGGGGGGCAAGCCGATTGATGAGAAATGCGATGAAGACGAGGGCGGTGCCTAGAGCGACGAAGCCCCACGTGCCTTCGAGCGCGATGGGCAACATTCTCAGGGCGAGCTGGCGAACGCCTCGTCGATGAGCATGCGTTGCTCCATCGCGTGTGCGGCGCCGCTGCCGGTGGCCGGGCTCGCGCTCTCGGGTCGTGACACGAATGACAGCGGATGGCGGTCTCCGACGACCTCGCTCTGGTGCGCGTTGATGAAATACCAGCCGCCCATATTGCGCGGCTCTTCTTGAACCCAGTAGACGGGCGTGCCCGCTCGGTATGGAGCCAGCGCGTTCGGCAAGGCCTCGCTGAGGGGATAGTATTGCTCGAGGCGCACGATGGCCACGTCGTCTCTCTGACGGCGTTTGCGCTCGGCGGCGAGGTCGTAATAGACCTTTCCGCTGCACAGCAAGATGCGCGAAGTCTTGGTCGGGTCGACTGTGTCATCGCCGATGACCCGCTGGAACGAGCCCTGCGCGATGTCGTCGAGAGTGCTCATCGCGTCGTGCGAGCGCAGGAGCGACTTCGGTGTGAAAACGACGAGCGGCTTGCGCCAGAGGCGATGAACTTGCCGTCTGAGCACGTGGAAGAACTGCGCGGGCGTCGTGAGATTGCAAACTTGAATGTTGTCTTCGGCCGACAGTTGCAAGAAGCGCTCGACTCGCGCGCTCGAATGCTCCGGCCCCTGGCCCTCGAACCCATGCGGCAGAAGAAGAACGAGGCCCGAAAGGCGCCCCCATTTGTCTTCGGCCGAGACGATGAACTGATCGATGATGACTTGCGCCGCGTTTGCAAAGTCACCGAATTGCGCTTCCCAAATGACGAGCTTGTCGGGACGGTCGAGCGAGTACCCGTATTCGAATCCGAGCACCCCCGCCTCGCTGAGGGGTGAATCGTAGATCTCGAAACGACCGACGCCGTCTACGTCGTCGCCGAGGTGCGCGAGGGGAATGTAGGGTTTGCCTGACTCGGTATCGAAGAGCGCCGCGTGGCGATGAGAGAACGTCCCGCGCCGTGCGTCCTGGCCGCTGAACCGGATGCCGTGTCCGTCGAGGAGAATCGTCGCGAAGGCCAAGTGCTCGGCGGTTCCCCAGTCGAGCGGCTGTCCGGCGGCCGCGCGATCGCGGCGCTGCTGCAGGATCTTCAGCGCCTTCGCGTTCGCATGAAACCCCTCGGGCATCTGGGTCAGATTCTCGAGCGTCGCCATGAGCTTGGCTTTCGGATAGCTCGTAGCCACTTCAGGCACGGCCGAGTCTGGGCCTCCTTGGTACGGAGCCCAAACCCCGCCCATGGCCTCCGGCCTCTGGTGGTAGTCGCCTTTGCGAGCCTCCTCGAGCGCGCGCTCGAGAGTGGCTCGGCGCTCTTGCGCGATCGAATCGGCCTCTTCGAGGGAGATGTGCCCCGCGGCCACGAGGCGCGCAACGTAGACTTCGCGAACCGTCGGCTTCTTGTCGATCAGCGCATACATCTGCGGCTGAGTGAACCGGGGCTCGTCGCCTTCGTTGTGCCCGTACTTTCTGTAGCAGTACATGTCGATGACCACGTCTTGCTTGAATCGCTGGCGGAACTCGATCGCCAGGCGCGTGACCTGAATGACCGCCTCGGGGTCCTCGCCGTTCACGTGGAAGACGGGTACGAGCAGGATCCGAGCAAGGTCGGTGCAATACCGAGTGGAGCGCGAGTCGCGCGGCAGCGTGGTGAAGCCAATCTGGTTATTGACGGCGATGTGAATCGTCCCGCCGGTCGTGTAGCCCTCGAGCTGCGACAGGTTGAGCGTCTCGGCCACGACGCCTTGGCCCATGAACGCGGCGTCGCCATGGATGAGCAGCGGCATCGTGCTCTTGCGCTTGCGGCGATCAATCTTCGCGCGAACGCGGCCTTCGACGACCGGGTTGACGAACTCCAAGTGGCTCGGGTTGAAGGCCATCGAAAGATGCACGTGGTCTCCCGCGTGCGTGACGACGTCGTTCGAATATCCGAGGTGGTACTTGACGTCGCCCGCCCCCAAGAAGCGCTCGGGCTTCTTGTCGTCGAATGCGGCGAAGATCTCGCGCACGTTCTTTCCGAGAACGTTCACGAGCACGTTGAGCCGGCCACGGTGCGCCATGCCGATCACGATCTCTTCGATGCCACTTTGGCCGGCCGCCTCGACGAGCAGATCGATCATGGGGATCATGCTCTCGGCGCCTTCGAGCGAGAAGCGTTTGGCGAGCGCGTAGTTCTTGTGGATGAACTGCTCGAAGATTTCCGCTTCCGTGAGCTTCGTCAGGATGCGAAGGAGCGCGATGCGATCGAGGAGCGCGTGATTTCGCGTCGACTCCATCTGCTGCTGGAGCCACTGCCGGGGCTCTGGGTCTTCAATCTGCGTGAACTCGACGCCGATCGAAGAGCAATATGTCTCGGAAAGGTGGGCCACGATCTGACGGAGCGTTGCCCGCTCGGGAAGGCCGCTCATTCCGGCGGTCGAAAAAGTCTTGTCGAGGTCGTCTTCGGTCAGACCAAAGTGCGACAGCGCCAGCTCAGGCGCCGCTTCTTGCTCGGTCTCGAGGGGGTCGACGTTGGCGAAAACGTGACCTCTCGCGCGGTAGCCGTTCACCAGGTGCGCGACGCGGCTCTGCAGCTCGGTGGCGGCGATGACGGTCTCCGTGACCGCGTTTTGGTACGAGGCATCGCCGGAGGGCTGGGGTAGCCTCGCGATGTCGCTACCGTTCGATCGTGCCGCCTTGCCGTTGGATACGCCGTTGGCGTCCCTCGCGTGCTCGAAGAACAGACGCCAGCTCTCCTCGACCGAGAGGGGACTTTCCATCCACCGAGTCCGTAGCTCTTCGACGTAACCTGCGTTGATACCGAATTCGTCGAACATGACTCTCCAGAAGTGGCTCGTGGGCTGCTGAGTGCCGCGACCAGTTGGCCACAGCGCGAGTCCCCGGCCTGCCAAGCGCATAGCCCCTAGCGCACCATACTTCCAGGGCGTAATGGGCTCTGCCTGTGCGAAACGCGATCCGGGCCCACACCCCCCCACTAGGCAAGTCTGACCCCGATGCGGCTCTGCCGCCGGGCCTGGCTGCTTCGGTCGATCTGCCGTCGCTCAGGGCAGCCCGACTGAGCCCGTCCTGGTACGGTCGCGATGCGCGAATCGTCGCCCGTGCGCTCATCGGCTGCGTGGTCGTCTACGAGCAGCGCGAGGGCCCGCCGAAGGTCGCCCGCATCGTTGAAACCGAGGCCTATCGTGGGCCTCTCGACTTGGCCTCCCACGCGCGCGCCGGGGTCACCGCGCGTACGCGCACGCTGTTCGGCGAGCCAGGTCATGCGTACGTCTTTCTCATTTACGGCATGCACGATTGCTTCAACGTGACCTGCCGCCGAGCGGGCACGGGCCACGCTGTGCTCGTACGCGCGGCCGAGCCGATCGCGGGCATTGATTCCAAACATTCGCTCCGCGGTCCAGGCCGGTTTGCTCGCGCCATGGGGATTACTCGCGCGAACGACGGCGCGAACCTCACCGAGCCTCCGCTCTATGTCTGCCAGCGCGTCAGGAGGCCGCGGATTGGCATCAGTGCACGCGTCGGCGTCGGCTATGCCGGAGACTGGGCCGATGCTCCCCTACGCTTTCTCGACCTGCGCAGCTCCGAGGTTTCGCGGCCCCCGAAAGGCGCGATTGGTCGAGGGAGACCTCGCGCTTAGTTCGACTGCTTCCAGCCGCAGTGTTAGGCGCCGGGGGGTTGTTTCGCGCCGCGCGGCGGCGGTGGTTTGGCGGCGGCGGGCGAACCCTCTACGGCATCCATGCGACAAGCCCCCTGAAACTCCACGCCGCGATCGATGAAAACCGAAGGGGAGTGCAGATTTCCCACCATTCGACCCGGTGAGTGAAGCTCGATGGCGGTCTTTGCGCGAATGTTTCCGTGCACCACGCCGCCGCGGACGATGACCGTGGCAACGTCAATTTCCGCGTGCACTTCGGCCCCTTCACCGATGACCAGCGTGTCGTCGCTTTGGATTTCCCCTCGAAATACTCCGTCGATCCGCACGCGCCCTTCAAAGTGGAGCTTCCCGTCGAATTCGGTGCCTCTGCCGAGCAACGCGGTGATCTCCGTAGCGGGAATCTGCTGTTCCATTCCGACGGGCCTACCAGGCGTAGGGGCCTTCCGGCAACCAGCAGGATGGATTTGCCAGGGCTCCCCAGAAGCGCGCATGCTTCGGTCTCGACGGATGAAAGCAGGCACGGGAAAGACGGGGTCGCGGCTGGCCTTCTGGCGCATGGTTGCGTCCTTCGCGGTCATTCTCGCGAGCGCCACCTCCGCCCTCGATGCGCGGGCCCACGGAGGCGACACGGCCACCGTTTCCTCGAAGAAAGAGGCCACCAACCCGTTCCGTGGCTCGACCTTTACGTTTGACCAGAGCATCACGACGCAAACCGCCGACGTTGGGACGACGCCGCAAACGTATGCGCCGCTCTACGAGCTATGGTTCAGCCTTCGACCCCGCTATTGGCTCAGCGAGCACTGGGTGCTCCGGGGGCGCTTCGATTACTCGAAACAGCTCACGAACAATCAGGAGGCGGCCGATTACGCGACGACCAAGAACCAGGCCGACGTGTTCGGAGATGTCTGGACGGATTTCCTCTATGCGACCAAGCTCGACTCGGTCTGGCCAGCGACCACGGTTCTCGCGGGGCTGCGCGCGATCTGGCCGACCTCGCAGCCCAGCCAGGCCGACGGCACTTACGTGAAGCTCGGCGCCGTCGCAGACGCTTCGCACACCTTCGTGCTCAAAGGCGCCGACTCGCCCGTGCTCAACACCGTGCGTCTTCGGATCGTGCTCTCGTACTTGCATCCGTTCACGAACGCGACGACGCCGACGTATTACGGAGACTTCGGGTACACCCGCCAAGACGTCGACGATCACTCGTTCGTCAGCGATCAGATTACCGGCCAGACGCTCGTCAATCATCGTTTCGCAGCGATCTTGGAGGGGGCGCTGCAAATCACCCCGAAGCTGTCATTCGCGGCAGACGCAGTCTTGATCAACGACTGGCACTATGCCCCGACGACCAATCAGTGCATCGCCACCGCCACAGGCTGCGCGCAAATCGAGCCGGCCACCGACGAGCAGTTCGTGCAGAGCACGTGGCTCTTGTTCGATATCGACTACTCGCTCTTCGACGAGCTCGATGTCGGCATCGGCTACTACAACCTGGCCAACGCTCTCGGTCCCGACGGGCGCCGGCGCGGGCTGTGGGGGACCGACAACGTCTGGTGGAGCCCGGATGCGCGGTTCTTCTTCGACATAACCGCCAACCTCGACGCCCTCTACGACGACGCGCGCAGTCACAGGTACTCGATCCAGC
>Ga0302326_10033874_pt1 | contig 10135 bp, 8 predicted proteins | sample Palsa_T0_3_FD_202264 | JGI IMG/M metagenome (GOLD analysis project Ga0302326, IMG submission 202264) | Peat permafrost microbial communities from Stordalen Mire near Abisko, Sweden - Palsa_T0_3 | ecosystem: Environmental > Terrestrial > Soil > Palsa > Peat permafrost | place: Sweden: Abisko...
CCGAACCCCGCCGCCGGCCGCGCTTAGTCCGGCGGAATCGCTGCCACGACGAACCGCTCCTGGTCCGCATAGTCACGCACGATCTCGCACCCGGCCTCCGGCAGCGCCGCGCGCACAAGCGCTTCCAGGGCGGCGGCGTTCGCGGGAGCGGCCTCGAGGATCACCAAGCCGCGCGGCGCGGCGAGTTCGCGCAAGGCCGGCACGAAGCGGCGATAGAGGTCCAGACCGTCCGCTCCGCCATCGCGCGCTTCGCGCGGCTCGAACGATACCGGGTCCGGCGCCGGCGCACACTCATCGGTCGGAACGTACGGCAGATTTGCGATCACGCAATCGAACGGCGCGTAGGCGATCAGCGGCGCCGCAAGATCGCCGTGGAGAAACGTCACGTGCTGGAAGACGTTGTTGCGCGCAGCGTTGCTGCGCGCGACGGCCAGCGCGCCGGCGGAAGAATCCGATGCGAACACATCGAGGTCCGGAAGTTCGCACGCCAGCGTCACGGCGATCGCGCCGCTCCCGGTGCCGACGTCGGCGACGCGTCCCGCTTCGCGGCCGATCGCGCGCAGGTGGCGCACTGCCCATTCGACCGCGATCTCCGTCTCCGGCCGCGGCACCAGAACGCGCTCGTCGACCGCGAACATCCGGCCGTAAAACCCGGCCTCGCCGGTTACATACGCCAGCGGCTGTCCCGTCTCGCGCCGCGCGACGAGCGCCGAGAAGCGCTCCGCGACCGCGGGGTCGAGCGGGCGTCCGGCGTGGGCGAGCATCTCCTGACGCGTGACGCCGCCGGCGTGCGCGAGCAGAAAGGCCGCATCGAGCCGGCCGGTTCCGCCGATCGGTTCGAGCCGCACCGCGGCATCGCGCAGCGCTTCGCCGATCGTCACCTCAGTTTCGAATGGTGACGACGGCTTTGCCGACGAGCCGCCGGTCGAGCATATCGCCGATGGCCTGACCCGCCTCTTCGAACGGATAGTGCGCCTGTACGTGCGGCTGCAGCGCGCCCTCACGCATGAGGGCAAACATCTTTTCGAAGTTGTCGCGGTCTCGGCCGGGGTGCTTCTCCGACCACGTGCCCCAGTACACGCCCAGCGCTTCGATTTCGCGCAGCAGCAGCCGGTTCGCGGGGATCGCCGGAATCGTACCCGATGTGAACCCGACGATGAGGATGCGCCCCTGCCACGCCATTGCACGCAGCGCGCCGTCGAAGACCTCGCCGCCGACGTTATCGAGCAGGACGTCGACTGCCTCGACCAATTCGGCGAGGGCTTTCGGCAGTCCCGGACCGGCGACCAGTGTGTGCACCGCGCCGGCACGCAGGGCGGCTTCGCGTTTCTCGGGCGAACCGATGATGCCGACGGTGCGCGCGCCCAGCGCGCGGCCGATGTCGAGCGCGGCAGTGCCGACGCCGCCGCCGGCTCCCGTAACGGCGAGCGTCTCGCCGCGAGCGAGCCGCGCGCGATCGACGAGCGCGTGATACGCGGTGCCGTAGGTCACGATCATCCCGGCGGCGGTCGCGAAGCTGACGTGGTCCGGAAGCGGAATCACCGCGCCCGCCCTGGCCAGCGCGACCTCGGCGAAGGCGCCGCCGCGCATTCCCGTCGCGACACGTTGGCCGACGTGCAGGTCGTCGACGCCTGCGCCAACGGCACGCACGACGCCGGCCGCTTCCAGTCCCAGCACGAATGGGAGCGGCGGCTTCACTTGATACTTTCCAAGCGCCATCAGCGCGTCAGGAAAGTTCACGCCGGCAGCATGCACGTCGATCGCCACTTGACCGGGTTCGGGTACCGGCTCCGGGACTTCGGAGAGAGACAATGTGCGCGGATCGCCCAGCGCCGTTAGCTGCAGCGCGCGCATCACGGAGCCTGCCTTACGAACAGGAGCCAGTCCGCCGATAAGACGGGACGCTCGGCGCCATCGCGTTCGATTTCCACCTTCACCCGCAGCACCGTGCCGTTCGCGCGCGGTTCGACCGCCGCGATCGTGAACGAGCCCCGAACGCGCGAACCGACCGGAACCGGGCCCATCAACCGCATCCGGTCAAGTCCGTAGTTGACGCTTACCATCCCAGGACGGCGTTCCAAAAGCCCTTCGGCGAGATGTGAAAGCAGCGAGAGGGTCAGAAACCCGTGCGCGATGGTCGTCTTGTACGGGCTGTGCTCGGCGGCCCAAACGGGATCGACGTGGAGCGGATTCTGATCGCCCGTGATATCGGCGAAGGCGTCAATTCTCGCCTGATCGATCGTCAGCCAATCCGAGACGTGGGTTCGACCGGAGAGCTCCTCGAGGGCGTTCACGCCGCCGAGGTTTCGCTCGCGGGTCCGGGCGCCTCCACGACTTGACAGGTGACCATATGGTCACCTATTATCTGGCGGTGGACGACGTCTTCCGCGCTCTGGGCGACCCGACGAGACGCAGCCTCCTAGACGAGCTGTTTCGGGAGGATGGGCAGACCTTGGGCGCATTGGAAGGGCGGCTGCCGATGTCGCGATTCGGCGTCATGAAGCATTTGCGCGTGCTCGAGAAGGCGGGGCTCGTCGTGACCAAGCGGCGCGGTCGCGAAAAGCTGCACTTCCTCAATCCGATCCCGATCCGTCTGATCCACGACCGCTGGGTGAGCAAGTACGCCGCGCCGTGGGCGGCGGCGCTGAGCGATCTCAAACACGAACTCGAACGAGGGGACAAAACGATGGAAAAAGTCTTCGTGATCTACATCAAGACGACGCCGGAGCGGCTGTGGGACGCGATCACCGATTTCGACAAGCGCCGCATCTATACGTTCGGCGTCGGCGTGAAGTCGAATTGGAAGGCCGGCTCCTCGTGGGTCGGCGTCACGCCGAAAGTACCGACGCCGGTGACGGAGGGCGAGATTTTAGAGATCGACCCGCCGCGCCGGCTCGTGCAGAGCTTCCGGGCCTTGTGGGGCGACGACGTCAAGAGCGAAGGCACCTCGCGCGTGACGTGGGAGATCGATCCCGTCGGCGATTCGTGCTGCTTGACGGTCACACACGATCAGCTGCGCGAAGGCGCGAGCGAAGAGCTGTACGGCGGCTGGCCGATGATCCTCTCCGGTCTCAAGACACTCCTCGAAACGGGCGAGAGTCTCACCACGCCGGGATCGCTGAACTTCGCGTAGCGCTACGGGCCTCGGGGCCGGACTAGGCAAGGACAGCAACGGGCTCCTCGCTAAGGCCGCAAACCCCTAATTCTCCGAAGGGCTCGTCATGTTGCGACGCGCGATTCGACCCTTGATGATGGCCGGCTTCGGCTTGATTCCCGTGGCATGTGCAAGCGGGGGTGGTGGCACCATCACTCCCGCGCAGCACGGCGCAACGAGCCAAGGGCACACGACCAAAGCCACGTTTACGATCCACTGGACGAATCCGACCGCTCCCGCGTCCGTTCGTCATCGCGATACGATCTCGCCGTCCGCGCAAAGCGTGAGCGTCACGGTCAACGGCAACCTGGCCGCAGTCGAGAACCGGGCCAGCGGCACGCAGCAGCAGTCCTTCCAGTTCGCAGCGCCGGTGGGGACCGACGCCTTCGTGTTCAACGTCTACGACGCGCCGAACGCGCAGGGGAACTTGCTGGGATCGGCCACCGTCGCGCAGCAGATCATCGACGGCGCCGCCAACGTTGTATCCGCATCGATTCAGGCAGTGTGCTCGGTGACGAACGTGTCGTACGCGGGTGATGATCCGCCAAGCACCGTCCAAACCATCACGACGGGAATCCAGCCGCCGCAGCTCTCGCAGATCGAGCTGCTCGGCGCATTGCCGGCTACGTTGATCGTCGCACCGGAAGACGTCGACGGCAACGTCATCATTGGCTCGACCACCGGCCAGATCGCGTATCAAATCAGCGGCACCGCAACCGTCGCGCCCATCGACGGCGCGCACCTTGCACTGCATCCCTTCGCCGGAACTGGCCGGTCGTTGACGGCGAGCACTCTCACGGTCGTCGCACCGTCGTGTCCGGCGACGTCGCCGGCGACGATCGCAGTGAAGCGGTCACCCGCGATCTACGTCGAGACGAACTCCTACGTGGTCAACCTCTTCGACTGGTACGGCAACCTCATCGAGACCTTCGGTCTCCCAACGGGGAGCACTCTCATCGGTTGGGATACGGTATCCCACTTACTGATGGCATACGCGAGCTCGACCGGCCAGGTCACGGGCTTTCAGCTGAACACGTCCCCGGTGGGAACACTCTACACGGTGCCCACCGGCACGACGGCGACGTGGTCGAACTATCTTCACGGTCCGCTTCTGGCGCAGCAGGGCAGCGGGTATGTCGAATACTACGATTACACTCCGGCGAACGGCCTCATCGCTTTCGGCTCCGCAAGCGGCACCAACGTTGCCGTCGCAACATCGACTTTATCGAGCTATCCCTTCGTGCTCGCCGGCACGTCGCTCGGCATCGGAGGATTCACCCTGACGGCGAACGGTGGTTCCAACCCCACCGGCTCGGTTTCCGCAACGGATCCGTACACGGCCCTGGCCACCGACGACCACCTTTTCATTGTGTATTCATTTAACTCGAGCGGTTCGTACGTCTGCAAGTACCTCTATAGTCCGGCGGCAGATGGTTGCTCGAACTTCGGCTTTACCGGCATCCCTGCCATCGGCGCGACCGACACGGATGCCGATGACGTGTACGCCGTCGTCGGCGGCAACCTTGAGGCCAGCGCGGCCAACGGTCTAGCTCTGGGCGGCTTTTCCGTGAATAATGTCGGCACCACGATCGCTATCGTCGTCATCTCCGCAAACGAGCAGTAGAGGTGCGCTTACGCCGCGGAGGTCTCCCCTGAGAGCAGGCGCGCCTTCTCGTCTTTTTGCAGTTCGACGACGAGCTTCTCCATGTCGCCGTCGAGGATCGTTTTAATGTTCTGGAAGTTCTGGTTGATGCGGTGGTCGGTGATACGGTCTTGCGGGAAGTTGTAGGTGCGGATCTTCTCGCTGCGGTCGCCGGTACCGACCTGACTGCGCCGCAGCGCGCCTTCAGCTTCCTCACGTTCGCGGCGCTGACGCTCGGCCAGCTGCGCGCGCAGCATGCCCATCGCGCGCTCGCGATTCTGTAACTGCGAACGCTCCTCACTGCAGCTGACGATGATCCCGGTCGGCTTGTGGGTGATGCGAATCGCCGACTCGGTCTTATTGATGTGCTGGCCGCCGGCACCCGAAGCTTTGAACGTATCGACCTGGAGATCGCTCGAACGAATTTCGATCGCGCCGTCGTCTTCGACTTCGGGCAGCACGGCGACCGTCGCCGTGGAGGTGTGGATGCGCCCCGACGCTTCGGTCGCCGGGACGCGCTGCACGCGGTGCACGCCGGACTCGTACTTGAACCAGCGATACGGCTCGCCGCCTTTGACGGCGACGACGACTTCCTTGTAGCCGCCGGCTTCGTTCTCGCTTTCCGTCAAGAGCTCGACGCGCATCTTCATACTCTCGGCGAAGCGCGTGTACATGCGCAGCAGATCGCCCGCGAAGATGCCGGCTTCGTCGCCGCCTGCACCGGCCCGAATCTCGATGAAGACGTCCTTCGTGTCGTTGGGATCGCGCGGCAGCATGAGCTCCGCCAACTCGGCCTCAAGTGCGGAGCGCCGCGCTTGCAGCGTCTCAGCTTCTTCTTCGGCCAGCGCGGCGATGTCGGGGTCGCTCTTGTCCGCGCGCAGGCGATCGTTCGAGGCAATCTCGACTTGCAGCGCCTCGAGCGCGCGGAACGTCTCCACCGTCGGCTCGATCGACGAACGTTCTTTCATGAGCGAGGTAAAGCGAGCCTGATCGAAGCCACCGCCCGTGTCGGCGAGCGCGGCGTCGATTTCAGCGAACCGTTTCGAGAGCGTCTCGAGGCGATCGTTATACTGCATGAGGTACGAAAGAAGCGAGCCGCAAGACGGCTCGCTTCGGAGGTCGGAACGAGCGGCGCTAAGCCGAAGCGGCGGCGGCTTCGTCGGCCGCCTTCTTCCTCTTGCGCTCCGTTGCTTCAGCCTTCTTCTTGTCGGCGGCCGCGGTGCGCTGGTTGAATTTCTCGACCCGGCCGGCCGTGTCGAGGAACTTCTGCTGGCCGGTCCACAGGGGATGGCAGCTCGAGCAGGCCTCGACCGCCAGCGTGGGCGCGGTCGAGCCGGTAACAAAGGTCGCACCGCAGGCGCACGTCACGCGCGCCTCGGGGTACCATTTGGGGTGTCCTTGGGTTTTCACAGCCCGTCTATTTTATCACCGCCCGCAAGGGACGCCCAGCCCGAGCCGGGCGGTCCCTCCGGGCAGCGCCTAGTTGGCCTTATTCGCCGGGTTGACAATGGTGTTGATCAGGTGGCCCGCAAACGGGACGCCGATCCCGGTCACGTGGTCGTAGCCGACGCCCGCGTTGAACCCGGGGTCGGGCGTCGGGACCGGGTTCGGGCACGGCGTAACCGTGCCGCTGCCCGGGCCTGAGCCCGGGTTGACCAGACACGGCACGACGCCGTTGTTGCCGTAGACGATATCGAGGAACGTAGCCGGGTACTCGGCGGCGTTGTTGTAGATCGTGTAAAACGCCGGTCCGGCATTCCCCATCCGGTACGGGTGTGCGCCGGTACCTCTGGCAACGCAGGCGGCCGTCTGGCGGCAGGCGTCGAGCACGAGTGCCCACATCGCCGCCGTCTCGGGCGCAGCGACGCTGGTACCGCCCCAGGGCGAGACCACTCCGTTGGGGGGAAAGGCAACGTTCGTCGCGATCGCGACCCCCGTGTACGGATCGGCCTCGAGGGCCATGTCCGGCTGGTTGCGCGTGCTGCCGGTGACGCCCGTGCCGTGCTGCCAACTCGGCAGCGGAACCCCGGCGATCGAGACGCCGCCCGTCGAGGCGCCGTATCCTTGGTTCGTCTGCAAACCCCAACTCGTGTCGGGTCCGATTTGTTTGCCCGACGGCGAGATCGGCGTCGTGATGCCGCCGACGCTCGTGACGTTCGGATCGATCGCGGGCGCGCTGACACAGTTCATGTCGGGATTGATCACGGTCGAGCCGACGTTGCCATAGTACGGCCGCGAACACGCTTGAGCGCCTTCATCGCCGGATGCCACGAAGACCGCCATGCCTTCGGTCGCCATCATGGCGAACTGCACCTCTTCCGTTCCACCCGCCGCGTAGCGGCCGTTGTTGTCGACGTAGTCACTGTACTGTTCACCGATGCCGTAGCTGATCGAGATCACATCGGCAGCGTTGTCGTTGATTGCCTGCTGGACTTCGTCATCGACCTCGCTGATGCCGAGTTGCGGCCCCTCCGGCGCGCAGTTGCCGTCGCACGTCTCGTTCGCGACGTAGCCGAGGTAGAACAGCACGTTCGCACCCGGCGCGAGCGAGGCGGTCTGCTGCGTGTCGATCTGGGCCTCACCGTCCTCGGGATTGCACCCCGGTAAAGCGGTGTAACACGGCCCCGTTACCGGCGGCGGCGTCGTAGCCGGCGAACCCGGGTTGCCGGGAACGCCTGGCGGCGTTGTCGGCTGAACGTTGACCTGCGTGATCGTGTTCGTCGCGCCGGTACTAAAGAGGCTCACGTATGCGGGGTAGTCAGCCGACGAGATCGGGCCCGTCCCGATGACGCCGATGGTGATACCGGTGCCGAGATAGCCGGCGTTATACGCACCGTTGTAGTCGAACGCCGCCGCCAGCTGCTGCGCGGGATATCCGTAATCGAAGTTCGACGGTGCCCCGTGAGGCGGAATCTGCAGTGCGTTGCGCGTGACGAAATTGGCTCCGTACACAAGATGCGAGACGGAGTGCACGGCAAGCGTCTGCGAGAAACGTGGCGTACCGCTGGGCCCATAGAATTCCCCCGCGGGACTGTTGTACTTGAGGAAGGTCGTCCCGAAGGCTTTCTCCATGTTGGCCTGCGGTCCGACGACGCGCAGCAACGCGCGCTGCTTCCAGCCCTGGACGGACAAGCCATAGCGCGTGAAGTACGTCGCGGCCGCGGTATAGGCAGCCTGCGGCGCACCGAACTGCTGACCGATCTGGTCGGGCGTCAGGAAATGCCGGTACAGCGGGCTCGTCGGGTCACCGACTGCACGCGCGTAGGTTTGCAATGCCGTGAAGTTCGGCAGGTTCATCATGACGTCGACCTTCATCGTGCCGAGCTTCGCCGGTCCGGCGGGGGCGCCGGTGGTAAGGATGCCCCGCCCGTAATAGAAGGCTTGCGGCCCACTGAAGGTCCCCGGCAGGGCTGCCGTCGTCGAAGGCAGCGCGTGGCTCCCGCCACCGCCGCCGCAACTGATCAACAGCGTCGACGCGATCGCACCAAGAATACGCTTGTGCAGTCTCATTTGGCATGCACTCCCGAGGCGGACTTGTGGCTAGCGACGAGCCTGTGTTTCTGCAAGTGTTCTCGCACCGTGCGCTCGAAGCGCGAGCGCGCGAAGGCCAGCGGAAGATAACTGGTCCGCAATGCGGACGACGCCGTCGTTTTGCGCTTCAGTCCGAGCGTGCCCGCGGAAGTCGTCGCCGACGACAGCGTCAGCGTCTCGCTGAGCGTGGTCGCCTCGGCCGGCGAAGCGTAGTTGACCCAGATCGAGTATGGACCGTCCTGTAGCGTATAATCGTAATACGTTTGCACGTTATCCGCCATGACGATGCACACCGGGCCGTACAGCTGGTTGACGTAGGTGGTAATCGTCTCCGTCTCGAGGTTCCCGAGCGCCGTGTCAGCGCGGTTGATCGACTGGACGATCTTGTTGCCGCTGGTTCCGTACTTCGCCGGTACCGAACAGCTGCCGGGGTACGCCACGACGCCGCCGTCAGTGTCCGTTTCGACCGATGGGTGCGCCAGCGTCGTGGGGATCCACGACAGCATCGTATACATGCGGACGACCGCGGGGTTCTGGTTTTCGTTGGTGGTTGTCAGCGTGATCGTCTTCGGGTTTCCGCTGGGTGCCGTGAACGCGAACGTGAAGCCGTTGTACGCCGACGAGTCGTACGCCCCGCTGAAGTCGGAGTTTCCGTTCATATACTCCATATTAGTGAAGGCGTCGGTGTCGGTTTCGGTATACGAACCGTCACCGGCAATAGTGCGGGTGAGCGTGTAATTCGCGGGGTCGTTTTCCTGATAAGTCAGGGCGGCATTGTTGGGCCCAAACGCGCCGGCCGTCTCCGGCAGCACGTCCAGCAGCCCATTCCCGCTGCCGTAGGTGTTGATGTACTCGGCATTGTTCGAGTCGATCGCATCCGTCGAGAGGACGGAGACGGTCGTCGCACCCGAAACCAGGCCGTACGCCGTCATCGTATTTGTTGTGGTCGTGATGGTTTCGAGCGGATACTTGTCGTTTTCCGTCGACACGCTTGCGGCGTTGACGGTCGAGCCGCCGCTCGGCGACGCAGAGTTGACGGTCGTGCTGAGTGTAATCGTTCCGTTCACGACCTGCGGCGCCATCGGCGGATTCGGCAGATTCGTGAAGATCTGATCCGACGACATAATCGTACCGGTGAACGTGAACGTATCGCCGGCATTGCCCGGCTGCGGCGAACCGATCGCGATGCCGAGTTGACCGCTCGGATTCCCGCGAGCGGGAGTTTGGTCGACGGCGTTGACATTGCCCGTCGCGTCGAGCGCGCCCGCACTGAGCAACCCACTCGACGACATCGAACCGAGTTGTGTGTTGTCGATACTGTACGTAAACGCTGTCGTCAGGAAGGGGAAGCCGTTCCCGTTGGTCTCGGTCGCGGTAAACTGCGTCTGCGCGCCGGCAGGCGCGGGATTTGTTCCCGAAATCGAGACGACCGGCGTCGGCGGGGGTTGCACGTTGCCTGACGTGATTTCGTAGAAGACGTACAGCGCGTCAGCCCCTGACGATGCGTCAGGGTACAGGTTACTCTCGTCTTCAGCGGCCGTGTTACCGGTCAGCGTCACGGTGTCGACGTCGGTAAAGCCGCTCGTCGAGCCGTAGCCCCCAAGACGGATGTCCGTGCCGCCGGCCGGCGTCGCAACACCGATCAGCGACAAGCGAACTGGTAAGACGAGTGCCTCGCCGCCGGTATTGAGTTGCACTTCCGCAAGCTCCGTCGCGCCGGGTCCGAGCGAGAGCGTCGAGCGGCGTTTTGCGAGCGGTTCGACCGGCCCGTGACCGGGGCCGAACAACTCCAGCGTCACGGTCGTCGT
>Ga0302326_10033875_pt1 | contig 10135 bp, 9 predicted proteins | sample Palsa_T0_3_FD_202264 | JGI IMG/M metagenome (GOLD analysis project Ga0302326, IMG submission 202264) | Peat permafrost microbial communities from Stordalen Mire near Abisko, Sweden - Palsa_T0_3 | ecosystem: Environmental > Terrestrial > Soil > Palsa > Peat permafrost | place: Sweden: Abisko...
ATGATGCAGCGGCGAGTAGGGGAGCATCACGCCGAGCTCGGGCGACCCGGGTGCAACCGCCCGCGCGACCGCGGCATCCGGCCGGCGCGGCGCGAGCACGATCGGACGCTCCACACCGCACATGCACGCCTGCGCTTCGTCGCTCAGCGAGACGAGCGTTCGCGCGGTCTCGAGGTCGGGCGCCATCAGCGCGAACGGCTTGTCTTCGCGGTGCTTGCGTGCGCGCAGGAGCGCCACCGCCGCCTCGTCGTCGGCACGGCAGGCGAGGTGGAACCCCCCGATCCCCTTGAGCGCCAGGATCTGACCGGCGCGCAGCGCGGCCGCGGCCGCGGCGACGGCGTCGGTCGCGTCGCCGAGCGCCACGGGGTCCCCATCGGCGTCGATCAGCGACACCGATGGTCCGCACTCGGAGCACGCGTTGGGCTGGGCGTGGAAGCGCCTGTCGCCGGGGTCGTCGTACTCGGCCTGGCAGCGCTCGCACATGCGAAATCCGGCCATCGTCGTGAACGGCCGGTCGTACGGCACGCCACGCACGATCGTGAAGCGAGGACCGCAGTTGGTGCAGTTGGTGAACGGGTAGCGGAAGCGGCGATCGGCGGGATCGAGCAGCTCGGCGAGGCACTCGGCGCAGGTCGCGCTGTCGGGCGTTACCGGCGCGTCGGGGACGCCTCCGCGTGGGCTCTCGCGGATCGTGAAGCCGGCGCACGAGGTCGGCTCGCGGTCATCGGCGACGACGCGCTCCACCCTCGCCAGGGGCGGCGCCTCCTGCGCCAGGCGGGCGAGGAAGTCCGCGACGACCTCGGAGCTGCCCTCGACCTCGATCAGCACGCCGTGGGCATCGTTGAGCACGAACCCGTCCAGCCCGAGCTCTCCGGCGAGACGGTAGACGTAGGGTCGGAAGCCGACCCCCTGGACCGTCCCCTCCACCCGCACGTGCGCCCGCCGTCGCGCCGCGGCAGCCGGGTCCGCCGCGGCTCTCACGGGGACGCTCCGCCGACCAGCTCGACCAGCTCTCGCAGTGCGTGGTACGCGCTCGCCTGCGCTTCCTGGATCCGGGGAATATTCTCGGACCGGGTCACGACCACGTGATCGGCGAGCTGGTCGCCCGCGACCCGCCCGCCGTCGTAGCCGACCATGGCGATGGTCAGGAGGCCTCGGCGCCTTGCCTCGGCGAGCGCCTCGATGATGTTGCGGGAGTTGCCCGACGTCGAGAGCGCGAGCAGGGCGTCGCCCGGGCGCCCGTAGGCGATGACCTGGCGCGAGAAGATCAGCTCGGTTCCGACGTCGTTGGCGATCGCGGTGAGGATCCCTGCGTCCTCGCACAGGTCGAGCGCCGGTCGGGGCGGCCAGTCGGGCCGGTGCGGAATCCGGAAGTCGGCGACCGCGTCCATCGAGTCGGTGGCGGAGCCACCGTTGCCGAGCGCCAGCACCTTCCCACCCTGGTCGAACCGCGCACGGAGCTCCCGCGCCGCGGCCATCAGCACTTCGCGGTTATCGGTCAGGGTCTGCGCGCGCAGCTCGGAGATCTCCTGGGCCTTCATCAGTACCGAGCGCCGAACGTCGTCGACGACGGGTTCCAGCTCGTTGTCGCGCTCGCCGAGGAACGGATACAGGAAGCTCGACGCGCCGGCGTCGTGGGTGCGCCGCTCGTCTCGGCCCTGCAGCAGCCCGCGGTGGTCGAAGAAGACGTGCACGAGCTCCCAGAGGACGTGATAGAGCGTCTCGATCAGCTCCTGACGCACGTACGGATCCGTCGCCGGCGGGATCGGCTCCCATTCCGCCCCCGCCGGTGAGAAGGCGATGGTCAGGCACGCGCGCGCGCGCGCGAGCTCGATTGCGCCGGCCGCCTCGCCGCCGTCCTCGTCGGTGCCGAAGGCGATCACGATGTCCTCGGGCCCAGCCACCAGCGCGAGCTGCGCGCGCAGATCGCCACCCTCGCCTGCGAGTCCGATCGCGGGCAGCGCCCGCTTGCCCACGATCACCGGATGCACGAACTCGACCGCGACATGGCGGGCGTCCGAGCGAGCCGCCGGGGAGCGGCCGAGGGCGATCAGCGTCCCGCCGCGGGAGAAGCGCTCGGCCATCCGGTGGCAGAGACGGGCGAGCGGCTCCGCCTCGGCGGCGAAGAAGCTCTGGCTCGCATCGATGCGCTCGCGCAGCAGCTCGTCAAGCCGCGCGGATATCTCGCCGGCGAGCGCGGCCTCCCTCATCCCGCTGCGACGGCCCCCTCGCGAGCCGCGAGCCGGACCAGCCACTCGCGCCAGGTGTCGATTCCTTCGCCGGTGCGGGCGCTGACGAGGATCGTCTCGACATCGGGATGGACCTGGTCGATGTTGTAGAGCAGCCGCTCGACATCGAAGTCGATATGGGGCAGAAGGTCGATCTTGTTGATGATCACGAGCTCGCAGGCGCGGAACATCAGCGGGTACTTGAGCGGCTTTTCCTCGCCCTCGGTGACCGAGGTCACCATCACCCGCGTGTCCTCGCCGACCTTGAACTCGGCGGGGCAGACCAGATTGCCGACGTTCTCGATGATCAGCAGGTCGATGTCGTCAAGCGGCAGCGAGGGAACAGCCGAGCGCACCATGTTGGCGTCGAGGTGACATTCGCCGCCGAAGCTCGGATCGGTGTTCAGCTGGATCACGGGGATGTGCAGGCTCGCCAGCCGGTCGGCATCCATCGAGCCCTGGACATCACCCTCGAGTACGCCGACGCGCACACCGGGAAGATCGGCAACGACGCGCTCGAGCAGCGTCGTCTTGCCGGCGCCCGGGGCGCTCATGAAGTTGATGACCTTGACGCCGGCGCGGTCGAAGTCCGACCGGTTCGCCTGGGCGATCGTGTTGTTCGCGTCGAGTGCCTCCTCGACGACCTTCACTTTGGTGCGATGCATTCAGCCTCCTCTTTCTCGGAATCGTCGACAGCCGACTCGATCTCAATGGACTCGACCTCAAACTCGTTCCCGCTGGCGACCTCGACGTCGCTCCCGCCGCAGGTCGGGCAGCGGAACGCGGGGATCTCGATGCCCCACTCCGTGGCGCAGGGCTTGCAGCGCAGTCTCGCGTCGATGATCTCGTACTCGAGCCGCGCGCCATCGCAGACCGTGTCGCGCGCGACGAAGTCGAAGTAGAACTCGAGCGTCTCAGGCACGACCTGGCGCAGACGCCCGATGCGCAGGCTGACGAGCTCGACGCGATGGCCTCCGGCGTGCTTGACGGCGGTGTTGACGACCGCCGAGCTCAGGGACAGCTCGTGCATGGCGTCACGGCGCCGGATCCGCCTGATAGGCGGCGTCGGTCTGCAGCTCCGCGATCGTCTCGAGCACGAGCTGGACCGCCGGCTCGAGCGCCCCCGCGACCGACTCGCTCAGCTGGAACCCGATCTCCGCGACGGTGTGCGGCTCGCAGGCGATCACCACGACCTTGCCCGGCCAGGCGCCGATCGACTTCACGAAGCGGAGCATCGTCTTCGGGTCCATCCCGTGCGGGTTGATCGTCGCGCCGTCCTCGATGCTGCCGTCGATCGAGTCCACGTCGGCCTCGATCACGTAGAGCGTGCCCGGCGTGCCGCCCTGCTGGCTGATGTCGAGCATCATCAGCGCGTCATAGCCGCGCATCACCTCGTAGGCCAGGTTCAGGCCGCCGGTGCCGAAGTCCATCACGGCGACTCCGTGGGGAAGCTCGATCTCGCCCAGCCGCTTGACGACCTCGCTGCCGAAGCCATCGTCGCCCATCCAGGCATTCCCGATCCCGGCTACAAGGATCTTCCTGACGCGCTCCGCGCTCGGGGCGGGGGGGTCGAGGAAGTTGAGCTCGACGGTCTGCGAGGAGAGCTCGGAGGCCGTCTGCTGGAAAGCGTGCCTCGGCGTCGTGTCCTTGGGCGGCTCTTCCTGCTCACGAGGACGGGGTTCGCCTGCGGGATTCTGCTCAGAAGTCATGTGTCGATCACCTCTACCTCCGGGGCGAAGAAGAACAGGTACCTGCCGGTCTCCCGCATCAGCTCCTGGCCCGGATCGTCATCGACGGTGACGCCGAGGTGCATCTTGCCGTCGTAGTCCGTGAAGATTCGCTCGATCGTCGCCGTGCGCCCGTCGAGCATGCGTGCGTGCAGGTCCGCGTCGGGCTTGGGGCGGATCACCACCTTGCCACCGCGGCGGAACGTCTTGCCGTCGATCACCGCTTCGTCCTGGCCGGCGCGCGGATCCTCGAGTCCGGGCGGCTCGGTCGGCGGGGAGTCGGTCTGCGGATCGCGGAAGGTCTCGGGCGCCGGGTCGCGGATCGTCACCCGCCCGTGCAGGGCCATGATGTCCTCCGAGGTGGCGGCGGAGGCGCGATTGATCATCTCGGTGAGGGTGGGGTCGCCCTGCGCCTCGATATCCGCGCGCTCGTCGTCGGTCAGCACCTGTACGTGCAGCAGCAGCGCTTCTTCGATCTCCGTTGAGTCGAACAGTCCGCCCCGGCTCTCGGGCGCGATCTGCGGGTGATCGGGGAGCACGATCGCGGCGCCGACGACCGCGTCATCGGTCGAGGTCGCGAGCACGGGATAGGTGTTGATGCTGTTGCAGAGACGCTCGAGCGGCGAGATGAAGCGGCCGCCGCTGACGCGCGCGATCGGGTGCGTCGATAGCAGCGAGTAGGTCAGCGCACCGGCGCGGTCGAGACCGGCTGGGCACTCGGTGCGGTTCTCGATCCTCAGCATGACCTCGAACGTGCCGTCGCGGAGCGGGCGCGACTGCAGGCTCACGCCAACGACCAGCTCGATCTCGCCGTCACCGGCGATCCGCTTCTCGAGCTCGATCGGGGCTGCGTCGAGCGCGCCGACCATCTTGCCGGCGAGGTCGATCCGGTGCTCGACCGCCTGGTGGCGGTCGCCTCCGGCGGCGAGGAAGCGGATTTCGCCGGCGAGTGCCGCGTCCGGGGGCGCCTCGAGCACGCAACGCAGCTCGAGATGGTCGAAGGTGCTCGTCAGCGTCGCCGCGTACGTCGCCGGATAGACAATTCCGAACGGCGTCGGCGTCGCGTTCTTGGTCGCGCCCGGTGTGTACGGGTACAGCGCGTAGCCCTCGAACAGGAGGGAGTCGACGAGCTGCTCGAGCATGTTTGCCTCGGGCATCAGTTCTTCTCCTCCAGCAGCTTCATGATGCACGCGTCAGCGGTGGCCAGCCCGCGCTTGACCTGCTCTTGCTGCAGCGCGTCGATGGTTGCGCCGTTGAGCGCCACCCAGGCGGTGTTCGGGTAGTACATCTCGATCAGGTCCCGCCACGTCGCCACCGGCATCCGGAAGTCGCACGACCGCGTCCAGGGGACGAGCACCATCTGCATCTGGCCGTCGTAGTCCTTGTAGTAGATCGTGCCGTTGAAGTGGAAGGCGAGCGGTGCCTCGCCGTCGGGGAGCGAGTGGAAGTACTTGGCGGCGGCCACCTCGAGCTCGTAGGAGCAGGTGATCGGCACCTGCACGGTGGTGGAGCCGGTGAACGCGGGGATCACGACGTCGACCTGAGCCCAGACGAGACTGCGCGTGGTCACCGCCCACCGCTCGGGCTCGCCGAAGAGCCCCTTCAATCGTTCGTGCGTAGCGGCGTCGTAGGTGCGGCGCGCCGGCTCGATCATCACCTGGATCGTGAGCGCGATCATGTAAACCTGCCGTCCGCTCGATTCGGAGACGTGCAAGTCGAAGGTCAGCATCGGGGCGGCGGCGTACTTGACCGCGGTCACGCCGAGAACGGAGAAGTCGGGCTCGGGCCACTGGCTGCTGGCATTCATCGACGCAATCGCACCCGCAGCGACCGCCGCGCGGCTACCGGGGACGCTCGGGGCGCCATTGCCGGCCCGTGCCGCGGCGCTGCCGTTCCCGGGCGTGCTCGCGGCGCCGTTGCCGGGCTTACCCGCCGAGCCGTGACCGGCGGGGCCGCCGGCGCCCTCGCCCTGCCCGGCGCCCTCGCCTTGCCCGCTCACGGAACCCTCGTCCGGCGCGCTCACCGGCGGGCCGACTTCATCTGCAGGTCCACGAAGAAGTGCGCCACTGCCTCGTCGACGCCCGTCCCGCCGGAGATGCCGCTCCAGTTCGCCTTGATCGTGCCGGTCAGCTCATAGCAGCGGTCGATCGGTGCGATCGCATACAGCGCCGGCTCGACCATGCGGTTGGCGATCAGCCCCTCGATGTCGGGCTCCAGCTTAAACCCGGGATTCAGCTCCGTCAGCCGGCTCCAGGTATCGAAGTGCAGCTCGCTCTCGGTCGCGCCGGCCGGGCTCGGGTACATCGCCACGACGCACTCCGAGGTCGTCGAGTACATGAAGAACGCGAGTCCGATCGGGATCTGGAAACCGGCCCAGACATCGTCTGGCATCTCCAGGTCCGGCAGCCACACGGTGCGGCTCCCGACCGGCCGGTACTCCACGTCCCCGGAGCGAAGCGCCCAGCAGCTCTCGCAGGTGCAGACGATCCGCCGCTCCTCGAGGTTGAGCATGTGGCGGTGATCCGCGGGGATCGTCGTGCTGCACAGGTCGCAGCGCTCGACGCTCTCATCCTCGGTGCCGTTCGTGGCCGTGCTCGCGCCGTTGCCGGGCTGAGCGGCGAGGGCGCTCCGCGGCTTGGAGGCAAGGCCACGCAGCCCAGTCACCATCTGCGAGCGCTTACGCGCCGCGACGGCGTCCGCGATCGGCCGGCGCTCGCGCCGGGGAAAGCCATTTCCGTTTCCGCTCATAGCGCCAAGGCTACCCGAACGCGGCCCTGCTCCTGCAGCAGCGGAACCGGCTCCAGCTGCAGGTTGTCCCCGTCCAGGGACCGTCCGGCTCGCGGCAGGAAGTAGGACCGCCCGCATGCCGGGCAGGCGAGCGCGCCGGCCGTCAGCTCACCGCGATCGAGTTGCTCGTCGCCGCAGGCCGCACAGCGGTTGTGGTACGCCAGCAGCGTCCCGTCGACGTTGGCGATCACGAGACCGTTGCCCTCGACGTCGGTCGCGATGACCTTCGCGAGTCCAAGCCCGGCGATCCCATCGATGTCGTACCAGGACGGCGGACGCGGGGGCGGGGGCGGAGCAGCCTGCCCCGCCATGGGAAGACTCGCGCCCTCCGCGGGACCGACATTGAAGACCGGGAGCTCGAAGCCCGTCGGCTCGGGGGCCTCTGCCATCGGCAGCGGCATCCCGGTCGTCGGATCTTCGTTGATGCCTTCGACCTCGAGGCCCCACAGGTCGGGCGCTGCTTCCTCGAGCGCTTGCTTGATCGCCAGCTCGAGGGTCGCCGAGGAGGCCTTGCAGTCGCTGCAGCTCCCCTCCAGGCGAATCCGCGCCACGCCTTCCTCGAGGCTGATCAGCTCGACGTTGCCGCCGTGAGACTCCATGTAGGGGCGGACCTTCTCGAGCGCCTCGGTGATACGGGTCTCGAGCGGGACCGGATGCAGATCGTGAATCAGGAGCAGGCTGGCGACGTCCGGATCCTCGGCGAGGCCGGCGGCAATGCGCTCGCCGGCCTCCCCGTCGGTGGCGAGGGTCCTGAAGATCGTCTCCAGGCCCGCGCCATACATCTGGACGACCGCTGCCACGAGCTCCTCGGCCACCTCTTGGGTGGCCAAGTCGCTCGCGGCGTCGAGCCGCGCCTGCAACTCCTGCACACGTGCGACCAGATCCTCACCAGACCCGGAGGCGCCCGTGCTTGGCTGCTGTGCGGCTATCGACTCGGTCATCTGTACCTCTACGCCATCGCCGTCGGCGTGTGCTGCTGCTTGGTAACGCGTCCGTTTCCGGTGTACATGTGCACGCCACACGGCAGGCACGGGTCGAACGAACGGACCGCACGCATGATGTCTACGCCCTTGAAGTTCTCCGGGCCGTTCTCCTCGAAGATCGGCGTGTTCTGCACCGCATCCTCGTAGGGGCCAGGAGTTCCGTAGACGTCACGCGGACTCGCGTTCCATGGCGTCGGCGGGTACGGCTGGTAGTTCGCGACCTTGCCGTCGCGGATCACCATGTGGTGCGAGAGCACCCCGCGAGCCGCCTCGTGGAAGCCGCAGCTGACCGCGGTATCCGGGACCTTGAACTTGTTCCAGCTCTTGGTCCGCCCTGCCTGGACCTCCTTCATCGCACGCTCGATGTTGTGCATGCAGATGAGGGCGCCGTAGGCCTGGTGATAGGTCCGCGCACGGTCACGCTCGACCGCGTTGGACTTCTCGGGCACCTTCCACTCGAGCTCCATCTCGGGCATCGTGGGCGAACGCGGCAGGACCATCTGGAGCGAGTGGCCCGTCGCCTTGACGTAGCCGAAGTCGACCAGACCGGCCTTCGCCGTGCACCACTGGCGGGCGAAGGGACCGCCGCCGGTGTCGCAGCACACGTGCGTGTCGGTGCGCTTGTCGTAGATCCGCGGCGAGACGACCCAGGTGTACTTGTCCGTGAAGTCGCGCTTCTGCGGCTTCGGGAGGGTCACCTTGTTCCACGGATGGTTCTTGTCGACGGGGTTGCCAAGCGGGTCGCGATCGACGAACGTCGGCTCGTTCTCCCACCCATCGAAGTACGACGACCCGAGCAGAATCCGGATCATCAGGTTGATCTCGACCAGGTCGGTCGTGACCAGCTCGCCGTTGATGGCGATGCCCGGCGTGATGTACCGCTTGCGACCCCAATCGGTCATGTTGCGGTAGTCGTAGTCAACGTAGTCGGGGTCATCGAAGCAGCCCCAGTTGACCAGGTTGGTGGCACGGTATCCGACGTCGTCGTACCCGGGCAACTCCGTGAGGAAGAAGTCGTACAGGTCGTCGTGCATCGGCACGCTCCGCTTGACGTAGTCCATGTAGCGCATCAGGCGCACATAGAAATCGGTGCACGTCTGATGCGTGATGTCCGCGCTGCACCCGCCCGGCATGATCGTCGAGGGGTGGGTGTGGCGCCCGCCGAACAGGCAGTACATCTCGCGGGTGTAACGGGCCACGTGGAGCGTCTCGAGGTAGAACTCGCCCGTGAACGGGTTGAGCGACCTCATGATGTCCGCGACTGTCTTGTAGCCGTGGATGTCGCTACCGGGCGCGGCGGTGTTCTCCGCCTTGGCCAGCAGTGACGGGTTCGTCTCCTTGACCATCTGCTCGCAGAAGTCCACATTCGCCATGCAGTCGTTGAAGATCGCGTGGTCGAAGATGTAGTCCGCGGCCTCGGCGCAGTTGAACGCCAGGTCGCCTAGCGGCGGCGGCTTGACGCCGTACGCCATGTTCTGGTTCAGACAGGATGCCGTGCAGTGGTTGTCGCCGCAGATTCCACAGATGCGGCTGGTGATGAAGTGCGCATCACGCGGGTCGATGCCCCGCATGAAGATGTCGAATCCGCGGAAGATCATCGACGTGCTGTAGCACTTCAGCACTGACTGGTTGGAAAAGTCGATCTCGGTATGGATACCAAGGCTTCCTACGATCCGGGTGATCGGATCCCAGGACATCTCCTTGACCATGACCCTATTCGGCGCAACAGTCGCCATGTAGTTCGCTCCTCGTTTGGCTTTAAGTCAGCAGGACTCGTCGGTACGGCGTTCAGGTTCCGATTACCACCTCTTGACGTAGCCGGTGGTGAGGGCGCGGCCCTTCTGGCGCCACTCCGGCTCCTTGTCGTACTTCTGCGTGATGTTCTTGTGACGGAAGTACCGCACCATCGGACCGAACGCGAACTTCTCGAAGTTGGCGGCGGCGGCGCCCCACTTGTCCTCGTCCATGAATGGCATGTACTTGTCCGGGAACCCCGGCATCGTGCACGCCATGCAGATGCCGCCCACGTTCGGGCAGCCGCCGATGCCGTTCACCCAGCCGCGAACCGGGACGTTGCACTTGACGACCGGGCCCTTGCATCCGAGCTTGACCATGCAGCGGTGGTCCGTGCCGTACTCGGTCGCGAAGTCGCCCTGCTCGGCGAAACCGGCGCGGTTGCAGCCTTCGCGGACGGTCCGTCCGAACAGCCACTTCGGCCGCAGCGCCTCGTCGAGCTCCGGCACGGGCGCCAGGCCGGCGAGGTGCAGCGCGAGGTACAGCAGCACCTCGGTCATGTTGTCCGGCTGAGCGGGACAACCCGGGATGCAGACGACCGGCAGGCCGGCCTTGGACTTCCAGTTCCAGCCGAGGTAATCCGGGACGCCCATCGCGCCCGTGGCGTTGCCCTTCA
>Ga0302326_10033876_pt1 | contig 10135 bp, 5 predicted proteins | sample Palsa_T0_3_FD_202264 | JGI IMG/M metagenome (GOLD analysis project Ga0302326, IMG submission 202264) | Peat permafrost microbial communities from Stordalen Mire near Abisko, Sweden - Palsa_T0_3 | ecosystem: Environmental > Terrestrial > Soil > Palsa > Peat permafrost | place: Sweden: Abisko...
AAGGCCGGCCTGCCGCCCGCCACGTATTTCTCCGGCGGGAAGGTGCAGTGGATCCTGGAGAACGTCGACGGGGTGCGCGAAGCCGCTGAGAACGGCGATGCCATCTTCGGCAACACCGACTCCTGGGTCATCTGGAACCTCACCGGGGGCACCGATGGCGGTGTCCACGTCACGGATCCGACTAACGCCAGCCGCACCATGCTGATGAACCTGGAGACCCTCGACTGGGACGACGAGCTGCTCGGCTTCTTCAACATCCCGCGGGCGATGCTGCCGGAGATCAAGCCATCCTCCGCGCCCGACGGCTACGGCGAGATCCGCGGGCTGTCCTCGGTCAGGGGCGTCGCGCTGACCGGCGACCTCGGCGACCAGCAGGCCGCGACCGTCGGCCAGGTGTGCTTCGCGCCGGGCGAGGCCAAGAACACCTACGGCACCGGTAACTTCATGCTGCTGAACACCGGCGAGGAACTGGTGCGCAGCAAGAACGGGCTGCTCACGACGGTGTGCTACCAGTTCGGCAGCCAGAAGCCGATCTACGCCCTGGAGGGTTCGATCGCCGTCACCGGGTCGGCCGTGCAGTGGCTGCGCGACCAGCTGGGGATCATCTCGGGCGCGTCCGAGGTGGAAACGCTGGCTCGCCAGGTCAACGACAACGGCGGTATCTACTTCGTGCCGGCCTTCTCCGGGCTGTTCGCGCCCTACTGGCGCAGCGACGCCCGCGGCGTGATCGTCGGGCTGTCGCGCTTCAACACCAACGCGCACCTGGCCCGGGCCACGCTGGAGGCCATCTGCTACCAGAGCCGCGACGTCAGCGACGCCATGGAACAGGACTCCGGCGTGCACCTGGAAGTGCTGAAGGTCGACGGCGGGGTCACCGCGAACAACCTCGCCATGCAGTTGCAGGCCGACATCCTGGGCGTTCCGGTCAGCCGTCCGGTCGTGGCGGAGACCACCGCGCTCGGCGCGGCGTATGCCGCGGGCCTGGCCACCGGATTCTGGGCCAATACGGACGAGCTGAAGGTCAACTGGAACGAGTCCCAGCGCTGGCAGCCTGAATGGAGTGAGCAGCAGCGGGAAGAAGGGTATGCAGGCTGGAAGAAAGCAGTGCAGCGCACGCTGGACTGGGTGGAGGTTGACTGATCTCGTGATGGCGGACCTGTCCCCGGCGGCGCGCGAAGACGCGATGGCCAGGATGACTGAGCAGGAACTGGACATCCTGGTCGTGGGCGGCGGCGTCGTCGGGGCAGGCAGCGCGCTCGATGCTGTGACCCGCGGGCTGACCACGGCAATCGTCGAGGGCCGCGACTGGGCCAGCGGCACCTCCAGCCGGTCAAGCAAGCTCATTCACGGTGGCCTGCGGTACCTGGAGATGCTCGATTTCGGGCTGGTCCGGGAGGCCCTCAAAGAGCGGGGCCTGCTGCTCGACCGGATCGCCCCGCACCTGGTGCGGCCCGTGAGGTTTCTTTATCCGCTCCAGCACCGGTTCTGGGAACGGCCCTACGTGGGCGCCGGGATCGCGCTCTACGACACGATGGCCTACGCCTCGGGCACCGCGCACGGGCTGGATCACCACCGGCACCTCACCCGCAAGCACGCCCTGCGTGAGGCTCCCTGCCTGCGCCCCGACTCCCTCACCGGCGCGATCCAGTACTCGGACGCGCAGGTGGACGACGCCAGGCACACCCTGACCGTCGTGCGCACCGCCGCCTCGTTCGGCGCGCTCGCAGCCAACGGGGCGCAGGTCGTCGGCTTCCTGCGGCAGGGCGAGCGGGTGACAGGCGCGACCGTCAAGGATGTAGAGACCGGCCGGACGTTCGACGTGCGCGCCAAGCAGGTCATCAACGCCACCGGCGTGTGGACCGACGACACCCAGGCGCTGGCCGACACGCGCGGCCAGTTCCACGTGCGCGCGTCCAAGGGCATCCACCTCGTCGTGCCCCGCGACCGGCTGCAGTCAAACACCGGGATCATCCTGCGCACCGAGAAGAGCGTGCTGTTCATCATCCCGTGGGGGCGGCACTGGATCATCGGCACGACCGACACCGACTGGTCGCTGGAGAAGGCCCACCCGGCCGCGAGCGCCAGCGACATCGACTACCTGCTCGAGCACGTCAACGCCGTGATCCAGTCACCGCTGACGCGGGAGGACGTCGAAGGCGTCTACGCCGGGCTGCGGCCGCTGCTCACCGGAGAGTCCGAGTCGACGTCCAAGCTGTCGCGCGAGCACGTCGTGGGCCACCCGGTCCCGGGCCTGGTCGTGGTCGCGGGCGGCAAGTACACCACCTACCGCGTGATGGCCGCCGACGCCGTGGACGAGGCGGCCCGTAGCCTGGACGCCCGGGTGCCGGACTCCTGTACCGACCAGGTGCCCTTGGTCGGCGCCGACGGATACCGGGCGCTGTGGAACCAGCGCCGCGCGCTGGCCGCCTCCACCGGCGTGCACGTCGCCCGTATCGAGCACCTGCTCAACCGTTACGGCTCCTGCGTGCATGAACTGCTGACTCTGCTGCGGGAAGAGCCGGCGCTGGGAACCCCTCTGCCCGGCGCGGACGACTACCTGCAGGTCGAGGCGCTCTACGCGGTGACCCACGAAGGCGCCCGTCATCTAGACGACGTGCTGGCGCGGCGCACCCGGATCTCGATCGAGGCCTGGGACCGCGGCGTGGCCGCCGCCCCCACCGTCGCCGCGCTCATGGCGGGCCCGCTGGACTGGGACGAGGAGCAGAAGCAGAATGAGATCAAGCACTACCTGATGCGGGTGGAAGCCGAACGCGATTCGCAGACCCAACCCAACGACACGACCGCCGAAGCCGCCCGGCTCGGCGCGCCCGACATCGTCCCGCTCCCCTGAGCAAGGCGTGAACCCGCGCCGGTCATGACATCAGCGCCCGCAACGTCGCTTCGTCGGCGGGAATTTCGCTGACGTACAACATCGGCCGCGCCGTCGTGGGACCGACGCGAGCATGGATCAGCATCGGGGCCGGCTGCCCGCCGCCGGGCTTTGTGCGGAAGTCCCGGTGATCTGCTGTGCCCGCTGCTGCAACGGCAGCGCCTCGTCAGCCTGTCCCAGATGGCGGTAAGTGAGGGCCAGGTTGTTCAGCTGGGTAGCCATGTCAGGGTGGTCTGGCCCGAGGGCAGCCTCGGTGATCTGCAGTGCCCGCCGCTGCAACGGCAGCGCCTCGTCGGCCTGTCCCAGATCGCGGTAAGTGAGGGCTAGGTTGTTCAGCCGGAGGGCCATGTCAGGGTGGTCTGCCCCGAGGGCAGCTTCAGTGATCTGCAAGGCCCGCTGTTCCAGGGGCAGCGCATCGGTATGCCGTCCCAGACTCCAGTAGATATAGGCCAGGTTGCCGAGCCGGGTGGCCGTGTCGGGGTGGTCTGGCCCGAGGGCAGCCTCGGTGATCTGCAAGGCCCGCTGCTGGAGCGGCAGCGCCTCGCCGGCCCGCCCCAGATCCCGGTAAGTGACGGCCAGGTTGTTCAGCCGGAGGGCCGTGTCGGGGTGGTCTGGCCCGAGGGCAGCCTCGGTGATCTGCAAGGCCCGCTGCTGCAGCGGCAGCGCCTCGCTGTGCCGTCCCAGCCGCCAGTAGCCGGCGGCCAGGTTGTTAAGCGCCGTCACGGTGCCGGGGTCGTCGGGTCCGAGAGCTGATTCGTAGATCGCCAGCGCAGACTCGCGCAACGCCAGGGCCTGCTCATACTGGCCCTGAGAATTGTGGAATACCCCGAGTTCGCTTTGGACCCGGCCTAGTGACACGGGCCGGGCATCGGCAGGGCAGAGGGCGGTGAGGTTCTCGGCGTGCGGGACGAGCGCTCGCCACAAGGGCCACTCGGCCACGTTGGTGCCGGGGTTGGCGGGGAGCGCCTGGTTGAGCCAGTTAAGTGCCGTGGTCAGCGGTGGTTCGCCGCTGATGGCTGAACCGTCGCGTTCTGGTGGCTGCCGAGCCAGGATGACGGCCTGGACCAGGCGGTGCATGCTCACCGTCTCGGCTGTCAGGGTGATCATGCTGTAGGAGGCCAGCACGCCCAGCGCCTCATCGATGGCCAGCCGTTCGGGGTCATCGCGCCCGCCGAGGACGACGCGGGGGATGTTGTCCGGCGCGTAGCAGGCCAGGATGTGCAACAGCGTGATGGCGGCCGGGTGGCGGGCCTGGATCGCCTCGATGGTAATGTCCCAGATCCTGGCGATGGTCCGCTGCGCCTGCCCGCTCCCGGCAGCGGCATACATGGCCGCCGGACGCTCGTGCAGCCGCTGCAGGTAGCCGGGCAGGGTGATGCGGGTCTGGGTGATGTAGGCGGCGGCCTGGTCTAGGGCCAGCGGCAGGCACCCCACTTCGGCGGCGACCGATGCGGCAGCGTCGCGGGCCGCCGGGTCGTGGCTGCTGGTGCGGGCAGCGATCAGGTCGCCGGCGGGGCCGGAGTCTAGGACGTCCAGGCGGATCGGGTCGGCGATCCGGTCCCAGCCCGCGTCACGGCGGGTGGTGATCACGATGTGCCCGCCGGTCAGCTGCCCCAGCAGCGGCTCCACATCACCGGCAGCCTCGACGTTATCCAAGATCAGCAGCCACCCCGGGTGAGTCTGCAGCCAGCCGACCGCCCACTCGGCGGCCCCGGCCGTGGTCCCGGCCACGGCAACCGGGCCGCACAGCCTGGCAGCCAAGGCCGCCAGCCCCGCCTCAAGCTGCGCTCCGTCCTCGGCGGTGATCCACCAGATCAGCGTGTACTGCGCCCGGCAGGCCACCGCATGATGCAGCACAAGCTCGGACTTGCCCACGCCCCCCAGCCCGTAGACCGCCTGGGTCACCACGGCGCTGGCATCACCCGCCAGCACCCCGCGGAGCCGGTCCAGCGCACCGGCCCGGCCGACGAACACCCGCGCCGGCGGACGCGGCAGGTTGTGGGTGCCCGGCGGCACGCTCACCTCCGCAGGCGCGGGAAGTCCCGCGACATGCCCCCCAGGCCCTCCCGACTCGCCCTGCAGCCGGCTTTCCTGCAGCGCGTGCAGCAGCTTCAGCTCCAGCTCCTCCGGGGTAGCCACCCGGGCCACCATGATGCCCGCGCCCGCCAGCCGCTTCCGGAACGCCCGCTGCCTGGCCTGCAGATCCGGATCGCCGTCCAGCAGCATCGAGACCGGGATCGGCAGCGCCGCGTCCTCATCCAGCAGGAACACCAGCCGCGGCAGCCCCGCCGTGGTCGCGGCGGCGAACTCCAGCTCGGTATAGGACATCTCGGGACGGTCCCGCACCGGCGAGCCGTACCGCAGGCCGATCAGCCCGGCATACACGTCGCACTCGCGCACCCGCCGCTGGCAGTACTCGGCTGGCTGGTCATCGCGGGCGGCGAAATAGGCCATGTCGGTCACCGCATCACCCGCCAGGGAGACCGCCGCCTCCGCCGCCGCCACGAACGACCGGCCGGCCGGGAACCGCCTCAGCTCAGAGGTATGACTCAAAAACACCCGCCGCGGCCCCACCATGACCAAACGCTACGCCACCATCACCGATCAACCGACACCGTCGGATCAAGTCATCGGAGCTGCCCGCCAACCCGAAGGATTTTCCTGGGCCAGCCCGATGTTACGGACGTGACCGGAGCCGCGTGTGACCGGCCGCATGCGCGGCGACGTGCCTGGCAGCTCAACGGGAGGGAATGCGGTGAAGTTCGGGCTCAGCTACAACACCGGCTTCCTGGGGACCGATCCGGACCAGCTGATCGCGGTTGCCCGGCACGCGGAGGACTGCGGCTTTGAGTCCTTCTACGTCTCCGAGCACATCGCGCTGTACCCGGGCGCAATGCTGGGTCCGGGTGCCGCCATCCCGCCGTCCACGCCGATCGCGGACCCGCTCGAGTGCCTGAGCTTCGTCGCCGCCGCGACGACGAGGATTCTGCTCGGCACCGCCGTCCTACTCGTGCCCTACCACCAGCCGGTGGTGCTCGCCAAGCGGCTGGCCACGATCGATGTGCTATCCCAGGGCCGGATGCGGCTGCTGACTGTGGGCGTAGGGGCGCTGCCGGGTGAGGCGGCCGCCGTCGGCGTGGATTTCGCCACCCGAGGTCGCCGCGCCGACGAGGCGATCGACGTGCTGCGGCTGCTGTGGTCGGGTGACGAGACCGGCGTCAGCTTCGACGGGGAATTCTTCTCGTTCACGGGCGTGTGCAGCTTCCCCAAGCCCCACGGGGTCAAGACCCTTCCGGTGCACATCGGAGGATCCAGCCGGGCCGCCGCACGCCGGGCGGGCCTGCGCGGAGACGGCTATTTCCCGGGCGGCCGGCTCACCGCGCCCGAGCGGGCCAGCCAGCTCGACCTAATGCGGGCGACCGCTCACGCCGCAGACCGCGACGCGGACGCGCTGGAGTGCACCCGGTGGGGGTCGATCGACATGACCGCGGCTGACGTCGACGCCCTCGCCGCCGCCGGGACGACCCGCCTGGTCGTCAGCCCGGCGTCACTGGACCTGGCCGAGCAGCAAGAACAGCTCTCGGCGTTCGCGGACAGGCTCATTCAGCCTCCGCCGGCGCCGCCCCATGTTCCGCCGCCGCCGCCTCATGTTCCGCCGCCACCGCCCGGGCTAGCTCCGTGAGCTGGCCGAGCGTGTCACCTGGCCGGCCAGCCAGCACGCGCAGCGTGGGAGCGGCCGTCCTTATCTCCTTCGCCGCCCGGCGGGCGCGGCGGGCGGACCCCGCGGTCACTGCCGACAGCACGACCAGCGTGGCGCGGGTGTCCAGGGCCAGCTGAGTCACCTCGGTGACCGGGAGGTCGCAGGCCAGGTGATGGACCAGCCAGCGATCTTCGCGCAGGCATGCCGTCGCCATCAGGGCCGGAAGCCCGTGCCGTTCTCCCGGCGGCGTAGCCGTCACCGCGATGCCCCGCGGGCGGCCTTGCGGCTGGTGGGCCCGGGCCGCGATGAGCCGCTCGCAGATCGCGCTGGCCCGGTGCTCGGTCCCGATCGCCAACTCGCCCGCGGCCCAGTCCGTGCCGATCCGGTGTAGGGCCGGCCCGATCACCCGTTCGCACAGGTCGGTCAGCGGCACGCCGGGCGCGAGCCGCGCGAAAACCTGCCGCGCGTCGGCCTCGTCACCGGCCACGACCGCGGCGTACAGCCGGTCCGCCTGGGCCGTCCAGTCCCGCACCTGGATCTGCGGCCGCGGTGCGGCGCCCGAGGCCCGGTGCTCCGCCATGGCGGTGACGTCGGTTTCGCTGACCTCGTAGCCGTGCGGGGTCTTCCTGGCCGGGAGCGTGCCCTGCCGCACCCACCCGTACGCGGTCTGGTAATGCACCCCGAGGACGTCGGCCGCTTCGCGTAGCTGCATGACGGGCTCCAGGTGGTTGAGGGACTGAGCTAGGCCAAGCGAGACTGATCCAGCCGATTCTGGTCCAAGCTAACGGGTTTAAGCTGCTGATTTTAGTGTAACTTAGTATTGATTTGATAACGCGGGCAAAGCGCGGCCTGCGCACCCCGCTGACGTCCGGCCGGGGCCGAAGGCAGTTGACGCCCCTGGGGGAGGACCGAAGGAAGATGGAATTCACGTATGCCACGGTGGTAAACGCCGAACTGAGCGAGGTCTTTGCGTGGCACAGCAGGCCGGGAGCCATAGCCCGGCTGACCCCGCCGTGGCTACCCGTCCGGGTCCTGCACGAGGCTTCCTCGCTCCGGGACGGGCGGGCGGTGCTCGGATGGCCCGGCGGCCTGCGCTGGGTCGCCGTTCACCAGCCCGCCAGCTACGACCCGCCGAACATGTTCGCCGATGAGCTGGCATCCTGCCCGCTCGCCGCGGTGCTCTCCTGGCGGCACCGGCACCACTTCGCCCCGGCCGGAGAGACGGGAGAGGCACAGGAGGCGGAAGAGGCAGCGGAACGGGCCACGCTCGTCACCGACGCGGTAGACACCGCGCTTCCCGACCGGATGCTGCGGCCCATGTTTGCCTACCGGCACCGGCAGCTCGCCGATGACCTGGCCGCTCATGCTCGGGCGCGTGCCACCTGCCCGGACCCGCTCACGGTGGCCGTTACCGGCTCGGGCGGCCTGATCGGCACCGCGCTGACGGCGCTGCTGACCACGGGCGGGCACCGGGTTATCCGGCTGGTGCGCCACCCGCCGAGGAACGAGGGGGAGCGCCAGTGGCAGCCGGAGGAGCCGGCCCCAACGCTACTGAACGGAGTCGACGCGCTGATCCACCTGGCCGGCGCCTCGATCGGCGGCCGGTTCACCCCCGACCGCAAGCGCGAGATCCGGGACAGCCGGATCATCCCGACCCGCCGCCTGGCCGAGCTAGCCGCGACCACGGCCAAGGCCGCGAACGCAGACCCGGATACCCCGGGTCTGCGGGCGTTCGTCACGGCGTCGGCGATCGGGTTCTACGGCCCGGATCGCGGCGAGGAGATCCTGACCGAGACCAGCCCCCGCGGGGAGGGATTCCTCGCCGACGTGGTGGCCGACTGGGAGGACGCCGCCGCCCCGGCCGCCGCGGCGGGCATCAGGACCGTGCAGGTGCGCACCGGCATCGTGCAGACACCGCGTGGCGGCATGCTCCGCCTGCTCACCCCGCTGTTCGCGGCCGGCCTCGGCGGCCGGCTGGGAAGCGGCACCCAGTGGCTGGCCTGGATCGGCCTGGACGACCTGCTGGATATCTACCTGCGGGCCGTGACCGATCCGCACCTGTCCGGGCCGGTCAACGCGGTCGCTCCCGAGCCGGTCCGCAACATCGACTACACCCGGACGCTGGCCCGCGTGCTGCACCGGCCGGCGCTGCTGCCCGTGCCGGCGTTCGCACCGCGGCTGCTGCTCGGCTCCGAAGGCGCCGCCGAACTCGCCCAGGCCAGCCAGTACGTCCGGGCCGAGGCGCTGATCGGTGCTGGGCACCATTTCCGCCAGCCCCACCTGGAGCAGGCCCTGCGCCATCTGTTCGGCCGCAGGTAAACCGCCCGGCCGGCCAATCCGGACCGCGAACGGTCCCGAATAAGGGCCATAAGTGACAGGGAAGGACAAGCGTGACTGGGCGCAGAATCGCGGTGATCGGCAGCGGCGTGAGCGGGCTGACGGCTGGATACATATTGTCACGCTCTGATCACGTGACGCTCTTTGAAGCCGATGACCGGTTCGGCGGTCACGCCGATACCCACCTCGTGGTGCCGCCGTCCGGACCGCCGATCAGCGTCGATACGGGCTTTATCGTCTACAACGAGCACACCTATCCGACGCTCACCAGGCTGTTCGCCGAGCTGGGAGTGGCCACCCGCGCATCGGAGATGAGCATGTCGGTCCGCTGTGCGGGCTGCGGCCTGCAGTACGCGGGCAAGCGCGGCCTGGGCGGCCTGACCGCCGGCCTGCGCCGGGGCTCAGGGCCTTACCTTCGCATGCTCGCCGAGGTACCCCGGTTCCACCGCGCCGCCCGCCGCCTGCTGGCTTCGGGGGCTTCCGGCGCTTCTGATGCCTTGGCTTCTTACGGCGCTTCCGGTGCGGGCGACGACCTTACCCTCGGTCAGTTTCTCGATGACGGCGGCTATTCCGCTTACTTCACGACGCACTTCGCCCTCCCGCTAGTCGCCGCGGTGTGGTCGTGCCCGCCGGGCACGGCGCTCAGCTACCCGGCTCGGTACCTGTTCGCGTTCCTGGCCAACCACGGGATGCTGTCGGTGTCCAGCTCACCGCTGTGGCGGACCGTGGACGGCGGTTCCCGCCACTACGTCGAGAAGGTGCTGGAGCGGCTCCCCTCGGTCTTGGCCTCGACGCCGGTGCGCGCCGTGCACCGCTACCCGGACGGCGCCGACGTGCACGACGGCTTCGACCAGGTGCACCACTTCGACGGCGTCGTCATCGCCACCCACCCCGATCAGGCGCTGCGGCTGCTGGCCAAGCCCACCCACGCCGAGGAGGACGTGCTCGGCGCGTTCCGCTACACCCAGAACCCGGCGCTGCTGCACACCGACGCTCGCCTGCTCCCGGGCCGTCGGCGGGTGCGGGCCTCGTGGAACTACGAGCTCACCCACTGCCGTCCCGATCAGCCCGGCGCGGCCGGTCAGCCCGGCGCGGCCGGTCAGCCCGGCGCGGCCGGTCAGCCCGGCGCGGACCCGCGAACCCCCCGGATCAGCTACGACATGAACCGGCTGCAGAGCCTGCCCGCGGCCGAGAACTACATCGTGACG
>Ga0302326_10033877_pt1 | contig 10135 bp, 8 predicted proteins | sample Palsa_T0_3_FD_202264 | JGI IMG/M metagenome (GOLD analysis project Ga0302326, IMG submission 202264) | Peat permafrost microbial communities from Stordalen Mire near Abisko, Sweden - Palsa_T0_3 | ecosystem: Environmental > Terrestrial > Soil > Palsa > Peat permafrost | place: Sweden: Abisko...
GATTCCGCGCGGTCCAGAATCACGTCGGCGTCTTCCTCGGCGTCCAGCGCGGTCTGCTGGATCGCGTGCGTGGAGTGAATCAGGTTGCGCAGCAGCGCCTTTTCCTTGACGATCCGCGAGTGGTGCTCCAGATGCGTGATGCGCGGCACACCGTCCACCAGTTGCGCCAGGTACGCCGCTCCGCCGGCGGCCTCCAGTTCGCCCTTGCGGCGCAGTTGCTCGGAGAGCGTCACCAGGTCGATCGATTGCTGCGCTTCCCCCAGCTCGATCATCTGATTGAAAATTCGCCGGTGCTGGTCCAGGAAAAAATCGTCGGGCCGCAGCTTTTCAATCGCCGCGTTCAGCGCGTGGTTGTCCATCAGGATCGCGCCCAGCACGCTGCGCTCCGCGTCCACGTTCTGCGGGAGCGGCCGTTCCAATGTGCTTTCAGTTGCCATTTAGCCTTCGCCTTGTCTTCGCTATAGTATCTTCGCGCATATTCCCCCGTCACACAAGAGGCCCGCAAGCGGCCCGCAAAGGACCAACTCAGGATCGCCGGCCCGAATAAAATGCCACGTGAAATTATTTTTCAGCGCGTGGGCGCGATTGTGCGGACGGGTAAGCGAGGCGTCAATGTGGAAATTGTGCGCACCGGTGCAAAACTTCTCTCGGCGACAAATATTTTTTCCGTTAGAAGCGATCGGAGTGATTTGACCGCCATGTTATAATTGTTTGTGTAGCGTTGTCGCAACTTCATTGCTGTTGGATCCGCCGAAACTTTCCGCTGGCCGCCTGGTTTCACGCTCGAAATTCAATCCCGCGCTTTTCGCTCTCTCTTGAGAATACGTGGGCATTCAGAATCAGCAGCTTACGGCCTCTTATGCCGAGAGCGTTTTGATTAAGTCTTTCGATTCAGCGGCCTGCGGCCTCTTATGCAAAAACACCGGGGGTGGGGGGGTACCCTAAAATATTTTCATACGATTGCCTGCGACTCGGCCCCCAGCACCACCACCGGCTGGTACGTGCGCGGGACGATCGCCTGGGCGATGGCGATCAGTTGTTCCTGCTGGTTGAAAACGCGGAGCCATGCTGGCTTGCGCTCGCCCGCATCCAGTTGCGTCGTGGCGCCCTGCGGCAGCTCCACGCGTCCCGGCCGAATCTGCGCCAGCGAAATCTGGAATTGCGCGCCGTGGAGCACGCGCTGCTCCACCATCGGCAACACCGCGGCGCTGGGCAGTTCCGGCAACAGCCGTCCCAGCGGCAGGATCCATTCCCCGGCTCTTCCGGCGCGCGCGGCCCGCTCGAACTCGTCGAGTCCCACCGCCTGATCGAGCGTGAATTCGCCCACCGCCGTTCGCGCAATGGCCGCCAGATGCGCGCCGCAACGCAATTGCGCGCCCATTTCGTGGGCCAGCGAACGAATGTAGGTGCCCGCGGCGCATTCGATGGTGAAGCGCGCCAGCGGTCCATCGATCTCCAGCAGACAAAACTCGTACACTTCCACCTCCGCGGGCTTCAACTCCACGGGCTTGTGCTTGCGCGCCAATTCGTGCGCCGGACGCCCCTGAATTTTTTTCGCCGAAAACGGCGGCGGCATTTGCGCGAAGCGCCCCGTCAAATTCGCTGCCAGGCGTTCGATTTCCGCGCCGTCGAGCTGCGGCGCCAAATCCGGCCCCAGCGCGGTGCCGTCCGCGTCGTAAGTATCCGTGGCGAAGCCGAACCGGAACGTCGAGAGATAGCGCTTGCGTCGTCCGGCGTAGAACTGCGCCAGGCGCGTGGCGCGGCCCAGCAGCAAGACCAACACTCCGGTGGCCAGGGGGTCCAGCGTCCCCAGGTGCCCCACCTGCCGGAAGCCCAGCATCCGTCGCACGGCATTCACCACGTCGTGCGAAGTTCTTCCGCCGGGTTTATCAATCACCAGCGCGCCGTCAAAGCACGCGGGAAGCTGTTTTTGTGCCATGAATGAGGAAAAAGATTTTCTGCAAAATGCGCTAGTGGGAATTCTTGGCGTTGCGAATCAGCTCATCGATGCGCTGGCCGTACTCTTCGGAACGGTCCACCACAAAATGCAGCTCCGGCGCGCGCCGCAGTTGCAGCCGTTCCGTCAGCTCGTGGCGAATAAACCCGGCGGCGGCGTGAAGACCCTCGAGGGTCGCGGATTGCTCCGCTTCGGTGCCCGTCACGTTGACGTACACGCGCGCCTGCTTCATGTCCGGAGACAGGCGCACTTCGCTCACCGTGGCCAGGCCTCCCAGCCGCGGATCTTTCAGCTCCCCGGCCAGCATGATGCTGATCTCCTGCTGGATTTCTCCCGCGATTCTTTGATGGCGATGTCCCGCTACGCTCATGAATCCATTCTCCGCCGCGCTTCAGAGCATCTCCAGATCGTGGCTCACCAGGTCCCGGCCAAGCTGCTGCTCGGCCTCGTCAAAAACGGCCCGCAGAGACTGCTCCAGATGCGCCTGGTCGTTGGAAAGACTGACGATGCCGATCTGCGAACGCTGCCAGGTGTCCTGGTAGTCCAGTTCGGCGACGGCCACGTTAAAGCGCGCGCGGAGGCGTTCCTTCAGGCTGCGTAATACCTGCCGTTTGTCTTTGAGCGAGTGCGCGTCGGGGATATAAATTTCCAACGTCAGGAGACCGATTGGCATCTTCGCACCTCCCCAAACAGGTGCGCAGCCTGCGGTGCGGCTTCAAACCGTGGCTTGCGCCAAAATCATCTTCTGCATCGAGAAACATTCCAGCACGTCGCCGACTTTTATATCGTTGAAGTTCGATACGCTGATGCCGCACTCAAAGCCGGAGCGGACTTCGGAGGCATCGTCCTTGAATCGCCGCAGCGAACTGACGCGCCCGGTGTACACCACCACGCCCTCGCGCAACACGCGCGCCTCGGCGTCGCGTTTGATGACTCCGTCCACCACCATGCAGCCGGCAATCATGCCCACGCCCTTGATGCGGAAGGTGTCGCGCACTTCGGCGCGGCCCAGATGCGTTTCCTTGAACACCGGCTCCAGCAATCCGGTCATGGCCAGTTTGATTTCGTCGGTGACCTCGTAAATGATCGAATGCGCGCGAATCTCCACGTTTTCACGCTGCGCCAGGTCGGAGGCCTTGCGGTCCGGCCGCACGTTGAACGCGAAGATAATCGCGCCCGAGGCCGAAGCCAGCAGCACGTCGGTTTCGGTCACCGCGCCCACGCTGGCATGGATGATCTTCAGCTTCACATCGTCGGTGGAAAGTTTGGGAAGCACTTCGCTCAGCACTTCCACCGAGCCCTGCACGTCGGCCTTGATGATGATCGGCAATTCCTTGGCTTCCCCGGATTTGAGCTGCTCGTGCAGTTGGTCCAGGGTAATGCGCGGGCCGGCGCTGCGCGCCAGCGTGGCTTCCCGCCGCTTGTCCTGCCGGTAATCCACGATGTGGCGGGCCTTGGCCTCGTCGGCAACCTGGAAATGGTCGCCCGCTTCGGGCACGCCCTGCAAACCGAGCACCTCCACCGGAGTGGACGGACCGGCCTCTTTCACCGGGCGCCCGTGATCGTCAAACAGGGCGCGCACTTTTCCGTAAACCGCGCCGACGATGAATACGTCGCCGGTGTGCAGCGTGCCGTTCTGCACCAGCACGGTGGCTACCGGGCCGCGGCCCTTGTCCACGCGGGATTCCAGCACCGTGCCGCTGCCCGGCGCTTGCGGATTGGCCCGCAGCTCGCGCAATTCCGCCACCAGCAGAATCATCTCCAGCAACTTGTCGAGGTTTTTCTTTTCCCGCGCGGAAACTTCCACCATCACCGTGTCGCCGCCCCACTCCTCGGGCATCAGGCCGCGGTCGGAGAGCTGCCTCTTGACGCGCTCCGGCTGGGCCTCGGGCTTGTCGATCTTATTGACGGCCACAATGATGGGCACGTTGGCGGCGCGCGCATGGTCGATGGCTTCCAGGGTCTGCGGCATCACGCCGTCATCGGCGGCCACCACCAGCACCACAATGTCGGTGATCTTCGCGCCTCGTGCGCGCATGCGCGTGAAGGCCTCGTGACCGGGCGTGTCCACAAATACGATCTTCTTGCCGTGTACGGAAACCACCGAGGCGCCGATGTGCTGCGTGATTCCGCCGGCCTCCCCCGCGGCTACTTCCGTTTCGCGAATGGCGTCCAGCAGGCTGGTCTTGCCGTGGTCCACGTGGCCCATCACCGTAACCACCGGCGGACGCGGATGCAGATCTTCCTTCTTTTCTTCCTTGGCCACGTCTTGAATCACTTCTTCTTCAAACGTAACCACGGAAACCACGCCGCTGAAGGCTTCCGCGAGGCTGGTGGCCGTCGGCGTGTCCAAGGCCTGGTTGATGGAAGCGAAGACGCCGCGATCGAGAAGTTCCTTCAGGAGGTCTTTCGCGCGCACGTCAAGCTTTTCCGCCAGATCGCGGACGGTAATCCCTTCGGTGATCATCACCTCGCGCGCCGGACGCGGAGGCGGAGCCACCACCGGCTCCACCGGTGAAGTGCGCCGCCCCGTGATCACGCCGGGCCGCGCGCGCACCGGATGCAACTTGCGCTCGCCCTCCTCAAATCGCTTTTCCAGCGTTGGGCGCGCGCGCGCCGCGGGTTTCCGCTCGTAAATCGGTTTACCAGGCTCGGCCTTGGGCGGCGCCACGGGCGGAAGCATGCCGGGACTGCCACCTGGCCGCATGGGCCTTTGGCCGGGACGCTGCATAGGCGCACCGGGCCGCGGAGGACCGCCGCCTGGGCGCTGCGGCATTCCGCCAGGACGCGGTGGGCCACCGGGACGCTGTGGCATCCCGCCGGGGCGGCCTTGGAATCCCGGACGAACTGGAACTGGGGGGCGCCCGGAAGGCACACCGGGCCGCGGACTTCCCGAAGGCGCGCCTTGTCCCGCAGGACTTGCGGACATTGGAGGTGCGGTGGTAGCCGGCGCCGGTGGGCGCGGCCTCATGGGATTCAAAATCTGACGAGCAGGACCCGGCGCAACTGCCGGACCGGGTCTTGCCGGGGGTGGCCCGGCAGGGCGCGCTGCAGGAGTTGAAACCGGAGTGCTTGCTGCCGCAGGCCGCACTGGAACCGGACTTGGCGCAGCAGGAGGCGCAGCAACGGCGGCGGGCGCCGGTGCGGGAGGCTTGGCTGCCACGACTGGAGGAGGTGGCGGAGGCGGAGCGGCGACAACGGGCGCCGGGACAGCCGCAACAACCGGAGCGGGCGTCGGAGGCGGAGGCGGAGCCGGAGCCGGAACCACCACGGGCTTGAGCCGCGCAGCCTTCGCGGCAGCTTCCTTGGCCGTTTTGTCGGCTTCGGCTTTGGCCGCGGCGGCGGCTTCGTTAGCCGCCAAATCCTGGAAATGCTTGCGGACTTTTTCCGCTGCCGAGAGATCGATCGAACTCGAGTGCGTCTTTTTTTCGGTGACGCCAGCCTCGGGCAAATAATCGATTACCAGCTTGGCCTTGACTTCCAGCTCACGGGCAAGCTCATTGATGCGAATTTGGTTCTCGTCTATCATCAGCCTCGCAGAAACTCTATTCTACTTCCTTCTTCGATTCGACGGTGGTTTCGCTCGGCGCGTCGGCCGGCGTCGCTCCATCCGTGCTGCTTTCGGGGATGCCGGCGTCGGGCGGCGCGATCTCTTCCGCCGCGATCTCTTCCGCCGCTTCCCCGGCTACGGCCTCGGCGGCCCCGAGCGCGGATTCTTCGGCTTGCAGCGCCTCAGCCTCCGCGGCTTGCTGGCTTTCCAGCGATTGGAAATGCGCGGCCACCGAGAGTTGAATCTTTTCCACCATTTTTTCGCCGATGCCCGGAATCTCCATCAACTGTTCGGGAGTCATATCGGCGAGTTTCTCGATCGAGGAGATGCCATGCGCCTCGATCTTTTCGTAGGTCTTGGGCCCGATGCCCTGCAATTCCGAGAGCGGCGTGCCCGGCGCCGTGAGGGCCGCCATTTGCGCCTCGATTTCCTGGCGCTTCTCTTCCTCGCTCTTGATGTCCACGTTCCAGCCGATCAGCTTGCTGGCCAGGCGGACGTTTTGGCCCTTTTTGCCGATGGCCAGGGAAAGCTGGGTGTCCTCGACAATGATTTCCAAGTGGCGCGTCTCGGGATCGATGATCTGGACGCGCGTGACTTTTGCCGGGCTTAAGGATTTCTGCGCGAAGGTCACGGTGTCTTCCGAGTACGGAATAATGTCGATTTTCTCTCCGCGAAGCTCGCGAATGATGGATTGCACGCGCATGCCCTTCATGCCCACGCACGCGCCCACTGGATCGACGTCCTTGTCGCGGCTCTGCACGGCAATCTTGGTGCGCTCGCCGGCCTCCCGCGCCGCGGCGCGGATCTGCACGGTGCCGTCATAGATTTCCGGGACTTCCATTTCAAACAGGCGCTGCACCAGCACGGGGTCGGCGCGCGAAACGATGACTTGCGGCCCCTTGGCCGCGCGATCCACCGCGCGAATGACCACGCGGAGGCGATCCCCCAGGTTGTAGGTCTCCAGCCGCGATTGCTCACGCTTGGGCAGGCGGGCCTCGGTGCGCCCGAGGTCCACGACGACGTCGGGGCCTTCAAAGCGCTTGACGATGCAGTTCACCAGTTCGCCGACCCGGCCGTTGTATTCGTTGAAGATGGTGTCGCGTTCGGCTTCGCGCACCTTTTGCATGATGACCTGTTTGGCGGTCTGCGCGGCGATGCGCCCCAGCACGGCGGTGGGCTTGGGAATCAGCAGCTCGCCCCCGACCTCGGTTTGCGGATCCAGCTTGCGCGCCTCCACCAGGGTCATTTCCTTCTTGGAGTCGGCCACTTCCTCGACCACGGCGCGCACCGAATACACGTCCACCTGGCCGGTTTCGGGATTGAACTTGGCGCGGAGGTCCTCTTCGGTTTTGTAATACTTCCGCGCGGCTACCACCATCGCGTCCTCAATGGCCGCGACGATGATCTCCGGTTCAATATGCTTTTCCCGGCTGATCTGCTCAATCATCTGGTCCAGCAGATTGGCCATGCGCGCTCCTACAGTTCCACAACCAGGTTGGCCTTGCGAATCCCGGCCAGAGGCAGCTCGATCATCCGCCCCTTAACCTCGATCTTGACGCGACCCTCGGCGCAACCGGCCAGGCGCCCCTCGAAAAATGTCGCGTTCTCCACCGGCTCGGCGGTGGAAATTCGCGCCAGCCGGCCGGCAAACCGTTCAAATTCTCCCGGTTTAGTGAGCTTGCGATCCAGGCCCGGCGAGCTGACTTCCAGGACGTAACGCGGCCCCGGCACCAGCTCTTCCACATCCAACAATACGCTTAACTGCTCGCTGACCGCCTGGCAATCGCTGTGGCTTACGCCTTCTGGTTTATCGATGTATACACGCAGAAATCGCTGCTTGCCGATCTTCCATTCGACGTCAACGACTTCGACCCCGGCGGTTTGCGCTGCCCGCTCCGCCGCCTCTCGAATGCGATTCAGTTCCATGGTGCCGCGACACCCGGTCCCCAGCGCCCGCCGAACTTTATCCTGCAACAAAAAAGTGGGCTCGCGCCCACTGAAACCTGCGACCGGGTTCAATCGCACTCCAGTATAAGCGTCCTTTCCTCTCAAAAGCAAGCAGACCAAACGGACAGAAACGGCCCCACCGCCGCAGCGATGGGGCCGCTGGATTGCGAGTCTCTTCCCGCAGCCGGGCTATTTCGCCGGAGCGGGCGCCGGGGTTGCGGGCTTTGGCGCGGTGGCCCTGGGCGCGGCCGGAGCGGAGGTGGACGCCTTGACCGGGTACTGCTGATCGTAGAGCGAAACGATGTCCTGGGTGATATCCAGTTGCGGAGATCCGAAGACCACCGGGGTGCCTTGCGCCGAACTGTCCAAAACCAGCGACAACCCCTTGTCTTTTGAGTAGCGGTCGAGCACATCCATCATTTTTCGGCCGATTTCGTCCACAATGTCGGCCCGCGCGGCGGTTACCTGGTCGTTCATATCATCCTGCTTGCGCTGCAGTTGCCGCTGCATCATCTCGCCCTGGCGCTGCAATTTGGCTTTCTCGTCGTCGCTGAGCGTCCGCACACCGGTATTCAGCCGGTTGGCCACGTCCTGAATCTGCTTCTGAATATTCTCCAGTTCGGCCTGCTGGGCGCCGAACTGCGCCTGCATTTGAGCGGCAGCGACCTTGCCTTCGGCCGTGGCGGCGATGGCCTCCTGCACGCTGATCACGGCGATCTTTGTCGGGACCGCGGCGCCTCCGCCGGCCTGGCCCCATACACCCGCGGCGGGCAGAAGCAAAAAAAGAGCCAAGGCCGCATAAATTACTCCCCGACGTTGATGCAAGTTCATCCTCTCTCCTTCACTATTCCGTGTATTTGCAACGATGGTCGCGGATTATAGCACAGCAGTCGCGATCCCATGAGTCCGCGCCCTCTACAATGCCGCGACAGCAGTCCGGCGGGAAGAGGCTCACCACTAAGCTAGTGCGATGCGGCCCGGGCTTCCCCCGTTGTACGGGCTCCCGTTTATCGCGGCAACGGAAACAGCAGAACGGTGCTGTCGGTGGAATCCGCCACCACGGCTAAGTTCGTAAAAGGATGAATCGCCACGCTAAAATTGCTGGAGGGTTTCACCGGAAAGACCGCTTCCACCTGCCGTCCCAGGAAATCCACCATGGTCATCGTATTGCTCGCGCTGTTCATCGTTACCAGAGTGCTGCTGGCAAAATTGTAGGCCAGCGAGGTGGGATTGATGCCCACACGCACAAAGGTAGAGGTCTGGGCAACCGGATCCACGATGTCCACGGAATTGCCCAGGCTCGAAGACACCAGAAAATCGGCTGAGATAGGATCAAAAGCCACGCCTTCGGGTAGCGAAAGCCCCGAAACCGTGATGGTCGCAACCGTCTGCGTAAGATCCACCAGGCTCACGGTGTTGTCGGCGACGTTGGCAACGGCCGCCAGATGCGTGGCGGGGTTAATCGCCACCGCCCCCGGGCGATTCCCGACAGTGAGGCTCGTAGGCGTCCCCGGGCTGGCGCCCACCGAGAACAGATCAACTGTGTTTGCTCCGGAGCAGACCACAGCCGCATCCCCCAGAAGTGGATCGATGGCCACGCCCGTTGGGTTGCTGTCGAGGGTAACCGTGGCGACCGCGGTAGCCCCGATTTCGTCCACCACGGACGCGGTGCCATCGGTGAAATTGGCCACCACCGCCTCCGCCGCCGACGGAAGCACAGCCACTCCCACCGGCCCATTTCCCACGGCAACGGTCTGGCCGGTCCCTGTCGCCAAATTGATCAAAGACACATTGGCGCAGCCAAAATTGGTGACCACGGCAATATTTTGCTGGGGGTCGATGGCTACGGCCTGCGGGGTGACGGGCGTGGAAGTGCAGGCGCTCGTCACGTCGATGCTCTGGATGACCGCGAAGCTCTCGGCGTTGGAGATGCTGGTTCCGCTGGCGACGTCCAGCGCGTAACGCCGCGGAGCCATTTCCATGGAGGCCGTCACCGTGGCGGTGATCACGCGATTGCTTACCACCGTCGTAGGCAGGGGCGTCCCGTCGAGCCGCGCCACCGTTCCGGCCGCGAATCCATAGCCAACGATCGTAAGCGTCACGGGATTTACAGGCGGGCTGCCGGCCGCTCCAACTCCCGAGGTAAGGGTTGAACCCACCGTGATCTGCGCCGGAGTGGTCTCCACAATCTGAGGCGTGCGCAAGGCGCCAAGCGAGAAGATGCTGACGGTGCCGTCCATCTGATTGACGATGACGGCATCGTCCGTGCCTGGATCGATGGCCACATCGATAGGGTGGTTCCCCACCGCGAATGGAGCGCCCAGGAAAGACGGCGTCGTCGGATCGACCACGATGGCCATATTCACGAGATCATTCACGACCACGGCGATGTTGGCCAAGGGGTTGAATGCCGCGGCAATGTTGCCCACCGTCAGCGGAGACGAAAACTGGGCCGCCGTGGAAGACTGGTCCAGGGCATTGAAAATCGTAGCGGAAGTATTGGCCGCGGTGTCCACGAGGATGGCCTTGTCCGTTTCGTCATTGAAGGCCACGCCGGTGACGGTCTGACTGGTCTCCAAGTCGGCCACGGGCAACGCGGAGCTGACCATGGCGGCCCCGGTGCCCGGATCGCCGCTGGTTTGTCCGGAAACACAGGTCGATTGCGAGTAGGTAAAATCGGT
>Ga0302326_10033878_pt1 | contig 10135 bp, 9 predicted proteins | sample Palsa_T0_3_FD_202264 | JGI IMG/M metagenome (GOLD analysis project Ga0302326, IMG submission 202264) | Peat permafrost microbial communities from Stordalen Mire near Abisko, Sweden - Palsa_T0_3 | ecosystem: Environmental > Terrestrial > Soil > Palsa > Peat permafrost | place: Sweden: Abisko...
GCGCCGTTCCTGCCTTTTTAGCGGCAATCCCGACGGGACGCGCTTCGAACGCCAAAGCGCGTCCCTTCGGGACAGCCGCTAAAAAGGGGCGCAATTTACGAAACGTTCACGAAGCCCCAACTGAACGTTAACCAATGTCGCGGATAATCTTGGTTTCTGCGCCGCCGGGCTGGCTGGCTGCCGGGGCGGCAACTCGAGGAATCTGACTATGAGCGATGAGAACCAGGCCCCCGCGCCGCCGCCGACCTCTCCCGCCCCTGTGCCTGCGGCACCGTCGGCGTCCCGCGGGGGATTTCGCATCTGGGGCCGGCTGGTTTTGCTGTTCTGTCTGGTTGTGACCGTCGGTTACGTCGGCGCCGATGCGGTCCGGACCATTTCGGAGCGCAACACCACCCTGGCTCTCGAGCAAAATGCCGTCTCCAATTGCGGGCTCATCGTTGCTCCGCCAAAGACCTTGGCAAGCCGGTTCACCGACGTCAGCGGCCGGCTCCTGGCCGATCCGCCATCGTCGCCGGATCAGTTGGTGGACCCCGACACGCTCACCATCGTTCACCTGGACAACTCCGATGAAGTCCCCGGGCCATCGTGGGAGGATTTCGAGAAGCATCTGGCAGAAGCCACCGGCAAGCAGGTTATCGACGGAGGCGAGTACGATGGCACGCCCGACCAATATGTCCAGATCAGCGCCGGGAAGATCACGCTCCTGGCCATCCACGCCGCCGACACGCCTTTCGTGGTCAACAATTACGGCTTCCAGCCCGTGGCCGTGCTGGGCAACGCCAGCGGCACCAACGGCAACCACCTCGATATCATCGTTCCCGCCAATAGCCCGATTAGCGTGCCGTTACAACTGAAGGGCCATTCGCTGGCTTGCACCGCTCCCAGTTCCATCACCGGCTACCGGGCGGCTGTTGCGACGCTCATGAACAACGATCAACTGCGGCCAAACGTCGATTACTTCATCGTCTGGTCCATGGGCCAGAAAAAGTCGATCCTGGGCGTGGCGGCCAGAAGCCAGCCCGACGCCGCGGCCCCGGCCGATGGCAAGCCGCCCAAACCGGAATTCGAAGCCGCCGCCGTCTCCGATGAAAAGCTGCAATCGCTGCTGGACGATGGGAAGATCGACAAGTCGCAGTTTCGCATGATCTATCAGTCCGATGTGATTCCCCGCACCACCATCGGCTACTTCTACAACCTCAAGCCCGAGTTGGCCGCCAAGATTCGCGAGGCGATCCTGAACTACAACCCCCCCGGCGGCGCGGATGTGCTGCGGTTCCTACCCCTCGATTACAAGAAGGATTTCCAATTCGTCCGCGACATCGACAACAGCTTCGATCCCCGCCTCGACAGCAAGCTCTCCAAAACCGCCAAGGAGTGATCGAACGCTTCGAAGAACCGCGAAGGCGCGATGGCGCGAAGACAGACGCGAAGGGAAATGCGGGGGGCGATTTGGGAATCCACGCTTCTCCAGCTCGCTGGGCAACTCACTTTTTTCCCCGCTTTTAGCTTTGTTTTCCCTTCGCGTCTGTCTTCGCGCCATCGCGCCTTCGCGGTTCTCCTTCCCCCGTGCCGTTGGTTCCCTATAATTGACCTGTGGACCGCCGGCCAATTCAGCAGCTTTCCGAATCGTTGGTCAATCGTATTGCCGCCGGCGAGGTCGTCGAGCGGCCGGCGGCGGTGGTCAAGGAACTGGTCGAGAACGCCATCGACGCGGGGGCATCACACATCCTTGTGGAGGTCGAAGACGGCGGCCGGGCGCTGATCCGCGTCATCGATGATGGCAGCGGAATCCCACCGGGGGATTTGCCCCTGGCGTTCGCCCCGCACGCGACCAGCAAATTGACCTGTGACGAGGATCTGTTCCGCATCGCCACGATGGGGTTTCGCGGCGAGGCGTTGGCCAGCATCGGATCGGTCTCGCATGCCCGCATTCTCTCGCGCACCGCCGAGAGCGACGCGGCGTGGGAGATTCACAATCGCGGCGGCATAACCGATCAGCCGCAGGCGGCGGCGGGGAACGTCGGCACGACCATCGAAGTGCGAAACCTCTTCTTCAACACCCCCGCCCGCCGCAAATTCATCAAGGGGTCGGCAACCGAGTTCGGGCATATTTCAGAAGCCGTGCTGCGAATCGCCCTGCCGCATCCACAGATCGGGTTTCGGCTGACGCACAACGGCCGCACCGCGCTCGATCTGCCTCCCACCGACGCCGACGCCCGTTTGCTGGCGGCCTGGCCGGCGGAGTTTCACGATCAACGGCTGTCCCTGGAGAAACGCGACGCCGAGGTAACGATCCGCGGGATCATCGGCTTGCCCGAGCTGGCTCGGCCGACGCCGAAATATCAGTTTCTCTATCTGAACGGCCGATCGATTCGCGACCGGTTCGTGATTCACGCTCTGCGCGAGGCATACCGCGGCCTGACCGAGCCGGGGCGACATCCCGCGGCCATCGTGATGCTCCAGCTTCCGCCGGGGGACGTGGACGTGAACGTGCATCCGACCAAGTCGGAGGTGCGCTTCCGCGACAGCGGCCGGATTCACGGCCTGATTCTGTCAGCCGTCCGCGAGCGTCTACTGGGGAGCGACCTGGCCCCGCATGCCATGCCGATGCGCACCGACGAGGATTCGACCCGTCCCGAGCTGCGCGAGCGCCTGGCGAGTTTTTTCAAACAGCTCCCCCCCGACTTCGCCACCGCCGCCCCGATGATCTCGCCATCGCTACCCCCCCCGCCCGCCTCGCCTTTTCCCCCGCTTGCGGTTTCGCAGCCCTCGCCACCAGATACCTCCCCACCTCCACAACTGCCCCCCGCCCACGCCATTCAGGTCCACAACAGCTACCTCGTCGCCCAGAGCGACGACGGCATGATCATCATCGACCAGCACGCCCTGCACGAGCGGATCATGTACGAGGAGCTGCTCGCCCGCCTCAGCCGCGGCGCCCTAGAGTCGCAGCGGATGCTGATTCCCCAGCCGATCGACGTGGCTTCGACGCAACTCGCCCTGCTCGACCAAATCCAACCCCTCCTGCAACGCCTCGGCATCGAAGTCACCCCCTTCGGCCCTGGCAGCGTGGCGGTCCATTCGTTCCCAACCTTTCTCGAACGCCTCGACCCCGCCGGCTTCGTCGGCGAACTGCTGGAGCGCGGCGAGCAGGAGCTGCTCGACCTGCACGATGAGGAGCTGCTGCACGAAGTGCTGGACATGATGGCCTGCAAAGCCGCCGTCAAAGCCGGCGATCCGCTCTCGGCCACGGAGATCGAAGCGTTACTTCAACGCCGCGATCTGGTTGACAGATCGAGCAACTGCCCCCACGGCCGGCCCACCTCCCTGCGGCTCTCCCTCCGCGATCTCGAGAAGCAATTCAAGCGCACGGGATTTTGAATTGCAGAGCCGCGAAGACGCGAAGATGCGAAGACAGACGCGAAGGGGAAGAAATGTTCAAAGCAAAATAGCTGGGATCGATTGGAAACGCGCGCCTGGGTTTTCCCAATATCCCCGCCACGCATTTCCCTTCGCGTCTGTCTTCGCGCCTTGGCGCCTTCGCGGTTCCCCCCGCGCGGCTCAGTGCGCCCCCACCTGCTGCGGCTGCGGAGCGGCGAGACGGGCGGATTCTTCGGCGACGTGGATCAGGTGATACTCGTAGGCATCGACCAGCGCCTGCCAACTGGCGTCGATGATGTTTTGGCTGACGCCGATGGTGCCGAAGATCTCCCAGGTTCCGCCGGGGCGGGTGCGCTTGCACTCGATGACCACGCGCACGCTGGCGGCGGTTTCGTCTTTCGAGTTGATGACGCGAACTTTGTAATCGGTCAGGTGAACATCATCGACGGCCGCGTAATGGGGACGCAGGGCGTTGCGCAGGGCGCCGTCGAGGGCGTTGATCGGACCGTCGCCTTCGCAGACGCGGTGCTCGATGTTGTCGTTGACGGTGATCTTGACCGTCGCCTCGGAAACCGGGGCGGCGGTGTCCTGCCGGACCACGCTCACGCGGTAATGATCCAGATCGAAGAATTTCTGGTGTCGGCCGATCTGCTTGCGCAAGAGCAACTCGAAGCTTCCCTCGGCGGCCTCGAATTGATAGCCGGCGTTTTCCAGGTCCTGCACTGTTTCCAGGATTTTCCGCAGGGCGGCTTTGTCGGATTCGATGTCGAATTTCTTGCCGGCCTTGGCGGCGACGTTGCTGGCGCCGGAGAGTTCGCTGATGAGAATCCGCCGGGTGTTGCCGACCGACTCGGGGCTGATGTGCTCGTAGGTGGTGACGTTTTTCTGCACCGCGTGAACGTGCATGCCGCCCTTGTGAGCAAAGGCGCTGCTGCCAACATACGGCTGGCCTGGCACGAGATTGAGGTTCGCGGTTTCGTAAACGAATCGGCTGGTCTCGGTCAGATGCACGAGCGTGCCGGGGGCCAGGCACGGCAGATGGTATTTGAGCTGCAAGTTGGCAATCAGCGGCACCAGGTCCATGTTGCCGCAGCGCTCGCCGACGCCGTTGATCGTCCCCTGGGCATGCGTCGCCCCGGCGCGGATGGCGGCCAGGGCGTTGGCGACAGCCAGACTCCCGTCATTATGCGTGTGAATTCCGACGCGCACGCTCACCGCCTGCCGAACCGCGGCCACGGCCTCGGCGACTTGCTCCGGCATCGTTCCACCGTTGGTGTCGCAGAGAACCAGGACAGTCGCGCCGGCTTCCTGTGCCGTCAGCAACGTGCGCAATGCGTAATCCCGATTGGCCTTGAACGCATCGAAGAAATGCTCGGCATCGTAAACGACCGTTCGCCCCGCCTGGCGGATGAAGCGCACCGAATCGGCGATCATCGCCAGGTTCTCCTCGGGCGTGACCGAGAGCACGGCGGTGGCGTGGAACTCGCTGCTCTTGCCGACCAGCGTGACGACGGGTGTGTTGGCCGCCAGCAGCGCCTGCATGCCCGGGTCGTCCGCCGCCTGGATGCCGCGGCGGCGGGTCATGCCGAAAGCGGCGATCTTCGCATGGAGAAAGGTCATTCGCCGAGCCTCGTCAAAAAACGCGGCGTCCTTGGGATTGGACAGCGGGAATCCCCCCTCGATGTAGTCCACGCCCAGCTCGTCGAGCTTGCGCGCGATGACCAGCTTGTCCTGCAAGGAGAGATTGAATCCCTCGCCCTGCGTGCCGTCGCGGAGCGTGGTGTCGTAGATTTCGATGCGGCCGGTGTCGGTCATGGAATCACCTACAAAGCGATTGCGGTCCCAAAACGAAAATAGCCCTGCCGACCTGGCAGGGCTTTGACTTGTGAGCGTGAACAAACCAGCAGCCCTACCCGCGTTGACGGGCAATAATAATCCGCGGCCGGGCAATTGGCATGGTTTGTCTGTACATGTCGCCAATCATAGCCGGCGGGCCGGTGGCGTCAACTCGGGGCAAATTTGAGTTTCCCGACAGCCGGACTTACGGTACCGGTTATCGGCAGCAAGCGTTCGCTTTCATCTCTGTGTTCAGACCGGAGGCTTCCAAATGACCACCTCTCCCGATCCCGCCGGACCGACGCCGCTGAATTATGCCCAGGGGCCTCGGAGCGATCTGAAGGTCATTGCGATGCGACAGCGCGCCGTCATGTATTGCATCCTAGCCTACATCGGGCTGTATGTGATCCTTATCCTCTTTCGGTCCACGCCGGCGCTGGCCGGTGTCGTTGCCTTGTGCATTCTCGGCACGATGGTTACCGCCGCGGTGTTCATCTTCATGCTCTCGCTGTCGCTGTATAGCGTTGGGACGGGCATCGTGATGGGGCTCCTGACGATGATTCCGCTGCTCGGCCTCCTCGTGCTGCTGATCATCAACGGCCGAGCGACCAAGATACTCCGCGACAACGGCGTTCGCGTCGGCCTGCTGGGGGCCAATCCGAGTCTGATTCCGTAGACCGTGGGCCACTCCGCCGCACACGTTCGATGGGCGGGACAAATGCGAGAGCCGCGAAGACGCGAAGGGAATACAAAGAATTGGTTTGGGATGTTGGGCTCGGCCAACGACTGGCGGGAGCACGGCGGCGTCTCTAATAATCTCGAACTCGTAACCAAGAATTCGCCTTCGCGGCTTCCTTCGTTGATCTCTTGCAATTTCTTGTTTTCGTGACAACTTTTCTCATGGCGGAGATTGTCCACACGCACCGCCGAGCACCACGAGGCGAAACGGCAAGCCGCAACACGGCCGCTCTTATCCTCAACAGTAATTGTCCACCTTCGCGTCTGTCTTCGCGCCTTCGCGTCGGAGCTTGCCGGCCGTGGCGGGCGGCTCTTTCATCACCTTCGGGCGCGAGGTTGTCACGGCCGGCGCGTCGGCTAACATGGAGTTGCGGCGGCTCCCGAACTGGCGGGAATCGACGCATCTCAATCACGGAGCTGGAAGATGCTGGAGCGACGCTCGGCGGCCAATGGCGTGGTCTATTACGCCTCGCCGCTTCTGGAGTGGGCGGAAATACCTCACGCATTCAGCACGCGGCTCGGCGGCATCAGCCCGGCGCCGTTTGATTCGCTCAACCTCGGCAATCCCAGCGGCTGCGAGGTCGTCGATGATTATCAGCGCATCTGGGAAAACTACCGCCTGCTGGCCGCGGCCGCGGGTTGCGCGGGGCGCGAATTGCTGCGAGTGCATCAGGTTCATGGCCCCAAGGTTCTGCTGGCTCAACGCGGCGAGCATTTCGACGTGTCGGCCAAGGCCGACGCAATCATCGTGAGCGATCCCGGCCGGATCGCTTCGGTGCGCGTGGCCGATTGCGTGCCGGTGCTGCTGGCGACGCGGGATGGCCAAACCGTCGCCGCGGTTCACGCGGGTTGGCGCGGCGTGATCGCCGGCGTGGTCACGGCGGCGGTGAGCGAAATTCAACAGGCCGGCGCAGAGCCGCTGGAGATTCTCGCGGCCATCGGGCCGTGCATCGGCTTTGACGCATTTGAAGTCGGGCCGGAGGTGCTGGCGGAATTCGCCCGTGTTTTCGGTGCGAACGCTCCACGGCGCACGGCGTCCGGCGGCAAGGGATTCATCGACCTGCGAGCGGCCATTCAACGGCAGCTCTCGGAAGCAGGCGTTGCTTCCGAGTCGATCGATTCGACTGACCTTTGCACCTGGCAGGGGCGCGAGGAATTTTTCTCCCACCGCCGCGACAACGGCGTCACCGGACGCATGGCGGCGATCATCAGCGCGCGTGCTTGAGCTCTCGCCGGGCTTCCTCGCGGGTTTTGACGATCGTGAACAGCCGCTCGAGGCAGCAGGTGTGGAAGATATTCAGCAGCCGCGGCGACAAGGCGCAAAGCACCACGTGACCCCCCCGCTGCCTGATCTGCTGGCGCAGGTTCACCATGAGCCCCAGTGCCGAGCTGCCCATGTACGACACCTGCGACAGATCGATGATCCATCGCTTGGCGCCGGCGTCGATGAAAACCTTCGAGAGGGCGTCGTTCAACTCGCCGAAGTAGTTGCTGTCGAGCGGCTCGGGAAGGGCCAGCTCGATGATATTCACCGCGCCCTCGGGAATCAGTTGGAACATTTCCGTGGGCATTGGGAGCACTCCGCGAACTGGGTGATGCTATTGTCGCCCACGGACGGGCTCGAAGGCAAAATCGACGTGCGCCGGCGACGGATCGCCGCAGGGTGGACTCATTTTGTATTTCTCCCTCTCCTGGTACTCCGGGAGAGGGCCGGGGTGAGGGTCTTCGGTCGAACTGGACCGCGAATTCCAATTGAAGACTGCCCTCACCCTAACCCTCTCCCGGAGTACCAGGAGAGGGGATCAGACAGGCTCCGCCCAAATGATTCTGCTCTGCCGAATCACCGCGGCGATTCGTGGGGAAACGGGCCGATTGCAACGACTATGCGGGCTACGGGGAGCCCTGAATTTGCCGCAGCGCCTCCAGTCCATGCAACGCCGCGGCGCAATCGGGGCGAAGACTCAGGGCGCGATGGAAATGCTTGCTTGCCCCCTCCGCGTCGCCCATCGCCACCAGCAGCAAACCCCAATCGGCCTCGGCGTCGGCATATTGCGGATCGATCCGCAGGGCGGTGGCAAAGGCGTTTTGCGCCTCGTCGGCGCGGCCGAGCTGGGTGAGGGCAATACCCAGATTGTTCCACTGCTGCGCCGTCGCCGCCTGCCCATGCACGGCCCGTTCGTAGGTATCGACCGCCGCCTCGAGATGGCCGGTGCGTTCGTAGAGGTTGGCGAGATTGAACCCGGGCATCGGCCGCGCTCAACTCCGCGGGACTTTTGGCGGCCGCGGCCTCTTGAAATCCCGCCGCGGCCGTGATCTTTCCCAGCACATAATCGGCGGCCAGGCTATGCGGATTCACCGAAAGCGTGTAATCGAAGAGCGTCTTTGAGTCGTGCCAGTTTTCCGATTGAGCGTGGCTGAGCGATGCGCAGATGAGGACGACCGCAGTCGCTGCCACCAGCATCACGGTGCGCGGTTTGGCCAGCAGATACCCGACGAGCATCGCCGGGCCGAGCATGCCCAGATAAAAATATCGATCGGCCACGGTGGAATATCGCTGGAAGCTGAACGGCACGAGCCCGAGGACCGGCAGCAGCGAGAGGGCGGAGATCGCCATCGTCGGAAGCAGCCAGCGAAATCTCCGGCGCCAGGCCCACCCCGCTGTCAGAACAACCAGCGGCACGCAGACATCCAGCAGCGCCAGGGGATGCGACTGCGCCCACCGCGGCGAACGGCCGTAGTCGGGAATCAGGTGAATCGGCAGCACCAGCGTGTGGAGGTAGAACGCCAGGCTGTCGAACGCCAGAACCAAACGCATCGGCCAGTTGGTCGTAAACACGGCCGCAGCGCTCTGCGCTGAATGCGTGATCCACGTGATCGGAACCGCGAGCAACAGCCAGGTTCCCAGGGGAATCAGCGCCGGGCGCAGCGGCCGCCGTTGCAGAGGTTGCAATGCCAGGCCCAGGAGAGGCACGACCACCGACGACGGCTTGGCCAGCAGCGCCGCGACAAAAAAGAGCGTGGCCAGGGCATACATCGACCAGGTCGCCAGAGGACGATGCGCATCGTCGCGCCAGTCGGCAAAGACCACATAGGCGTACAGCGCCGCCAGGGACAGGCATCCTCCCAGCACGGTATAGAAGCTGGTCATCCAGGCGACCGCCTCAACCTGCAGTGGATGCACCGCAAAAACCGCTGCCCCAAACCAGGCCGCCAGCCCGGATCGCACGACCCGCCGGACCAGAAAAAAGACGAGGATCGACGCCAGAGCATGCACTGCGACGCTGGCTACATGAAACGCGGTAGGATCGAGCGGCCCGCTTCCCCCGGACCGCGATGCAATCGAGGCGATCAGCCCCCACGCCGTGTACGTCAGCGGAATATAGAGCCCGCGAAACGGCTTGGTCCAATAGTGGGCCAGCGCATCCAGGCGCGGCGGACTGAAATCGGGATTGTCGGCGATCACCTCGCGATCGTCCCAGTCGATAAAATCGTTGTGCAGAATCGGCCGGAACGTGGCGAACGTAAGTACCGCAAGAAAAAAACAAGCGGCCGCGGCGGTGAGAAATGGCGATCGGCACCAGCGCTGCTCCGCCAACCCGCCGCTTCCGGTGCCAGATGCCCGCATGGGGCGATTGTATTGGATTACGGGCAGCTTGAATAACCCGTCGTCGCCTTGCCGCCGTGAAGGATCAGGTCAACCACTCGCGGGTCGATGCCGTAGCCGGTATGAGCCTTCACGGGATTCATGATCCAGCCGACGTTAGGAATGGGAATAAAGATAGCGGTCCGGGCGACACTGATGGAAGCATTGGCGAATTCCGCATCGTGCGTCTCTTCCAGCCAGCAGGGGATCGGATAGCTGAACAGGTCGTTGGGGTCGCTGAAGGCAACGATGGAGAGAGGCGGGGTCTGCGGCTGGGTCGTCGCGCCGGTTGTCGGGGTCGCGGCCTCCTTGCGGATGCGGGCGACGGCACGCAGGTTTACATACGGCATCGTCGTGGAGGCCTGATTCGTCCGGGGGGGAGATTCGATGTCCCCCAGCGTCAATAACGGAACCTGATTGGCCAGCATGAAAACCGCACGCGTCTTCCTGGCAATTTTGTGAAACGTCAATTCATCCTCGGTCGACTGGGCGCTGGGCGTCGCGGCCTCGTCCGCGGTAATGTGGGAACCCGCCAGG
>Ga0302326_10033879_pt1 | contig 10135 bp, 10 predicted proteins | sample Palsa_T0_3_FD_202264 | JGI IMG/M metagenome (GOLD analysis project Ga0302326, IMG submission 202264) | Peat permafrost microbial communities from Stordalen Mire near Abisko, Sweden - Palsa_T0_3 | ecosystem: Environmental > Terrestrial > Soil > Palsa > Peat permafrost | place: Sweden: Abisko...
CAATGCTACGCACTGTGTTGTCATCCAGGTCGGAGGTCACGCCTGAGGCTTTCTTGGGCCAGCATAGCCAAAGGGCACCACATTTCGATAAGTTTTGCTTTACCCCGGTAATCTCTCTTTCGAGCGAACGTTTGTCCCTGTAAAAAGCCTGGATCCAATCATGCGATTGGATGGCAGCGTGGAGGTCATCGAGCGGTACAGGCTGCGAAAGCAGTTCTTTGTAGTTCTCTGGGGCGTGGAGGGTGCAGGCGACCAGATTGGGTTTCAGGCCAAGTTTTTCTTGCAGAATTGTGCGCTGGCCTTCCATGCTTAAAGCATAGCAAACAAAAAACCTCGTTACTCGACTCGAGGCGTTTCCGTGTAATGGTTATGAAAAGCCATCCTACAGTCCGTAGCAACTGAAATTCGACCGCCAGTCACGACTAGAACTCTAGAATTTCCGAGTCTTGCTTAAGGAGATCAACCAGTTCTTCAGCTACTCGCTGGGCATTCTCGGCTTCTCTCACAGTAATGTAGGCCGCACGAACCGCGTCCTGTAATTCATCTTCATCAAGAATGCTAATTGACTTTCCGGTAGCTAACCAAACGTCTAGATATAGGTCATCGAACTCAAAACCACCCTCGATTACCCTTACCGGCCGAGCAACGTCACAGTAGGTGCCAATCAGATTGCCGGCCGCATCGTAGAACTTGCTGATGATGTACGGCTTCCCCGCCTCCCACCGGGTTACCCATGAATAGCCTTCTCGCGCGATGATGGTGTCGCCCTCCTGCCACGGTTTTTCTAGCTCATTCCAAATCTCGGTGCCGATAGCAACGGTTTTGGATCGGTACTTCATGGATTTGGATGTATTCAGGCCGAGGCCTTCTAGACTTGAGATGAGTTTGGGACGATGAATCGACATGGGCGAAGTATAACAATAAATCACCTCTCGGCGATTTACGTCTAAGTTCTATGGAGAGTCAGGGCACGATTTAGCAACTACACCCAGCACCCGGTTACTAAATAGCTAATGCTACAATCAGTGCATGCAAGCAAAGAACATAACTCTATCTGATGGCAATTCGATACCACCAATTGGCCTAGGTCTTTGGAAAGTACAAGATGAGACTGTATTTAATAATATGTTTGAGACTGCCGTTAAAGTTGGTTATCGGCATTTTGACTGTGCTCAGGCCTACGGTAATGAACAAATTCTTGGGTCAAATTGGAAGAGGTCAGGCCTTAATCGCAAAGACTTATTTATTACCACCAAGATATTAGTTCAGAATTTTGGCCAAAAAAAGCGGCGGAATAGCTTTGAGCTGTCTCTAAATAAACTGCAAACAAACTATGTGGACCTGCTGCTTATTCATTTCCCCGGGCCGCTGTGGCTCAGACAAGCCCAGTGGCAAGCATTAGAAGCGATTAAGCGCTCGGGCCAGGCTAAATCGATTGGTGTTAGCAATCATTCGGTTGAACAGCTTCGGGCCATTGAAAGTTACGCCAAAGAAATGCCGGCCATTAACCAAATAGAAATGCACGTATTTATGCAGCAGCAGAAATTAAGGGAATACTGTCAGAAGCATAATATTCTCATAGAAGCTTACTCGCCTCTGGCCCATGGCAGCGTAATGAATGATGTGGTTATTCAGCGGATAGCAGACAAGCACAAGAAGACCTACTCACAGGTGATGCTACGTTGGACAGCTGAGCAAGGAGCCGTACCCTTACCAAAGACTGTTACCGCCAAACGTATACAAGAGGATTTTGATATATTCGACTTTAAACTGGATAAAGAAGACCTGGGTCAAATAGCATCATTGGATCGCAGATTCCGCACCCTTTGGCATAGTATTTTATTCGGGTAAATTACGACATACATAGGCCGGGGACCGCACGCTGAAAGAATGGCGATTCCGGCTGACGATCCGTTGCTACTGCTAGCTCTGCTTTTTCAGAATGACGAAGAAGAACTTTTTATCGGCGGTCTGTGTGTGCACCTTTTCTTCCATCTGCACTATTTCAAACTGCTTAGAAAAGAGCGAGTTAATGTTGGGCTCGGAAAAGAAGTATGTGTGCCCACTGTTTTTTAAGAATATCCATTGAGTTGAGGAGTTCTTTGGGACATTTTGCTGATAGTAGGCACAGTTCATGCTGAAGGCTTTAATACGCAAAGTTCCACCTGACTTGAGGACTCTGGCCACGTTCAGAACATATAGGGGCCATTTCGCCGGATCAATATGATGCAGGCAACCGTCGTCATTCACGACATCAAAGAATGACTCGTTATATGGAAGGTCAAGCGCATCGCCACGCTTAAAGTCTATTTGTAATCCAGCGTGTTCGGCGTTCGCCCTGGCCATCGCGATGGCTGGCGTAGCAAAATCGATGCCGTATACATCAAAACCTCTCTCAGCCAAAAGCATGGCGTGCCGACCGCCGCCACAGCCAAGATCCAGCGCCTTGCCCTTGATCCCGTTCGACTCGAGATAGGTTACGAATCCGACGAAATCTGGCGCAGGCACCAAGGTGCGCCACCCACTCTTGCCAGGTTCGTCACTTAGTTTTAGCCTCGCCCACTCCTTTTCGAAGAATGCATGCTGAAGTTGATCGATGTTTTCGGCCACGGCCCAATCATATCAAACAAAAAACTCCCTCCGCGGAAGTCTTTTTAAGCATAAGCATAACTGGAGGGCCCAGTGGGGCTCGAACCCACGACACGCTGCTTAAAAGGCAGCTGCTCTAACCAACTGAGCTATGGGCCCATGAATGGGCACGTCGGCACGTTTTTAACTGGTCAATGATAGCGTACACGACTTGATCTGGCAATGCGCTAGGCCTTTTTACACTAGTGGTGCTTTTCGCCTTTGAACATGCCCAAAAACAGCGCGATGACGGGCAAGAGCCCGAGAATCCACAGATGGTATTGCTGCAGATTCAGTGCCAGGAACGAGCTATTGTCGGTGGCGGTCATTTCGCTGGTCGGCAGAAGCAGTAGGCCACTCGAGATAATCAGAGCACCGGTTAGCAGGCCCACCAAAATATTGGCAATAGCCGCGCCTTTGGAGTGGCCCTTCTTGTGGAGGACACCGAAGAAGCCAAAGATGACTATGGGCAGACCTAAGAGACCGAGGCTGATTTGATCTGGCCCAAGCATCTTGAGGCTAGGAGCTATGACACTCGCGAACTGCTCGGCTAGTACGATTCCGACGTACACACTAAGAATAAGTATGCGCAAACGCTGCTTGCCACCCAACAGGCCATAGAGCCCCATCACGACCAGGATGGTTATGATGATGATGTTTGTGTTTATAGCAGGCAATGACATGTCACAAATGGGTGGTGCTTATGGTTAGCCCAAGTATATCACCGTCGCTTGTGGGCGAAGTGATCAAGGTCCTTTGCGAGGGCGGTCACATTTATTCGGTATCTGGCGAGGCTGTAGACGGCACCCACAAGAGCGTTGACAAACAAGGCCACAAGAACCAGCACGACAAAGTATTGCTCCCCGGTATGGCTGAATTTGGGAGCCTTGGGCAATGCCAGATACGTGATGATATTCGAGACGACACCGATGCTGGAAATGACCGTTAAAGTCTGTACCGAAGTTTTCGTACTTTGCGCCGTGATGTCGGTCATAACCTGGATTGCCGAATCGACGTAGTCCTGAGTCATGGTCCAGAGTGACTTCACGTAGTCGTGGGCGTGTTCCAGGTTCGTATAACGAAACTGCAGGATATCCGATAGATAAGCATCCCAGCCTTTGGCGCTGGCGACTTTGCTACGGGTGCCCATGTACAGATCCATCTGTCCGATGCGGGACTCAATCAGGTCGATGGTTTTCTTGCTGCTTTCGAGTTTTGACCGCTGGGTCCTCACCTGCCAACCGCGGATAAAGCGCTGTTCTTTGATCGCCTCAATCTGGGACCAGACGGAACGGTGGAGGTTCATGTAATGGTGGAGCTGGCCTTTAAATTCCTTGAAATAGATCCACGTTTCTATGAGTTCTTCGGCGCCTGTGAAATGGGGTTTTGTAGCAACTACAAAGAATTCGCCGCCGCGGTACAGCGCCATGTCTTTAGTATCCAGCTCAAACTCGAGACCGACACCCAGCTCGGCCAGGATCTTGATGGCGTCACTTTTCTGGCAATTGGAGGCGACGATAAAGCACGGAAATTCCTGATCAATGCCGGCTAGTTCCTTGGGCGTTGGGGCCCCTACGCTAAAAAGATAGCGGACGGCCGGCATATACGATTTTTGGAAATAGTCCGCCAGCTCCTTGATGTCCTCGCGCAAGACTGTGTGGTCATCGGAAATGGTGACCAAGCCGTCCTCAAAGACACGCACATTGATGTTCGATTTAGCGTGCATTTCCACGTACTCGAGCTCGCCTAGCTTCAATTCTGAGCTAACAATGCCCAACTTGGCACGGTACGCCACGAGCCGGCGAGCGTCGAGATGCATCGGCGTTGCGCGACTGGTAAAGAAGTCCTGAAGCTCCGCCAGATGCAACGTAGTCAGCGGATACCAATATCCGAGTTCTATGCGCTCAATCTTCACGAGCCTATCGTAGCATAAGCGGCTTACCCGCTTGTGGTCGGGCAGGGGCTGAACATCTGGCCGGCTCGATTAAACCACTGCCTGACAACGTTGACCGCGATGTCGACTTGCTGGCTCACCTCCGACTTTTGACAAGCTACCGTCCCCGTCGGCTGGTAGATGACGAGAGAATAATACACGAAAAATAAGATGGCGCCGATGACGACGGCGGGGACTACCAAACTAGTGACTCTGGACAGAGGTTTCACGCGGCTATCGTAGCATAACCGCTACCGTCTCGTTGCTGGTGGTTTACCTTTATCGACAGTAGCGAGAGGCGATACCGAACGCGTGGATCCAGCCGCATGGCGAGAAGAAATACCAGATGACAAACGCGATAACGAGCAGATCGACGGCCGCCAGCACGAGGAGCCCAAGGTGCCGGCGCCAATCGGCTCGGACGGTGGATGCCACCACCAACGATAGTATGAGGCTCGTCGGGGCGATAAATACGGTGGCCGCCAATAGCAGCAGAGCCAGTACGGAATTATGGCCGACGGTGACCTTGTCCCTCAGGGAGACTAGCTGACCAAACAACGGGATCGCCAGCAGGGCGGTCGCTATCGCCATGACCCGATTACGGCCATCTAACTTCTGCCAACGCCCGCGTAGGTTCATTTGGGCCCACATAGGATTACCGATGGAAGAATCCGCGGCGGCCACTATCTGAGGCGAATTGCTCCAGCAGCTCACGCTGTTTGGCCGAGAGTTTGGTTGGGGTTTCGACGGTTACGCTTACCATGTGGTCTCCTCGCGCTCGACCGCCTAGGCCGGGAACGCCTCTGCCGGATAGTTTAAACATTCTGCCCGATTGGGTACCAGCCGGTATTTTCAAGGTAACGGGGCCGTCTACGGTCTCGACGCTGACTTCGGTGCCAAGAGCGGCATCGGCCATGGGGATGGCCGCTTCAGAAAGTATGTTGCGGCCTTCACGCTGAAATCGGCGATCCGGTTTCACCTGGATTTGGACATACAAATCGCCTTTTTGGCCACCACCCGAAGGTGCCGCTCCCTGGCCAGAAAGCCGAATGGTCGCTAAGTGGTCGACACCAGCCGGTATTTTGACCGAAAGTTGTCTTTGGCGGCGCATGACACCAGATCCGTGGCAAACCGTACATGGCTTTTCTGGTACTTTGCCCCTGCCTTGGCACGTCGGGCAAACGCCGGTCTGCTGGATCGCTCCGAGGATCGTTTGTTGAGTCCGGGTGACTTGGCCTCGACCCTTACAGGTGGCACACGTCTTTAGGCTGGTACCGGGCTCGGCACCATTGCCGTGACAGTGTTCACACGCGTCGTCCAGTGAGAGACCGACGGCTTTATCCGTACCAAACACCGCCTCCGCGAAACCTATGGTAACACTGACCTCCAGGTCGCGGCCACGGCGGGGGCCGCCCGATCTGGCGGAACCGAAAGGTGAGGCACCGCCCATGAATTGATTCAAGATGTCGCTAAAATCAAAGCCTTCAAAACCGGCGGTGCCGGGCCCATACGCGCCACCGGCTTGTCCGCCAAAGGGGTTGGCTTGGGGGCCGGAGTGGCCGAACTGGTCGTAAGCCGCCCGTTTTTGACCGTCCTTGAGGACCTCGTACGCCTCCCCTATTTCTTTGAATTTGGCGTCATCCCCACCGTGCTTATCCGGGTGGTGTTCCATGGCCAGCTTGCGATAGGCACGCTTAATCTCGTCTTCCGACGCGGTTTTTGAAACACCGAGAACCTCATAATAATCGCGCTTATTCGCCATCTGGTGCGTCGTCTTTGTAGGCGGTAATGTCGGTGGCAAGGTCTGCCGGTTTGTCGAGGACACTTAGGAGCTGGCGGTCCGTGTACGTCTGCCATTCCCCGCATTGGCGCGCCAGGCCCCAGTTGAGACCGTCTTTGTGGGCCAGATTCTTTATCCGGGCACCCCGGCTCTTAACTACCTCAATGGCGGGTAACAAGTCGGCATCCGAGCTCCACACTACGAGCATCTTGTCCGTTTCGGAATCGACCATGAGGTCAACCGCCAGCCGAACGTCGACGCCCTTCTCCCGAAAAACGGATTCGCGGTGGCCGCAGTTTTTGCAGACTACGCCATCTCTGGCCATGAGTTTGCCGGCTTTGATGACTTTGACTCCCTGCTCGGTGAGGTGATTAACCCACTGGGCGGTCCAGGCGATCATTTCGCTCGAACGCTTCTCCAGATCCTCGTCAGTTTTTATCAACTTAAGGGAAGTGGTGTAGTACTTAACCGTGAAATCAGGCGTGCCGACAAGCTTGCGGATCAGATCAACAATGTTGACCTTGAGCAGGTCATCACGCGTATCGAACCGACCGGAACGACGCAGTATGTCCATGATTTGGTGGGTAACGTTTTCGCCGTCTAAGTAAACTATCATTAGTCTATTCTACCTTCCTATACAAAAGCCCCGCGAGGCTGGACTCCAAGCGGGGTGACTTGTGTCCACTATACGTATCTGTATGGTAAGTGTCAATGAGGTGTATCTGGGCCTTGGCGCAATCAACGTCATAAGGCTCCCCGGACGCCACGACGGGCGCGCCGACTGGAATTATTTTTCGTCGGGTCCGCCTTCGTCGACAACTTCACCTTCGACTGGGCCATTGTCGGCCTTGTCAGTGTGGCCTTCGTCCTCGTGAGATTCGACTTCTTCGGGGGCGCCTTCGGAGCCGGGAGCGTCCTGGTACATGGCGGCGCCGACCTTTTGCATCTTTTCCGAGAGGTCAGAACCGAGCGACTCCAGTTTGGAGATATCGTCCGACTCAAGCTCAGCTTTGGCGGCCTGCACGGCCTCTTCGAGGGCTGTCTTATCTTCGGCTTTGGCTTTTTCACCCGAGTCTTTGAGGGTGCGCTCGGCGGTGTATACGAGACTATCGAGTTGGTTACGTGCCTCAACTAGTATCTTGCGCTTCTTGTCGGCTTCGGCGTTGGCTTCCGCCTCTTCCTGCATGCGCTTCACTTCTGCTTCGGATAGATTACCCGAGTTTTGGATGGTAATGTGCTGCTCTTTGCCCGTACCTTTGTCGGTAGCCTTAACATTCACGATGCCGTTGGCGTCGATGTTAAAGGTTACTTCAATCTGCGGGATACCACGGGGCGCAGGAGCGATGCCGTCGAGAACAAAGCGCCCGAGGGACTTATTGTCTTGGGCAAACTCGCGTTCACCCTGTAGTACATTAATCTCAACTTGAGTCTGCGTATCAGCCGCGGTTGAGAAAACCTGACTCTTGGACGTCGGGATAGTGGTGTTGCGCTCGATGAGCTTGGTAAAGACACCGCCCATTGTTTCGAGGCCAAGTGACAGGGGGGTAACGTCGAGCAACAGAACGTCTTTGACGTCACCGGCGAGCACTCCGCCCTGGACCGCGGCGCCGACAGCAACGACCTCGTCGGGATTTACACCCTGCAGAGGCTTCTTGCCAAACAGAGCTTCAACTTTGGCCTGGACAGCCGGCATGCGGGTCATGCCGCCCACTAAGACAACCTCATTGATGTCGTCTTTGGTAAGCCCGGCATCTTTGAGAGCGGCCTGAGCCGGCTTGGCTGTTCGGTCAATGAGGTCGGAGACCAATTGTTCGAGCTTGGCCCGGGTCATGGTATAGGTGAAGTGCTTAGGACCCGAGGCGTCGGCCGTGATAAACGGCAAGTTGATTTCCGACTCGTTGGTGGACGAGAGTTCAATCTTCGCTTTCTCCGCAGCTTCTTTGAGTCGCTGCACGGCCGCTTTGTCATTCTTCAGGTCGATGCCCTGTTCGCGTTTAAACTCGTCAACAAGGTGGTTCATGATGACAAGATCGAAGTCGTCGCCCCCCAGGTGGGTATCACCGTTGGTAGATCTAACTTCGAAGACACCATCGCCGAGCTCGAGAACCGAGACGTCAAACGTGCCGCCGCCGAGGTCGTAGACGACAATTTTCTCTTCCTTTTTTTTCTCCAGGCCATACGCAAGCGCGGCAGCGGTTGGCTCATTAATAATGCGCTTTACTTCAAGGCCGGCGATTTTACCGGCGTCCTTGGTAGCTTGGCGCTGAGCGTCGGAGAAGTAGGCGGGAACGGTGATGACCGCTTCGGTGACGGGGCTCCCGAGAAAAGCTTCCGCGTCGGCTTTGAGCTTGCCCAGAATCATGGCCGAGATTTCTTCCGGTGTGTAGTCTTTGCCGCCCATTTTAACTTTTACGCCATCGCCGGACTTCACGATCTGGTACGGCAGCAGCTTCATATCACGCTGAATTTCGGGGTCTTCGAACTTACGGCCGATCAGGCGCTTGACGCTGAATATGGTGTTGTCGGGATTGATTACCCCTTGGCGCTTAGCCACTTGCCCGACTAAGCGTTCGCCCGACTTTGAAGTTGCGACCATACTTGGAGTGGTACGACCGCCTTCGGCATTCGCGATAATCGTAGGTTGGCCACCCTCCATTACGGCCATGGCCGAGTTGGTGGTACCAAGGTCGATTCCGATAATTTTTCCCATTAATATAGAGCTCCTATTAGCTTGTTGGATGTGTAGCGGTGGAGAATGGATTTACTTTTGCGCCCAGTCTCACCTAATTTGCTGGAGATTCGTACTCATTCTAGCACTCCCATATAGAGATTGCTGGACTAACGATATTGTACAAAACTGGCACTCACTAGTCAAGAGTGCCAACTTATTCGGTAGAGGCATCCGGATCCGGCTGTTTGCCAACTTTGACCACAGCGTGGCGCAGGATCTGGTCGCCTACCTTATATCCCGGCTGCAGCTCTTCGGTCACAACTTCCCTATCACCTGGCCCGTCTTCCATAGCGACCGCTTCGTGAAGATGGGGGTCGAACGGGTGGCCCTTAGATTCAAAACGTTCCGCGCCCATGGCTTTGAGCACTTGGTCAAACTGAGTGCGAATGGAGTCTATTGACGCGGCCCAGGCGGCGTCGACAGTGGCCGGGCGATGGGCCAACTCATGGTCAAAACTATCCCGGACAGCGAGAAATTCACGAACGACCCGGTTTTTTGCCAGGCCCATTACCTCCGACTTTTCAGACTCGGCCCGGCGTCGGAAATTAACAAAATCGGCCTGAACCCGTTGCAGGTCGGCGGTCAGGTCGGCGACACGATCGGGCTGCTGGTCGTCAGTCGGCGCCATTACCGGCTGGTCGTCGTTGTCATCGGGCGCGTCTGGAGATGGGTCGGGCTTCTTGGACATGGGGCGGACCTTTCGTTAATTGAGCGCTTCTTCGAGCAATTTTCCCGTGTAGCCAACGAGACCAATAACCGAGCCGTAATCCTGCCTCGTGGGTCCGAGGACGCCAATATAGCTGCGGGAGCTGTAGGGGGATTCGAAACGACTGATAACCAGAGTGGCGCCGCTGGCGCGGCCAATCGGATTTTCACGACCGATATAGACACTGACTGGGGCACCTGGGGCGGCTTCGGCTAACCATTCTTCGAGACTGTCGAGTAGCCTAGCGACCTCGTACGCACGTTCGGCGGTGGCGAACTCCGGGTGCTGGAAAAGACTGGCCATGCCAGACAGGTACAGATTGCCGCCAATCGTGCCGAGACCAAGGTTCGATGTCAC
>Ga0302326_10033880_pt1 | contig 10134 bp, 7 predicted proteins | sample Palsa_T0_3_FD_202264 | JGI IMG/M metagenome (GOLD analysis project Ga0302326, IMG submission 202264) | Peat permafrost microbial communities from Stordalen Mire near Abisko, Sweden - Palsa_T0_3 | ecosystem: Environmental > Terrestrial > Soil > Palsa > Peat permafrost | place: Sweden: Abisko...
TAAAGCTTCGGCTCGGTTCAAGTGCCAATCGGCCCGGTCATCCGCACGGGCCAGAGCCATCTGGTAACAATCAACCGCGGCCTGGTCCTGACCCGCTGCAGCATATAGCGCTGCCAGTCGGGCAAGTTGCGCTGGTTGCGCCGTGCTCCCGGCGCAGATTCCCTGGAGCAGATTGATGGCCCGAAGTCGCGCTTTAGCAGCCTCCTCCGTCTGATCGGGCAACAGCTCCGAAACGCGAGCGAGCCACTCATAGTCATCGCTGTCGATATCTGCCACTAAATCGGGGCGGTTGTGGCTGACGTACACTCCGACGATCTCTTCGATTCGGGCGGGGGCAAACTCGTAAGTCAGATGAAACTTCCGGGCGGCGGCTTCCCATTTCCCATCGTTTGCATCCATTGATCCGGCCAGAAAGCAGCAACCCGGATCATGCGGCGCCAGCAGCGCCGCCGTTTGCAGATGCGCGCCGCTGCTCGGGGAATGCAGAACGTTGTACTCGAGTTGTCCCATCACCGAATAGAGCGGGCCGTACGTGGGGCACAACACCCGCGCCTCATTGAGATCAGTGACGATGTCTGATACCGCTGCGCGAGACGCAGGATCCGTCGCCGGATCACCTGCTGCTGAAAGTTGTTTGACGGCGCGCCAGCGGTAGACGTCGAGCCAGTACCGATGGGAAACATCATCTGGATCTGCGGATACCGCCTGTGACGCGGTGTCGATCAGATCGGCGTACGCTTGGCGTGCACTCTCTGGGGCCGCGGCGTTCGCGCCATCGGCGAGGTCCTGTGCCTGCGTCCAGTATGCCTCCGCCTCAAACGCATTCGCCGATGTGTACAGAGCCCAAACGGCAAATGCCGCCAGCGCGAAGATTCCCAACACCCCGGCGTTCTTCCATCGCCCGAGCAGTTTGCCGGAGAAGTCTCGCAACCCAGTTCTCCCTGGCACGCGGCCGGGATCGGAACGTTGAGACGCGGCAGTCTTGAATGACGTGCGAGCGAATCTCGACAACGACATGCCTGGCGCCAAGGCATAAGCAATGGCCGCAAGACTTCTGCCGGGGACTGCTGGACGCCGGCTCAGCGCGCCGCTGGTGCGTGATTGCGATGCAATGCGTCTGAGATTGATCAGCAGCCCGCACGTCACGGCGGTCAACACAGCCACGGCCGGAATGTGTTGGCCAAAATCACTTAGGCTCTGGATTTGAACCGCGAGAAACCCGCCGCCCAGCCCTGCGGCTGCGAGGCAGATTTCCGGTCCCGGCGTCGACACCGCGAGCTTCCACTCCCGCCACACAATCAGCGCAAATGCGATCGCGCATCCCAAACCGATCAATCCCGTCTCTTCAGCGGCTTGGGCGTAATCGTTCTCGGCATGTGTGGAGAGTCCAGTCATCGTCGTGCTGTCAAAACGCGGGTAGAACGTCTGGTGGGTCCCCAGGCCGGTCCCGAAGATTGGAAACTGCCGCCAGACGCCGAAAAGATCTTTCGTTGTTGTGACCCGCGAAGCGTATTCGTTGGGCTGTTGCAGCGTCGCCATTCTGCTATACACCCGATGTAATCCGGCCAGAAGAAGGGCGGCGATCAACACTGCGCCCGCAACGCATCCAATGAGCGCCCGGCGGTTGAAGCCTCGCCGAAGGATGACCACAACAATGGTGAGCAGCCCGCCCGCCGCCACCGCAATGGTTCCCGCGCGTGTGCGCGAAAGCACCACTGCGGCGGTGCCCGCGGCAATGACAAGTAAAAGACCAACTCTCATGAACACGTCACGTTTCCGGAGAGTTCGGGCGCGGGACGGGAGCGAAATCAGCAGACCGATCGCTGCGCCGAGAGACAAGTTCATGTGCTGGCCGAAATGACTGTGGGCGACGAAGGTGCCGTACCACGGGAGTTCCCCGAGCGGGATGCGCCAGTAAATCCCTTTCGCCCCCGAGAAATCCTGTGCCAACGCGAGCATGGCGAACATGCCGCCAATGACCGCGATGGCTCCCAGCAGCCGCCGGATCCGCGCCGCGGAGCGGAAAACAACCAGGACCGTGACAAAGACCGTGATGGTTAGCGCGACGATGCGAAGGTCATGCGCCGTCGCCGTGGGGTAGAAGCTCAGCGTCAAATGACGCACCCGCGCGGGACCATCGGGAAGATCGGAAAGCAGATCGGTCTTCATCGAAGCGGTGCGGGGAGAAAGCAGTCGCACCGCGCTCACCGGTAGCGCGATCATTTGCGCGATGACGAGCAGCACATACGTGAGCAACGGAATAAATGCTGCCGTCCGCGGGATGCCCTCACCGGGACGCAGGCAGATCCGCACGACCAGCAACAGAGAAATCAGAGTGCCCAGAGCCAGCGCGGTCGATTCGCTCCATGGCTCCACGGCGCCGAGCGACAGCGGCAGGAACAACAGCATCGCGACGAGCAGCACCTCGATCGTCGAGTCAATTATGCCGCAAGTCAGTTGAGCGAGCGTCCGCGATGTGCGATTTTCAGTCGGTACTAGAAGTAAATTCATTCCAAGTGCCTTCCCTGCGAATATACAAGATTAACCCATCCTTGCTTGTTTGTTTCAGTCTGCGCCACTTAGAGAAGATGGGAAAGAGGGGCAGGTGGCGTAATCCCCGACGCCTCGACGTGTCTAGATTTCCTAATCGCATCCCTCATAATTTTCCCTGCTCGGTTTCCAGAACTTTGCTCTTGAAATTCGCTGGCCCACCCGTAGGATGCCGCGATAGTTTCCGGGCAACAGAACTCACGTCTCTCTGCAGTTGATTCGAGTTCTTAGCGAGGATGCGCGGTCCGCGCCGCCAAACCTCTGCGCTCACTGCCAATTCGCGCTGCGCGGTCGCCGGGTGTGTGGGTCTGCGCAATTTGGGGAAACACGAGCGATGTCAATCGAAGGCTTTGCCATAACGCCGGAGGACGAGGATCTTGCCGGCGCGGAACATGCGCCTGCGACGGTTCGAACCCATACGCATGCGCTCTTCCCTTCCGTCTTCGTCCACGGGATCAGGTTCGCCGTCCTGTCGGATGAGTATTGCATCAACCATGTTTTGCAGGAGTTGGATGCAGGCCGAGGGGGGACCATCATCACCTTAAATCTAGATCATCTGCGGCGTTGCGGAGAGGATCCGTCTTACCGAGCGCTGGTGGAGCGCGCCGAAGTGAATGTCGCTGACGGGATGCCTATCGTGTGGGCCAGCCGCCTTCAGCGGACCCCGCTGCCTCAGCGTGTCGCGGGATCAGACCTGATTAATTCGCTCGCATCTGCCGCGGCCGAGTCTGGCTATTCCGTCTTTCTTCTTGGCGGCAATCCAGGAACTGCCGAGGCGACTTCGAGGCTGCTTTGCCGGCGATATCCCCGCCTGCGGGTCGCAGGCTGGCACGATCCGAGGCCCGGTTTTGACCAGAATCCGCAAAGTCTTGCCGCGACGATCAATCTGGTTCGAGATGCCGCTCCGGATATCGTCTTTGTTGCGCTGGGCTCGCCGAAACAAGAGCAGTTCATTCACTCGGCACGTCAGGCATTGCCTGGTACCTGGTGGCTCGGCGTCGGGATCAGCTTCAGTTTTATGTGCGGCGAAATCCGCCGGGCGCCGCGCTGGATGCAGCGAGCCGGGCTCGAATGGATACATCGCCTCTCACAGGAGCCGGGAAAACTTTTCCGGCGGTACCTTGTGCACGGGCTCCCTTTTGCCGTAAAACTACTGGGCGCTGCGGTAATGAACGGCATCCTCCGGCGTGCGCGTTCCGAGCGGGGTTCTTTGGGCGGCTGACTTGCACCATAGGTCTACAATGGATCAACACGAGAATGCTGCTGACTCCGACTTCGGACCTCCAACTGGAGGAGCGGGAAGATCGGCGGTACACGGGCAACAGTTCTGGACTCACCTGGCCGCAAAGTTGCGCGGGCGCTATTGGCTCCTGGCCACGTTGATGCTGGGGACCGCGGCGATCGGCGGAACGGCGGGGTGGATGCACGGAACCCGCCAGTATCGGGGCGAAGGCATCGTCCTGTTTACCGAAGATTCGCCGTACATCATTGGAGTGCTTCGAGTGCCTCCGGTTCAACCGGAGCGCGTGCTCAACACAGAGGTCGCGCTGATTCTGGAGCGACCGATGCTGGAAGCGGCCCTGGCGACCAACACCTGGAGAAACCTCGTTGAGCCGGATGCGCCGATGACGGTGGAGGAATTCGTTCGACACCTGATCGTTGAGCGCGCCCCGTTTGCACAAACTGTGCATATTTACTTTGCCGATGCCAATCCGAGAATCGCCGCTGCCGGCGCGCGCGCCGTTGTGGAAGCGTACGAAGCAGACTTTCACCGCCGGCAGTTGGAAATCCAATCCAATGACATGGCAGCTCTCCAGCGGCAGCGCGGCGACCTTGCCGCTCAGCAAAAAGCATTCGATGATCAACTGGACGCGATCGTCTTGAAATACGGATCGGACAATTTGGAGATTATCGAAGACACCAAGCTTCAGATTTGGCAAGGATATGAGGGACGCGCCGGCGAGCTGAACGCTTCGCTGGTACTTGCCGGCAGTTCTGTCTCCCCCGGTGAACTGATCGCAAGGCTCACACCCACGCAGATCTGTATTGTGGATCCCAGAATGGCCCGGCTGCTCGACACCGTCGACGACCTGGAACTCAAGCTGCAGCGATACGTCGGCCTTGGGCCCAATCATCCCGCGGTGATCGATGCCCGCGCCGAACTCAGTGACGCACGCAAGCGCGTCGACGACTATGCCGACAACTTCCGATCTGTTCAACTGAAGATGCTCAATAACGAAGGGCTCAACGGCGAGCAGAACTCAAACGCGACCCCGGGCGTGGTTTCCGCGCTGCTTCACAACGTGGACAACATCCGGGAGAAGGAACAGAAATTTGAGCAGATGGCCGCGCAAGTCAAGGGCGAATGGATGGAACTCGGCCGCCAGAAACTTGAGATGGACAAGATCAAAGGGCGCCGCAGCGAGGTGGCTGTGCAGTTGGCCGAAGTCGATCACCAGATTCGGGCCGTCTCGCTGCAGAATCAGATCAAGCAGAGTCTCAGCGTCATCAGCTACGGCGATACGCCTGCGCCATTTTACAAGGACAACCGGGTGCCCTTCGCGACCCTGGGCGCGCTGGCGGCAATGTGCCTTCCGTTGATTGTCCTGGCGAAGATCGCGCTGGGTGACAGGCGTTACCGTTACAGCGATGAAGCCGACGCAGCCGAGGAGGGGCGGCCGCCGCTGCTCGGTATTTTGCCGGAAATCCCGGAGAAGGTAGTCGATCCAGAACAGGTCGCCGTCGTCGCGCATTGTGTCCATCAGATCCGCGTCACGCTTCAGATCGGTCACGATCCGGCCAAGCCGAGCACCTATATGGTCACCAGCGGTAGGGCAGGGGATGGGAAAACCAGCCTTACAGTCGCTTTGGGAATGTCATTTGCCAGCAGCGGCACGCGAACGCTCCTGATCGATGGCGACATGATCGGCCAGGCGTTGACCAATCGAATGGGGGCGACGACAAAACCGGGGTCCGTCTCGGGGATGTTCACCGGCGGACTCAATGGCAGCGTACAAACGACCGCGATTCCCAATCTCTTTCTGCTCCCATTGCCGCGTGATGCGGCAAATAATCCCGCGAGCCTTTCGCCTCAGTCTGTCAGGAATCTGCTCAAACAGGCCCGATCCCATTTCGAAGTAATTCTCGTCGACACCGGCCCGGTGCTGGGAAGCATCGAAGCGTCGATGATTTCCGGTGCCGTGGATGGCGTGATCCTGGCGGTTTCCCGCGGCCAGGACCGTTCATTGGTACGCCGTGCCCTGAGACAGTTGCGCGCCTCCGGCGCCAACATCTCGGGAATGGTCTTCAATCGGGCCGAGCGCCGTGACTTTCACCGGTCGGTCGCGAGCATCTCGATGCGATCCGTCTCCGTCTCCAAAACTCCTTCGACTCCGCGGCCGCTGCTCATTCAGGACGGCGATTTCGCCCGCCTTGGACCGATGGCTGCGTGCGTCGCATCCACATCATCGCCAGCCGAGACCACTCACGAGTAATCACCTGCTTCGGTGCCGAACGACGTTGCGAAGAGCCGCAGCATTCATCTGCGATGTCGGCGCATCGGGCGATTTTTTCGTTCCATCAGCTCTCGAAATGCCGCGATGGCCCAAGCCCACATCCACCCAATCCCAGCACCCCTGATCAACGTGCCAACATAGATCACTGAGACAAGGTGATAGCCCATCATCAGATCGACGTAATGAAACGACACCGCTCGGATGATTGCGTCGGAGATGGCAGCAACCGCACCGACAAAGAGCAGCCGCGCGGACCAGGCAGCGGTGCTTCGCAATAGAACCCCGCCGCAGACCGCGCTGGTAGCCAACACGATCAATCCAATAACCGCCGCTTGCATTGGTCGGCGATTCCCCCAGACACCCGCTTGCACCAGCGTCTCTCGTCCCCACGTCTCCAGGATGTGCGGCGCCTGCAACCACATCGCCACCGTCAGGCAGGCGAGAATGCCCGCCGTCGCGAGCCATAGCCGCCGCACGTCTTTTGTATCGAATTCGCAATGCCGTGAGTCATCCCAGCTCAGGAACGCCACCCCCGCCGGGATGGCGTAGCACAACCCGAGCAGCGTTCCCATCCAGATATGTTTCGCCGTGTACCAGTCATCCATGCGCGACTCGCCTTCCAAAATTGGAAACAAAACGGGACGACAGCACAACAGAGCGACGTTTCGCGGCAAGAGAACTGTGTTCCGAGGCGCGGTCATTGCCGAGGTTTAATTTTCTTCGAGTAGCCGCGCGAAGAGGAATAGCCCAGGCCGAACGGCGAGGTGCTGACGAGTGAGCCGTCGGATACAATCAGCATCGAACAGCCTGCAAAGCGATAACGCGTATCCGTTCCGGATCGAGTAGTTGGCAGTCGCCGGTAAAAACAAGGAGAGAGCAGATGGAAATGAAACGAAACGGTTCCCAACCGTCCGGCAAGGGTCCGGCGGATTGGTTCACCGGCACGGTTCGAATCGACCCGATGTTCGATCGACCAGAGCCGGCTCGTGTGACTGGCGCGAGCGTCACATTCGAGCCGGGTGCTCGTACGGCTTGGCACACGCACCCGCTCGGCCAGACGCTGATCGTGACGGCCGGCTGCGGCCGGGCACAACGCGATGGCGGGCCGGTCGAGGAGATCCGGCCGGGGGATGTTGTCTGGTTCCCGCCCGGCGAAAAGCACTGGCACGGCGCGACGGCCACGACGGCGATGACGCACATCGCCATCCAGGAGAAACTCAACGGCAAAGCCGTCGAATGGATGGAGAAGGTTACCGACGAGCAGTATGGCTGATTACTGGTTTCATTATATCTGGAACTTCCAGGATGAGAACATGAAAAAGTCGGGCGCGAGCCAAGGCCAGCCGGCATCGGAGCTGATCTCGAAAAGAATCGCCGAACTCGGAGACTGGCGCGGGGAAACTCTCAGCAGAATGCGCAAGCTCGTCAAGGGAGCGGACCCGGACGTCGTCGAGGAGTGGAAGTGGAGGGGCACTCCGGTTTGGTCGCACGACGGCATTATCTGCACTGGCGAATCCTACAAGAATGTCGTGAAGCTCACCTTCGCCAAGGGCGCGTCTCTGAAGGATCCCGCCCATCTCTTCAACTCGAGTCTCGACGGAAACACACGCCGCGCGATCGACATTCACGAAGGAGAAGAAGTTGACGAGTCCGCCTTCAAGGCGCTCGTTCGCCAAGCGGTCGCCCTCAACAGTTCTGGCAAGTCGAAACCCTCGAAAAAAGCGAAGTCCTAGAGCGGTTTTAATGTTGCTATACCGCCCCGACTGCCGGCGTGGCCACTTTAGTGGCCATCTCCGAACGCGGGCTCGCTGCGGGGCATCCTGGAGACCGTTGTAAAAGAACATGGCGAGGTAACTCGCCACAAGTGCGAGTCATGGCCCCCATTGTTCGCCCAGCGATCGAATGTAACCCAACGCCTGAGCGATCGTGCAAACGTCCACTCCCCGGCGGCGGCCCCGCTTGTCCAGGTCGGCCAGGAGCATCAGGTCGTCAAAGTCGCCCAACTCCCGCAGCCGCTGGCGGGCGCGATGCCCCAGTGAGCAGTCGTTCCAGGCGTGCGCCTCCATGTGGCGGGAGATCAGCGTCTGGGTTCGTAGCGTGATCGCGCCTTCCAGCGCCGCGATTCCCGCGGCCACATGATCCGCCGGATCGATCGCCTTCCCCACGTCGTGCAGCAGCGCGGCCAGGAGAAACTCCTCGTCGTACGGGACTTGCTCGCGGGCAAGCTCAAACACCTGCAGGCTGTGGTACAGCGCATCTCCCTCGGGATGGTGAACCGGACTTTGTTTCACTTCCGCCAGCGGCGCCAGCAGCATCCGGAAGAGCTCATAGCGGTCGATAAAATCGTCGAGGTGATCGGGTTCGAGATCGATACCGGGATACTCCCACGTCAGGAACTGCTCAAGTTCCCGCAGCGTGGCCCGCTCGATCGCGCGGCCGGTGATGGAACTCTTGAATGGATTGGCCAGCGACTGGATCTGGTCGCGGATCTCAGCGTTGGACGGAAGGTCGCGAGGGCGGTAGCGGTATTCAACTCCCAGTTGGCGGGCCGCCTTGCGCTTGGCGGTGAAGTATTCCGATTCCTCCCGCTCGTACATCAGACGCGCTGCCAGCAGCGCGATCTGCCTGCGGATGCGTTCATCGGCCATATCCAATTCTCGCCGCGGTTATCAAGCCCGTTGAAGCGGCGGTGGGCGATCAGGGAAGCTGTGAAAGCTGTCAAGAGTATACCACTGTCGGGCTTTGTGTCACTGGAATGATCGCGCCTATCGCCCGCTCGCGGAATTGTCTTCGATTCCCGATCCCGTTATGCTTCGCGCGGAAATGTCTCGCTCGCGCCAGCCTTATCTTCCGGGGGAAAATGCCTTTGTTGAACGACTTTCCGCGAAAGACGACACGCTGATCGGGGGGTATTGCGTTCATATCCAGCGATATCAGTTGGCCGCCCCGTATTGCCGCGAAAAGAACGTGCTGGATGCCGGATGCGGGGTGGGATACGGCTCGATGTTTCTGGCACGCTCCGGGGCGGCATCCGTCCAAGGCGTCGATGTTTCCGCCGACGCGATCGGCGAGGCTGCGGCGACTTACAGCCATTCCAATCTCTCCTTCGCCGTGGCCGATGTGCAGAAACTCGATCAATGCGCTGCTTTGCCCAAGCAGTTCGACGTCATCGTGAATTTCGAAAACATCGAACATCTCCCGCGCCCAGATGAATTCCTCCGACAGGCCCGCGCCCTGCTGCCCCGGCCGGGCGGGGTGCTGCTGACCAGTTCACCCAATGGAGATGTCAGCGAATGCGACGCCTCCGCAAAACCGCGGAATCCATTTCATGAAAAGGAATTCAGACCCGGCGAGTTTCTGGATTTGCTCAAGCCGTATTTCCCCAGCGTCACCGTCCTGGGCCAATGGCAGACCTATGATTGCCGTTTGCGAATCCTGCGGGATCGGCAACTTCACCGCGACCTCTGCGAGTTGTATTACAACCCTATGACCAGGCTTGGCCGATTCGTGAAGAAACTGGTGGGCAAAAAATCACTTCCCCCGCCACCGTTCAACAGCGCCGGCCATGCGTTCAGCGTCGACTACATCATCGCGCCGCTCGAAAATCCGCCGTTCCGGTGGCCACCCACGGTGTTGTTGGCTGTATGTACGGGCTAGCAGCCCGTGGTTAAGCTTAGCGTCCCGCCATTCGGTGGGGCCGGTAATTATTCAGCGTATCGAATCCCGCTGTTGACACGACACCTGCCTTTGGCCTATACTTAACCAAACAGTTAATTAACTCAACGGTGTAATAACAGAATGCCCGATCATCTCAGCCAGACATTCTCGGCGCTCGCGGATCCGACCAGGCGGGCCATGCTGGCGCGGCTTTCCAAGGGCCAAGCCAACGTTTCCGAACTGGCGAAGCCGTTTCTGAAGGAGATGAGCCTCCCCGGAGTCACGAAGCATCTGAAGGTTCTGGAAAAAGCCCGGCTCATCACCAAAGGCCGGGAAGCGCAATGGCGTCCCTGCAGGCTCAACGGGGAAGCGCTCAAGGACGCCGCGGATTGGATGGAGCAATATCGAACGT
>Ga0302326_10033881_pt1 | contig 10134 bp, 11 predicted proteins | sample Palsa_T0_3_FD_202264 | JGI IMG/M metagenome (GOLD analysis project Ga0302326, IMG submission 202264) | Peat permafrost microbial communities from Stordalen Mire near Abisko, Sweden - Palsa_T0_3 | ecosystem: Environmental > Terrestrial > Soil > Palsa > Peat permafrost | place: Sweden: Abisko...
TGCAGCGGCTCTGGCGTACGAGTGATCCGCACGGTGGTGAATAATTCTACTCTGACCCCGATATTTCTTTGTTACCGCTAACGTAGGTCATACCGGAATACGGTCCTTACCCCGCCGATGCGGTGCTTGCCGGCACCGGCAGCGCGAGCTGCTCCAAATCTCGAATGACGCGGCGCAATTGGGTTAGCGCAGAGTTGAAGTCAGCGCGATCCTCGGATTTTGAAATCTGTAGTACCTTGTTAAACCCCCCCGGCCCGGTCAAAGCCATTTCCTGATAGCGCACTTTCGGAATTTGACGGTTGTTGTTGAAGCGACGGTCTGGACCACCATCTCTGTTCACGTACCTCCATGTGTGACCAACAACTTGCGCATCGTTAGGTACGCCGTCGCTCTCTATGAAAACCGTGTCGTGCCATTGGACATTGAATTGATTGTATGTGATCGCGCCAGCTCGCTGTCCTTCCATCACAAGTACCACGTCGGGGAAGAAATAAATCGCCTGCCGACCTCCGGTAATCGATGGAACGCTAACATTCGTTTTAACCACCGCCGGCAACCTATAACCCAGCTGTACCGTCTTGCGGTCGATCAAAACGCCTGCCCCTGCATTGCGTTTCCAATCGCTCGTTCGCCCTGACTTCTCAATGTTCCAGATTCGCTGTACCCGACTTACTCGGTCGAGAGCATTCGCCAACGCCTCAAATGCTTGAAGTGAACCCTCTTCAAGATCGTAAAGAATGACGACTGTTTTACGCTGGTGATCCATATAACTGGCGACAGCCGCCGCTGCGATTGCAGCGAAAAAACATCCGACCGTGAGATTCTCCGTTTGCGGCTGGCTAGCTAAGAACAATGTGATCAGCAGACCAAGGACGAGTACCCAGGGCCACACTCGATGCAGCGCCATCTTCTCGTTGATCTGCTCCAGAACCGCCGAGCCATTGGACGGGACCATTTCCATCAAATTGCCCGACTCGACGTCCTGAAGCGACGCTTGGTGATACGTCTGGGGTTCAGGCGGCGGCGGTCTTCTTACGGGTTGTGCATTACTACGCGAATGGCCTCCGCCGAGCGATGCACGATAGTAAAGCCCGCCCCGCCCCATGTGGACGTAGTTTCCTCGTGGACCTGTCCCGAGCCGGAATCCTTTGACTCCTACCGAAATTCCAAGCCCGGATTTCGATAAATTGAAACGAAAAGGACCAGCTGAAACGCTCTTTCGGATATAAAAGCCCATCCTGCCTCGCCACCAAATACTTGTGGCAAAGTCTAGCCAATGTATGCCCTCTCTCAAAGGGCGCGGGTCTAGACTTTGCTCAGACTGCATGATGAGCTTGTTTGGGTAGATTTGTTGCACTCAAAGTGACCATCACAAGGGGCGCTTCTCGATGGATCAGTCCGCGAACGGCTCTGAGATTGAGCGAGATGGCCGCGTCGGGAAACTCCAAGACATTTCCTTGGGGGTTGTAGTCGGCTGGGTGTGGGCCGCGTTTTTCGCCGTACTGGGCATCACGATGGTCTCCCTTGGCGACGAGGGTGCCGGCGCATGTACCCTCCTAAGCGCGCTCGTCGCCCTACCACCCATTAATGCTTACGTGCAATCGAGTTGGCGGTTTCCATTTTCAGGATGGTTGCAGTCCGTATGCGCCGTGGCATTGATGATCGCGGCGGCGTGGCTGCTCGGTCTCACGTCACTGAACTTCCCGACGGGTGCGACTGGAAACCCTGAATCACAATCAGCTTCAACACGATCACCCGACTCGACGGCACCGCAGAGCACAACCAATCGAGCAGACCAATCGCCGCCCAATTCGGAGTCTGCGGATACGAGCGGCAACAGAGGAAATCCAACGAGTACAACCCCGGCGACTGGAGATGAAACTCAAGCGCAGCCGCCACCGGTGTCTCACGCCTCCGACAGCGCAGCTATCGCTGCTGCCATGCAGAATCGTTTCGGAAACACTGTAATATCTCAATCGTCAATGGCAGAGTGGCACTTCTACTTTAATGGCGACGGCTCGTTCTCCGGGCTGGAAGTACGCTCGAATTATCGTGTGCAGGGTACGTGGCAAGCGTCAGAGAGTAGTCTTTGTTTGACGTACCAACCACCGCTTCCAGGGGTTTCAAACCCGGACTGCAAACCGGTTACGGAACATCAAGTTGGAGATCAGTGGGCTTTAGGCGGAAGTCAATTTGCGTTGGTGCAAGGGATTCGATGAACTTAGATCTGTGGCATCCGGCGAAGGTTGTTATAAAGTTGTTACTGATCGCAGTCCGTCCGTAGAAATGTTGATGTGGTGACAGTAACGCGGTGACAGCAGCAGTGTTCACCGTTGATGTTTCGAGCGTAGGGAACGCTGTCGCTGAATTTCGTATCAAGAACAATCCGGTCTTGACTTCACTTGGGGTTCACGATGGCAGAAGAGGTCGTCAAGATCACCTTTGAAGGGGGGATAGCTGCCGAAGGTCAACTGGAATTCTATGAATACAGTAGATCACAATACGCGACAGCAAGATTCATAGCGACGGTCGAATATTTTCGACGTTCCGGGAAGGTCGCGGACAAAATTGTGGGAAAATCCTACATCAATATGACCGTTAAGGCGCCCGAGCGGGGATCATTTCTATACGATGTCGCAGTGCAGGTAGCCTCGACTGTTGCGTCGGGAGCCGTAATTGGCTTTTTGGCCTACGTTTGGCATCAGTTGGCTCCTCGGCGCGAAAAAGTAGACGCGCTACTGACAAAGCTCGCTGAGTTCAAATTGTTCGAAGAAAAGGAGAGAACTCTTCAGTCGCAAGAACGGACTAAACAACTCGACATTTTGCGTGAGATTTCCGACGGAGAGCGCGCGTCGCCGCAGCAAGGCATCGATCTCGTCCAATGGTCAGTCGATACGGCAAATATACAGTTCTCCGAATTGGAAGTTCCTGTAGCCGAAAGGGCGGAGGTACTTCTTGAATTAATCGCTGAGAGGGATAGGGAAAACGAAATAAACAACATAAAAAGCGATCTGGCCGGCTTTGACGAAGCAAGCATCAACAAATTGACCTCGCGGCTTCGCCCCATGGTATCGGAGATTGCACTGCCCCTGAAGCGATCAGCAACCCGCATGAGCATTGGCTCGACTTTGGCAAACGACAATTTTATTTTTTTAACAGACGCGATTGTACAATTCATTCAAACGCGTTCGCCTGAGGAAGATGTCACAACGATCGTTGGCAGAGTGAAAAGTTATGATCGCGATGCCGGAGTCGGAAAAGTCCAATCGAACGACCTTCATAGGATTCTGAACTTTATTGTGCCCGTTTATCGCCGCGATGAACTTCGAGACTGGATACTTGCTGCGATGCAAAGGGATAACGTCCACTTGACTTGCCGTCGGATACTCGATGAAAGCGGACTTCCTACGTCGCTAATATTGTTGGATATAAAAATCGACGACGAAGAAGATGGTAGCTAAGTCCGCGACGGCTATGCAATCCTGGGGAGGAAGGCAGTTGTGGCGACATGATACCGATTCACTCGCGGGCTTTGTCGTCTCAAGGGTGCCAGGGCCGGCAGCAAATCGCTAATATTCCAGCCTCGGAAAGAACTCCCCGCGGCCTTCGGGGCCCCAGACCGGATCGACCAGATCGCCGGCGCTGGCCCGGCTCTTCCGGCGCGTAGAGAATCTCGCTGCCCCGGAAATGGCGGACCGTGTCGCCGTCCTTGCGGAACACGTTTTACATCGGCCCGTCGCAATTCTTGCCGGGCGCAAAGCCGCGCTCCGCGCGCATCGCCTCGGAATGATGCGAGGTGTCGCCGAAATAATCCGCGTCGTAGTCGTTGCCGGCGGTCGACAGCAGCGTGAGATGATTCCAGCCGCGGGCCTGCGCCCAGCCAGCCAACCGGGCGATCGGCGATTTGGCAACGATGCAGACCGGCATGCGTTGCGCGCGGCGCGATAGTCCGGGCTCTCATTGGGGAATGCCATGCGCGTGAAATGGCCGGTCATCTTCTTCTCCGGCGCCGGGCGCGGAACAGCTTGGCTTTGATCGCGATTCTTCCGAGGCAAAAGAGGCCCAGCGAACTAAGCCGCTTTCACGAGCTTGACCGCGATGCGGCGCCCCACAGCCCAGGCGTAACGCTCAAGCGTCCTGAGGTTGGGCGGATTGTTGGCGCTTTCGATCCGGGCGACGACCGATTGCGTCGTGCCCATGCGCCGCGCCACTTCGGCCTGTGTGAGGCCGGCTTTCTCGCGCGCTTTGATGAGGGCCAGCGCCAGCTTATATTCGGGCTTCAGCCGCTCATATTCGGCGCGGAACGCCGGGTCCTTCAGCCATTCGTTCTTGAGTTTCTTGAACGGAATCGTCATCGCTCCAACTCCCTTGCGCGCTTCAGCGCCAGACGAACGGCCGCCGGCGGCGTTTTCTGCGTCTTCTTGACGAATGCGTGCAGGATGACGATCCGCCGTTTCAGCGCGAGCACGTAGATCGCTCGCGCGATGCCGTCTCGCCCGCTCATGCGCATTTCCCACAGTTTGTCGCCCAGAGGCTTGACGTGGGGTTCGCGCATCTGTTGCGGGCCAACTGCCGCCATCAGGTCCGCGATATGCGTCAGCTTGGTGCGGATATCCAAAGGCAACGCCGCGATCTCAGCCTGCACGATCTCGTTCAGAACCTCGACCCGCCACGCATCCATCGGTCGGTCAATATAGCATTGGTGCGATATTTGCAAGTTGCGCGACGGCGACTTTCCGGCGGTCGACGGCAGCGTGAGATGATCCCAGCCGCGGGCGTGCGCCCAGGCCGCCAACCGGGCGATTTGGCGACGATGTAGACCGGCATGCGTTGCGGCGCGCGGCGCCGTCGAGGCAATCGAGCGTGCCGGGGCAGGGCTCTTGTTGGGAAACGCCATGCGCGTGAAATGGCCTGTCATGGTCTGACCTCCTTGAGCCGCCGTATCTCATAGCGGCCGGCTTACCGCCCGTCGGTCGTTTCTCGATCGAGGGTGTCGAACAATGCCTGCGTCGCGAACACGCTTATGCTCTGTGTGCTCCCGGCTCGAACGAAATCTTGAGTTTGGTGCCCGTCGCCGCCGCGAGGCGTTCGAGCGTACGCGTCGAGGGTTTCACCCGTCCGCTTTCAAGGCGGGCGATCACCGCCTGGGTCGTATGCATCCTGTGCGCGAGCTGTTCCTGGGTGAGGCCGGCCCCCGCGCGCGCCTTGATCATGGCGGCGGCAAGCGCGAACTCATCCTCAAGTGCGGCATAGGCTTTGCGGTAGTTCGCATCCTTGCGCCATTCGGCAAAGACATGCTCGACCGGTATCATTTTTTTTGTCATCGCACCTCCTTCGCGCGTTGAAGCGCCAATTCAATTTCGCGGCGCGGCGTCTTCTGGGTCTTTTTCGCGAACACCCGCACGATCACGACCCGCTGCTTCAGTGCCGTCACGTAGATGGCGCGGGCGATGCCGTCTTTGCCCCGAAGTCGCATCTCCCAGAGCCGGTCCTCCAGATGCTTGATGTAAGGCTCATGCACGCGTTCCAAACCGACCGCTTCGACCAGGCGGACAATGCGCTCGAAGCTGGCGCGGATCTCCTGTGGCTGGGATTCCAGTTCTTCGCGAACCTCGTCATTCAAAAATGCGAAGGCCCAAGCCATTCGGGTATATATCTTTTTTGCAATGATTGTTCAAGGCTCGATCTGCTCCTCGAATTTGCCGGTTGACATTATAACCAAAATGGTTTATTGTCAACCGTGAAATGGCCCCGGCGTTATGGGGCGGCTCTTTGACATTGTGAAAAACCACCCCCACACGCGGGCCACCTGCTGTCGCGCGAGAGCGTCATGGCTGCACCCGGAGCCGACATTTGCCGGCCTCACCCCGCCCTCTTTCCCGAAGGGAGCGAGGGGGAAAAGCCGCTCGAATCCGATCCTGCAATTCCCTGATAATATTATTCCCTGCTAATTTCCCTGCTAGCAGGGAATTCGTTCTCGGAAAGTACCGCTCCGAAATTCCCTGTTCTTTGCAGCCCCTGTGGCGCCGCGATTCCCCTTGCCAGCGGCCCCGGAACGGCGCGAGCATTCCCGCCTCAAAAAGGACGCGCGCGACGCGGCCTGAAACAAGAAGACCCGCCGCGCTTCATGTCCCCGGTCAGGCAAGGGAGACGACGATGCCAAAACGCAATGGAGGAAGTGGGCCACGCACAGTGGCCCTGGTAGGACCCTATGGCAGCGGCAAGACCACGCTGCTCGAAAGCATTCTCGTGGCCACGGGCGCGATCCAGCGCAAGGGCTCCGTGCCGCAGAAAAATACGGTCGGCGACGCCTCGCCGGAAGCGCGCGCCCGGCAGATGAGCGTCGAAGTGAATTGCGCGACGGTCAAATATCTCGACGAAAGCTTCACCTTTCTGGATTGCCCCGGCTCCATCGAATTCCTCCAGGATACGCTGAACGTGTTGCCCGGCGTCGATGCCGCGGTCGTGGTGTGCGAGCCCGAGCCCGCGAAAGTGCAGATGCTGAAGCCCTATCTGAAGCGTCTCGCCGATCTCGGCCTGCCGCATTTCCTGTTCGTCAACAAGATCGACAAGAGCGGGGCGGCGCTGCGCGATCTGCTCGCGACCCTGCAGGAGGCGAGCGACAAGCCGCTATTGCTGCGCCAGATTCCCATCTGGGAAGATGGCATCGTCACGGGCTTCGTCGATCTCGCCCTCGAACGCGCCTTCGTCTATCGCGAACATGCGGCGTCCGAGCTGATCGAATTGTCGGGCGAGGTGAAGGATCGCGAGCGCGAGGCGCGGTTCCAGATGCTCGAAAAACTCGCCGATTACGACGAGCACCTGATGGAGGAATTGCTGTCGGATATCGAGCCGCCGCGCGACGAAGTGTTCGACGATCTGTCGCGCGAATTGTCGGAAGGCGCGGTCGTGCCGACGCTGATCGGTTCGGCCGAGCGCGACAATGGCGTCATCCGCCTGCTCAAGGCGCTCAGGCACGAAACGCCCGAAGTGAGTGCGGCGGCGGCGCGCCTCGGCGTCAAAGCCGGCAGCGAGGCGGTCGTCCAGATCCTCAAGACCTATCACTCCTCGCATGGCGGCAAATTGAGCCTGGCGCGCGTGCTGAACGGCACGCTCAAGGATGGTGCGGTGCTCCTGCGCCGCGATGGCGACGACGCCCGCGTCGGCGGCATTTTTTCCCTGAAAGGCGAGGCGCAGACCAAGCTTGGCGAGGCGAAAGCGGGCGACACGGTGGCGCTGGGCCGGCTCGAAGGCGTCGTGACGGGCGATACGCTGGCCACGGCCAAAGGCGCAATCCCCAAGCCGGTGCCGATCGAGCATCTCACGCCCGTCTATCGGCTTGCGATCGAAGCGGCCGACCGCAAAGACGAGGTGAAGCTCACCGCCGCCATCGCCCGGTTGCGCGAGGAGGACCCGTCGCTCCAGTTCGACCAGAACGCGGAATTGCACGAGATGGCGCTATTGGGCCAAGGCGAAATCCATCTCAAGGTGGCGGTTGAAAAGCTGCAAAGCAAATACAGTCTCAAGCTCGAAACCCATCTGCCGCGCGTGCCCTACAAGGAGACGATCCGCAAAAACGTGACCCAGCGCGGCCGGCACAAGCGGCAGACGGGCGGTCACGGCCAGTTCGGCGATGTCGTGGTGGAGATCAGGCCCTTGCCGCGCGGCTCGGGCTTCGTGTTCGAGGACAAGATCTCCGGCGGCGTCGTACCGCGACAATGGATTCCGTCGGTGGAAAAGGGCATCGCCGAATATCTGAAACAGGGACCGCTGGGCTTTCCCGTCGTCGATGTCGCCGTGGCGCTGGTAGACGGCTCCTACCATACGGTCGATTCGTCCGACGGCGCGTTTCAGATCGCCGGCCGCATCGCGATGAGCGAAGGCATGCCCAATTGCAGCCCCGTGCTGCTCGAACCGATCATGCATGTGCGCATCCATGTGCCGAGCGACGCGACCGCCAAAGTGAATGCGGTGGTGAGCGGGCGGCGCGGACAGCTCATGGGCTTCGATGTGCGCGACGGCTGGAAGGGCTGGGATACGGTCGAAGCGCAGATGCCGCATTCCGAACTGCATGGCCTCATCATCGAATTGCGCTCGCTGACACAGGGTGTGGGCACGTTCGAAATGGAATTCGATCACCTGGCGGAACTCACGGGCAAGCTCGCCGATCAGGTCGTAGCCTCGCACAAGGCCGCGGCGTAGGCGCGTTCCAAAAAAAAAAGCCGGAGCGATTTCTCGCTCCGGCTCACTTGGAGTCTCTCGCCCGGGGGGGCGGGGAGAGACGACGAAGTTCAATTCTTCGTCTGTCGGCGCCGCGGGGGAACGGCGCGCGACATAACGGAAATATGCAGCGCCGCGCGCCGTTTCAACTGTTGAATTTTATCGTTCGCGTTCACGGTTTCGCGAGCAGGAAACAGGCTGCTCTCAGTACCGCCAGTCCTTCGCCGCGCGCACAAGGAAATCGCGGAAAGCGCCCACGCGCTTGGATTGGCGCAGAGCGTCGCAATAGACGAGATGCACGTCGAAGGTCGGGCCTTCGATTTCGGGCAGGATGCGCACGAGATTAGGCCGCGCGTCCGCCACATAATCCGGCAGGGCCGAGATTCCCATGCCGGCTTCGGTCGCGTGCAGAATGCCCGAGATGTTGTTGATGCGCAGCGCGCGCCCGCTTTCGCCATGCACGCGGAAGGTCTGGTCCGTCAGCCAGTTCACGTCGCGGATTTCCGGCGTCGCCGTCTCGCCATAGACGATGAGGCTGTGCTTCGCGAGCTCCTCGAAGCATTTGGGCGTGCCCGCCCGCGCGAGATAGGCCGGCGACGCATAGATATGATAGTGCACCGTGAACAGTTTGCGCTGGATGAGATCGGCCTGCACCGGCGCGCGCATCCGGAGCGCGATGTCGGCTTCGCGCTGCGCCAGATCGAGTTCGCGATCCTCCAGCACGAGATGAACCTGCAATTCCGGGTAATCGCTCAGGAATTCCTGCAGCTTCGGCAGCAGCCAATAGGTGCCGAGACCGTGGCTGGACGTGACTTTCAGCGAACCGCGCGGCGCGGCCTGCGCATTCTTGAGCGCCTCTTCGGCCTGTCCCAGTCGCGTCAGGACGTCTGAAACCGCGCCGTATAAAAGTTCGCCTTCATCTGTCAGCGTCAGTCCGCGCGCATGGCGTTGAAACAGGGGCGTGGCGATCTCGTCTTCAAGCGCACTGATCTGGCGGCTGACGGCGGATTGGCTCAGCATGAGCATCTGACCGGCGTGGGTGAAGCTGCCGGCGGAAGCTACCGCGTGAAAAATGCGAAGCTTGTCCCAATCCATGTCGCCTCCCATTCCGCCAGCGGATTAGTGGTGCCCGCCTGCCAGAAACCGCTCGGCTTCGAGCGCCGCCATGCAGCCCATGCCGGCGGCGGTGACTGCCTGGCGGAAAATCTTGTCCTTCACATCGCCCGCCGCAAACACGCCGGGCACGTTGGTGCGCGTCGAATCCGGGGCGGTGCGGATATAGCCTTCGGCGTCCATGTCGAGCTGGCCGTGGAACAGGCTCGTCTCCGGCGTATGGCCGATCGCAACGAAAAGCCCGTCGATGGGAAGCGTGTCGATGGCGTCGTCTTCAAGATTGCGCAGGACGATCGCGTTGACGCTGCGCGGATTCTCGCCGCCCAGGATATCGTCGACGGCCGTGTCGTAGCGGATCTCGATTTTGGGATTTGCCGCCAGGCGCATCTGGTTGGTCTTGTCGGCACGCAGCACGGCGCGGCGATGGACCAGCGTCACCTGCTCCGCGAAATTGGTGAGATAGAGCGCTTCCTCCGCCGCCGTGTTGCCGCCGCCCACGACGGCGACACGCTTGCCGCGGAAAAAGAACCCGTCGCAGGTGGCGCAGGCCGAAACGCCGAAGCCCTTGAACTTTTCTTCGGCGGGCAACCCAAGCCATTTCGCCTGCGCGCCCGTGGCGATGATGAGCGTCTCAGCGATATAGCGCGCGCCCGAATCGCCCGTAAGCGTGAACGGCCGGTGCGCAAGATCGGCCGCGACAATGGTGTCCTGCACAAGGCGCGTGCCGACATGCTCCGCCTGCGCCTGCATCTGCTCCATGAGCCAGGGTCCCTGAATCGCTTCCGCGAAGCCCGGGTAGTT
>Ga0302326_10033882_pt1 | contig 10134 bp, 10 predicted proteins | sample Palsa_T0_3_FD_202264 | JGI IMG/M metagenome (GOLD analysis project Ga0302326, IMG submission 202264) | Peat permafrost microbial communities from Stordalen Mire near Abisko, Sweden - Palsa_T0_3 | ecosystem: Environmental > Terrestrial > Soil > Palsa > Peat permafrost | place: Sweden: Abisko...
GCCCCATTGCCCGACGGGTCGGGGCCACCACCCTCCATGTCAACGACTGACCCAACCAAGTTAGCCATTGCCCTATTGCCCGACGGGTCGGGGCCACCACCCCTCGGGAACGCAACCGCCTAAGGGAAAAATCGCGGCCTAAGGCGGATTACTCTCGAAAACCGGGGGCAGATGAGATAAGCTGCTCCCGGCTATATGAAGCTACTCGCGTGGTTCATCCCGCTAGGGCTTCTGGCGCTACTCTTTTGCCTGTTGCTCCAGAGGCGTGCCTACAAGGTGTGCCCATGGTTTTTCACGTACGTAGCATTCGCCGTGGCCGCAGATTCAGGTCGGTTCGTCGCCCTTAGCCACCCCCACCCTTACCGCACGACCTATTGGATCACCGAAGCCGGCTACGATCTCCTTGGAATTCTCGTCATGTACGAAGTGCTTCGCGCCGTCCTCGGAGGTTTGACCCTCGCCTGGTGGGCCCGCCTCATCTTTCCGGCTGTCGTCGTCGCGGGCGTAGGCATGAGTCTGGCTCGCGCCAACGCCGTCCCGTCGCGCCTCAGCGGCATCGAGTTCTATATTGTCCTCGGCGAGATTGCTGTCCGGTTCGCGCAAGTATTCGTCTTTGCAGGCTTAGTGGCGCTTGTCCGGCTGCTTGGCCTTCGCTGGCGGCAATATCCATTTGGCGTGGCCACAGGCTTTGGGCTTTACGCCACAGTTATGCTGCTGACCACAATAAAATTTTCGGATTTCGGAACAAGATTCAAATTGTTGTGGGGATGGACTTCAGTTGTGGCATACTCTGTTGCCGTATTGATTTGGATATGGTTTTTCAGCGTGCCCCAAAAGGCAGAGAACCAAAATCCTGAGCTGTCGGCCCTTTCCCCCGGTGATTTGAAACAGTACAAGGACGCGTTACGGAGGATGCGCTAGGTTATGCTCTCTTTGATTTTCACCTGGCTAATCGTTGCCTGGGGCATTCTGTCCTGCATCTACATGCTGCGTTGCGCCTGGACGCGCTTTCCCAAGCGCGACGCCGATGACGTCATTCCCTTCCTCTACCCGGTGGATATTTCGCTGGCCGAATCGCTGCTCGACCCGGCCACGGATTTTGAATTCCGCTGGAACCTTCGCCCGCGGCAGTTCCGCGATGCGCAACGCAAGCGGATGCGCCTGTACCTCGAACTGACCCGCCGCATGGCTCACAACGCCACCGTCCTGGTGCAGTATGCGGACGCGGAAAACAATAGCTGCGATCCTCGCCGCGTCGGCCTGGCTTCTACCCTGCAACAGAAGGCAATCGAGGTCCGCATCTATTCCCTGCTGACCCGCATCAAACTCCACCTTTGGCTGCTGCTTCGTTCTGAGCTCCTGACCTCCAAGCCGGTTCTGGCGCATCTGCGCACGGCGGGCGATATTGACGGCCTTCAAACCTACAATGCTCTAAAAATCGCGGCCGCCGCAGCCTTTGTGGAGTTGCCGCCCGATGAACTGGAATCGCTGACGCGAAGCCTCTGAGCAGGTTGTCACCGAAAATGCTCGGGCTTTGCCCAGAAAAAAGAAGAGCCTGTCCAACCTGCTTTCCTCTCCTCCCTCGCCCCGAGCGCCAAACTGCTGATACTCTTTATCCTGAACCCATGGCAAACTGCATTCGATGTGGCCGCCAGCTCCCCGGCTTAAGCTTCGGCAAGAAGATCTGCCAGTGGTGTGTGCAGCACGAAGCCGCGCAGCGCGGCGAACTTCCCGACGACGCGCCCACACCCGTGATGCGCACGCCCTGGGCTCGCAGCAGTGACTCCACCATTGGCCTCACCCACATAATTTTCGGCATCAACCTAGCCGTATTCCTGGGGATGGTGCTATCGAGTTCGACGGTGATGGACTTTCCTTTGCGCGAGCTTGTGATCTGGGGCGCGAACGTGGGCGCGCTTACGTTCTCGGGAGAATGGTGGCGTCTTCTGACCAACGTGTTCGTTCACGGCGGCCTCCTCCACATCGCCTTCAACATGTGGTGCCTGTGGAATCTCGGCCAACTCTGCGAATCGCTCTATGGACGCTGGACCTACGCCGTCATTTATCTCACCTGCGGCCTGGGAGCGAGCCTTGCGAGTGCAGCGTGGCATCCCTACACGCCCAGCGTCGGCGCGTCCGGAGCCATCTTCGGCCTCGCTGGCGCGCTCATCGCCGCTTTCAAGCTGGGAGAATTTTCCGTCCCGCGCTCCGCCCTCTCGGGCACGCTGCGCAGCCTGGGTGCATTTGTTATCTACAACCTCATCTTTGGATTCGCGCTTCCTGGCATCGACAACACCGCCCACATCGGCGGCCTGATCACCGGACTCGTCGTCGGCGCTCTGATCGCCCTCATCGCACCCCGAGAGGAGCAAGCGAGCCGCCGCGCGGCTATCTTTCTAGCCGTCATTCTCGTCCTGGCCGGCGTCGCCATCCAGGTGACGCATCATTACGGCTTGCCCCTGCGTCTGGGACGAGTCAATTTCGAACGCTCCGCGAACCTTCCTGAAGGCAATCCTGCTCAGAGGGCTGCTCGAGCGAGGAAGCGGAGCGCCGCAGAGGTACCGGCAATAGATTGATTACCATCAATATACGATCGGGATGTGTCGGAGGCATCCGCTCCGTACCAGGTGGCTAGCTCTTCAACTCCCCCACCGCCCGCCAAGCCTGATTGATCGCTCCATCGGTAAAAGCGTAAGCGCCGGCATCTGAGTTGGCGATCGCGATTCGTCCGAAGGGCTTGCGCGCCCGCTCACATGGCGTCTCGCTGCCCTCCAGCACAAACTTGTCCCACAGGCTGCTGTACTCGTAGGCATACCCGTGGGGCCAGCGGTTGACTGTAATCGCCAGGATGTCCCGCGCCGGATCAAAGCCGCCCGGCCCAAGGGTCTGGACCAACTGCTCGCGGATTTTGCGCTCCATGGTTTCAAACGCCGTGTTGTAGAGTTCGATGCGGCCAGCAATGTGTTGATCTCGCGCCGGGCGGCCGGCGCGGCACGGAGACTTACTCATGTGAACCACGACCGGCTCCTCGGGTGTGCGCGGGCAGCGATACCCCCCGATGCTTACCGGGAGATCCAGGTTGACGTTGGTATGGTAACCGCCCGGAGCGTAGATGGAATTCGCTCCCAGCTTCTGAAATGCAGTCCAGTTACGCAGCAGCACATTGGTATACAACAGTGGCACCTTGGTTGCGAAGGCCAGCGCCTGCTTCTGCACATCCGGCAACTCTTCGCAGAGGTAGGGAATCATCATGTTCCAGCAAGCCAGGATTGCATGCTTGCCTCTGACGGTATATGGCTTGCCGTCGCGGGCATAAGCGACCTCAACCTCGGTGGCCCGCGCCGGATCACCTGGGCTCGTCGCGCCCAGGTGCCTCACCCGCACCGCGGTGCTGTTCAATCGAATGCGAAGGGCCGAGCCTTTCTCATCGAGCTTCGCGTAGTTCGCCCTGGCGGTAACGATATCGGTGGTGGAGTTGCCAGGCATGGCCTCCGGGATCAGCTGGCGCACCAGCAAGCGCGCAATGCTGGCATTGCCGTCGGGAAAGTGAAAGAAATATTTTCGCTCGTTCTCGAGCGCCTCCGCGCCAAGGCTCATCCCGCTAAAGCCCGGATATCCTGCATCCGATGCGTCCAGCGCGGCGACCGCTTCAATGCCCACTCCAAACAAAGGTTGAGAAATGGTTTGGTAGAGGCGTATCACGTCTCCATGCACGCCCGCCAGTTCGGTCAAGAACTGCGCGTAGCTGATGCGCGCCAAGCGGGCCTTTTTCTGTTCGGCATTGAGTTGTGGAAGATAGTCTTTCCTCTCCCGGCACAGGCGAGACACGTCCCGGCGCGCCTGCTCTGCAATTGGCGCCTCGGCCAGGAAGTGCGCCCAGGCATCGGGCCCGGCGACCGCGAGATCGTAGGTCTCGCCACCCGGAAAAGGGCACGGATCGTCCACCAGTCTGTCGCTACCAAAGGTCTCCTTGTCGAAGAAGATCTTGGGAACTCGCCCCAGAGAACCGTAGAGATCTCTCTCCAGATATTTTGGGAAGCTGGTCACGTCGATTCCCAATTCTTCAATTAAGCTTTTCGCAACCGCGCTATAAGGTTCCGCACTCTCGATTGAGTACGTGCCCCCAAAGCCGAGAAGGGTTCTCTGGCCCACTCGGAATTCGTTACGCTTGGCGTGTCCGCCAAAGTCGTCGTGGTTGTCGAGGATAAGAATGCGCGCGTTTCGGCCGGCAACCTTGCGATAGAAGTGGGCGGCAGAGAGGCCGCTGATGCCGCCGCCCACGACGACGAGGTCGTAGGTCTCGCCGGTGTCTTCGGGCGCTCCGGCTGTGTCCCAGAAGGTGCCATCCCGTAGGGCGTGCGCGGCATCGAAGGAGCCGGCATGACTGCCGCGCAGTCCGGTGCGCGCGGGCGGATAGTAGTCAGGCGACTGCTCAGGATCGATCTCGCCTGCGGCGAAAAGGTGCCAAGGCATCAAGCGAGCGCCTGCAATCACAGCCACACCGTCGAGGAAGTCACGGCGCGTGATGTTGCGCTTCATGCCGAGTTCACGATCACCCGGTTGGCGGTCGCTTAAGTCGCTCAGAGGGCCCTCCGAATCGTCTGCATGTTCCAACCGGAACCTGGTCGTGAATATTCCAATTGCACCATTTGCACATCCATTCTTAAAACCATAGCAGATGCAAGACGCATAGAATCAATAGGTTGCCGACAGGGGCACGTGTCTTTTATGCACCTCATCGACACCTCATCGAAATTCACAAAAGGCCCTCGCAAAGGCTTTTCCACAGCTCCGAGCGAGTGCGAGCGCTTGCCAACGGTGGCTGCAGCATACCCCCCCTCGTCGATGAACTCGGCCGCGAAAGGGCGCGAAAGCAAGAAGGCAGCAGGTCCCTCCACTTCGCTCGCTTTTCCTCCCTCCAGTCGGGATCACACGGTTGGGTTCGATCTCCACTCCGGAACTAGCCGTCAGCTTTCTTGACTGCGAGTTCTGCGCCCTGGAAGCCGATGCTGCTGTGAGTGCCGTCGCAAAAAGGTTTGTTCGTCGAGCCGCCGCAGCGGCAGAGAGAGAAAGCGGGCTTGCCCGTGAGGTCGAACTGGTTTCCGTTGACGTCGACGAGTTCGATCGAACCCTCGGGCGCCTCCACGCGATAGGGGCCGTTGGGACGGATTGTGATCTTTACCTGAGCCATGACTTTGATTCCTCCAACCTTACGTATTTCTAGTAAGGCTAAAAAGATATCACTAAGCGGGGCTGGATGTCGCGCCGGACCGGGGCGGCTATGCCCGCATTCATCGGGGGCTTGAATCATGCAGTGCCGCCGACGCGGAGGATGCGGCGGACGTCAAACACCAGGACCAGAATACCGATTACCAGCACCCAAACAGCTGAGCTTGCCATCCAGAGGTTCAGGGAGTTGACGAGTTGGGCGGCCTCGGTGGAAGAAACATCGCTTCCACTGAGCGATTGCAGGAGGTTCGCTCGGAACAGACAGTAGATCAGTCCCCAAGCACAGCCATCGATGACGAGGCGGAGGCTGGCGCTTAGACGGGTCCAACGCGCGGTCGAAAGATGCAGACCAGAGATGCCGATGCCCGCCAGGGTGAGCACCACCAATCCCCAGAAAAAATAGGGCCAGTGGGAGGACAGGGTGATGGTCACTCCGAAGATGTGGAACACGCGGTGGAAGGTATCGAACTGGACCCAGAGAGCAAGAGTCGCGACGGTGATCGTCAGTTCGAACAGGGTCGCGCCGCGAGAGATGCGGTTGTGGTCACGCTCGGAAGGGAGGGCGCGAGGGCTCCAATCGTTTACGAGGTGCGATCGCGCTTGCGAGCGGTCCAGGAGCGCGAAGACCAGGGTGTTGAAGAATAACGAATAGGTGCACGCCAGCCACCAGGGCTCGAGCGATGCGAATAGCGCGGCGCCAGGATGATCTGCGCGAAAATCTGGGGAAAAGATGGTGATGCCCAGCCAGAGGAGCAGCCAGGGGAGCAGGAAGTATACGAGGAGCGAGCGGATGACCACGCTGTAGATGGGAAACAGTGCGGGTCCGATCAGCGACCGCTGTGGCAGATAGCGTTCGGCCACGGCCATGGGAGAGCCACAGCGTTTGAGGATCGGCTCGACTTCGGTGTCGGTGAGCTTGCGGCCGAGTTCGGCTTCCTGATCTTCGATCTGGGAGCGAAGGTCTTCGGAAAGCTCCGCAATGATGTCGTCCTTCTGCTTTCGCGGCAGCCAGAATTTGACGGCTTGGAGGTAACGATCGACGAGTGCCATGACTGTGCTCCTAAGTAGGTTTAGAAAATGTCTTCCAGAGATGTGCGAATGTTCTTCCACTCGATCAACAACTGTTTGAGAATCAATTTGCCGTCGGGGGAGAGACGGTAGAAACGCTTGTTGCGCTTGTCTTCTTCGCGCCACTGGCTGACCAGCAGGCCCTGGGTCTCAAGGCGGCGAAGCAGCGGGTAGAGGGTGCCTTCGTCGATGGCCATGCCATGATCGGCCAGGGTTTTGCGCAGGGTGTAGCCATAGTGTTCCGTGCGCAAGGCCGCGAGAACTGCCAGGGGAAGGCTGCCGCGGCGGAGCTCCTGACGGAGGTTTTCGAAGCGGTCGTCGTTATGGGTGTCGGCGTTTATGCTAGGCGACATATAGTGTACGTTACACACTGTATATCACATAGTATTATAGGTCAAGACATTTCTTGCGGCGGCATGCTGAGACCCATGGGGACGAAATTCCACATCGATTCTGGGAACCTCAGGCGGCGCTGAAGCGCCGCTCTTCCACATTGCCCCCAGCACCTGAAGGCGCGACGGATCGGGGACATTGGCGGCTCGACTGAACTCGGGTGCGTCCTTATCTCGCTCTCCTCAGGCGGCCAGGGTACTGGCTGAGACCAGAGAACGGTAGAGCTCGAGGTAGTCGTCGATCATGCGTTTGGTGGTAAAGCGTTCGCGGGCGCGGGTGTAGGCGCGATCGGAATAGGCGCGGCGCAGGGCACGGTCGGCGTCGAGCTGGCGAAGGGTCTCCGCCAGACTGCTGGCGTCGTTCGTGCGGAAGTAGAGGGCAGCGTCGCCCCAGACCTCGCGAAAGCTGGGGATATCGTTGGCGACGATCGCACAACGCGAGAAGGCGGCGTCAAGAGGGGCCATGCCGAGCGGCTCATAGCGCGAAGTGGCGGCGTATATGGAGGCACGGCTGTAGAGAGCGCGCAATTGAGCTTCGGTCTGAGGACCGCGGATGGCAACGCAGCTCTGATCGGTTGAGACCTTCACATCGGCGCGGATGGGAATGCGCGGCAGGGGAACGGTTTGCTCCGCGCCTACGATGCACACCGAGAAGGGATGGGCGCATTGCGTGAGGAGAAAAACCTGCTTTCCGGCGTCGAGCAGGCGGCCGACCGAGAGCACGGAATCGTCTTTGCTGACGTAGGGATTGAAGAAGATGGGATTGCGGCCGGGATAGATGACAACCTCGCGGCGCGGCCGGGTGTAGGTGGCGCGAAGGGTGTCGAGCATCCAGGCGGAAGGCGCGACCACGGCATCGGCGGCGGCAATGCCGCGGACGATGGTATCGCGATACCACTTCAGCCAGCGCGTGGGGCGTGGACTGCAACCGTGAACGGCTTGGGTCCAACTGATGAGGTCACCGTGGGCCATCACCACACGCGGGATGTCCAGGGCAAGGTCGGCGTGGCAGAACTGGTGGAGATGAAGCAAGTCGGGCAGAACCTCGCGAACCAGGTTGGCGAGGTACTCAGACGATTCGGGCAGATCGTTTGGCGCGTCGTCCATCCACTCCAGGCGGAAGGCGGTGGGGCGATACTCGAGGCCGTGGAGAAGGTCCATCCATGCGGTCTGGTCGGGCAAGGGGATTTCGCCGAAGCTAACGAGCGTGACCCGGACGCCGCGAGTGACCAGTCCTGTGACCAGCTCGCGGGTGTAGGTCCAAGAGCCGGACATCGTATCGGCTGTGACCAGAATGTGCACAGTGCCTCCGGGAGCGTGCAGGACGCGCGATCGATGCGGCGCCCCGCCCTGTTGCCCTGGCCTATTCTAGTGCGAACCGGGTGAGGTGGTGAAGTTTTTTGTGGGGGGATATGGGGATGGGGCGCCGGCCAGGTCTTCGACAGGGATGGGTTGTGACTGGGGACGGGGGAGGAGGCATTTCGCAGGCAGAATTATCAGAGCTCCCAAGAACCGCCGATCCGTTCACGCTCAGCCTTAGCCGGAGGTCGCGAGCGAGATTGTCCGATCATATTGTCCGATCATAGGGATCTTTTCCGGGGCGGAGGCGGGAACCTCGGGCACGGCGGTGTCCAGATGCTCAAGCACCTGGTCGCTTTCTTCGGGCTCGTTCTCTAAAAGGAACGGACCGAGAGCAACCGCGGAGTCGGGCTGTTCGCGCAGCCGGGCCACGGCTTGCTGCAGATTTTCCACCCGGATGAGTTTCTCCGCCGGTGGCTTCTTTGACGTGGCAGCACAGGGTCGGCCGTGTGCCGAAGGAGAGTTATCAGTAAAATCATGCTCTTTCGACAGCACCCGAGCCACCAGCCGAAGACATTGAAAAGACGAGGGTTAGAGTTAGAGAGCGATGGCGGATGATTCTTGGGGTTACGAAACGCTCGCGGTCCGGCAGGGAATCTGGCCTCCGATTTAGGGTTGCGGTGTTCAACACCGCCGCCGTGGCGTGGGATGATCCCCGCCAAAAAACCCCACGATGGGCCACGGGATAGCTCCGTGCTCCCGCGACGGGAGCCATGAGTCAGCGCGACCCTTCGTCCGCCTTCCGAGTTCTGCCTCACGACATCGGGACAATCTGATTGCGAAATGCAACAGGTCACTCAAAATCGGGGGGAAAACCTGTGGAAAACTTGCAAAAGACTTGTTTCTGCGGTATCGGGGACAACAATTCGCAGTTGAAAACCTTCGGCAAGGCCGGGCGTCGGAAGGAATGCAGACCTTTTATTCGCTAGCAGGGCGCAGGGATTGGCGATCAGCCAAGGAGTTCGGATCGTTAATCGTGACCGGGGATATCAAGCGGAATGTAAGACGCCGGCCCTTCTGCACTCGAACCCCGTTTGACTGCTCGAAGGTTCCCCGGGCAAACAGGCTCGAGGTCTGAAGGGCAAGTTGTCTGCCGTCGACGGTGATCGCGGTCAACGTCAGCTCGAAGTAGCCTGAACCCGCATGTGCACGCACGGACTCGACGTGTCCCGTGGCCACGGTGCCAGGCTCAATGAGCGGATCCCCGTCAATCGTGAGGGGGGCGGCGACAGACGCTATAAATGTGTCGCCGGCACGAACTCCACCAGTGGAAAGAGTGTTTTCCAGTTGCACGGTGAGGAGAGTTCCGGAGGGCAAAATGTTCATGTGCGGCCCGGTCCGAAAAGGCAGAGTTCTGGTCAGTTTCGTGTCGGGCGAGACTGCAGGATGCGCGCCGTCGCTGGCTGAAGCTTGATCAGCTTCAGGATGGAACGGAAGCTTTTGTTGACTGGCCTCGGAACCTGCATCGCTCGGGCGCAAAGGCTCGGAGCGAACGCATCCCTGGCACAGGCTCAGAAACAGACAAAACGCGACGAGTGCGGACGCCCGCTCCCGATCGCCTCGAAGTCTTGCCATGGTGTACATCGTCGCCCGACTTTATGCGTTGGGGTAAGTGGCAAGTGGAATACCAGACCATCTTTGAGGGGAATCAAGGACATACGGAGATCAGGGCGGACCATCCGTGTAGATGTTGCACGATCTCCGACCGTTTGCTTCGGAGATCGCGATTGAGCACGGTTCGCCCGCGAAAGCATTTGGGTTGAAAACGCTAGTTGGAACCGCCGCTGGCGCTGGCGCTCTGCGCGTCGTTTTCCGGTTGCGCGATCACACCATCAAACGGAGTCGCCGCGACGTAGTGCCCCTGCATCACGCTGATGCGGCGCAGTGGGAAGCCGGAATCCGGTCCACGCTGCCATGTGCTGCCGCCATCGCTGCTCTCAAAAACCACACCGGTCTGGCCGCTGGTCGCAAGCAGCCTCTTATGGCTGCCGTCGTAGGTCACGGAAGTGATGTCCTTGTCCGGCAATCCCGCCGCCACGTGGTCCCAGCTCTTGCCCGAATCGGCGCTGTGGAAGGCGCCCTGGCG
>Ga0302326_10033883_pt1 | contig 10134 bp, 8 predicted proteins | sample Palsa_T0_3_FD_202264 | JGI IMG/M metagenome (GOLD analysis project Ga0302326, IMG submission 202264) | Peat permafrost microbial communities from Stordalen Mire near Abisko, Sweden - Palsa_T0_3 | ecosystem: Environmental > Terrestrial > Soil > Palsa > Peat permafrost | place: Sweden: Abisko...
TCGGCGGCGGCCTTGAACAGCAGGTCGTAGACGGCGGCCTTGTTGTGGAAGGCGATGGCGCCGATCGCGGCCGGCAGGGTGAAGACCACGTGATAATAGGGAACCGGCAGCAGCTCGGCCTCGCGCTCGGCGAGCCACTGGCGCGCCGCCGCGCCCTGACACTTCGGGCAATGCCGATTGCGGCAGGAGTTGTAGGCCACGCGTTCGTGCGCGCAGTCTTCACAGCGCTCGACGTGTCCGCCAAGCGCGGCAGTACGACAGCTCTCGATCGCCGACATGACTTTCAGTTGGCCGAGACTGACATGGCCGGCGTTGGTTCTTCGCCACGCCGGGCCATGAGTGCGAAAGACGTCGGCGACCTCCAGGCGAGGCCGCGTCATGCGGCGCTCGTCAGGCGGGCGGCGATTGCCCGGCGAGGTTCGCGCCCAGCCGCTCCAGCGGGCTGGTGACGTCGCGGATCGTGTTGACAGCGACGCGCGTGTAGAGCGCCGTCGTCTCCAGCTTCGCGTGGCCGAGCAGGACCTGGATCACGCGGATGTCGACGTTCTGTTCGAGCAGATGCGTCGCGAAGCTATGCCGCAGGGTGTGCGGCGAGACCCGCTTGGCGATCCCGGCCCCGCGCGCCGCGGCGTGCACGGCGCGGCCGAGTTGACGAGCCGTCATCGGGTTGACCGGGTTCTGGCCGGGAAACAGCCACGCCTGCGGTCGCGCGGCTTTCCACCATTCGCGCAACCATTCGAGCAGTTGCGGCGAAAGCATCACATAGCGATCCCGCTGCCCCTTGCCCTGTTCGACCCGCAAGGTCATGCGCTGGCTGTCGATGTCGCTGACCTTCAGCGCCACCACCTCGGAGACGCGCAGGCCCGCGCCGTAGGCGACGCCGAACGCGGCCTTGTACTTCAGGCCGGGCGCGGCTTCGAACAATCGGACGATCTCATCCTGGTTCAGCACGACCGGCGCTTTGCGCGGTTTGTGCACGCTCGTCAGATGGCGAACGAGGTCGGGCCGCTCCAGGGTCACGTTGAAGAAGAACCGCAGCGCCGCTATGGCGGAGTTAATGGTCGGAACGCCGATCCGCTGCTCTGCCAGATGCACCTGAAAAAGCCGAACGTCCTCGCTCGTCGCGCTATCCGGCGAACGCCCGAGGAAGGCTGCGAACCTTCGCACATGACGAATGTAATCCTTCTGGACTTTCTCTTTGTAGCGCCGCGCCGTCATGTCCTCGATCATGCGTTGGCGCAATGGGCTGATGGGCTTGTCGAGCATCCCGAAAACTCCTGTCTCGCATGGGGTTACGACCCCATGATCTTGAGACAGGCTCCGAACTTCTCGATACGTTTCTCACGCTATCCCGATTCCGCCGACGCTCGCCGCTCCTACCGCAAGAGCGGTTTAGTCCTTAGGTAGTAAGCGGTCATTTCGCTGGTTCCGGCCTAGAAGGGCTAGCTCTTGCCTCTCGGCCGGAACCGGAGGAGACGTCCAAAAGTCGTCCGCTTGCGGCCGCGTTAGCGCTGCGAGCCGCCGTAATCCAACGGCCGGTCGCCCCGCGAATTGGGTCCACTTCACGGCATGGGCTTTTTTGATTTGTGGAGCGTCCGAAGGAGGTGATTCGAAGTTCGAGGTGCTGATCGGTTTCGATACGTTCCGCCAAACCCTTCTCCAGTAAGGAGACGATTGTTCGCTCATCGACGTGGCTGCGCAACCCGCGAAAGCGCCAAGCGCCGAGCACGTGGTAGCCAACGCCTTTCTGAAGAAGACCGAGAACTTTTTGACCGGCGGGTGAGAGCTCTGATAAGCGGGAACGCGTCCGTTCAAGCGGACAACGTGGGGCGCTGTCATCATACGATCCTTCTCTCTCTCCGGGCTTCAATTCGACGTTTTGGTTGATAGTGCAGGACGAACCCTTCGTTTGTGGATCGAAGCGGTCGCCCGTGGCTCGGACCGTCGAGGAGGACTCAATTTCCCCTCGACGGTCCTGACCCCCGCCCTGTCGCCCCCGACGCGAAGCTAGCAGCTCGTACCGGGTAGCGGACGGGCTGGTCCCGGATGAACGGGAGCAGAAATCGACATTCATCGTGGACTCGCCGACATCGTCAGGAACCGCCGTGCATCTCACCCTCAAGCACGACTGGCCCCTGGTCGAGCAGCTGCTGCAATCGGGACTCCTCCAAAGGCGCGGCGAAAAGATACCCTTGGCCAATGGAGCAGCCCAGTGCCTGTATGATCGCGCGTTCAGCTTCCGTCTCAATTCCTTCTGCGACAACGCGGACGTCCAGCGCCGCGCCGAGTTTGACGACGCTCTCCACGATGACGCGCTTGGCCGCGCTGTTGGCAATGCCATGAACGAAGCTTCGATCGACTTTGATCTCGCTGAGCGGAAAGCTCTCCAGATAACGCAGGCTGGAATAGCCCGTCCCGAAGTCATCGATGGAGATACCGATTCCCGCGCGGCGCAGCTTCCCGAACACCCGGCAAATATTCTCCGGCTCACCGACCATTAGGTTTTCGGTGAGCTCCAACGTCAGCCATTCGGCTCGGCAGCCGGTCTCGTCGAGCGCCTGTTGGACGAAGGCCACCATGTCGCGCTGCGTGAACTCTAGGGCCGATACGTTGAAGGCGAAGCGGATCGGCGCGCGACGCCCTCGATTGACCTGCGCCGCGTGCGCAGCGAGCGAGCGCAGGCCCCAGGCTCCGATTTCCAGGATTGCCCCAGTTTCTTCGGCGATTCCAATAAATCGGCCGGGCGGTTGCAGGCCAAACGCACCGTGGTTCCACCGCATCAGAGCCTCCGCTCCAACCAGCATGCCGGAGCCAAGGTCGAACTGCGGTTGATAGTGAAACAGCAGTTCTTGGTTCGAAACAGCGGTCTGTAGGTCGCTCGCCAGCCGAATGCGGTTGCGCGCGTCCCGCTCGTCCGCCGCCGCGAAGGCATGCGGCGGGTGGGCGGGCTGCGCCTTCGATCGCTGCAGCGCCGCGCCGGCTTGCCGGATGAGTTGCAGCGGTTCCGCGCCGGCGGACCCCACGGCAAAGCCGGCGGCGAATTGGACCGCCAACGATGCGCCGGGGAGCACGAAGCGCGGCTTCAGCAGTTCGAGGACATCGTCGACCACCCTCCCGGCGCGGCTGGAATCGCCCAGTTCGAATGCAAGGGCGAAAGTGTTGGTGCCCACGCGCGACACGGCAGTCGCCGGAAGCGTCGCCAGACGCGCGGCAGCCGCGAGAAGTAGTGCGTCGCCTACGTCATACCCAAAGCCGCTGTTAATATCGTTAAACCGGAGGATGTCGAGCTTGACCATGAGCCAAGCGGAGGTTGCGAGTGCGTCCATCGCCGCTAGCCGATCGAGCAGACCGTACCGGTCGAGTAGACCGGTCAGGCGATCGATGCCCGCTGCATGAGTCACGTCGCGGATCAGACCGATGAAATGCGTCACCTGCCCCGCGTCGTCCCGAAGCGGCGCCAGGCGCAACGCGTTGCGGAACATAGTGCCGTCACGTCGATAGTTGCGCAGCGTCACTGAAGCAGCGCGGCTTTCCGTTAAGGCAGCCCGGACCTCGGATATTTCGGGCTGCAGACGGTCGCTTCCCTGGAGATAGCGGCAATTCTTCCCAATCGCCTCGGCCGCGGCGTAGCCGGTGATCGACTCGAACGCGGGGTTCACCTGGATGATCGGTTGGCCTCTTACCCGCATGTCCGCGATCAGCACGCCATCGCTGCTATTCTCGAGTGCGATTGCGGATGCTAACGGAGGAATACTCGACCGGCTCGATCGGCCGCCTAGAAGAGGCCACCGTATTGGTCTAAGCGCTGTAGCCCCTGTCGACAGATCAGCCGCTTCTTCATGCATCATCGCGCTACGCCGCGGGTTCGGCATTTGAAAGGGCAAGCAGCGTGGGCGAGAGGAACGGGCAGGAGCAGCGCGATCTGATGTGCTGGAGAAACAGCCGGGCACTCTCCAAAATTCGCCTCTCGAGCCACGGCAGGAGTAACTTGCATGATACGGCCTCCAGGCGTGACAATGCGCCGCCAGTGCCGTCGCTTCAACTTCAGCTGGGCGACAGTTCAGGACAAATCGGAGTCACTCTTGTCGTCTCTTGCATCGCCGGAACTGGTGGTTTGAAACCGAAGGCGATATTCCACAGGCGTGACGCCGATTCTGTGCAGGAATGCGCGCCTGAGCGTTGCTGTCGATCCGAAGCCCGCGGCATACGCAATCGTCTTGATCGGCGACGCGCTGTCTTCCAGCAGGCCTCTGGCGATATCCAGCCGGGTCAACTCGACATAAGCGGCCGGGCTCATCCGCAACTCGGCTTGGAACAGCCGAGACAAATGGCGCGGGCTCACGCCGGCCACTTCAGCAAGCGCCGCGAGACCTAAGTCTGCGCGCGGATTTTCGAGGATGTGAAGCCGGATCCTGTCGATCGGACCGGTAGTTGCGGTTTGCGCGATCAACGCCGCGCTGAACTGTGACTGTCCGCCGGGTCGCTTCAGAAAAACCACAAGCCGGCGTGCCGCCCAAAGGGCCAGAGCGCGCCCATGATCCTCCTCGATCAGCGAAAAGGCGAGGTCGATTGCCGCAGCCACCCCAGCGGAGCTGAACACCGGCCCATCGCGAACGAAGATCCGGTCGGGTTCGACTTGGATATCGGGATATTCGGCGGCAAGCCGGTCGGCATACTGCCAGTGGGTCGTGACGCGACGCCCTGACAGCAGTCCCGCGTGGGCCAGCAAGAAGGCGCCCGTACAAGTCGAGCCGTAGCGTCGCGACTGCGCGGCCTGCTCACGTAGCCAGCGCGTAACGCCCTCGCTCGGACGATCTGGCACTCCATAAGGCCCAGCAACAATCAGCGTGTCGGAAGGCCAGATTGCTTCCCGTAGACCCGCATCAGGAACGAACTTCACGCCCGATGCGCTCTGCGCGGGAGCTCCGTCCTCGGTCACCAGCCGGATGCGATACGACTGCCCAGATTGTATTTTACAACTCGCCTCGAAAAACGCATCGAGCACGCCAGCGACTTCAAGCAAATGCACGTTGCTGGGGGCGAAGATCGTGACGAGCACGGCTTGTCCTGGCTTTCCAACGCTTACCGTCCAGACAGAGGCGACGGGCCTGTTGCCCGTGTGACCGGCGGCGGGTTCCATTTGCCGGTCAGCGCGTCGGACCGCGGCGCATAGAGTCGCATCGTCAGATTGAACTCTCCTTTTGGCGCGGGAAGCCAATTCGCTTCCGTGTCCGCGGCAGGGCTGGCGTTCTGCATGAGCAGATCGAGGGAGCCGTCAGGGTTGTATTTGAAAGGCATCCAACTGCTGACCGCGAAGCGATTGAGACTGTTCGGAATTTGGAAACCAGCAGCGTCATATAAAGTGATCGACCAGAATGCATCGACAGGCGGAGTTTTGCCTTTTTCGAAGTGGATCGTGTAACGATTCGCGCCATCGAGGGGCTTACCCGTGCTGTCGGCCAGATTAAGGGGATAAATGGCGTCCTCGACAAGATTCGCGCCGAGGCCGATTTGCGAAACCATTGCTCGCTTCAAATAATAGTTGCCATAGACACCCATCGTATCGGTGTTCATCGACCAGCCGTTCGCAACCCGTGCGATCGTTGGCGCCATATATGACATAAGCTGTTGCGCGGCCTCAGGCGCATCCTCAAGGGCCTTCTTCACTGCCGGATCGAGCGCGTCGAAGTTCAAGCTCTTGCCCGGCTCGATGCCGATACGCCGCATCTGCGCGATAATAGGTTGATCCGAGACGTGGGGTGGAATTGTCTTGAGGAGTTCGGCGGCATAGGTGAAATATTTCTGTCCCTCCATCGAATCGACCTGGATTTTCGGCGGCGTTTTCATATCGATATTGGGATCAATCGTCGCCTCGACTGGCGTTGCCGGCTTTCCCCATTGCGAAAGCGGTGTGACCTTCAACGCCGCCTGAATTGCGTTGACGGCCGCATAATCGGGGGGCCCGTCCGTTTTTGTGCGGCCGATGATCCAAACAATTGGGGTTGGCGCGTCGATCCGCGTGACACCGGACGGTGTTGCGCCAGTCCACGTCTGCGGCGCGATCAAAAAATCCTGAGCCTTTGTCCCGGTCGTCCGCCAACCCGGCGACGCAAACACGTCCGTCCACATATCCAGCATGGGAAGCAGATAGTACCGACCGTTCGTGTCCGGGACAGAGACGATCACGGGCTCCTTCGTCATATCTAGGAACGCGCTCGAGTAGAGCGTATCGAAATTGGGGCGTACGACCGCCTTGAAATCACCGGGGGGAAACGCTGGCGCATTGCTGAAGGTATTGGCGGGGCCGAACAGAAGTCTCTTGCCGGCCTCCACGTTGGTCGCCTGACGGCGCGTTACATCCAACGACAGCAAAGGGTAAAAATACAGGTATGCGTTGACCGCGATGTCGTCGATGGCGGGCTCGGCAGCCCCGACAGGTTGCGAGGCTTGTTCCACTGCGACCTCCCTCTCACAGCCCGCGTGGCACTCGCAGGCGGACAGCGCTCAGCTTATAGGATCGGGCCGCCATTCGGCTACATGGGCATTAGAATTCATCCGGCTTGAGGCCCGCGCTACAGACTCTTCGATGCGGGTTGCTAGAAGGCGCGCCGCCCCGGCCATCAAAGGTATGACCAGTGGCACGCCGAGTCGACGGCAGCTCGGAAGTCGGTGCGAGTAAGAAAACTGCAATTTCTAGAAGGTAGCGTTGCCTCAGCGTCGCGTATGGGTTTTGCGTTCCCCCGCCGGGCATCCGGCGGGGGTTATTCATTGCTCCGGGCGTCAGTGAGCCTCGCTCATCATGCTGAGGCCCAAGCGCTCGCGCGCCGTTCTCGTTACCTTGCTCGGATTAAACTCGTCATCTTCGGAGGCGGCGACGAAAACGGCGTGCGCGACTTCGCTCCGACTCAAATTAGCGCCTTCGCCTGACGCTTGAAGAATCTGATCGATTGCCCGCTTCATTGCGGACAGCTGGTCGTCGTCGAAAACGTCTCGGGACACGTGGCGACTCCGTTGCCACAGGCGGAGCACGCTTATCTCTCGGGCGTCGGAGCCTCGTGGATTTCATCGGCGCTATGTCGGGTATTCCGCTTAAGGGAAGGCGTGTCGAATCACGTTTGCTTGGCGCATTTCTGTAAGTCTATTTGAGCAGCTTCTGCCCAGTGTCCCGAACAATGGGCATGAACCGCTTGACGAGCGCACGTATCACGAACGGGAGTTGCGCGCGAAGTTCGACGAATTTCTCCTCGACATCTACCGTGCCCTGGATTGTCTGCGCGAGCGCCGTCACCCGGAAACTCAACTGATTGGCGTCCCATTCAAAATCTGAAGCGTCCAGATACTGCCAGTATCGCGCCTTCACTTCGGCAGCGGCGCTGTCGAGCCGACGCTTGGCTTCGGCGCCGCCCAGACTATGCGGAATACGCAGGACCAGATCGTTGTCATGCATGTGCGGGCACGCCAAGTCTCCTCTCTCCCATGAAGAAACGGGACGCCAAAAAGGTCCGACTTACAGCGAAGCAGCGTGCATCGTTGCAGCGCACACCTCAGTGCACGGCGATCGTCGAGCGCGTCCAAGCGAAGAACGACAGCTCGCGACCAACCCGAGCCCTCCCTCACCTCGGCGCAAACCGGTCAGGCCAAGGACTGGGCGTCTCCCGAATCGACGTGAGAGCAATGTCTCGGGCGGCAGGAGGCGGCTTGGCCTGGTCGTGGTCGGCGTCGTAAGGTAACCTTGACAGCGTAAGGGGAGGCGACGAATGCGAAACGCTGGTCGCCAGTATCGGCAAGCTCAGAACCTCAAGGTGCCCGAGCCGGAGCTTGCACTTTTGCTTCGCCGGGCGGCCGCTCGCGACCGGGGTGCTTTTTCTGCGCTCTACAAGGCGACTTCGCCGAAACTGTACGGAATCGTTTCTCGCATTCTCCCCCGCAGCGAAGCGAGCGAAGTGCTGCGGGAGACTTTTTCGAAGATCTGGGAAGCGGCCGCAGACTTCGACCTCGAAAAGGGATCGCCGCTTGCGTGGATGGCGACGATCGCTCGAAATCTTGCCATAGATCAAGCCCGGCGCGCTCGTCCCGTATCGCTGGACAGCTTGTCAGAGACATACGAGCCCGCGGCCGATTTCGAGGATCCGCTCGCAGGTCGCGAGCGCCAGGAAGCCTACGCAGCACTCTTACGCTGTTTGACCGGGCTCGAGCCCAAGATGCGAGAGATGGTCATGCTCGCCTATTACCGCGGCGCCAGCCGCCAGGCGCTGGCCGTGAAATTCGATACCCCGGTTGGAACGGTCAAGACCTGGCTTCGTCGCGGTCTGGCTCAATTAAAAGACCGCCTGTCGTCGTGAGCCGGCCTGACGGTAAGAATTGCTGTTCGCCGATGTGTTGCGACAGCATAAGCGCCCGGGCGCTTCGCGAGGCGGCTTGGCCGAAGCCTCGGGGTGGATACGAGGCGACATTCCTAGATAACGCCATCGGCATCAATGTTCTGCCCGAGCTGACAGAAGATGATCTCAGTCATTTTGGCGTGCTGTTTGGTGACCGCAAGCGCCTGTTAAAGGTGATCGAGAGCCTCGGTTCGACGGAGTCTGCGCCAAAACCGCCGACCGCGATCGTCCCGCCTGACCCCCTAGATCGCGCGACTTGCTTGCCGCCTCTTCTCCGTAGGGCGTGATCCACCGGGGCATGGCCTCGCCGTCGTGGTCGAGGCGTAGGAAAAAACCCTCGGGATAGTCGGCCCAGAGCGCCGCTGGCAGCTGGGTCGGCCCCTTCGTCCAGCGCCAGATCTTTTCACCGTCGCGCTCGAAGGGGTGAAAGCAATCCTCGAGCAAAGGGTCTTCGAGCGAAATCCCGTGGGCCGGCGCAAATCCGTCTTCGATCGACAGTTTCAACACGCAGACGCCGAGAGCACGCGTGTCCGAACCGCGACCCACGTCGGCTGGGCGCGAGGCTTTCGAGACGAGCCACACCTCCTGCGCCCCGGCCGGCACGTGGAAACGGACGCGATCTCCCCTTGCAGCGGGGTCGATCCAATAACCGTCGACGACGAGATGGAGATCGGCGAGCGGATCGTGTCGCAGCGTCCAGCCGAGCGAACGGGCGCGCTCGAAGAGCTGCGCACGCACGACCTCGACGAGCACGTCTCCACAGTGAAATGGCCGGCAAAAGTCGGCGTGGTCGCGCCGAGTCGGGTCGGCGTCGGGATTGGCCGCGAGATCGACGATCTCGCTCTCGGCGAAGAAGCCGCGATTGCCCATGTCGAGATAACTCTCGGCTGGCAGGTTCTCCGCGAGCAAAATGTCGTGGCTATCCAGTTCGACGTGCCAATAGGCAATCTCGTCCACCTCAATTTGCTGGATCGTCGCGCCGTTGACGAGCGCGCCCGCCGGGATCAGCACCTCGCCGACGACGTCGATGCAAATCGCGTGGCCGGGCGAGACACAGAGTGCGCGCGAGGGTCTGTTTGGTCCCAGTGCATGCTCCGCGATGCGGATAGGCCGGACATCTTGCGCATTGGGGTGACTTCCGCACTTGACGATGCGGTGGCCGAGCCACCTTATCGGACGTTTCGCGCCCGAAGAGGTGATTACGAGGTCGCCGACGGCGAGCGTTTCCACTGCTCTGTCGCCGTGCTCCATTCGAATCAATGTGCCGGCCGCGAAACAGACCGAAGTCAGCACGACCTTCCCATTGTCGGCTTCAACCCCCGCCACCGCGATCAAGGGGGTATCGACGTCATAGGACGAGCCGCCATAGCCTCCGGCGCCGGCTCCGCGCGTGGCGCCCCCGGCCCCGCCGGCGCCGCCGGCATATCCGCCACCGCCGCCTCCACCGCCGCCGCCGCCGCCATATCCGGGGAGTTCACTGCCGCCGCCGGCGCCGCCGAGACCATAGCCCCCAGCACCGCCGCCATTTGGAACGCCGCCGCTGTAGGAGCCGACATTGGCAGTGGAGGGACCGCCGCCCCCGCCGCCGAAAGCGCCTGGGGCGGTTCCGTTGCCGCCGCCGCGTTGCCGTCGCTCACCACACTGACGCCGCTCGATACGCCGCCCCCGCCCCCCCCCCCCCCCCCCCAGGGGGCCCCCCCCCCCCAAACCCCCCCCCCCCCCCCCAAACCACTTACCCCCAAATTTTGCAAAA
>Ga0302326_10033886_pt1 | contig 10134 bp, 12 predicted proteins | sample Palsa_T0_3_FD_202264 | JGI IMG/M metagenome (GOLD analysis project Ga0302326, IMG submission 202264) | Peat permafrost microbial communities from Stordalen Mire near Abisko, Sweden - Palsa_T0_3 | ecosystem: Environmental > Terrestrial > Soil > Palsa > Peat permafrost | place: Sweden: Abisko...
CGTTTTGCTCAGCCACGTCCTTGAGCTGGTCTTTGACCGTCTTCATTTTGCCTTTCATCTCGGATAGTTCCAGCATCAAACGGTGTATGGCTTGTATGGTCGTCTTATCTTCTTCCATCGTGTCCTTATCAGGTGTTACGTGTAAGCATTATGGTACTGGCACGTGCCCCAATTGTCACGACTAATTACCGCATCGTGGTAACCTTAAAGCCAGTAGGGATGAGAGGAGATCGCGTGCGGTCACCTGAACGAGACATGCAGCACATACGCGTGGTGGGCAGCTTCCTCATGGGCGTTGGCCTCATCCAGCTCGTACTGACCTTTGTCGTGGCCCTCTATGGCCTCTTTTCTGGTATCGGGGCAGATGTCTCAGCGTTCGCCAAAGGCGCTTTTGCCGTGGTCCTGTCGCTGCTTATGGCCTCAATCATGTCGGGTTGTGCTGTCCAGCTGCAGCGCATCTCCGGCTTTACTCACTCTCAAGTCCAAAACATCCGCCTGGTCTGGACGGCCCTCGTCTTGGTCATGGCCGCCGCCGGCATTGCCGCGCTCTGGGTCGCTCCTCCCTTAACCACGCTTGCCGTCCTGGTACTATTGGCCCTATTCACCGCTCGGGGACCCATCATCCGCTTGTCCGGCTAACCCGTGGACGCCGCCGCCAGCCTCATGCTACCGTAATCGTTGTATGCAAAGCCTCGCAGCCATCGCCGGGTCGGTGCTCATTGTCTTAAGTGCCATCCCCTACATTGTCAGCATTCTCAAGGGCAAAGCCCACCCGAACCTGGTGACCTGGGTAACTTGGACGCTTCTGGCCGGGGTCCAAACCGCGGCCGACTTAAGCGCCGGAGCCGACCGGACCGCCCTTCTCTCTGCCGGTGCCACGCTGGGCAATGGTCTTATCCTCCTGCTGGCCCTCTCCCGAGGGGTCAAGAAATACTCCGCCTTCGATGTTATGTGCCAAGCCCTGGCGCTCGCCGGCTTCGTCTTATGGCGCCTGACCGGTAACCCCAACACGGCGGTAGCTCTCAGCTCCGCCGTCATCCTGGTTGCAGCCCTGCCCACCTGGCGACACGCCTATCTGTCACCGTATGCGGAAATCTGGATAAACTTCGCCCTAGGCGGCCTAGCCGGGCTGCTCACTATTCTTAGTCTCACGAGCTACACGTTCGCCGGTCTCGCCCTGCCCGGTATCACGCTGATAAATGCCTTTGTCATGACAACCGTCATCAACCTGAGACGCCGTCAGATACCACTTGCCTCATAATCCGGCCCCACCACCGTCAGCGCGTATTCCGCCCGGGTCACGGCCGTATACAACCACCTCCGCCAATCGTCGTCACTGCTTTTAGCAAACCGCTCTTCAAATACCAGGACTCCCGGTGCTTGAGAGCCTTGCGCCTTATGAACCGTCAGTGCGTAACCGAAATCCCACAGGTCACCGCGCTCGTCATCCGGCGCGTGCGGCACCTCCTTCACGGTAGTCATTGCCCCAAATTGCGAGCGGAGAATATAGCCCGAGTAGCGATAGTCCTCACCGTCCAGGGCAATATCGGCCTCATACCACAATCCCGCCTCGTCCTGGTCGGCGGCCCGGATCGCAATAATCTGCCCCGTCATCCCGTTATACAAGTGTTTCAGGCGATTGTTGCGCAGGCACACCACTTGGTCCCCGGACTGCGGTTCCGGCCCCGTAATATCGCGCATACCGCGGATTCCGGCATTAAGTTTTACCCGGGTCGCGTTGTAGCCGCACACGACCAACAGTTCTGGCTTCCAGGCCTCCAACATTTCCGACACGGCCTGCCCGGTATCACTAAGAGACCGGTCTAGCTTTCGCACACCCGGTCCGAACTCGCGGCAGGGGAGGAGCCCCGACTGGCGCGCCAGTGTCGCCACCTCGATAATCGGCGAATGTTCCTCCTGACGAAATATCCGCTGCAGACGCAGCTGGGGATCAGCCATCAGGTTGAACGTTGAGCTCACCGGCGGCAGTTGGCCGTGGTCCCCGATAGCAAGCACGGGTATGCCGAAGCTGAGCAAGTCTTCCCAGATAGTCGCGTCCACCATGCTAGCTTCATCGACGATAATCAGATCGCGGTCAAGCCGTTCTTTTCGAACCCAGGTCGGCGTGTCACCAGGGCCGTCTTCGGTCGTGTAGATCAGGCTGTGGATGGTGGAGATGGAATCACCGGTGTGCATGGCTTTATGCTCCCGCAACTTGTCATGCAGCACCCTCGTCGCCTTGCCGGTATAGGCGCAAAATCCCACACTGGTCTTCTCTTCAAAATCATCCAGTGCCTGACGCAAATAGGCGATCAGGGTCGTCTTTCCTGTCCCGGCATAGCCGCCCAGCGTCAACGACGGTGCCGATTCTGACTTATACCACGCGCCGATTTGCTTCAACGCGTCCGCCTGGTCCACGCTCAGAGTGTATTTTGACATGCGGCCATTATGACATAGGGGCCCCACATGTCCCGTGAAAACGCTCATTCCAAAATGTCGCAAGCTTTTTGGTACCCGTTGTGTGCGAACCACCAGTGTCACCCCACCCCTTCGCCCGCTATGCTTGACGCCATTAATGGTGGAGGGACCATACCATGAGCGAGCATGATGTGGTCTGGCAGGAGCGTCGCCTGGAGGAAATCCTCTTTTCAGGAACGGACCCGGTCAGCAAGGTACAACAAATAATCCGGCTTGGTTTCGATCCTGAGGTCGCCGATGAGATCGTGGAGCGTCACCTGCTTGGCACACAAGCGCCCGTCTATTATGAGCGGCTTGACTTTGCCGACCTGGACGACAGTCCGGAGGCGACCCACACCGAAAACTAAGCCTGAAAAACCAACGACTTCACCTAAGACCCCACCCGGGGCCTTAGGCTTTTCCACCAGTTTCCTTCTTGACAAACGGGTGATAAAGGAGCAAAACATTATTGACCACCGTACATTGGCCCAGCCTTTTGAGAAGGGACTACCGTTGGACTTTTACCCCAGCCTAATGGAGGAGGGGAAACCCCGGCGCGTGCTCGTAGGAACACCCGAAGACGACGTGGCCTTCCGCTGCGTACCGGGATTCCGACGCCTCCAGCATCGCGGCTGGCAGGTATCGGTCGTTTCCTGCGCCGCCGGTGCCCGGCATCGCCAACAAGCCCCCGAGCCACCCACCATCGCGCTCGTGCGCCTTTCCCTGGCGCAGGACATACATGGCGTGCCGTACCAGCAAGAAGCTACCGCCGAAGGGGCATTGGAGCTCGTCTCCCATCTGCGGTATTACGCCGTGCCGGTCATCCCCTGGACGCCCGAGATCGGACTCGGTCGCCCATGCTGCCCGCAAGCGGTGTCGAAGATGGAGCGCCTGACTCACCAATGCGCCTTCTCCTCGCTCGCCGGAGCGTGCATGCAAGACGCCCTCGCCGCCATCCTGGACGGCACCGATCCCTATATCTCGAGATAGCCCCGAAGTGGCCTGCGCTCTGCGCCGGACACTTCGGGGCTCCACTAACTGATATAATCGCCCATATGATGCCCCAATTTTTGCGCCAAACTGACGCGCCGCTGTTTCCCAATGTCCTCTACACGAGACCCGTCACCCGAGCATCGGGTGGTCGGCTCTTATTGTTGGGCGGTCACTCCGGCAATTTTAGTGAGGCCACCGCTTTTCATGAGCTGGCCACAGCCTCAGGAATTGGGGAGTGCCGTGTGCTGCTACCCGACGTCTTAGCCAAGCTCCTGTCCGGGGCTCCCGGCACGTTCTTTGCCGCTTCCAGCCCGTCCGGGTCGTTGGGACGAGAAGCGGCCGGCCGGGCGCTTGAGCTATCTGAAGAAGCGGACGCGGTTGCCATTGGCGCCTCCCTGTCCGCCAGTTCCGACACGGGCATGCTCATAGAAAAACTGCTAACAGAAATTGAGCGGCCGCTCATTATCTTTGGCGACGCCTTAAAATCCGTCCATCACAACCCCAGAACCATCACCGATAATCCAAATGTGCTGGTGATCCTCACCATGGCCGAAGTATTCAAGCTGTGCGGACGCCTCGGCATCCCCATAAACATCCGCCCCCATGCCGGTCTCATCAACAAGCTGGAAATCGTCCAGGACCTCAAAACCGCCTCCAGCTGCCAATATGCCGTGTACGGCACCGAGATCATCGTTGCCGCCGACACCGAATTTATCGTCACACCCATAAACTTTCACCTGGCCATGGTTCCCGCCCTCTTCAACGCCACCCTCGCGACATTCTGGACGCAGAATCCTTCCCGGCGACGGCAGGGTCTCGCCACCGGCGCCTATCTTATTCACCTGGCCACCTCGTTCATGAGCCAACCGGACCGTCCCGCTCTCCCGGATCTGGTTCGTGGCCTCCGTCAAGCCCTGCGCCAGGACGAGTCGTAACCCAGTCCCACGTTTGACTACATATCGAAATAATGGTATGGAATATTAGTCCGTGTGGACGAGGTAAACCGAGCGCAAGGACTGGTGATTGATATATGTCGAGACGAACCGACCAGCGCGATGCGCTGGCCCAAGCCGCCACCCAAACCGCGGCCCGCACCCGCCTGATTACCCGGGCCCGTGAGCTGGCGGCTCAGGTACTCGCAATGACGGGGCGCCTGGGCAAGACCGAGGTCGCCGCCTGCCAAGAGCTGATCAGGCTGAGCGACTCCCATCTCTACGACGACCCGATTCACGAGGAGCCGACTCACCGCCGAGCCGTGGCTCTGGCCCGGGAGCTGGCCGAGTTTGCCAAGCTACTGCCGGACTGTGAGAGGCTGCTCAAGTCTGCTCGCGAGTGCCGCCTCAAGGTACCGGTGCGACTGCGGGAGGCTAACTCCCTCATCAAAAAGCTGCAATACCACTGCGGCCGAGGCGCGCAAGCTCGTATCGAGAAGGAGCTGAGCATCACCATCCCGAAGCTCAGGTCGCAGATGATTCGCGTCGCCCGTCGCCGCTACCTCCGGCTGGTAGATCAGGCACCCGACAGCCCCAGGGCCGTGCACGCTCTGCGCGAGCTGATCGAGTGGGCAGAAGGCGGACGCGACGTCTTCATCGACATCAAGCTGTCCTTCCCCCGGCGCTACAACGAGTGGCTGTACAGCCAGTCCGACGACCCTGCGTCCGCCGACTTCGTGGACATCCCCACCGGCGGCCAGTTCGTTCTCTGGGTGGCTCGCATCATCGCGAATGGGCAGAGGGACCAAGCCCGCATCGTGTTCTGGCACACCTGGAACACCCACGTCAAGGGAGAGAAACTCCGGGCCCAACTCGGATGCAGCCTCTGGGCCGACCTGGTTCGCCTGGCCGAGCAGCACGACTAATCCGGGACGACACCTCGTCCCACCCGGCCGAACCCATAAGTGCCCGGCTCCTCCACTTTAGGATGGGGCCGGGCACTCGGACGTTTATCAGCAAAACTGCGCTAATATGGATGTATGCCAGCATTCAACCTCACCAATTCGACCACCTATTTTCGCGGTCACTTCGTCCCTTTTAGCCAAGCCAACGTCTCGATTGCCAGCTCACCGTTCCTATACGGGCTCGCGATTTACACAGTTTTCATGGGCACGTGGAACGCCGACCACGGACAGGTATACCTATTCCGTCTCCGCGAGCACTACGACCGCCTCGTTACGTCAGCCAAAATAATGGACTTTACGCCGGTATCCTCGTATCTCAGTTTCGAAGAGTTCCAGCATGTAATAACTGATCTGGTGCGTAAAAATAACGTCAAAGAAGACGTCTTGGTTCGGGCCATGATATTTGTCGATGAACTGGCGGCTGGCACCCGCGTCCACGGTCTGAAAACCGACCTGGCCGTCTACGTCTATCCTATGGGCGAAATTCTGCCGACCGCCGGAGCCCACGTCATGGTTTCCAGTTGGACCCGCACCGCCGACAACATGATCCCTTCCCGGGCCAAGGTAAACGGATCCTACTTAAACGGCACCCTCATGAAAAACGAAGCGCTGGCGGCCGGCTACGACGACGCTCTGTCTCTCGATACTGCGGGGCACGTTGCCGAAGGCACGGTCGCCAATTTCTTTATGGTCCGCGGTGGCACATTAATCACTCCCAGCACGTCAACTGACATCCTGGAAGGCATTACCCGGGCTACTATCCTCCAGGTGGCCAGCGACTTGCATATTCCGGCCATCGAACGCTCAATCGACCGCAGCGAACTCTACGCCGCCGACGAGGCCATGTTTGTCGGTAGTTCGGCTCGCGTGACCCCTATCCTTTCCATCGACAAACGGCCCGTGGGGACGGGCGCGGTTGGCAGCGTCACCAAGCGCATCTCCGACCAGTTCCATGACATGGTCACGGGCCTATTGGCCCATAACTGGCTAACCCCAGTCTACGAGCGCCCGGCTAGTGAGTAACCCGATACGTATTGGGACTCGCGGCAGCCGCCTGGCCCTTATCCAAACCGATCTGGTCGCAGCTGGTCTCAAGAAATTTGACCCCAGCTTGACGACCGACAATGTCCTCGTCACCACCAAAGGCGATACCAACGAAAGTCCCATACCGCTCGATACCGTCGGAAAATCGTGGTTTACCCGCGAAATCGACGAACTGCTGCTCGCGGGAAAGATCGACCTGGCGGTTCATTCGCTAAAGGACTTGCCGCTGATTGTCGCTCCCGGTCTGTCACTACATATCGTTCTGCCACGGGCAGATGCTCGTGATTGTCTGGTGGCGAAGACGAAGACCACTCTCCAGAACCTGGTGGCTGGGTCCGTCGTCGGCACCGACTCAGTCCGTCGCCGGGCGCTCATCATGCACGCCCGCCCCGATCTCCAGGTGAAAAGCATCCGCGGTAATGTGCAGACCCGCCTAGCCAAGCTTCAATCCGACGACTACGATGCTATCATCCTGGCCGCGGCCGGTCTTGAACGCCTCGACCAATCGGATATTATCACCGAATACTTAGTCCCCAGAACGTTTGTTCCGGCTTCCGGTCAAGGAGCTCTCGCCGCCGTAACTCGGGCCAACGACGATAAGCTGATCGCCGCGCTAAACCATATGGTAGAGCCAAAAACGGCCCTGTCTACCGCGGCCGAGCGCGCCTTCTCCGCTCATTTCGGAGGCGGCTGCCAACTACCCGTCGGCGCCTATGCGGAAATAGACAACAAAACCATAACGCTCACCGGCTTCATCGCCGAACTTGAGGGACCAGGCCTTTTGCGAGAAACCGTAACCGGTCCCGCCTCAGATTTCGACCGCCTAGCCCGCGACCTGGCCGTTAGCCTGCGCGCCCGCAGCCCGTTTAAACTAAGTTATGACGACTGATTCGCCGCCCGAATCGGTGACCGTCCTCACCCGCGACCAGCCTGGCAACCGCCTGTGGAAAACGGCCCTCGAACGTCGCGGCCTTGTCATCTACGACTTGCCCTGCATCGAGACCGCGTCAGTCCCGCTCTCGGCAGATTCCCGGCAACTCCTCTCCCACTTGCCTGACTACGAATGGTTAATCTTTACGAGCGCCGCCGGCGTCCGTTTCTTCGCGGGTCTTGTCACCGCCTCATCACTCGACCGCCACACCCTCGCCCAGCTCAAAATTGCCGCGGTCGGTCGCAGCACCGCCGATTCAATCACCGCGCTCGGTCTCGTTGTCTCGTTTACGCCGTCGCAGGCAGACGTCACCACCCTTACTTCGCAGCTGCCAGGTGTCAAAAACCACCAAGTCCTCTTCGTGCAGGCCGCCGTCACCGACCCCGAGGCCCGTGCCAAGCTGGAAAAACGCGGCGCCCATGTCGATGTCCTGCCGGTCTATCAAACGAAACTCCTCACCAAACCCGACCCAATCTACTCGAGTCTTCTCGCGGCGGGTGGCGTCGAACGGGTCATCTTCGCCAGTCCCTCTGCGGTTACGGCCTACTGGGCCAGGTTAACATCCGTCGAGCACCGGCTCGCCACCAATGTGCCGGCCATTGCCATTGGGAAAGCGACCTCGAGAGCGCTGACCGACCTCCGCTTCGCCACGATCACCATCGCCAAAACACCGAGTGTCGAGGCCATTCTGGACCTGATATGATGTGTATGTATGAATGACTGGCCGTACCATCAATATTGGTTCTTTGACCTTGACCGAGGCTACTACCAGCTCTCGTCGGATCAACGTCAGGAAATAGCCCAAGCCGTTAAGCAGTGGGCGAAAAAGCTCGACGACGTCGAAATCGTCACCTATGCGACCCTGGGCTTTAAGGCGGGAACGACCTTTATGTTCTGGGCCCGCAGCCACCAGCCAGAACACATGCAATCCGCCCTTCGCGATCTCCTGCACACCCCGCTGGGGGAGTGGCTGACCCTCAGTCATAGCCTCTTCGGCCTTATCCGGCAATCGACCTATTCGAACCGGCCCCAGAAACAAGACCAGGTTATCCAGGCCAATGAGCGACTGCCGTATCTGGTTATCTACCCGTTTACCAAAACCGTGGACTGGCATCTGCTCGATTTCGACACTCGTCGCGCCATGATGAAAGACCACATCATGATTGGCATCTCGCACCCTTCGGTCAGGCAATGCCTGCTCTACGCCTACGGCGTGGACGACCACGAATTTGTCGTTTCCTACGAAATGCCAACACTCGATGAATTCCAGGAGTTGGTCATTGCCCTGCGGTCGACGGAAGGCCGACGCTACACCCAAAATGACTTGCCCGTCTTCACCTGCGTCTACAAGCCACTAGATGAACTCATGTCATGGCTGTAAACACCGCCTTCACCGACGCGTGCTTCAGGCGCCCCACCGACTACACGCCGGTTTGGTTTATGCGCCAGGCAGGCCGCTACTTGCCCGGCTATAAAGTCCTCCGTAAAAAACACGAGGTTCTCGAGATTGCCCATACCCCGGAGCTTGCAGCCACGGTCAGCCTAGAACCTGTCGACCGGCTCGGTGTCGACGCCGCTATCCTGTTCGCCGATATCATGCTCGTCCCCATGGCTATGGGCGTGGACGTAAAAATTGTCGATGCCGTCGGTCCCGTTATTGACGACCCGGTCGCCGGAAGCCAAGCTATTGAGCGCTTAAACGCCATAGACGCAAGTGACATATCATTCTTGTCCGACACCATCCGTCTCATCAAACAATCTGCCAAGGTACCCCTTATCGGCTTTTCCGGAGCCCCCTTTACACTAGCCAGTTACCTAATTGAAGGCCGCCCCTCCCGTACCTGGATAAAAACTAAGCGGTTCATGTACGCCGAACCCGCGCTCTGGCACGCCCTCATGGACAAACTGACTCGCGCTATTGGGATATACCTGGACGAGCAGGTCCACGCCGGCGTCGATGCGCTACAACTATTCGATTCGTGGGTCGGCTGCTTGAGCCCGGCAGATTTTCGCCAGTACGTCCTGCCATACAATAGGCAAATATTTGCCCAACTGAATAAGCACAAGGTACCTCGCATCATGTTCGGTACCGACACCGGTGCTATGCTCGCCGACATTGCTTCGGTCGATTGTGAAGTTGTCGGCGTCGATTGGCGCACCGACATTGCCTCAGCCCAAAAGCTATTGCCCAACAAAGCCCTCCAGGGCAATCTTGACCCGGCCGTCCTCCTGTCCGGCTGGCCAGTGGTCGAAACCCAAACCAAGGCCCTCTTAGATCATGTCCCGTCACGTACCGGCTTCATTTTTAATCTCGGTCACGGTGTCTTGCCCGACACCTCACCCGACACCTTAAAAGGACTTGTCGACTATGTCCACGAGCATTAAACATCCCACCGGCGTCATCCTCATGACCTACGGGTCGGCCACGACCTCCGAAGATGTCGCCACGTTTCTGCGCCACGTCTACCCGAATCCGTCCCAAGAACTCATTACCGAATTTGCCCGCCGTTTTGACGTCGTTGGCGCATCGCCGCTGATAGAAATTACCAAGGCCCAAGCGCAAGCTCTCGAGCAAACGCTAGCCGCCACGTACCCGGACAAACATTTCCGGGTCGAGGCGGGTATGCTCCATTCTAGCCCCTTCATCCAAGATGCCATGAACGCGCTCAAAGCTTCCGGTTGTCACGAGGTTCTCGGCCTATTAATGTCTCCGCAATACTCGCCCCACATCATGGGCGGCTACGCGGCGGCCCTAACCGACGCGGCCCGGCAGTCCGGCTATGACGAGGGCCAAGTCCGTATGCTGCCGAGC
>Ga0302326_10033890_pt1 | contig 10133 bp, 9 predicted proteins | sample Palsa_T0_3_FD_202264 | JGI IMG/M metagenome (GOLD analysis project Ga0302326, IMG submission 202264) | Peat permafrost microbial communities from Stordalen Mire near Abisko, Sweden - Palsa_T0_3 | ecosystem: Environmental > Terrestrial > Soil > Palsa > Peat permafrost | place: Sweden: Abisko...
ACAGGTAATTGGCTGCGCGCCAGTAGGCATTCATCTTGTGGAGCAGTTCCGGCGTGAGTGTGTTGGTTTTTGTTGATAAGTCCTTGGCATCGATCGCGTCGGGCTTCTTTCGAGGCAGTTCATGGGTTAGGGTCTGTGTTTGTGTTTTCATGTTTGTACCTAAGGTCACAACTTTATGTTTCGTAGCCGCAGGGCATTACCGATGACCGAGACGGAACTCAAGCTCATCGCCGCCCCGGCAATGATCGGACTAAGCAACCAGCCAGCGAACGGGTAGAGTACGCCCGCCGCCAGAGGAATGCCCAGCGCGTTGTAGAGAAAGGCGAAGAAGAGATTTTGCCGGATGTTCCGCATGGTGGCCCGGCTCAGCCGGATCGCCTTGGCAATGCCGCGGAGGTCGCCCCTCACGAGCGTGATGCCTGCGCTCTGCATTGCCACGTCGGTACCGGCGCCCATGGCAATTCCGACCTCAGCTTCGCTGAGCGCGGGCGCGTCGTTGATGCCATCGCCGGCCATCGCAACATGTTTCCCTTCCGCGCGCAGCTTCTTGATATGCGCGACTTTCCCGGCAGGTTCGATTTCCGCCTCCACCGCATCCAGGCCAAGTTCCCTGGCCACCACGGCAGCGGTGCGGCGGTTGTCGCCAGTGAGCATGACGAGTTTCAACCCAAGCTCGTGAAGTTCACGAACGGCTTCAAGGGTGGTGGATTTGATTGGGTCAGCAACTGCGAGAATTCCGGCTGGCTTGCCATCGATGGCGACGAAAATCGCGGTCTTGCCTTCTTCCTGGAATTTCATGGCCGCGGCTTCCAGCGGCTCCATTCCAGCGGTCTTTTCAGTCCGCAGGAAATCCGGTTTGCCGATCAATACCGTGTGGCCACCGATGGCGCCTGAGACACCGCCCCCCGTTACCGAACGAAAGTCCTTCACGGCCTCGAGAGCGATGCCTCGCTCCTTCGCGCCCTTCACCACCGCGGATGCCAGCGGGTGTTCGCTGCTCTGCTCCAGCGACGCCACCAGACGCAGGAGCTCGTTCTCGTCGAAACCGGCGTGGGGAAGAACATCCATGAGCCTCGGTTTGCCCTCTGTGAGGGTGCCGGTCTTGTCCACGACGAGGGTGGTGATTTTTTCTAGCCGTTCGAGAGATTCGGCGTTCTTCACGAGGATGCCATTCTGCGCGCCGCGTCCGATGCCGACCATGATGGACATGGGAGTTGCCAGGCCAAGTGCGCACGGGCAGGCAATGATCAGGACCGCGACAGCGCAGACGATGGCGTGTGCGAGTTTTGGTTCTGCCCCTAGCCAGATCCAAAGAATGAAGGTGAGCGCCGAAACAGCCAGTACGACGGGCACGAAAACACCCGCCACCTTGTCGGCGAGACCTTGAATGGGCGCGCGGCTACGCTGGGCGTCGGCTACCATGTTTACGATCTGCCCGAGCAAGCTGTCGCTGCCAATTCGCTCCGCGCGCATGACGAAGGTGCCGCGGCCATTGACCGTACCCCCCGTCACTTTATCGCCCACGGCTTTTTCCACGGGGAGCGGTTCGCCGGTGACCATGGACTCCTCCACGCTGGAGTGCCCTTCGATTACCGCGCCATCAACGGGCACTTTCTCACCTGGTACCACGCGCAGCCAATCGCCGACTTTCACTCGATCGAGGGGGACTTCATGATCGCCTCCCGGTGCGACTTGCCGCGCAGTGGCCGGAGCGAGGGTCAGCAACGCTTTGATGGCGCTGCCTGTGCGGCTGCGCGCACGGAGTTCGAGCATTTGACCGAGGAGCACGAGCACAACGATCACCGCCGCAGATTCAAAATACACCGCAACCTTTCCTTGGTGGCGCATCATAAGCGGGAATATGCCGGGCACTAGCATCGCGACGGCGCTATAGACGAATGCCGCGCCCACGCCGATGGAGATCAGCGTAAACATATTCAATTGAAGCGTCACGATGGAGCGCCAGCCACGATGCAATAGCGGCCAGCCTGCCCATGCGACCACGAGTGCGGTCAGTGCAAATTGCAGCCAGCGTGATGAGTTGCCACCCACCCAGGACTGCCTGGCCAGTGCCGGGATCACGTGGGCCATCCCCAGAACAAACACCGGCGACGCCAACGCGGCGCCGAACCAGAAGCGCTTAGTCATGTCGCGCAAATCGGCGTCCTCATCGTCATTCGTAGCCGAACTCACTGTCTTCCGTTCGAGCGTCATGCCGCATTTGGGACAGTCGCCGGGATGGTCCTGATGTACCTCTGGGTGCATCGGGCACGTGTAAATGGCGTTAGCCGTTGAGAGTTCACCCTTCGGCCTCGAATCCACTCCACGCTCGACCGCACCTTCACTCGATGATGTGTCTGGGGTTACTTTGACTGGCATAGGTTCCCGTTACCAAGTCCGAGAATGCCGCGCACCGATCGGGCAATCATCAGATCTTCGTCTGTTCGAATGACGCGAACCGTGGCACGGCTCTCGTCCGTTGAAATCACTCCCGCGGTCTTCGCATTGCGAGGCTCGCTGAGGTCGATGCCGAGGAAGCTCAGTCCATCGCAGATCCGCGCGCGGACGCGTGGCGCATTTTCGCCGATACCTCCCGCGAACACGAGGGTATCCAATCCACCGAGGGCAGCAGCGAGGGAGCCAATCCACTTTTTCGCCTGATAACAGAACAGCGCCACGGCTTCCGCCGCTTGGGATTCATGGGCTTCCTGCGTGAGCAAGTCCCGCATGTCGGAACTGATCTCCGAAACTCCGAGCAGCCCCGACTTGTGGTTGACCATCTCGTAAAATTGTTTTGTAGTCATTTGCTCGGTTCGCGCCAGATACGGCGCCAGGCTGGGAGCCAAATCGCCGGAGCGGGTGGTCATCACTAATCCCGAAGTCGGAGTGAAGCTCATGCTGGTGTCAATGCTTTTGCCGTCGCGCACAGCGGCCATGCTCGCGCCGTTTCCCAGATGAGCGAGGATGCTCGATTTAGCTGGTTTCATGCGTGACTCGGCCGTCATTCTGCAATCCGATCGAAGCCAGTTTTGCGCAGGTGGACTTGTAATCCGTGTGCAGAATGCTTCGGATTCCCAAACCTTCCGCGATCTGGACGAACATCGGGGTGTTGTCGATATAAACCACCTGCCGGGCTGGCGCCTGGGCGATGTCCAGCGCAAGCCGAAAAATGTCCGCGTCGGGCTTCCGGACGTGAACGAAGCAGGAGGAGATAAAAGAATCCACCAACCCGTCCAGCTTGAACTTGCGAATCCGATACGCATTCAGTTCGCGAGCTTCGTTGCTGACCACGGCGATTTTCAACCGGTGGCGGACCTTGAGCTGAGCCACCAGCTCGATCATCTCGGGGTAAGGTTTCGATTGCGCGAACATGAAGCGCTTAAACTGAGCCCGCGTGAACGGCCGCTTTTGGTAGAAGACCACCCGATCTAAATACTCTTCCATCGTGAGCTTTCCCTCCTCGTAGGTGGCGAAGTTCAGGTTATGCCGATCCTCCATCTCGGCCCACTCCAGCTTGAAGTTCGCCGCCGCCCGCTTGCGGGTATGATGATCCCACCCGTCGGTAAGCAGGACCCCGCCGATATCAAGAAACACGCAGGTGGTGGCTCGGTCTGGTTTCACGGATGGTTTCATAACGCCCGTGGATGCTTTCCCGATCGCATGTAGGCTTCAATCTGCTCCAGAGTTTTCCCTTTGGTTTCCGGCACCAGGAAGAACGCAAAGAGCCATCCCCCGATACTGACCGCCCCGTACAGCCCAAAAGTGGCAGCTTTACCCATGACCTGCGTTATGGTTAAAAACGACAATGCCACGGTCAAGTTGGCGCCCCAATTAGCCGCCGTCCCGACACTCATGGCCCGGCCCCGGATGCGCAACAGGTAAATCTCCGAGACGACAGGCCCAACACGATCAGACTCAGCGCCATTCCGGCTAGGCTGACCAACAAAAGCGGCCGCCGCCCAACGTGGTCGATCAGTTGCATGGCCACCACTGTAAAGACGACGTTGACGACTCCGAGTCCGACGCTGGCGAGAATAGCCACCGACGAGGATGAGAATCCGGCGAACGTGAGAATAGTCGGGGCGTAATAGATGACCGTGTTGATGCCGGTGATTTGCTGCGCGATGGCCAGTCCCGCTGAATATCGTTAAGCGCGGCCTGCACTTCTTCCGAGGGTCGAATCCGCTGCAGCACGGCCCGGCCCTGGTCTGGTTGTCCGCGGCCGGCTAGCCATCGCGGGCTGTTGGGAATGAACATCAGTCCACGGATATCAACTGGGGCAATCTCGGAAATGTAGAGCGGCGCGACAAATGAAGCGATGCCGATGGCGGCTCCGGCAACGACCCGCGCGACAACCAGCCATGCTGTGCCCGGCGCCAGAGCTGCCCCTATGGCGCCCAAACCGAAAACAACTGCCGTGACAATTAATAATCTCCGGCGTCCAAGGCGGTCGGCCAGCATTCCTCCGCCTACCGAGCCGGCGAGCGATCCAAGCGGAACTGAGCTGACGACGATTTCCTCCATACCTGGAGAAAGAGAAAAATCCTTCTTAATGAACAGGATAGCTCCGGAGATGACGGCGATGTCATAGCCGAAAAGCATGCCGCAGTCCGATCCCGCGGCAAAGAGCCGACGCAAACGATGAAGTTCGCGCCGTCCCACGCGATTAGTGCCTGGCAAGTAGAAAGTGAATGTGACCTGCTTTCCTTCGGGAAGCGCTTTGGCCGTTAGATCGGCGATGTGAATCCACATCCCGGCGCCATCCTCATGGTCGCCATGACCATCATAGTTGTAGCGATGCCAGACGGGCCCAGTCGGAGTCTCCAGCTTGAGGGTGTTACTGGAAATGAAACGCCAGGCGCGCCAAGTTAGAAGCCGCACGCCTCTATGCCGCTCGCACGCTCACGCGTTGGCGTCCATGTGATGCTGTTCCCTGTTCCTCCGCCGAAGAAAGATCCAAAACGCGCACCCTCTGGCCCTCGTGCAATCTCTGCAATAGAACTTCAACGCCGTTTTGAAATCGGACTGCATCCCGAAAGGTGTTTATGGCGGCGGTAGTCTGAGTAAACACCGCCTCCTCCACTTCCTCCCGAATACCCCACTCATGCTGCAGCTTTGCTGGAATGTCCTGTACCAGCAAGCGAGCACCGGGTGGAATACATACTGCCGGGATCGTTTCAAGATGCGGAGGATCAAGAAACTCCTTGAGTCTCGACCAGAACCCGTGGTTTGGCGCCTTGCGACACTCTTGTCTTCGCCGAAGATCGAAAGCTGACGCCAGCCCAACTGCGCCCGCCTCAAATCTGTGAACGATGAGATCTTCTCCGGATACCGCCAAGCGATTTGGAATCGCCATTAGTGAATAGTCACACACTGCTTCTTACCTCCTTCAAGAAACTGAACTGCGATGAGCTTAAGCATCTTGTACCACACGCGAGTGAGAGCACTCGGTCGAGTCGATTTGGGCTCACTCTTTCATCTGTCGAACGCCTTTCGGCGCATTCACCCATTCCGTCCGGACCCCCTTGCGCTCGAGTACGGAACGGACCCGGCTGGGTTCCCCCAGATCGCTCCAGCCGAGACCCGTGGCGCGAAGCACGGCGAGGTTGTTTGGCTGCGCCGATAGGACGTCCTGAGAAAAGCTGGTCGCGCGAATACCGGAGTCAAGCTCGCACAGGGCTGTTCTCTCCGACACTCTAAACAACGATGGCCGAATGGATTCGAACGCTTCGACCAGATGTGGAAGTGCATGCCGTATGAGATTTAGGAAAGTGTGAACATGACCGACCATGACGAAGCTGTTCCACATACAACCACGCTTAATCAAGGCCGCGGCAATCGCCTGATACGGCTTCTCCCAGAAGCGCCTTACGCGGCAAACGCAGTCCGGTACAGGGGCTCCCAAAGGGATGCCATGTTCGATCCAACCATACTCCGACTCGGGGGTTTCGGGTGGAATACCCAGCAGGTTGACCACCTCGGGCCGGGATGCGGCTGAGGCATAAGCCGCATCGATATAGCCGATGAAAGTCTCATCGTCTGAAAACTGTTTGGGGCGATCGTCACCGGCGATTCTTCGCGTGAGCGGGAGCAGTCGCTTTCCGTCTCCACCGGCCAGAATCAACGCCCAGCGCTGGCTGAGCGAATCGCTTCCATTGAATTTCATTGAGGCTGGCCCTTTGTTTGCATTCCATACGCCTGGTGCTCACGCCTGGCAACTAGCAGAACAGTGGCAGAAGTGCCCTTCCGGAAAAACCTCCAGTTACGTTCAAAGTTCCGCGCTTTCACCCTGCTCCGCGGAATCCCGATCGTGAGGAGCGGCGCAAAGAGTGCTGTCGAGAATGCCAGCGCCATCCTCTGAATCTATCCTAAGGAGTATCAAAACGCCGTCAAAAACACGGAGATCGAAAGACATGGACGGTACGCTTTGACACATCGATCGGCGTTTTGACGGCGCTTTGACGCTTCTCGCTCCATACTGGCCTTGGCTGCCGAGAAACGGAAAGAGGTCTTTGATTAGAGTCTGACCAATCCGCGAGAGCGGCAAAACAATGATCGAGAAATCAACGCACCTCGAGCCGTCAAGGCCGCTTGCCAGTGTAAATTCCAGCGCCAACGGAAGTCACCACGTCTTCCGGGGATGGCGCTCAATGGGGCTGGTCGCTGTTGGAGCGATCTCGGTCATCGTTATTCTGTCGTTGATCCCCAACTGGATACAGAAATGGCTTTGGATGCGCCAGCTCGGCTACACCGGCGTCTTCTGGACACTTCTGTCCGTACGGTGGGGACTGTTTTGCGCAGCTTTCGTTGTCGCGCTTCTGTACGTCTGGATCAATCTCCGCCTTGCGGCGACAAACGGCGCCACTTTCCGTACGGAAAATGTGACACGCGAGTCTACCGTTGCCGCTACACTCGGTATCCAGATCTCTTCAACCGTTCGGAAACTGGCCATGGCCGCGATCGCCGCGGTACCCGCTCTGATCTTTGCACTCATCTTCTATACGCAATGGGATACGTATCTGCGCTTTCGTTTTGGTGGACCTTTTGGCTTGTCCGATCCTCTCTTCGGGGTCGATGTCGGGTTTTATCTGTTCCGCCTCCCCTTTTATGAACTCTTGCAGAGCAGCCTGAGCGCATTGACACTGATCACGCTCCTGGCCGTCTCGGTCTTCTACGCGTACTTCGGGTTACTGCCGTTCAGCCGTAGAGGACAAACGGAATCTGGAAAAGCGAAGGCTGTTCCGCATCTGTCCGCCCTGTTCTTCGTCCTGGCCGCCAGTTGGGCATCGGGGTTCTATCTGGATCACTACGAGCTTCTCTACTCCACTCAGGGAGTGGTTTACGGAGCCGGTTATACGGCGGATCATGTGACCCGAATTGCCTTTTGGCTCATGGCCGGCGCCGCGGCGGCGCTATGCGCGCTGCTTCTACTCAATATTTTTCGTTTGCGATTGAGAGCAGTGGCGATTGGATGTGGAATTTATGTTGGCTTGTACTTCATCGCCGTTTGGCTCGCGCCGGCTCTCTTTCAGAGGTTCATGGTGCAGCCGAACGAACTGGCTCGCGAGACTCCTTATCTTAGGAACAACATAGAGTTCACCCGGAAGGCCTACAGCCTCGACAAAATCCAGGAAACATCCTACCCGGCGCTAGCCGACCTAACCTCCGAGGTGATCGCGAGAAATCAAGACACGATCCAGAACATCCGTCTCTGGGACTATCGCCCGTTGCTTCAGATGTACCAACAAGCCCAGGAGATACGGCTCTATTATCAGTTTTACCAGGTTAATGTAGACCGCTACCACTTGCCGGACGGTTATCACCAGGTGATGCTTTCGGCGCGCGAGCTCTCCACGGATCTTCCCGCCGAAGCCCAAACCTGGGTCAACCAGAAGTTACAGTTCACGCATGGCTTTGGTTTGGTGATGAGCTTCGTCTCGAAGACCGTCGGGGATGGCTTCCCGCAGTACGTGCTTGAGAATATCCCGCCCGAATCCGCGTACGGCCTAACCATAAACCAGCCTTCCGTCTACTACGGCGAGTCGATGTCTGGATATCGGATAGTTGCGACGGGCGTGAAAGAGTTTGACTACCCCAAGGGGAATCAGAATGTCTATACGAGTTACGCCGGAACAGGAGGTATCCCGCTGGACAGCTTGTGGAAGCGGCTCTTGTTCACCTGGACTCAGGCCGATGTTAACATACTGTTTACGTCCTACCTTCGGCCGGAGAGCAAGATTCAGATCTGGAGGCGCGTTCAGGAGCGCGTGCAGCAGATCGCTCCGTTCTTACACCTCGACCAGGATCCATACGCGGTGGTGAGCGAGGGCAAACAGTATTGGATCCAGGATGCCTATACGGTCTCGGATCACTTTCCTTATTCCACTCCCCACGCGGCGGCCTTTGAAGAAGGGCCGAACTACATTCGAAACTCCGTAAAGGTCGTGGTGAACATGTACGACGGAACCGTCCAGTTCTATGTCATGGATCCGAACGACCCCGTTTTGGCAGTCTACCGGCGTGCGTTTCCAGGCGTTTTCAAAGACCTGAATCAGCTCTCCGCCGATCTGAAAACGCATCTGCGGTATCCGGAGGATCTCTTCTCCATCCAGGCCGACCAGTACAGAAAATTCCACATGACGGATCCGCAGGTCTACTATAACCGCGAGGACCTCTGGGTCCTCCCCAACGAGACGTACGCTGGCAAGATCGCGCCCATGCAGCCCTATTACATCCTGATGAAGCTTCCCGGAAGCGACCAGCTCGAGTACCTCCTCATGACTCCGTTCACGCCTCAGAAGCGCAATAACATGATCTCCTGGATGGCCGCCAGGTGTGATTTCCCCGAATACGGGAAGATGCTTTTTTACGAACTCCCCAAGGAGAAGCTGATCTACGGCCCGATGCAAGTCGAGGCGATGATCGATCAGAACACCATGATCGCCCAGCAACTGACTCTCTGGGACCAGAAAGGGTCGAGAGTCATTCGCGGAAACCTGATCGCGGTACCGATCGAGAACGCCTTTCTCTATGTGGTGCCGCTGTACCTTACGGCGGAAGGCACAAACTTCCCCCAACTCAAGCGCGTAATCGTGATTTCGGCGGACAAAGTGGCGATGGAGCCTACACTCGATGAGGCAATCCAAGCCGTTTTCGGGACGCAGCAACCCCGGAATTCCGCGAAGGCGCCGCGCGAGCAACCTGACTTCGGGCAGGTGCGGGCGCAATTCAATGAGGTCCAGAAGGCCATGCAGCAGGGGGATTGGGGAAACTTCGGCAAGGCGATGAACGCGCTCAAGCGCTTGCTGACCGGGCCGGCGCCATCAGTTGTTCAACATACGGGAATGCAGTGAAATCGATCTGGAAAGAAAGGAACGTAAGTCATGTCTGAAACGAACTCGGTTGTAGCCATTTACGAAACCCACTCCGAAGCAGAGGAAGCGGTAAAGGAACTGCAGAGGGCTGGGTTTGATATGAAGAAAATGTCCATCGTCGGCAAGGATTATCATACCGACGAGCACGTCGTCGGGTATTATAACACGGGCGACAGAATGAAATATTGGGGCAAGATGGGCGCCTTCTGGGGTGGCATCTGGGGGATGCTGTTCGGAGCTGCTTTCTTCGTCATTCCAGGATTGGGGCCGATATTGGTAGCCGGTCCGTTGGTCGCCTGGATCATCGGCGCACTGGAAGGCGCCGTCGTGGTGGGCGGATTGAGCGCGCTCGGCGCGGGGCTGTACAGCATTGGCATCCCCAAGAACAGCGTGGTGAAATACGAGTCGGCGCTCAAGTCTGACAAGTTCCTACTTCTAGCTCATGGCACGGCGAGCGAGGTGGCTAAGGCCAGGGACATCATACAGACTACACGCCCAGTCGAGGTTAACGTACACACGGTGGAACGTGAGCAACTCGCCGGAGTTAGCGGCATATAATCCTGTTATCCCAGGTGAAGGACTCCGAGTTCAGGTCGCAGAGACCTTATACCCGTGCTTTCACCTGCCGTGACCTTCAGGAAATAAAACGCATGAGCAAACCCAACCAGAGTGTGGCTTTTGGATCACCGGGCATCGAGCCCAGATGGACGCACGGAGGAAAGGATGGGGTGGGTACTGCTTATGCAGCGTCCAGCCGGG
>Ga0302326_10033891_pt1 | contig 10133 bp, 7 predicted proteins | sample Palsa_T0_3_FD_202264 | JGI IMG/M metagenome (GOLD analysis project Ga0302326, IMG submission 202264) | Peat permafrost microbial communities from Stordalen Mire near Abisko, Sweden - Palsa_T0_3 | ecosystem: Environmental > Terrestrial > Soil > Palsa > Peat permafrost | place: Sweden: Abisko...
GTGCCCGAACTGGCCAAGGTCAAGCACCTTGAGTTCGCCGACATCGACTCAGGCCACTGGCCGATGTTCAGCAAGCCGAACGAACTTGCCCGGCTCCTTACTGACGTGGCGGCTCAGGACTGACACAGCGGCCCGGACAGGACAGGACAGCTCATCGTCGCTCCCGCTCGTCAAGCCCCTCAGCCGGGAAGACAAGAGCACTCACGCCCGGAAGGACTCGACGATGCCGTTTACCACCCACGGGGTGCCTGCCGTCATCGTGATCCGGCGTGATCTGCTCGTTGCGGCGTCGGGAGTCCCGGATGGGCATCTGGTGGTGCGGTGGGTGCCGCGGCTGGGGCGCCGGCCGATAATGGGGTGGTGCCGAGTTTGCTGAGGGAAGGCCGGGTCACGGCCAACGGGCTGCGGTTCGCTTACCTGGAGGGGGGCAGCGGGCCGCTGGTCGTGTTGCTGCACGGCTGGCCGGACACACCGCATACCTGGGACCATCAGCTGACTGCCCTGGCCGGGGCCGGGTTCCGGGTGGCAGCACCGTGGCTGCGCGGCTACCCGCCCACCGAGATCCCGCGGTCGGGTTACTTCGATATCGGCACGCTGGCGGTGGATGTCCGCGAGCTGATCGGGGTGCTCGGCGGCGGCGATCCGTGCCTGCTCGTCGGCCAGGACTGGGGTGCGTCGATCGGCTACCAGGTGCTCGCCGCCTTCCCTGAGGTCGTGCGGAGCGCCGTGGTGATGGCCGTGCCGCACCCGGCCGCGACCCGGGAGTCGCTGCTGCGCGCCGAGCATGTTCAGCGGTCCTTCCACTGGTTCTTCTTCCAGCTCCCGCAACTGCCGGAGCGGGCGCTGCGCGCGGACGGCTACGCGTTCGTGGACTGGCTGTGGGACTACTGGACCGCGCCCGGCTTCACCGATGAGGAGCACCTGGCCGAGGTGAAGCGCATGCTGGCCGTCCCTGGCGCGCTGGAGGCGACACTGGGCTACTACCGGGCCATGTTCGACCCGGCCAGGGCGGACCCGGACCTGGCGGAGGTGCGGCAGGCAGCGGGCCGGCCGATCGTGGTGCCGACCCTCGCCCTATGCGGCGCCGAGGACAAGCGGGCCGAGGTGATGCAAGACCAGGCCCGGCACTTCGCCGGCCCGTACCGGTTCGAGCTCGTCCCCGGTAGCAGCCACTTCCTGCAGCGCGAGCAGCCGCAGGCGGTCACGGAGCTTGTCCTGGACTGGTTCGCCCGGCAATAGCCGGTATCGTCACGCCGAATTGATGGTTGCTGGTGAGCAGCGCCAGAACTGGCACATCCGCGCACCGGCGCGGCCTCCTGCAGTCCGAACGACACGCACAAAGATTCGGCCGGGATCCGTTCTTGGAGCAGCTCACTTCCTTTGCTCCGTGGGTGGGTACCGGGCAATAGGCTCGTGGAGGTACCGCATTGGTTCCTGGCGGCTGTCGGCGGTGGCGGGGCCCGGGAAGATACCCGATGAGGAGTGATGGAAGCGACCATCGGATTTGACCTGCGCTCAATCGTCTCGGACCCCAGCTGGACCGTGGATCGAAGGACTCGCTTCCTGCTACGGCGTGACGTGCCGTCGGTGCGTTCGGTCGATCCGCTGGTATGGGTGCGGCCGCCCGGACTCCCGAGGTCGCCGGAAGCGGGGGGGCTGTGGTCCAGCCTCCCGGACCTGCTCGCAGCGGCGCGCGCAATGGACCACGCTGACGCCGTGGCTGTGCGGATCACTGCGTTTGAGGAGGACGGGCAGACGCCAGAAAGCCCCGGGCCGATCGGGCCAGCCTTCGAAAGGTACGACCTCCTCGGCTTCGACGTCGCCGACTACGGTCTGCTAGGCGGCCTGACCAACTGTGGCTACAGCCCCGAGGAGGCGGCGTCGCTGGCGCCGGTCTGGGCGCCTGTCCTCAACGAATGGCACCTGTTCGGCAATCCCGACGATGCGGAGGCGTACGCGGCGGTCACGGCACAACGAGTGCCTGAGCATGCGCCGTTTTTCAGCTATGGGATCTACCAGCTGAGCTGATGACCACCGGCTGTGCATGAACAAGTGTTATGCACCGCGGCGGTCTTGCCCGGGCTCCCCGCGGTCTCCTCGGATCTGGCTGACGCAACCGCGACGCTAAAAGAGCGCGACATGAGCTGACCTGGCCGGGACGTCCCGGCACGTTTAGGACCGGTCCTGCCGCGCGGTAACCGCACCCTGTCACTCCGACGCGCTCTGTGGTCCACGACGTGGTGGCCACCGTTCACCGGCGAATCACCTGGATCAGGCGAGGGCCCCTAACCTGCCTGGTCACAAGACTGGAAAGGCGATCTCGGCGTCAAACGCCGACGCGGAGTCCCATAAGGCGAGTTAGCAATGGAACGGAGTGTGATCGTCATGGCTGAAGCCACGGTTGCCGGTGGCGGCCTGGACCGACGGCGCTGGCTGCTGCTGTGGGTGATCGGCCTGGCGCAGCTGATGGTGGTGCTGGACCTGACGGTGATGAATATCGCGTTGCCGTCGGCGCAGCATGCGCTGCATTTCTCGACTGTGGACCGGCAATGGGTGCTCACCGCGTACACGCTGTCGTTCGGCAGCTTGCTGCTGCTCGGCGGCAAACTGTCTGACCTGCTGGGCCGCAAGGTCACGTTCCTGACCGGACTGGTCGGCTTCGCCGGAGTCTCGGCCATCGGCGGCGCCTCGGTCAACTTCACCATGCTGATCACCGCGCGGGCCTGCCAGGGCGCGTTCGCCGCGATCCTGGTGCCGACGGCACTGTCGCTGCTGACCACCACCTTCACCGACCCAAAGGAGCGCAACACGGCGTTCGGAGTGTTCGGCGCGATCGCCGGGGCCGGCGGCGCGGTGGGCCTGCTGCTCGGCGGCTCGCTCACCGAGTACCTCTCCTGGCGGTGGACGCTGTACGTGAACCTGATCTTCGCTGGGGTGGCCTTCGCCGGCGGGGCGTTGCTGCTGGGCCGCCAGCCGTCCTCGGCCCGGCCGAGGCTGGACATCCCGGGTGTGCTGCTGGAGGCCGGCGGCATGTTCTGCCTGGTGTACGGGTTCTCCAACGCGGCCTCGCACAACTGGACCACGCCGTCCACTTACGGGTTCCTGGCCGCCGGCGTGGTACTGCTGGCGGCCTTCGCGGCCTGGCAGACCCGGGCGGCCCACCCGCTGCTGCCGCCCCGCGTGGTGCTCGACCGCAACCGGAGCGGCGCCTACCTGTCGATGCTGTTCGTCTCGGCCGGGCTGTTCGGAACCTTCTTGTTCCTGACCTACTACCTGCAGCAGACGCTCGGCTACTCGCCGCTGGTCACCGGCGTCGCGTTCTTGCCGCTCAGCGGCGCCATCATAGTCGCGGCCAACCTGTCCACGATCGTGCTGATGCCAAGGGTAGGGCCCAGGCCGCTAGTCGCGTTCGGGCTGCTGGCCGCCGCCGGGGGAGCGGTCTGGCTGGCCCAGCTCGCCCCGCACACCGGCTATGCAGCAGGCGTGCTCGGCCCGACCATCGTGAGCGGGATCGGCATGGGCATGGTGTTCGCCCCGGCGATCAACGCCGGCACGTTCGGCGTGGCCCCGCAGGACGCGGGAGTCGCCTCCGCGACCCTCAACGTCGGCCAGCAGCTCGGCGCCTCGATCGGCACCTCGCTGCTGAACAGCATCTTCGCCGCCGCCGTCACCACCTACCTCACGGCGCATCTCGCTTCGGCCCGGCTGATCGGCCGCCAGGCCCTGACCGGGCAGGCGCTGCTGCACGGCTACACCACCGCGTTCTGGTGGACCGCCGGGATCTTCGCCGGCGGCGCGGTCATCTGCGGCGCCCTGATCCGCAGCGGGCCGCTGGCTCAGCCGGGCGCGCCGTCCCCGGAACCCGGCGCGGCGTCGGCGCAGGCCGAGGCCGAGGTCGGCCCCGCCGTGCCGTCTGTGACCCCGGCGGGTCACAGACGGGACCCAGCGTGACCGGGGTAGTCAGCCTTGCCTGCTGATAGCGATGTCAGCGAGCAGAGGCGCTCCGGGAGCTGGCATCGGCGTAGCCGCTGCCAGCCTACTGATTCGGCGAGTCAAGGGAGAGAGATCGTGGTAAATGCAGTCAGGTACGACGAGTTCGGCGGGATCGACGTGTTGCGGGTCGACGAGGTGGAACGCCCGGTGCCCGGGGACGGGCAGGTTCTCGTCCGGGTGAAGGCAGCTGGCATCAACCCCAGTGAGGCGGTCATCCGCACAGGGGCGGTGGCGGAGCTGTTCCCGTCGACATTCCCGTCCGGGCAGGGCAGCGACCTCGCTGGGGTCGTCGAGGAGGTCGGCGCCGGGGTCGGCGGATTCTCGCCCGGCGACGAGGTGATCGGGTTCACGAACAGGCGGGCCTCCCAGGCCGAGCTGGTCCTGGTCGAGGCCGGCGACCTCACGCCCAAGCCGGAGAAGGTCTCATGGGAGGTGGCCGGCGGCCTGTTCGTCGCGGGCGCGACCGCGTGGGGGGCGGTACACGCCGTCCAGCCCAAGGAGGGCGAGACCGTCGTCATCTCCGGAGCCGCCGGCGGAGTCGGCTCGCTCGCCGTCCAGCTCGCGCGCCGTACCGGGGCCACGGTCATCGGCCTGGCGAGCGAGAGCAACCACGAGTGGTTGAAGAGCCACGACGTGGTCCCGGTCGCGTACGGTGACGGCGTCGCGGACCGGATCAGGGCCGCCGTGCCCAGCGGCGTGGACGCCTTCATCGACACCTACGGCGACGGGTACGTCGAGCTGGCCCTCGCCCTGGGCGTCGCGGTCGAGCGGATCGACACGATCGTCGATTTTGCGGCTGCCGCGAAGCACGGGGTGAAGACTGACGGGGGGACAGCGGCCGGGCCGGGCGCAAAGGTGCTCGCCGAGCTGGTCGGCCTGATCGCCGATGGACACCTCGAGGTACCGATCGCGAATGTCTACCCGCTGGCGCAGGTCCGCGAGGCCTACACCGAGCTCGAACGCCGCCACACCCGCGGCAAGATCGTCCTCAGGCCCTAGCCCCGCTTGGTAATGACAAAGTTTCCGGCCAGATCAAGTTGCCGCGTTTACGCTGGGGCCGCGGTTGACAGCACGCGCGAAGGCCTGGTACCGAGACAGTAAGGTGCCCGGACTGCATGACCGGCGCCAGAGGTGTCAGGCGTAGATACCAAGGCGGCCCTGTGACGGTGGCTCCAGCAGCTCCCCGGCTGATCGACCGGGGTGATCTTGTCGCTGCCCTGGATCGCGCGGCGGCGGGGAAGGTGACGATCATCTCGGCTCCGGCCGGCAGCGGGAAGACGTCGCTGCTGCGCGCCTGGGCCGGCCGTCCGGGGGGGCCGGGCCGGCTCGCCGTGCTGCAGGTGCAGCGCGATCAGCAAGATGCCCAGCAGTTCTGGCTGGCCCTGCTCGACGCGGTCCGTCACGTCACCGGTGCAAACAGCGGCCCGGAACTGCCGGCCGCGACGCCCGATTTCAATGCACCGGCGATGGTCGACCGGGTGCTGTCGGAGCTCGCCGATGCTCGTGGCAGCGTCACGCTGGTTATTGATGATCTCCACGAGCTGACCTCGCCAGAAGCACTCGCTCAGCTGACCCGGCTGCTGACGAACCTTCCCCCGCAGGTGCAGGCGATCCTGACCACGCGTCACGACGTGCGGCTGGGCCTGCATCAGCTGCGCCTGGCCGGCGAGCTGGCCGAGATCCGCCCGGCCGACCTGCGCTTTTCCGAGCGCGAGACCCGCGAGCTGCTTGATGCCTCGGGCATCGTGCTGTCGGAGGCCGGGGTCGCGCTGCTGTACCAGCGGACCGAGGGGTGGGCCGCGGGCCTGCGGCTCGCGGCGATCTCCCTGACCGGTCACCCCGACCCCGAGCAGTTCGTCATCGAGTTCTCCGGCAGCGACCGCACGGTCGCCGAGTACCTGCTCGCCGAGATGCTGGACCGCCAGCCGCCCGGCGTCCAGGATCTGCTCCTGCGTACCTCGCTGCTCGACCGGGTCAACGGCGAGCTGGCCGATCTGCTGACCGGTTGGCCTGGTTCAGAACGGATCCTGCTGGACCTCGAGGACGCCAACGCGTTCGTCGAATCGCTGGATCCCGAGCGCGCGTGGTTCCGCTACCACCACCTGTTGGCGGATTTCCTGCGGCTGGAGCTGCGCCGGACGCTGCCTGCGGAAATACCGGTGCTGCACCGGCGGGCCGCTGAGTGGTTTATCCGGCAGGGTCAGGTGGTCAACGCCATCCGGCATACCCAGGCGGCGGGCGACTGGGCTGATGCGGCCCGGCTGCTCGCCGACCATTCGTTCAGCCTGACCCTCGACGGGCAGGCGCAGACCATGCAGGCGCTGGTGCGGACCTTCCCGCCGGGCGCAGATCACCCCGAGCTGGCCCTGGTGCGCGCGATGGGCGACCTGGTCCAGGGGCGCCTGGGCGAGGCGGCCGCCCATCTGGCGGTCGCCGAGGCGCACGTCCGGACGGCGCCGCCGGATCGCCGTCGCCGCCTTGGGGTGGCGATCGCGTCGCTGCAGCTGGCGCTGGCCAGGCGGCGCGGCCACCTGGCCGGCGTCATCGAGCACGTCACGTTCCTTGACTCCCCGGTAACCGGGCAGTCCGATGAGGACATCACTCTGGGTAGCGACCTGCGAGCGGTAGCGCTGATGAACCTGGGGACGGCCGAGGCGTGGACGCTCGGGCTGCCAGACGCCGAACGTCACCTCCGAGAGGGTGCCGTCCTGGCCCGGGAGATCGGCCGTCCCTACCTCGAGGTCGGCTGCCTGGCGCAGCTCGGTTTCGCGTATATCTTCCATGGTGCTGCCATGCCGAAGGTCGATTCGTTCGCCATGACCCAGCGGCGCTGCCGCGAGGCGATCGCGCTCGCCGAACGGTACGGCTGGTGCACAGAACCGGTGATCGCACCCGCGATGATGACGCTCGCCGCCACGATGGTGTGGCTGGGCGAGTTCGACGAGGCCGAGCGTTGGTTGCGGCGCACCGAACGGGCTCTGCAAACAGACACCGGGCCGGACATAAGGCTGCTGCTGCACCAGACGGCCGGGATACTGCACGCCGGTCGCGGCCGCCGTCACGAGGCGCTCGAAGAGTTCGGCGTGGCCGAAGACCTGGCATCGCAGCTGGAGGGATCGCAGGCGCTGGCGAGCCAGATGACCGGCTGGCTGCTCGCCACGAAAGCCCGCCTCGGGCAGCCCGGCGAGGCCCGCGCATTGCTCGCGGCGCTTGATGACGAGCGGGCCAGGTCCGGTGAGGTACGTAATGCCCGCGCGGTGATCTGCCTCGTGGAAGGCGATCCGGCTGGGGCCCTGGGCGCGTTGCATGATGTGCTGGACGGCACGGCCCCCGTCCTCGGTTTCACAACGGTCATGGAGGCTCAGCTGCTGGCCGGCCTCGCTCACCGGGCGGTTGGTGACCGGCGCGCGGCGCACCAGGCGGCTGAACGGGCGCTGGCCCTGGCGGAGTCTGACCGGGTGGTCCTGCCGTTCGCGATGACCGGCTCAGCCGGGCTGCTCGAGACGTTGCCGCGGCATGAGACAGCGCACGCCGCGCTGCTCGCCGACATCCTCGATGTCCTGCACGGCGCACCCCCGGCGGCCAAAGACCGGTCCTCATCGTCGCCGGCCGGGGAGCTTAGCCCGGGCGAGCTCAGGGTGCTGCGATATCTGCCGACTAACCTGTCCCGGCCCGAGATCGCCGGCGAGCTATCCATCTCGCCCAACACCGTCAACGTGCACATCCGCAGCATCTACGCCAAGCTCCAGGTCCGTGACCGGTCCTCGGCCGTGCGGCGCGCCCGGGAGCTGCGGTTGCTGGCGCCGGGCGGCCGGACGCGCTAGCCCGGCGTTACGTTGAGGGTCACGGGCCACCTCCTCTTGGTCGCTGAGGGCAGATCGGGCTGGCTCGGCGGCTTAGAAGCCGACCTGCTGGCGGATGAGGACAATGTGGATCCGGCTGGGCAGTTCGGTGTGGATCTCCAGGATCTTCGCGACCTGGCTGTGCTGCCCGTAGGCGGCCTGCGCGCGGGCGTCCTCCAGCGGCAGGCTGTGCTGGTAGATTCGCTCATGCGCCGCTGCCAGCGTGGGCACGAGTTTCTGCGCGCCAACCACGAAGATGACGTTGGCCGCACCCCAGGCGTAGGAGGCGAGCTGGCTGCCCGACGCCGAGGCGACCACCAGAGTGCCGTCTCCGGTAACCGCGTGCACGCTGCCCAGCGCGTAGTCGGGCTGGCCGCCGATCGCCTTCATCTGCTGCGCCTGGGTCGCGAAATCCAGCGCGAACATCTTGTTCCGCGCCGACTCCCACCGGCCGCCGCTATCGTTGATCGCGTCCGCGATCCCGGTCTCGGACAGCGTCACCGAGGTGTTGGTCATCACCGACGAGCCCTCCGGGATGCGGGCCAGCACCGCCTGGCGTGCGGCGTCGAGATCACCAACGACCTCGACACTGAACCCGTGCTCCTCCAGGGCCAGGACAGTCGCCTGCAGCGCGGGCTCATCCGGCAGCGTGGTGAAACGGTCAGGGATGGCAGTCGTGCTCACTTCTGGTCCTCCTTGATGCAGATCGCGCCCGGGAACCCGGGGTCCCCGGTAGCTGGCTAGGTAATCGAGTGCGCTCGAAGCTATCGGCCATCAAGGTGAGCGGCTGCTACCCGATTCCGGTGATATTGCGGGCCGGCGGCCGCGGCCGCCGGGCAAGGATGGGCGGCCAGGTCCGCGTGATGTGACCCAGTCTCAAGATCTAGGCCGGGTCGCTACCGGAAAGTCATTGTGGAGCCTTGCCCAGACCGGCATCGCCGGAGCTGCACGCGCCTGATGGTCGTTCCGCCCGGTCGCGCGAATCACCATGATCCGGTGACGTCTCCTAACCTGCCTGGCGGCAAGCCTGGTCGCAGCCCGTTTCCCGGCGGGCAATTTCAGCAGCGGACTGACATGGGCGAGCGAGCCCGGGGGCGCTGCCAAACCAGCCAACCGAAGGGACATCCTCCGTGAGCACCGAGCAGCGAGAGACCCTCGACGCGATCCTGCGACAATCAGCCTTCCCCGTAGACAGCGACGTCAGCGAGCAAAGGCGGCTGCTCAAAGAGGTGCTATCCGCGCAGCCCCTGCCCGCCGACGTGACCGTCACCGCAGCCGCCCTGGGCGGCGTCCCGACCGCCGAGATCACCGTCGACGGGGTCGAACCTCGCCATGTTGTCCTGTACTTCCACGGCGGCGTATACGTGATGGGGGACGCCTTCCTCGCCGCCGGCCTGGCCGCCCAGGTCGGCCGGCGGACGCGCGCCAAGGTCATCTCCGTCGACTACCGGCTCGCCCCCGAGTACCCATACCCGGCCGCGGTCGACGACGCCCTCGCCGCCTACGAAGCCCTCCTGCACGACACAGCCCCGCAGGACATCGCCTTCGCGGGCGAGTCCGCCGGCGGCGGGCTCACCATCGCCACCCTGGTCAACGCCCGCGATCACGGGCTGCCCCTGCCCGCCGCGGCCTTCCTCATGTCACCGTACGCCGATCTCACCCTGGCCGGGACGACCATGGACACCAAGCGCGACGCCGACCCGCTGCTCAGTCCCGAAGCCCTCCAGGCTCGGGTCGCCGACTACGCGGCGGGACACGACGCCGCTCTCGGCCTCATCAGCCCGATATTCGCCGACCTGTCCGGCCTGCCGCCCCTGATCATCCAGGCCGGAACCCACGAGGTTCTCCTCGACGACGCCGTCCGCCTCGCGCGACAAGCCGCCATCGCCGACGTCCAGGTCACCCTCGACATCACCCCCGGTGTACCGCACGTCTTCCAGGCCTACTATCCGATCCTCGACGAAGCGGCCGCTGCACTGGACCGAGCCGGACAGTTCCTGTCGGCGCATCTCGCCAGCGCAGAACGCGTCACCGCCTAGCCAAGGCAGAACGCACGCTGCCTCATAACCCACGGGCCGCGGGTTCAAATCCCGCGCGGCGTGCGCACCGGAGGACGATTATCTCGGTGCACCTCAACGACATCGCCAGCCTGTCTGGGGTGCGAGGATCGGGTTAGTCCATCCGCCGGAGGTGTGACGGTGACATCAGCTAGCGCGGGAACGCTGGACGAGGCCTACGAGCGGCTGCACGCGACCGGGCCAGAGTTCGGCGGTTTTCTGTCCAACCACGGCCCGATGG
>Ga0302326_10033893_pt1 | contig 10133 bp, 12 predicted proteins | sample Palsa_T0_3_FD_202264 | JGI IMG/M metagenome (GOLD analysis project Ga0302326, IMG submission 202264) | Peat permafrost microbial communities from Stordalen Mire near Abisko, Sweden - Palsa_T0_3 | ecosystem: Environmental > Terrestrial > Soil > Palsa > Peat permafrost | place: Sweden: Abisko...
CGGAGTTACGCCCTCTTCCTCGAGGTCGTAGATGGTCCGCAGGTACATCTCGGTGGTATCAACCAGGTCGTTCATTCCGCACCCTCCATTGCCGCCGAGTCTACTTGCCCAGCTAGACGAATGGCTCGCTAACACTCCAGCGCATTAGTACGCCCGCCGCTGGTGCGACGGGCGTACTAATGCGATGTTGGTGCGGGTCGTCAGCTTGCGTAGGACCGCAGCCGGTCGGCTCGATCACCGTTGCGAAGCTTGACCATCACTTCGCGCTCGATTTGGCGAACCCGCTCGCGGGACAGACCGAACAGCTTGCCGATCTGGTCGAGCGTGCGGGGTTGTCCGTCGTCGAGCCCGAAGCGCAACCGGATGACCTGATGCTCACGCTCATCGAGCGTGGCCAGCACGGAGCGAATATCGGTGTGCAGCAGTTCGGCGATCACCGCGTTCTCCGCCGACATCGCCTCGGCGTCCTCGATGAAATCGCCCAGCGGCGCTTCTTCCTCGGACCCCACCGGCATGTCGAGGCTGACCGGATCGCGGCTGTGCTCGAGCAGGTCGTTGATCTTCTCCACCGCGATGCCCGACTCGGAAGCGAGCTCGTCGTCGGTTGCTTCACGGCCGAGGCGCTGGTGCAGCTCGCGCTTGATGCGGGCCAGCTTGTTCACCTGCTCAACCAGGTGGACCGGCAACCGGATGGTGCGGCTCTGGTCGGCCATACCCCTGGTTATCGCCTGGCGGATCCACCAGGTCGCGTAGGTGGAAAACTTGAATCCCTTTGCGTAGTCGAACTTTTCCATTGCGCGAATCAATCCCAGGTTGCCTTCCTGAATGAGATCCAGAAGCGGCATCCCACGCCCGGTATAGCGCTTCGCCAGCGACACGACCAACCGCAGGTTGGCTTCCAGCAAGTGACGCCGCGCTGCTTCGCCGTCGCGGACGATGGCGGCCAGATCGCGTTTGCGGTTTTCGCCGAGGCGCTTGCGGGTCGCTAGCAGATGCTGGGCGTACAGGCCGGTCTCGATGCGTTTGGCGAGCTCAACCTCATCCTCGGCATTGAGCAGGGCCGTCTTGCCGATCCCGTTCAGGTACACGCGCACCAAGTCCGCGGCTGGGCTTTGGGCATCCAGATCGCGATTCAATCGGATTGTGTTGGCATTCGCCACGGCGGCCTCCTCAGGGCGTGAGCTGTCATCGGGTATAACGACCAACCAGGGGGAGTAGTTCCCGCCGAGCGGCGATCTCACACCCGTTGACGTGCGCGAATGTCCGCCTGCCCTGAGAATGTGCTGAGAACCTGGTGCAGCAGCGGGTTATTCGGACCCATCAGCTTTCGAGCCGGGCGATTCCGGTTGTGGCGGTGGGCGGTTGTAGCGCTCGAGCGCCGGACGCTCGGCGGTGGGAAACAGTGGAGTCCGCCGGGTGTGCCCATCGAATCGCCGCGGTTCGTCGGCGCGGCGCGGCGGCCGGTCGTTGGCGACCAGCACCGCTATCCAGGGCAACGGGATCGACGCGGCAATGATCAGCAATGAGACAAGGCCGTTGTGCCACGCGCCGTAGGCCAGGGCGGCCAACACCAGGGCCGGAATCCGGAAAGACATTATGGTCAGGTATTTCCGCACCCGTTGACGGTGCTGTACCTCGTATGCGGGTGCGGCGGCGGTGATGAGGATCGGTCGACCATCGTCGTCGAAACCCAGCTCTCGGCTGTGCCTCATTTCTCCACTGTTACACAACTTGGCTGACGATGGCGGATCCGTTCCTGCACAATAAGAGCCATGGACACCCAGACAATCGAGCGCACCGACACCGACGAACGCGTCGACGACGGGACCGACAGCGACACTCCCAAGTTCTTCCACTACGTCAAGAAGGACAAGATCGCGGAGAGCGCCGTGATGGGCACGCATGTCGTCGCGCTGTGCGGCGAAGTGTTCCCGGTGACGAAGTCGGCCAAGCCGGGTTCACCGGTGTGCCCGGACTGCAAGCGAATCTACGAAGTGCTCAAGAAGAGCTGATCCGATCGGCGCTGACGTCGGACGAGTCGTCCACGGCACCGTCATCATTGTGGTCGTCGTCAGCCTTGGCGCGTGAGACGAGCCACCGCCGCAGCCGGTGGGCATGGGTATGGGGCGCCGGCCATTCCTCCTGGATAGCGGCATTGAATTCTGCGCCCAGCATGATGGAGAAGCCGGCGAAGAAGGCGAACAGCAGAAATGCGATCGGGGTGGCCAGTGCGCCGTAGGTGTAGCCGGTGCCGGTGATGTACCGCAAATAGATGCGCAGCCCCAGCGTGGCGATCACGAAGGCCAAGCTGGCCAACGCCGCACCGAAAATTAGCCGGTGGGACGGGAGCGGATCCGGCAAGGCCACCCGATACAGGACGACCACCGTCACGATCAGGCCGGTGAGCAACGCCGGGTAGTAGCCATAGGCCAGCACATCCTGCATACCGTCAGGAATGAACTCGGCGAGCTTGCGCGGCCCGCGCACCATCAGCGGGGCAGTCACGATGACGAAAAGCAACATCACCACATAGAGCAGCAGAGCGAACAGTCGCTGGCGCACGGGATGCCGCAACGGAGTCTGGTCGTGGGCCTCGACGACCGAATCGACGAACGCAGAGATTGCCGACGATCCCGCCCAGAGCGAGATCAAGAAGCCCAACGACACCACTTCGCCGCGGGCGCCACGGTCGATGTCGGCGATGGTCGGCTCGATGATTTCGTGGACAACGCTAGGGGAGAAGACCTTATTCGACATCGACACCAGATAGTGTTCGATCACTGACATTGTGTCCGGACCGAACAGCGGAGCGACGTAGGCGAGGCTGCCCAGCAATCCCAGTAACAGTGGCGGCAGCGACAATGCCGACCAGAATGCTGCCTGCGCGGACTCCGAAAAGATCGAGTCATCCCAGCTTTTCGACAACGCTCGCTTGGTGATGCGCCAGATGTGCCGGCGGGAGGGCTTCGCTATTTGGTCATTCATGACCCGTTCAGGATTACCGACGAACGCTCATCCCGCCAGGGTCGCTGGTGGCGAGTCGTGAATCAAGACGCGATCGGGGCGTCGCTGATCGTCAGTACCGCGGACAACTCGACCAGCTTCGCCTCGTGCTCGTTGGCATGATGCTGGCAGAACAAAAGTTCCGCGCCGGAGGGCAGTTTCGCACGGACGCGTGCAGCAGCGCTGCACCGATCGCACCTATCGGCCCGGGTTAACTCTGGACTAGTCAAGGTCGCGTTCATGGCTACTCCGTTCTCGTTTCATCACTGTCTCAGATCTCGGGGCTTTTGGCCGTCTTCACCGCAGGTTTACCCGTTGTGTCGTTTCTCACCCCTGCCTGTTTGGCGCTCACGGCAGGATGGCGTTATGTCTCAACCGCCGGCGGTGCTGGTACACCTGTGTCCCAGCGACGACTGGGCAGCCGCCTCGATCCGCGGCGAGCTACGACCCGAGTCGCTTACCAGCGTGGGATTCATCCACCTGTCGACGCCGGACCAAGTGCACCTGCCGGCCAACCGCCTGTACCGCGGACGCGAAGACCTACTTCTGCTGCACATCGATCCGACCTGTCTGGATTCGCCCGTTCGTTGGGAACTAGGTGTACCAACGGATCCGGAATCGATGCTGTTCCCGCATCTGTACGGAGCGTTGCCTATTGACGCTGTGATTCGTGTCACCAGCTACCGGCCGACCGCTGACGGCAGCTTCCCGTCGGCTGGCGAGTAGGCGGCGACTTCGATTTCCACCAACGGCTCGGTTGCGATGAGCGCCGCGAACTCATTGAGCGCGATCCCGATGCGGTGCAACGCTTCTCGCGTCGACGACATGCGGTCCGATTCGGACCGCATGGGACTAGTCCACAGCCGACTCGAACTCTGCTCCGGACGAAACGAGGATGCGCCTGGTTGACATTCGGTCAACCGAGGCCAGCGGTGTCACCTGTCGGAGCCGGGTCGGTGGTGTGGGTTGTCACCGGAGTTGGTGGGTGAAGATGATGCGTTCCTATGCGCTCTCGGATGGCTCTGTCGTGATCGGCGACATAGTGGAATTCCTGCATCGTCGCCGCTGCCTGGGTTGGCGGTAGGGTACCGAAAACGAGGTTGGCCGTTTCGCCCGTGTCGAACGAGCCGTCATGAAATGCGGTAAAAGCCGGGTCTTGGCTGTCGAGTTGCAGCAGATTGTGAGCGCTGTAGGTGATGAGTCCGCTCCCCGAGGTGAGCGTCGCCGCCGTACCGTACCCGTAACCACCGATGTTGAAGGTGAACGCCACGACTGGCGCCAGTTCCGCCGCCGTCACGGATTCAGTGCTGTTGTACTGCTGCAGATCGGTCAGCAAGATCCTGGCAGAGCCCAACAGTGCAGACTGCTCGTCGTAGGCGGAGTAGTTGGCAGCCGTTATGTTGCCGTCGGCGTCGGTCTCGAGGATCACGTTGAAGAGGTATCCCGCTTTGAGGGCCGCGGTGGGCAGCGGGTTCCCCAGTGCTTGCCAATGATTGATGACTTGGGTATTGACGTCCTTCCAGTTATCGACGCCGACCAACAACTGCTTACTGTCCGGATCCAGAGCGAAGGCGTATTGCTGCATGACGGTCGTCGATGCTTGCGGCGACCAGCAATTGAGTTGGAAGCTGAATCCGTTTTCGCTGCTGACGAAGTCGGTGTCGATCTTGACGGTCACCATGACACTGGTGAGGTTGTTGCCGTAGTCGCTGAGGAAGTAGTTGGCGTTGCTGATCAGTCCCGGGGAGGGAGCAGGGGCGCATCCGCCGATATTGCGCCAGCCGTTGAGTCCGGACCAGTCTGAGGCGCCGTCCCACCACGAGGTGTAGACGTTGTAGTCGTTACCGCCGACGAACAGATCGAGTTGCATGGGATTGCGGCTGACTGCGGCGACCGGAGCACCGGCAGGGAATCCGCTGGTGCCGATGTCGCGCCAGCCGTTGAGTCCGGACCAGTCTGAGGCGCCGTCCCACCACGAGGTGTAGACGTGGCCGTCGTTGCCGCAGATGAACAGATCGAGTTGCATGGGATTGCGGCTGACTGCGGCGACCGGCGCGTTGGCGGGGAAGACGCCGCCGATGTCGCGCCAGCCGTTGAGCCCAGACCAGGTCCCTCCGGCGCTCCAGGCCGAGGTGTACACGTGACCATCGTCGCCGCAGAAGAACGCGTCGAGCTGACCGGAATAGCGGCTGACCACGCTGACCGGCGGCCTCGACGGTCCGCCGCCGCCGCCAATACCCTGCCACGGCACAACTTCCGACCAATCGCCGTCAGTCTCCGCCCGCCCCAATGTGTACACCTGGTAGTCAGAGCCGGTGATGAACAGGTCGATGCGGTCGGAATTACTGCTGACCGCGCCGACCACGCCGTTGAACGGGAACGTCCCATTACCGAGGTAATACCAGCCGTCGAGCCCAGTCCAGTCTGAGGCGCCGTTCCACCATGAGGTGTAGACGTTTCCGTCATTGCCGACGAAGAAAACAATCAGCTGCTCAGTTCCGCAATTTACTGCCACCGGGTTTCGACCCGACATGACCGGATTCGGCATGCCACACCTCCGGGGTGAGCGAACTAAATCGGTGGTGCCACTCGCGTAGCGGTACCGCGACTCGATTAGATGCCAGCGATAAAGACTAACGCTGGGAATAAGGGCTTACCCGTGCAATTTCGCCGAACATCGACCGTACGAACGAATTCGCGGCGAACACGATTGTTAACGATGCCTCAGTCGGCGGTATGGACGATCAGCACGTCGGTCTTGACCCTACGGGAAACTTCGGATGGGACTGATCCCAGCAGCCGCCCGGCGACGCTGCTGAGTCCGACGTTGCCGACGACCAGCAGGTCGGCATGGACCTCCTCGGCCAGGTGCACCAGCGCGTTGATTGGGGCACCGACGATGTCCTTCTCCTCCACGTTCTTGGCCCCGGCTTTGTGCGCCCGCTCCCTGGCGTCGTGAAGGATCGCGTAGAAGGGGGCGTCGCCCACCGTCCGGTAGTCCTCGCCGTGGGTACTCCCCGGCGGTATGGCGTAGCGGCCGCGTTCCGCGGGGGCGGGGGGATGCGCCGTCGCAACGATCAATTTCGCCCCGTGATCCGCAGCGATCGCGCCTGCGCGGTCCACGGCACGCAGCGACGAGTCCGAGCCATCGGTACCGACCACGACGGTCTGATAGGCGCTCATTTCCCACCCAGTGTAAGGCCGACCGCGGCTCATTAGAGTGCAAACCGATGTGGAGCCCATGCGTCCGGGTCCATTCGCGGCGTAGGTGCGACCAGATGTCCCACTGCGCCACGGCGGCCCGCATCGACACTGGATATCCGGACGACTGTACTTGTCGAATATTTCTGAATTGACAAGCAAAACTGCTGGTAAAGCCAGTCGATCGGAGTGTCGCTCAGTCCAGGTAGTCGCGGAGCACCTGGGAACGGCTGGGGTGGCGCAACTTCGACATCGTCTTCGACTCGATCTGGCGGATACGTTCGCGGGTCACGCCGTAGACCTGGCCGATCTCGTCAAGGGTGCGAGGCTGGCCGTCGGTGAGCCCGAAGCGCAGCCGCACGACGCCGGCTTCACGCTCGGACAGTGTCTCCAAGACCGACTGCAGCTGATCTTGCAGCAGGGTGAACGAGACGGCGTCAACGGCCACCACGGCTTCGCTGTCCTCGATGAAGTCGCCCAGTTGGCTGTCGCCCTCGTCGCCGATGGTCTGGTCCAGCGAGATCGGCTCCCGGGCGTACTGCTGGATCTCCAGCACCTTCTCCGGGGTAATGTCCATTTCCTTGGCCAGCTCTTCCGGGGTGGGCTCGCGGCCCAGATCCTGCAGTAGCTCGCGCTGGATACGGCCCAGCTTGTTGATCACCTCGACCATGTGCACCGGGATGCGGATGGTGCGGGCCTGATCGGCCATGGCGCGAGTGATCGCCTGGCGGATCCACCAGGTCGCATACGTGGAGAACTTGTAACCCTTGGTGTAGTCGAACTTTTCAACCGCACGGATCAGGCCGAGGTTGCCTTCCTGAATCAGGTCGAGAAACGCCATGCCGCGGCCGGTGTAACGCTTGGCCAGTGACACCACGAGTCGCAGATTCGCTTCCAGCAGATGGTTTTTCGCGCGGTCACCGTCGCGGCAGATCCACGACATGTCGCGGCGCTGGGCGGCGGGCAACTTCTCGCCGCGTTCGGTCAACTCAGACACCAGTTGCGTGGCGTAGAGGCCGGCCTCGATCCGCTTGGCCAGCTCGACTTCCTCTTCGGCGTTGAGCAGCGCCACCTTGCCGATCTGCTTCAGATAGGCGCGAACCGAGTCCGCGGAGGCAGTCAGCTCGGCGTCTTTGCGGGCCTGCCGCAGCGCCTCCGACTCGTCCTCGTCCCAGACGAAATCGCCTGAAGCCTTGTCCTTTTCGGTAGGCTCGGCGATCTCCTCGTCTTCGGCGGGTGCCGCGACGATGACTTTGGCCGGGCTAACCACGGCCTCTCCTTCGGCTCCGGTCCCGGCCTCGACTTCGGTTTCGTCCGCGAGATCTTCGATGATCAGGTCTTCGGCGTCGATTTCGATATCGTCGCCGTCGAGATCCGGCTCGGCGTCGAGCTCCTCAATCTCCGCCTCGGCGTTCACGCCAGTTGAGGTGGCATCGACGTCGACGGTGGCGCCCTTCGGCGACACTGCCTTCTTCGGGCGTCCGCGGGCGGGCGCCGACTTGGCTGCCGCGCTCTTCGTCGCGGCAGCTTTCGCCGGCGCCTTGGCGGCGGAGCCATTGGCAGCCTTTGCCGGCGAACTCTTTGCCCCAGCGCTGGCGGGGGCTTTGGCGGCAGGTCGCGTCACCGGCTCATTTGTTGCCGGTCGTGCTTTGGTCGCTGCCACGTAAACCCCTTCGGTAGGACTCGCTTCCGGTGCTCTAGGCATGGTCAACCGGAAGTTGTCGGTAGTCGGATGTCGGCGTCGAGTATCAGGGTGGATAGTCGCCGCTATCGGTCAGGCGGCTGCCGGTAACCCATTGTAACGACTGCAGGGCCTTACCCTGGCCACAGCGCGCAAATCAGTGCGTCACGTCGCGCGTCGCCGCCGCCGCCGCCATCGCCGCGCCGACGATTCCGGCGGTGTTCTCCAAGGCGGCGGCAACCACCGGCGTGTGGTTCTTCAGCAGTGGCACCCATAAGTCGGCTTTGCGGCTGACTCCGCCGCCGACGATGAACAGCTCTGGGCACATCGCGTTCTCGATGACGACCAGCACCTTCGTCACCTGCTTGGCCCACTTTTCGAAGCTCCATCCGCGCCTGTCCTTGACCGATGACGCGGCGCGATGCTCGGCTTCTTTGCCGCCGACCTCGAGGTGGCCGAACTCGGTGTTGGGCAGCAAAATCCCGTTGTGAATGACCGCCGACCCGATGCCGGTCCCGAATGTGAGCACGACTACCACGCCAGTGGCGTCTTTACCCGCCCCGTGGCTCTCCTCGGCCAGTCCTGCCGCGTCGGCGTCGTTGAGAACGACGACCCGCTGACCGTTCAATTCCGCGCCGATGATCTCGCTCGCGTTGGTTCCGATCCAAGACTTGTCGACGTTAGCCGCGGTCCGCACGATTCCGTGCGTGACGACTCCCGGATAGGTGACTCCGAGCGGGCCGGACCAGTCGAATTCCTTGACGACCGCGGCGATCGTCTGCGCCACTGCCGACGGGGTGGCGGGCCGCGGCGTCAGCAGTTTGACCCGGTCGCCGATCAGTTGGCCGGTATCCAGGTCGACGATGCCGCCCTTGATCCCGCTGCCACCGACGTCGACGCCGAAACCCTGCCGCGGCGACGTGTCGGTGGTCGAGTCGGCACTGGTCATCGAGTCTCCTGGGCGAGGATAGGTGTCGCTGACACCCTAGTGGGTGAATGGGCGGATGGACGGTCTGTTTCTCGGTCGTTGGCCAACCTGCCAGCAGATGTCCAAGCATCACCTGTGATGCGATGGCACGGTGAGTACACCTCAGAACCGACCGGCAGATCTGCGCTCGGTGGCCGAATCGCTGGCTGGGGAAGCGGCCGCGTTCGTTCGGCGCCGGCGCGTCGAGGTCTTCGGCGCCGACGCGGGCTCCGGGGACGATGCCGCGGTCCGAACCAAGACCACTCCGACCGACCCGGTGACCGTGGTCGACACCGAGACCGAACGGCTGCTGCGTGATCGGTTGGCAAAACTGCGATCCGATGACGCCGTGCTCGGCGAAGAAATCGGCGGACCCGGCAACCCGACAACCGCTCCCGCCGGCGCCGTGACCTGGGTGCTGGATCCGATTGATGGCACGGTGAACTTCGTCTACGGCATCCCGTCGTACGCGGTGTCGGTGGCAGCGCAGGTCGACGGCGTGTCGGTGGCTGGCGCGGTCGCCGACGTGGTCGGCAGACGGTTGTATTCGGCCGGGCTGGGACTGGGCGCTCACGTCGTCGACGCCGAGGGCACCCGCCAACTGCGATGCAGCGCCGTCGACGAACTGTCGCTGGCGTTGGTGGGCACCGGATTCGCCTACTCGAGGCGACGCCGCACCGTCCAGGCGACGCTGGTGGCCAAGGTGTTGCCGGTGGTCCGGGATGTGCGCCGAATCGGCTCTGCGGCGTTGGATTTGTGCATGGTCGCGGCCGGCCGGCTCGACGCCTATTACGAGCACGGTCTGCAGAGGTGGGACAGTGCTGCCGGGGCGTTGATCGCCGCCGAGGCCGGCGCGCGGGTGCTGTTGCCGGAGCCGGGGGACCCGGAGGCGACAGCGGCGTTGGTGGTCGCTGCGGCGCCCGGGATCGCCGACCAATTGCTGGCTGCACTGGGGCAATTCGACGGTCTGGGTCCGATTCCGGGCTGATCGCCCGGTGAACGCCGGGTTCAGCAGTTGCCGGCGTGGATCTTCGTCAGCAGCGCGGGATCGGCCGGCTCGGCATCGCCCTGGCGCAGGCCAGTGAGTACCGAGGCGATGTCGTCGTTGTGCGTCAGGGCGCTGTACTCGGTGCCCAGCACCAGGTCGACGGAGTCGTCGCTGCGGTCGTCGCGGTACAGCTCGGTGCACGGCGCCACCAGCCACACCGCCGCGGCACCGGCCTGACCGGCCTCGCCGAAGCGAATCTGCCCCTGGCAGTTCAGTCGGGTGCTGCCATAGAC
>Ga0302326_10033894_pt1 | contig 10133 bp, 6 predicted proteins | sample Palsa_T0_3_FD_202264 | JGI IMG/M metagenome (GOLD analysis project Ga0302326, IMG submission 202264) | Peat permafrost microbial communities from Stordalen Mire near Abisko, Sweden - Palsa_T0_3 | ecosystem: Environmental > Terrestrial > Soil > Palsa > Peat permafrost | place: Sweden: Abisko...
CTGTGACTGGGCGACATCGTGCCGGCAGATGCGCGCCTGCTCGAAGGCGATTCGATTGAAGTGGACCAATCCGCATTGACGGGCGAGTCATTACCTGTGACCGCCAAGGCCGGTAGCGCTGTGTTTTCGGGTTCGATCATCCGCCAGGGCGAAACTGATGCGATGGTTTATGCGACCGGAACGAAGACATACTTCGGCAAGACCGCACAGATGGTACAGGAGGCGAATACAGAAAGCCATTTCCAAAAGGCGGTCCTAAAAATCGGCGACTACCTCATCGTACTCGCGGTGGCGCTGGTCGCGTTGATTCTGATCGTCGCGCTTTTCCGCGGCGACAAGGTCCTTACCACGCTGGAATTCTGTCTCGTGCTTCTGGTGGCCGCGATCCCAGTAGCGATGCCCACGGTGCTTTCAGTGACCATGGCAGTCGGCGCGCGTCTGCTCGCCAAAAAGGAAGCGATTGTCACCCGCCTTTCGGCTATCGAGGAACTGGCTGGTGTTGATGTGCTGTGTTCGGACAAGACCGGCACGCTTACTCAAAACAAACTGACCCTTGGTGATCCGTTCAGCGTGGATGGAATCCCTGGCGACAAGGTTATTTTATGGGCTGCACTCGCATCGCGGGCTGAAGATAAGGACACCATCGACCTTGCGGTAATCGGCGGCGTGAAAGACGACAAGGAACTGAAGAGCTTTCAGGTGCTGCACTTTCAGCCGTTCGATCCGGTGCACAAGCGCACGGAAGCCACAGTCAAGGGAACGGACGGGAAGCAGTTCTATGTAGCCAAAGGAGCGCCGCAGGTAATTCTGGAAATGTCGATCAACGCTGGTGAAGTCAAGTCTGCGGTTGAAGACGCCATCAATGATTTTGCCGGGCGAGGCTTTCGCTCTCTGGGAGTTGCGCGGGCCGACGAAGTTGGAAAGTGGAGATTTGTCGGCATGCTGCCGTTGTTCGACCCGCCGCGCGAACAGGCCAAGGCCACCATCACAAATGCCATCAAGATGGGTGTGAAGATCAAGATGGTTACGGGCGATCAGCTTGCAATTGCCCGTGAAACGTCGAAGCAACTGGGATTGGGCTCCAATATCCTGGATGCCAACTCACTCGGCGATGACAAGAAGGATGCGACGGCGCAGCAGGCCAAGGCCATTGAAGACGCGGATGGCTTCGCGCAGGTCTTCCCCGAACACAAATTTCACATTATCGATGTGTTGCAGAAGCATGGCCATATCGTTGGCATGACTGGCGATGGCGTAAACGACGCGCCCGCGTTGAAGAAGGCCGACTGTGGCATCGCCGTCTCGGGCGCCACGGACGCGGCGCGGGCTGCAGCATCCATCGTGTTGCTCACGTCTGGCCTATCTGTGATCATCGACGCAATCAAAGAGAGCCGCCGAATTTTCCAGCGGATGAATAGCTACGCAATTTACCGCATTGCGGAAACGCTACGGGTTCTATTCTTCATGACGCTGGCGATCCTGGTATTCAATTTCTACCCAGTGACGGCAGTAATGATCGTGATGTTGGCGTTGCTCAACGATGGGGCAATTCTTTCAATCGCGTACGACAATGTTCTCTATAAGAACAAGCCGGAATCATGGAACATGCGGCTGGTGCTGTCAATTTCCACCGTCCTGGGAGTTATCGGCGTTGCCGCCGCGTTTCTGCTGTTCTATCTCGGCGAACGCGTCTTCCACATGGATCGATTGCATATCCAGACACTGATGTACCTGAAGCTCTCCGTGGCCGGACATCTAACGATCTTCCTGACGCGTACACGCGGTCCGTTCTGGTCCATACGCCCGGCTCGGATTCTCTGGATAGCGGTGCTTGGAACCCAGACGATAGCCACTTTGATTGCAGTATATGGGCTGTTTATGGCTCCTCTCGGTTGGAAGTGGGCAGGGTTCGTTTGGGCTTACGCATTGGTATGGGCCCTCATCAACGACCGCGTAAAGCTGCTCGCATATCGGATCTTCGATCCAACCAAACCTGCGCTGCTTACGAAAAAGCCTGTCGATCGGACCGCGGAGATTGCCTCGCGAGCCTATGAACTCTACCAGCAGCGGGTCCACGGTGAGAGTCAGCAGGATCAGGACTGGCTTGAAGCGGAGCGAGAGACGCGCGGCGATCGGCCGGCTGAGAAAAAGATTGCTTAACACGATGAGGGCTTGATGAATATTGATTCTAAAGACTACCGTGTACCCCCAGACAAAAAGGTCGACCTCGGCAAGTGGCCGACAGTTGTCGACCCATATTACAAGTCGAAGAGGCAATATCAGGAACTTCTGAATCTGCACATGGAGAAGCTGAGCTCACTGCAACAACTTCACTATGCGTCTAACCGTCACGCACTATTGCTGATTTTTCAAGGAATGGACGGCGCTGGCAAGGATGGTGCAATCCGACACGTCATGTCTGGGGTCAATCCGGAGGGTTGCGAGGTCTTTGGTTTCAAACAGCCGAGCGCAGAGGAACTCGAACACGATTTTCTATGGCGCACCACCTGCCGCCTTCCTGAGCGCGGCCGGATCGGCATATTCAACCGTTCTTATTACGAGGAAGTGCTGGTCGTTCGCGTTCATCCGGAGCTTTTGCGCGGCGAGGGCCTGCCCGAAGAGTTGCGTGACGAGAAAGGCATCTGGGCTCGAAGGTATGACTCCATCCGCGATCTGGAGAAGCATCTTCATCGCAACGGCACACAGATCATCAAGATATTTCTGCACCTGTCTTACAAGGAGCAACGAAAGCGATTCCTGGCGCGCATAGAAGAGCCAGACAAAAACTGGAAGTTCAGTACCGCCGACATTCATGAGCGGAAATACTGGAAACGCTATATGCAAGCCTACGAGGATTGTCTCCACGCGACGAGCACTTCTCATGCGCATTGGTACGTCGTCCCCGCTGACGACAAGGAGAATGCCCGGCTGATCGTCTCCCAAATCGTCCTTGATGCCCTTGGAGGGCTCACGATGGCGTATCCAAAGACCACTCCAAAGCGGCGTCTCGAACTGCGGGCGATCAAGAAGCTGTTGGCGAAATGATGCTGGTATCCCATCGCGGACGGCCCGCACAGACTAATGTCTCAAAGCCGCAATCGCGCCGTTAACTGAATACGGAGAAATGGAAAGGAATTGTCTTATGGCTACAACCAAGGAACTCCCAATCGACGCCGATCAGGATGGCACCCCGCAATCGTTCAACAAGGACTTCGATCAGTTCGGCAATTCCTCCGGGTTCATCTTCGATGTCACCCTTTCAACTGCAATTGCGGCAAACGGCAAGATCGAGGCAAGAGCCCCGGCGCCGAAGGGTCCGCTTTCGCCTGAGCTGCTCGACAAGATGAATCGATACTGGCGTGCAGCGAACTATTTGTGCATCGGCCAGATCTACCTATTTGAAAATCCTCTATTGCGAGAGCCGCTCAAGGCGGAGCAGATCAAGCCACGTCTCCTTGGCCACTGGGGAACTTCGCCTGGACAGAATCTCATCTACATTCATCTGAATCGCCTGATCAAAGAAAATAATGCGGACATCATCTATATCTCAGGTCCTGGACACGGGGGTCCATCTCTGAATGCCTGTTCCTATCTTGAAGGCACGTACACAGAGGTACACCCTGAGATTACGCACAATGAGGACGGGCTGCGACTCATGTTCCGCAAGTTTTCGACTCCGGGTGGTGTGCCCAGCCACTGCGGACCGCACGTCCCGAACTCATTGCATGAGGGCGGAGAGCTCGGCTATTCGCTAGTCCACGCATTCGGTGCCGCCTTCGATAATCCCGAGTTGATTGTCGCCTGCGTAATTGGCGACGGCGAATCTGAGACCTGCCCACTTGAGGGAAGCTGGAAGTCGGTCAACTTTCTTAATCCCGTCCGAGACGGTGCAGTCCTGCCTATTCTGCACCTCAACGGCTACAAGATATCGGGCCCGACTGCGCAAGGACGAACCAGCGATGCAGATCTAAAGGCTCTGTATACGGGGCGTGGTTACAAGCCGTACTTTGTCGAGGGTGATGATCCTGAGGTTGTCCATCAGCTTCTTGCCGGGACGCTGGATGATTGCTACGCGGAGATTCGCTCCATTCAACAGACAGCTCGCAACGGCGGATTCATGAAGCAGCCCGTCTGGCCCATGATGATCCTGCGCACGCCCAAGGGATGGACCTGTCCGAAAGAAGTGGATGGAATTCCGATTGAAGGCACCTTCCGAGCGCACCAGGTTCCGCTTGCAACCGTGCGTGAGAATCCAGAGCATCTGAAGATTCTTGAAGCCTGGATGAAGAGCTACAAGCCGGAGGAACTTTTCGATAAGCAGGGCAAGTTCATAGCAGAACTCGCCGCACTTGCGCCCACAGGCAATCGACGCATGGGTGGCAGTCCCCATGTGAACGGCGGGCGATTGCTAACTACGCTCGCCCTACCCGATTTCACCGATTATGCACTCGAAATCCCCGGACCGGGAAAGGTCCTAGCCGAGGCTCCGCGTAAGCTTGGAGACTTCTTTCGTGACATTTTCAGGATGAATCTGACGAACTTTCGCATGTTTTGTCCCGATGAAACAAACTCCAATCGGCTGAACTCCATCTTCGAGGCCACTAAGCGCTGCTCCATGGCAGAGCTTGTCTCGATCGATGACGAACTGGGGCCCGATGGTCGCGTGTTGGAGGTATTGAGCGAACATCTTTGCGAGGGATGGCTGGAAGGCTACCTGCTTACCGGACGGCATGGCATGTGGTCCTCCTATGAAGCGTTCGCGCAAGTGGTCGATTCGATGCTGACACAGCATGCCAAGTGGCTGGAGCAATGCCGCGAGTATCCGTGGCGCAAACCAATCGCGTCATTGAATGTGTTGCTCACAAGTCACGCGTGGCGGAACGATCACAACGGGTTCAGCCACCAAGCCACCGGCTTTGTGGACAACGCGCTCGCCCGCAGAAGCGACACCATTCGCGTCTACTACCCGCCGGACAGTAATTGCCTCTTGAGCGTCTTCGATCATTGCCTGCGAACCCGCAACTACGTCAACATTGTCACCTGCGGAAAGCAGCCACAGCTCCAATGGCTCAACATGGACGAGGCGCTTGAGCATTGCTCGCGCGGTGCGTCCACGTGGAATTTCGCAACCAACGACGGAGGCGGAGAACCGGATGTCGTATTGGCCTGTGCCGGCGATGTGCCAACGATCGAAATCTGCGCGACATCGTGGCTTCTGCAGAAACATGTCCCTGGAATCAGAGTGCGGGTTGTGAATGTGGTGGATTTGATGACGCTGATGTATCCCGACAAACATCCGCACGGGATGGACGAGATGTCCTTCAATGCACTTTTCACCGAAAAGGCACCCGTGATTTTCGCTTTCCACAACAATCGCTGGCTCATTCATACGCTGGTTCATGGGCGAGCCAATGAGGGCCGCTTCCACGTGCACGGCTATATTGACCAGGGAACAACCACTACCCCGTTCGACATGGTGGTGCTGAACGAGATGAGCCGCTTCCATCTGGCATTGGACGCACTGAAGCACATTCCGCGACTTCGTGTGCAGGCTGCCGGCGCGATCCAACTATTCGGCAAGAAACTCCATGAACATCACGACTACATTCGCGAGCACCTTGAGGATATGCCCGAGATCAGGAACTGGCAGTGGACGGCGGACTTCAGCGATTCGGCCGCGCCTGCTCCGTTGGCCAAGGGAAATCCCCGGAAGGCAATGTTCACCGATAGCTAAGCAGAAAGCTGCGGAAGAGTGAAGCGGGGTCAGACTATCGCCAGCATGGTATTGGCGATGGTAGCTTCCACTTTCTGGATTCCGGCAGGCAGGGAGATAAATTGAATGATCCGAAGGCACCTGCCGACCGGTCAAAGATCGATGGAATCGATGCGCTGGCTGAGTTAGCGCTCAATCTGCATTGGTCCTGGAACCATGCAGCGGACGAACTTTGGGAGGAACTCGACAAAGTACTCTGGGCCACGACACAGAATCCGTGGGTCATCTTGCGGACGATTTCTAAAGAGAAGATCAAAGCTGCGCTGAGCGCTCCGGAGTTTCGCCGCCGTCTCGATACTTTGCTAAGTGAAAATCGGGCATCGTACAGTGCGGATGCATGGTTTCAGAACAAGCATCCAGGTGGCGCGCTTACTTCGATTGCCTACTTCAGCATGGAATTCATGTTGAGCGAATCGCTTCCCATTTACTCCGGCGGACTGGGCAATGTAGCGGGCGACCAGTTGAAGGCTGCCAGCGACCTGGGAGTTCCGGTAGTCGGAGTCGGCTTGCTATACGGCCAGGGTTATTTCCGCCAAGACTTCGATTCTCGTGGACATCAGCAGGCACTTTATCCGGTGAACGATCCGGGGCAGCTGCCCATTCGCCCGCTGCGACAGCCTAATGGTGAATGGTTACGGTTGCAGATCCAAATGCCGGGAGCGAAGATCTGGCTCCGTTGCTGGGAGGCGTGTGTGGGACGGGCAAAAATCTATTTGCTCGATACTAACGATTTCTCCAATACCGCGGCTCATCGTGGAATCACCAGTCAACTTTACGGCGGCGACGCGGAGATGCGACTGAAGCAGGAGATCGTTCTTGGGATCGGTGGTTGGCGCTTGCTGCGGGCCGTCGGCTTGCGGTCTGAGGTATGTCACCTCAATGAGGGCCATGCGGCGTTTGCCACACTTGAGCGCGCCCGCTCTTACATGGAGGATTACAAGAAACCGTTCGATCTTGCCATGAATGTCACGCGGGCCGGGAATGTCTTCACAACGCATACCGCGGTTAGCGCCGGATTTGACCGCTTCCATCCCGATCTAATTCGCCAATATCTTAGCCATTATGCGGTGGATGAACTCGCCACTCCGGTTGAAGATCTGCTTGCGATGGGACGGCAGAACGCGGGAGACGCTTCAGAATCCTTCAACATGGCTTACCTTGCACTTCGTGGCAGTGGCCAGGTGAACGGTGTGAGCAAACTTCATGGACAAGTGAGTCGGCATATCTTCGCGCCCCTCTTTTCGCGATGGCCGCAGGAAGAAGTTCCAATCAGTTCAGTGACCAATGGAATCCACGTGCCCACGTGGGACTCTGCGGCGGCAGATGCGCTCTGGACAGCGGCTTGCGGAAAGAAGCGTTGGCGCGGGGATCGTCCGGCCGCAGACGATATACGCCAGCTCACAGATTCGGAGATGTGGCAATTTCGCAAAACAGGTCGAAAGATGTTGATCGACCGTATGCGTCAGCGTTACGCGCTTCAGCTTGCTGCCGAGGGTGGAAGAGCGTTGGATGCGAGCAGCATTTTTGACGAGAATGCGCTCACGATGGGATTCGCGCGCCGCTTTGCCACATACAAGCGTCCGAATCTTCTCTTGCACGATCCTGAGAGACTGATTCGCCTTCTGTCCAATCCACAGCGCACCGTGCAGTTGATTCTTGCCGGGAAGGCTCATCCGCAGGACCTGCCTGGGCAGGCACTAATCAAACAATGGAAGGACTTCATCAAATGGCCGCAGGTTCAAGGTCGCGTTGTTTTCCTGGATGACTACGACATGTTGTTGGCCCAGGAACTGGTCCAGGGCATCGACCTGTGGATCAACACGCCCCGGCGGCCATGGGAAGCATGTGGGACGAGCGGAATGAAAGTGCTCGTCAACGGAGGCCTGAATCTCTCCGAGTTGGATGGCTGGTGGGCGGAAGCCTATTCTCCGGAAGTTGGCTGGGCCATCGGGGACGGACAGGAACATGGCGACGATTCCGAATGGGATGCCCAAGAGGCAGAAGCTTTGTATACCCTGCTCGAACATGAAGTAGTACCTGAGTTCTACGAGCGGGATGAGGCGAACATGCCGTCCAAATGGCTGGGACGCATCCGCGAGAGCATGGCCCGGCTCACTCCAGAGTTTTCTGCTACCCGTGCCATCCGCGAGTACACCGAGAATCGATATTTGCCTGCCGCCTCAAATTACCGCGAACGGTCAGCCGACGATAGCCACCTGGGCCTGGCCCTTCTCCAGTGGAAAACCTTAATCGATCGGCATTGGAATGAGATGGGCTTCGGTACGACGAGAGTCGAGACTCATGACGGCCAGCATTTCTTTCAGATACAGGTTCTTCTGGGGGCTCTCAAGCCCGACCAAATTAAGGTCGAACTCTACGCGAACTCTGTTCGCGGAGGCAAGCCGGCTATTGAATCCATGAATGCTGCGGAGCCCAGTGCGGATTCGTCGGGGGCAATCACGTATTCGGCTCAGGTTTCTGCAACTCGCGCCTCAAGCGACTACACGGCGCGCATCACTCCCTACCATACGAATGCCTCGGTTCCTTTGGAAGCAAGGCAGATTCTTTGGCAGCACTGAAATCTGACGCTGATCCTCGGCAGATGCAGCACCGGGATAGAAAGCAAGGCTGGCACCGATGAAATCGCAGGGACTCAGAGACACCGCAACAATGCTCTTCGCAGACAGTAAGGGTTTGCTCGCGATGGACGAGAGCAATCCGACTTGCAATAAACGATTTGCCACCCTGGGGATTCCGCAGACAGTCGAGGCGCGACGAGCCTATCGCGAAATGATTGTGACAACCCCGGGGCTCTGTGAGTCCATTGGCGGCGCTATCCTTTACGACGAAACCATCCGCCAGCAAACCGGGGATGGAACTCCGTTTGTCAAAGTTCTGCTGGATGCGGGAATCATTCCCGGAATCAAAGTGGACATGGGCGCCAAGGAATTAGCCGGCCATCCCGGCGAAAAAGTGACCGAAGGTCTGGACGGATTACGTGACCGGCTGGCTGAATATTCGCGGCTCGGCGCGCGGTTCGCCAAATGGCGCGCGGTAATCGCGATCGGCAAGGACATTCCCAGCCGGGGCTGCATCGAGGCCAACGCACAGGCATTGGCTCGCTATGCTGCGTTGTGCCAGGAAGCCGGACTTGTTCCGATCATCGAGCCGGAAGTTCTCATGGATGGCGACCACAGTCTGGAGCGTTGTCTTGCGGTAACCGAGAAGGTTCTGCGAGAGGTGTTCTCGCAACTCTTTACACAAGGCGTTGTGTTGGACGGAGTGATTCTGAAGCCCAATATGGCTGTTCCGGGATTGGGCTGCCCAACACAGGAAGCCGTTGAAGAAGTAGCCGACGCAACCGTGAACTGTCTCTTGCGAGCCGTCCCTGCTGCGGTTCCGGCAATCGCGTTCTTGTCGGGCGGTCAATCGGCCGAGTTGGCCTCTGCCCGTTTGAATGCGATGAATGTGAGATTCAAATCGCCGTTACCGTGGGCGTTGGCATTCTCGTTTGCCCGCGCTATTCAGCAACCAGCTTTGGAGCTTTGGAAGGGCCTGGATGCGAATGTGCCCGCAGCGCAGCAGGTTTTGTATCACCGCGCACGCTGCAACCGGGCTGCGCGGCGCGGCGAATACTCGGCTGCAATGGAGGAGAATTGACCGGCAACAAACACAATCCCGAAGGAAACAGCAGCAACAGCGGAGAGCCCGATCCGGGCCCTTACTGGAGACGAATGCACCATGACTGGCGCTTTTGGATAGGCGCTGTCCTCATGGCTGGGGCACTCGCAATCTACGTCTTGAGTGGCGACCTGGCGTGGGTTCCAAACGGTCATCGACAACCTGCTGCGATACCTGCAAATTCGGCGAATTAGGAAGACACCACGAATTGCGCCACCGATCGGGCCATCGCAGTCAGGACATTGGTTTCGAAAGTCATTGCAGTCACCGTAGATTCTCATCGAACGTTAGCTTTCGATGGTGAAAGTTGAATCACAAACAATGGACTCCGCACCTTTGTATCCTTTGCGCCTCGAGCCGATCTATCAATATCGACTGTGGGGCGGCAGAAGCTTGTCAGGCTTGCTCTCTGTGCCGCTTCCGAGTGACGGGCCCATCGGTGAAGCATGGGTGCTTAGCGATCGCGACGATTATCAAAGCCAGGTTGCCAATGGCCCGCTAAAGGGGCGGACGATCGGTGATTTGATGGAGAACTTCCGTGCGCAATTGATGGGTAGTCTAGCTCCCCGATTCCCCCGCTTTCCGTTGCTACTCAAGTTTCTTGACGCACGCGAAATGCTTTCCGTGCAGGTGCATCCCAGCGATGCGCACCCGGAACTTCTTCCACTTGGGGAGATGA
>Ga0302326_10033895_pt1 | contig 10133 bp, 6 predicted proteins | sample Palsa_T0_3_FD_202264 | JGI IMG/M metagenome (GOLD analysis project Ga0302326, IMG submission 202264) | Peat permafrost microbial communities from Stordalen Mire near Abisko, Sweden - Palsa_T0_3 | ecosystem: Environmental > Terrestrial > Soil > Palsa > Peat permafrost | place: Sweden: Abisko...
GAAGTGGATCGTGAAAAGCCAGAGTGCAAGTCTGCCATCAGATACTCTTCCCAGCGGCTTGGGTGAGAAGCAATTGTTACTGGACTGTCTTCTCCAGGATCCTAACCGCTCGTGGCTGCATTACCTGGACGGACGCCAGGCTCTCCAAGTGGGCGTCCTGCTGCATCTGGGCAAGCTAAGTCTTCCCCAGGACGAGTTCCCTCACTCCCCACACGGGAAAGCATAGTGGCCAGGCGCGTGATCGCAGGTACGGTCCTCGTACTGCTGGGCTGCTACCTGTTCGGGCACACCATGCCACGCGCCTGGCGATCACTCAACACTGACTTCCCTAATTATTACCTGGCGGCGAGACTGACCCGTGAGGGTGTCGATCCTTCGCGCGCCTACGAGTGGATCTGGCTGCAGCGTGAAAAAGACCACCGCAATATCGATCAGCGAGTGATTGGGCTGGTGCCCATTACACCCTTTTCCACTCTGGCCATGTGGCCTTTGACCGGTTTGCCTCCGCTGGTTGCAAAACACGCGTGGCTCCTCTTCAATCTCGCTCTTCTTTTTCCCATCGCGTGGTTGATGAGCAGCGTCAGCGGCCTATCCCTGCTGCAAGTAGGGTGTCTCCTCGGACTTTCCTTCCCCTTGCATCGTAACCTTCTCTATGGCCAGTACTACATCGTTCTGCTTGGCATTCTGACCGCTGCGTGTTGGGCAATACAACGGCAACGGAATCGGATGGCTGGATCTTTGATTGCCCTGGGCATAGCGGTCAAGATTTTTCCCGTCATCCTGACGCTGCACTTTGTCCGGAAAAAGAACTGGGAAGCACTCCTGGCGTGTCTGTTCACCGGCGTTCTTTGCCTGCTGGTCTCAATCTCGGTCTTTGGGTGGGGTCTTCACCGAACGTACTTACTCCAGGTCCTACCCTGGACCCTGCGGGGTGAGGTGCTCGATCCCTATAACCTTGGCAGCTCTTCCCTCTCCACGTTGCTTCACCGGCTTTTTATCTTCGAGCCACAGTTGAATGCGCACCCCGCGTTGCATGCGCCATGGCTTTTCGCCGTTCTGCACCCCACATTTCAATTGGCTTTGCTGTTGCCGGCGTTCCTTTGGATCGACACCGGTAAGTCTTCACCTGTTCGGATTTCACTCGAATGGTCGGCTCTCCTGCTCGCGACTCTCACGCTCACGCCATTGCCCGCCTCCTACCACTTCACGGTTCTCGTTCTGCCTGTGGCCATTCTTTGCGCACGCCTCATGCAAGAGCGACGTAGAGTTCTGCTTGTCATTGTCATTGCGCTTTATCTCGCCGTGGGGTATCCGGGATGGAACACAGCGCCCGCGGATGGATGGCAAGCTCTTCTCCACGTAAAGCGTTTGTACGCGCTGATCCTGTTAACCATCGTGGCCATCTACTTGATCAAAAGCGGCACCAGGGTGCAACCGTCAAAATGGTGGCTTGCTGGAGGTGTGGCCGTCCTCATCATCAGTATTGCCAGTGGCCTGAAGCATCAGCACGATTTGTTTGACGACTATTCCTACCGGCTTCCCATCGGACGACAAATGCTTCTGGCGACACAATCGGTTCCGCGAGGGAACGAAGTCGATACCATCGCGCTGCTGCTCGATGGATACCGCAGGGCCACGATTGAGGGCAATTCCATTGTTACCACTCCAGGCGACGGAGCGAAGGATGAGCTATCACTCACCGCAGCCGGGGAACAGCTTTGGACGGAGACAGTGGGGCTCCATTCCGTCCTCGAGCCTTCCTCTGGATCGACGATCCTCGACGCCGAATCGCCGGCCTCACTCGAGAACGGGAATAAACTTGCCTTCCTGCGCGAGATAGGCGGCCGCAAACGCCTCTTCGTGCGCGATCCCGGTCGTCCGGGCGAACCGGACCAGCAACTCACGACGGCAAATTCTCCCTGGAACGTGGAAGAAATCGCTATTTCGCCCGGTAGATTGCTGGTTGTTTCCGCAACAAAAGGCTACGCCAGTTCCAGGCTCTACGAAGTACGCGGTGTCGACCAATTGGAGCTGATCCCTGCTGGCGAAGCACGCTATCCGGCTGTTTCCCCCGATGGCCGCTGGCTTGCGTTCAGCATTTTTCGATCGGGCTACTGGAACCTCTCCTTACGCGACTTGAATACGGGCGCGACCCGCCGTCTCACCAACGTGAGTTGCAATCAGACCTTGCCCGCCTGGCTTCCCGACTCCAGAACACTTCTTTACAGCAGCGATTGTGGGCGCGCGTTTGGCTTTACTGCTATTTGCAGGCGACGCTTTCTTCCCTGACCGCAGCAGCTGGCGGGTTTCAGCCAGGGAGGCTCGTCGGACCCTAGGCGCTCGCTGCAAGTCCCTGTCTTGACTGCGGACCTCGGGTGCCCCACATCTCGCTCGTTTTTGGCGAGATGTGGGATTCCACTGCCATATCCGTGCAACCTCAGAGTTTGCTTGATGTTTGAGGGCGAACGGTCAAGACCCGTGGTATCCCACATCTCGCCAAGAACGAGCGAGATATGGGGCACCCAAGGTCCGCTGGCAATTGGAATTCTTAAGTCGAGGTTCTTTCGCAAGCTGGAACGGGACGGCTGAACGAACCCCTCTAAACTTGGAATACCGATAGGCGATCACGAAGACCAACCTGATTCCTTACGAGACCACTCCAGTTCCATGCAAATCAGCGAATTACCTGCACCCCAAACATGCTTTGTCTCCTAATTTGGACAACTCGCGCATGGGGAAATCATGACGAAACGCCGACAATTCGGTGACAACCGGCCTTCGCACTTTACCTAGACTCGGATATATCGAAACGAAATCCTCCACAGGTAGCGTCGTGAACATCGCTCGACATCTCGCACACCTGTTCCTCCTGCTTCTGGCCCCCGCAATCTCGGCGCATGCAGGAATTTTGCAGCGTGGCAAGGTACAACTCATCTGCCACCGCACCGCAAATCGCGACATGCCTGAGAACACCCTGGAGTCCCTCGCTCTGGCGGCGCGCATGGGATGCAACATCGTCGAGATCGATATCAGAAAAACGGCGGATGGCCAACTTGTTCTCAACCACGACGACTTTCTCGAGCGACTCACCGGCGGCATGGGGACGGTTGAGCTCACCTCCTACGACGAGCTCCGGTTGCTCGATACAGGCGCTTGGATGGGTGAACGCTTCACGGGAATGCGCATTCCCCGATTCGAAGACGCAGTTCAGGTTGCTCGCGAGCAAGGGATCGGTCTTTACCTGGATATCAAAACCAAAGGCATCGCCCCGCCTTTGCTGGAAATACTCGAACGGGAAGGAATGCTGGAGCGCGTAGTCTTTGGCGGCGAATGGGACGACGTAAGAGCCCTCTACCCGAACGCAAATCATGATGCCGTCGCATACTTGAATCCCGGTTGCAACGCCACGCAAGTGACGGCCTTGCAACGGCAGGGAAAATTTGTAGTCGCTAATTTCTCAGCAAATGCATATGAGATGAACCTTGAAGCCATGCGCGCAGCAGTGGCCGCGGGAGTAGATGCACTGAATGTGGATTATCCCCGCCTGGGCGCCGAAGCCGTCGGCCGTCCGGTAGAAGCCAAGCTGGCAGAGCTGGCACGCACGGCATCGGAAGGCCCCATAGCGGCGCGACTGGCGGCCATTCGCGAGCTATCCCACTTCATGGGTCTCCCCACCCAGGATGTCTTCGTTCGCCTGCTACACGATCCCGACGACAGAATTTCACGCGCGGCCGCAGTGGCCCTGGTCGTTGCCCGCCCGGCGACTCCCACACAGGTCTACATCGATGCCGGCTCCTCACCACAGAAAACAGCCCGCCGGAATGCGGCGTGGGCCATCGGCATTACAGGCGCACCCGCTCCCGGCTTCCTTCTATCGTTGTTGCATGACAACGATCCTGATGTTCTGAAAGAGGCTCTGCTTGCCCTCAGCCGCTGCCCGGGTGAAGTACCCGCTGAGGCGATACTTCCCTTTCTGACCAGTGGTGCACCCCCGGTACGCGCGGCCGCCGCACTGGCCCTAGCCCGCCATCAACCTCAGATCGCCGTGACCGCAGTGATGGATCTTCTTCGTCGCGACGAAGAGCAGGCAGCCCGGGAACATGACGAGCAGTTGCGCAGCGGCACCAGGCACCTCACCCCGGAGCAAATCAGGCCAATCGTTGAGGCCTACCGTGAACAGATGAAATTGATCCAGGCGCTTGCCTCGCTGCCGCCTGAGGATGCTTTGAGCTTGCTCGCGAGCCAGGCCTTTCGACAGGTCGCAGATTATTCTCAGGTAACCGCGGTGGTTGCAGGCTATCAACTCTGGGACCGCATCGCCGCGGATCCCGCGCTGGCGATACAAGCCCTGCGATCAACCAATGTAGAGGTCGCCGATCGCGCCGAATGGGCGCTGGTGAAGGCAGGAACTTCTGTCCTTCCACAGTTGCGCCAGGCACTCCCATTAAGCGATCCGCCGTCACAAGCACGGATTATTCGCATTCTCGGCTGGCAGGGTGACCATGAATCGCTGCCACTGTTGCGCAAACTACAAGAGTCGGGCCCGCAAAATAAAGTCTTGATTGCCTGGGCAATCGAAAAGATCGAGGTGCTTCGATTTCAGCCATGGACAAATTGATCAATTTTCCCCCGCCGCGCGCGTTCCGCAGCTATCCAGCGCTCCTGCGAGAGCTGCTGGCGCCATCTGTAGCCGGCAATGAAGGAGAAGCCACGGTGCCCCAGGCTTTGGAAAAAGATACGTCTTCGATCGATGATCCCCTTTTGTGCAACGTGGAACTGCCGTTGCGAGAGGTCTTCTATCCCCTCGGCTTCGCCTTCGAGATCGTCACCAACCGCCAGGCCGTTTTGGACGCTGCCAGCGAGAGTTGGCGGCATTGCCGGCCACGGGATGGCGGTCCGGCGTTGCGACTCCGTATCGGGGTTACAGCTGGTGTCTCTGGAACCTGTCCGCCCACGCCGGTAGCGCGCGGCCAACAGCATTTGATCTCCCTGATCGCAGATGCGCAGAATCATGCCATTTGCGATCTCAACGCAGGTTTCGCGTTCGCCTGGCTCACTGAGGACGCGTTACAGAACCGCAGCTATGCCCGCTACCACTTCCTTGAGGCGGTCGCTCTTATTCTTATCTCCACTACCTATGCGACTCCCATCCACGCGGCCTGCGTAAGCCGCTACGGGCGCGGCATGTTGCTTTGCGGTCCATCCGGCGCCGGCAAGTCGACACTGGCTTACGCGTGTGCGCGCCGCGGATGGGTCTTTACCTCGGACGACGCCTCCTACCTTCGGCATCATGCCAGTGATCTCCGCGTGGTCGGCAATTCGCATCAGGTACGTTTTCGACCTTCCGCCAAGGATCTATTTCCCGAGCTGCGAGGCCGAAGCATCACCCCTCGCGCCGAAGGCAAACCGTCTATCGAAGTCCCCACGGCCGAGCTTCCTGGAATCGTCACTGCGGACGAAGCGCTGGTTCATCACATCATTCTTCTTAACCGGCTACCGTCGGCTAATGCCGAACTGCGGCCGCTTCCCAGGGAAGCCGCCCAGCAGTACTTTCGGCAGTATCTTCAACTCCCTGACAAGATGCAGAAGATGCAGTCGGAAGCCGCCGAGAGCATCGCCACCGCCGACGTGTATGAACTTCGTTACCAGGATCTGGAGCAGGCGATTGTGTGTCTCGATTTGCTGGCCCGCGATTCAGGCAAGCCCAGATGACCCGGCCGTCCCTGCAGTATTTCCGCCGGTTGGCGGCCAAGGCGCCCCGCGGGCAGTTCTGGCTCTTCTTCACCGCAGCCCTGTTCTTCAACCTTGGCTTCTCCATCTTCTTTTTTCTCTTCAACCTCTACTTGCTGGGCTTTCACTTTACCGAACGATCACTCGGCCTGGTCGGCGGCTTTATGGCCTTGGGCAGCATACTGGGGACGATCCCTGTAGGCATCTGCGCCCAGCGCATAGGCCTGCGCCGCACGCTGGTAAGCGGTCTGCTGTGCACTGTGGTCTTCTCCGTGCTTCGCTTTTGTTTTCTTGCCCAGCCCGCGCAGCTCGCCCTCGCGCTCCTCACCGGTATGACCCTTTGTTCGTGGGCGGTTTGTCTCTCTCCTGCCATCGCCAGCCTGACTCGGGAGCAGGAACGCCCATTCGCGTTCAGTCTGATGTTCTCCTCGGGCATCGGTGTTGCCGCCCTCGGCGCCCTGATTGCCAGTCAACTGCCAGGCTGGCTCCGCCACCTTCCGCAATCATTCACGGCGGGCGAGGCCACCCGCCTCACGCTTGAGTTTGCCTGTGGCGCAGCAGCTCTTTCGATCGTTCCCCTACTCAGGCTGAACTTGCCCGGAGCGTCTCCGCGGGTGCAGCTCCCACGCCTTTCGAATCCCTTCTTGCGCCGATTTCTCCCAGCAATGGCGGTCTGGGCCCTGGTCACCGGATCCTTCCCGCCCTTCGCGAATGTATATTTCGTCCATCACCTGGGCTTATCCCTGCAAAAGACGGGTTTCGTTTTCTCGGTCGCGCAGCTGGTTCAGTTTCTCGCTGTGCTTTGCGCTCCCCTCCTGTTCAGGCGCACGGGCCTTGTCAAAGGGGTCATTCTGACCCAATTGGCAACAGCTGCTGCCCTGGCATCGCTGGCCTTGATCCACCCCGGGCCCCATGGAGGCACGCCCGCAGTCTGGGTTTACCCCGTGTACATGGCGATGCAGTTCATGAACGAACCCGGCATTTACAGCCTGCTGATGGACCAGATTCCTCCGGGCGAACGAAGCAGCGCCTCAGCCTCTACCTTCTTTGTGAGTAATGCGTGCCAGGCAATGGCCTCTGCTGCCATGGGAGTGGCGATCGTCCGCTTTGGTTATTCCGCAGCCCTGCTTGGCATCGCCGGGTTGGCAGTCACGGCTACGCTCCTGTTTGCGAGGCTGTCAGGCTCGCACGCCGCCTCTGCTCCGGACTCTTCAGGCTATCTGGAAGACCTGACGGCGATCCGGTTGTAAGGGTGGCCAGAGCAGCGGTTCCTGCAAGTCCGGGACATCGCTCGCGGGATGTCACTTCTTTGTCATTTCGCCTTTTGAGTGTCCATTTGGCGCCTTCCTGATGGACACTGTAAGGAGCGACTTTTGCGGGATGATTGGCCCAGAACAGGTCTTGAACCGGGGAGTGAGTATGAGCTTGATTCTAGTTATCGAAGACGATCCAAGAATTCAACGCGCGCTGCGACGACAATTCAGCGCAGAAGGGTATGACGTTCATATCGAAGGCGAAGGTCCCTCCGGCCTGGCCGCGTGCAAAAGCCTGCGTCCCGCAACCGTGGTGCTGGACCTGATGTTGCCCGGGCTTTCCGGGCGCACAGTTTGCAAAGAAATAAAGGCCTGGTGTGCCGACATCCCGGTCATTGTGCTCAGCGCCGTCTCTGAGGTGGCTGACAAGGTCCTGCTGCTCGAGACCGGCGCCGATGATTACATGACCAAGCCCTTTAGCCCCCGCGAGCTCCTTGCGCGCGTTCAGGCTGCGATCCGGCGCACGCAAAAAAAAGTCAAGGAACTACCTGCTGGTTTCGGAGAAGTCTCTGTCGACTTTCTCAAAATGGAGATCTACCGGTCGGGAACGCTCGTACCCTTGACGGCGCATGAGTTTAAGCTGCTCCGCTACTTCCTCGACAATCCAGGCCGCGCCATTGCCCGCGAGGAACTGCTGAGCGATGTCTGGGGCATGAGTTTCCACCTCACCACCCGCACCGTCGACAACCAGATTCTCAAGCTTCGCCAAAAACTCGAGGCTGACCCCGCGAACCCGGTTCATTTCCGCACCGTTCATGGAATCGGATACAAATTCGTCCCGCAAGGATAAAGCAATTTGTGTCGTGAAAGAGATAGTTGATTCATGAAACAGTGGCGGATGCGGACGACTTTGATGTTTTCGCTCCTGGCGGTCTCGCTGGGACTTACCGTCACTTGTCTCTTCATCATCAGTGTCACCGTTCAGCAGGAAATCAGCAAGAGCCTCCAGGCCGACCTGGACCATTCGCTCAGCACATTTCGCAACCTGGCGAATCAACGCAATCGCATGCTCGACCGGGAAGCGGCGCTGCTGGCCGATCTGCCCAGCCTGAAGGCCCTGATGTCCACCCAGGATGCGCATACGATCCAGGATGCCAGCCAGGAGTTCTGGGCCACCAGCGGGAGTGACTTCTTCGCCCTCACCACTCCCAACGGCACGCTCCTCACCTATTCCAACCGCGGACCGAAGCTGAATAATGCGTCGGTCACGAGTGGGCTGCAAGCCTGCATGACCTCCGCCGAAGAGGCCTGCATGATCGCCTTCGGGCAAAGTCTCTACGAGCTTTCGATTCAGCCGCTCTACTTTGGACCGCCGGAAAACGGATCTTACCTTGGCTATGTGATCATCGGCTACGCCATTGACCGCCAGGTGGCCAGTGAGGTCAGTGAGGCCGCCGCTGCCGACGTCATCTTTCTGGTCAACGGTGACGTGGCTGCCACAACACTGCCCGCTCCTCGGCTGAATGATCTTCGGCTGCACAGTCCGATTCTTGCGGATGTGGGCGACACCCCGCGCAAGATGCAGGTAGGTGGAGAAGCCTACATTGCGGCGGCTGCCGCTCTCCCCGCTGCCGGCCAGGAGAGGATTCAAATCGTGGTGCTCAAGTCATATGACCGGGCAAGCGAATATCTGGGGCGCGTCAATCGATGGGTTCTGGCCCTGGGTGTGGTCACTTTGCTTCTAGGGCTGGTCCTGGCGGTTGCCATTTCCCGCACCGTGACGCGCCCACTGGAAACCCTGGTCGCCGGCACCCGCGCACTGGGCCAGGGCGATTTCGATTATGAACTAAGAGTCGATGGCGCTGCGGAAGTCCGCGAGCTCGCCCTTGCCTTTGACAGAATGCGCGGCGAGCTCAAGCGTACGCATCGCGAGCTGCTCGAGTCTGATCGCCTGGCCACCATCGGCAGAATGGCCAGCTCGGTATCGCACGATCTTCGCCACCACCTCTCCGCCATCTACGCCAACGCCGAATTCATGAGCCTGCCTAATACCGGCGCTGACGAAAGAGCAGAATTGCATCTTGAAGTGCAGGAGGCAGTGCAGAGCATGACTGACCTCATCGAATCGCTACTCCTTTTCAGCCAGACAGGTCAGATGCTCCACCTGCGCCGGGAACAGATCGATGCATTGGTCGAGCGCACCGCCCAATCGGTGCGCCTGCATCCCGAATGCCGCGTGGTTCAACTCTCGACGGAAATTCCCGAGCCCATCTATGCCTGGGTAGATAGCAAGAAGCTTGGCCGCGCCATTTACAACCTGCTCCTCAATGCCTGCCAATCGGCCAAAACTGGCCCGGGCGTGCACAAAGTCGTCGTAACACTTTCGCAAGACAACGACAAAATTGAAATCAGAATTCGCGATACCGGACCGGGTGTAGCCGAATCCATTCGAGAGACCCTCTTCCAGCCCTTTGTAAGTGCCGGCAAGGAGAATGGGGTGGGGCTTGGGCTCACGCTTGCACAACACGTCGCGCAAGAGCATGGTGGTGAGGTACGGCTGGAGAAAACCGCGCCTGGAGAAACTGTCTTCACCATATTGCTCTATAAGCAGGCGCTGGAGGCCTTTGGTCACACCAAGGCCGAGTCCGTCAAGGTCAACACGTTCCAGGAGTAGGAGCGTAATACCGCCGGTATGCCGAAACCAGGCGTGGCAGGAGCCGCTATGAGACGATCGTCAGGTCAGCTGTCCACGGGTCCGAGATGTCGTCGTAAAGTTGTCATCTTGGCCTTTCCATTACTGTTGCTGGCATCTTTTGCGCCCGTATCCTTCGCCCAGGCGGCCGACGACGCAACCGCCGCCGAACAACAACGGGTGGCCGCCATCGAAACCAAGCTGAATGAACTGAACGACGCCCTCAGCCAAACAGAGAAGATGCTGGAGAAGTCGCGTGCTGAAATCCAGGCCCTGCATGCACAGCTGGATGCTCTTCGCGCACAAAGTGCCGGCACTTCTACCAGTGTCGCGCCTCCCGGCACTCAGAATGCGAACACTGATCACCCGCAAGAGCTGGAGGCGCTGCGCGAGCAGCAGGACGCCATGCAGGCTGAGATCAAACAACATGATCAAAGCAAGGTGGAAACCTTTTCAAA
>Ga0302326_10033898_pt1 | contig 10132 bp, 13 predicted proteins | sample Palsa_T0_3_FD_202264 | JGI IMG/M metagenome (GOLD analysis project Ga0302326, IMG submission 202264) | Peat permafrost microbial communities from Stordalen Mire near Abisko, Sweden - Palsa_T0_3 | ecosystem: Environmental > Terrestrial > Soil > Palsa > Peat permafrost | place: Sweden: Abisko...
GCCGCCACGGCCTGCTCGGCGTCGAACCGTTTCATCATGACCGCGGTGCCGCCCAGGGCCTGGACCGCGCCGCAGAAGCGTAGCGGCGCCGCGTGGTAGATCGGCCCGGGCGACAGGTAGACCGTGCCGGTGTTGAAACCGAACGCCAGACGGGCCAGTTCGACCAGGCCCTCGGCGGACTCGCCCAGCTGGACGCCGGGCAGCGGCGGCCGCACGCCCTTAGGCCGTCCGGTGGTGCCGGAGGAGTAGAGCATGGTGGCACCGTGCGGCTGATCGTCGAGGGGCGTGTCAGGGGCGGCGGCGATGGTCTCCTCATAGCGGTCGTACCCGGGCACCGCGCCGCCGAAGGCCAGCCGCAACTTGACCGCCGGGACCCGGAGCGCCGTCGCGGTCGCGGCCTGCTCGGCGGAGACGATCAGCGCGGTGGCGCCGCTGTCGTTGACGATATAGGCGACCTCGTCCGGCTTGAGCCGGTAATTGACCGCCGTGATGTACAGGCCCGAACGCAGCGCGGCCCAGTAGACCTCCAGAGCCCGCAAGCTGTTCTCGGTCAGCAGCGCCACCACGTCGCCCGGCCGCAGCCCGCCGTCGTGCAGCACGTGAGCCAGCTGCACCGAGCGCCGCTCGAGTTCGCCGTAGCTGACGGTCTCACCGGTCCCGGCCATGACCGCGGCGATCCGGTCCGGCGTCTGCGCCGCGTACGTGCCTGGATACATGAGCGCAACCTTCCGCGCGTCGCGGCCCGTGGTCTTCGCCCATTATGGCTGGCTATCGGCCGATGCTGTCCAGGCCGTCCGGGCCGCGCCGCGCGCCTACCTTGGTCACGATGCGCAGACCGGCGGGGTAGGGGTACAGGGCCTCCTTGATGAGCTCGTTGACCACCACCGGCCCGTAGTAGTCGCTGGTGTCGATGTGGGTAACGCCCAGCTCGACCGCTTCGCGCAGTACGGCCAGGGCCTGGTCCCGATCCGCGGGCGGCCCGAAGACGCCCGGTCCGGCCAGTTGCATGGCCCCGTAGCCCATGCGGCTGAGGGTTATGGGGTTCAGGTCGCCCGCGAGCGTGAGGGTTCCGCCCGGAACACTGTCCGCCATATCCGTTCCTTCCTTGGAATTAAAGATCTCTTTTGCCGAACGGTCCGTGGTTCGGCGCACCCGGAATCAGGCCACGACGCCGATGTAGCGCCAGTCCAGGACGTCGCGCGGCGCCGATCCTTCGGGCCGGTCGGCCGCGCCAGGCCAGCCGAGCCCGCTGGGCGAGACGGCCCCGCGGGGCCAGCCCAGCCCGCCGTCTCCCCCGGGCGCCTCGGCCCGGACCAGGGAACGCAGGTGGACCAGCCCGCCGCCGCCCGGCAGCGGATCAACCCGCTCAACGGAGATCGTGCTGCGTAGCGTATCCCCCTCGTGCACCGGGCCGAGGTGGTCGCAGCTGTGCCAGGCCGCCACCGTGACCAGGGACGGCAGCGTTCGGGCCGCCTGGGCCAGCGCCAGCCCGATGGCGTGTCCGCCGTACACGAGCCGCCGGCCTCCGGCCGCCGACGCGTCGTGGTGCACCATCGCCACGTTGAGGGTCAACCGGGCCAGCTCCGGCGCGCTGGAGACCACGTCGCCGCCCGGTACGGCCCAGGTCTGCCCGGCCGCCAGCTCGGCCAGGCGAGGGCCCGCAGCCCGCCGGGCGAACCGGTCAAGCCGCCAGCCGCCGATCAGGTCGGCTGGATCGCGGGCGTCAGCAGGCTGACCGACCGAGGACAGCTCGTCGGCGTGCCCGGTCTGCCGGTCGTGGTCGCGCAGCGGCAGCATGGCACAACGCCAGAAGTCCAGCACCGGCCGCTGCTCCTGGTCCACCGTGGTGATCCGCAGGACCGCGAGCCCGGTCGGCGCCCGGCCTGCCCGCGGCTGGTTCTGCCTGAGCGCGACGACCTGGGTGGAAGTCCGCAGCGTGTCGCCCAGCCGGGGAGCGCGTTGAAAGGTCAGCCCGCGGTAGAAGAGGTTGGCCTTGACGTGCTGGGTGACCACCGTGGATTGCCCGATGGCCACATCCCAGACCAGGCTCGGTGACGCGAGCGGGTCTCCTCCGGTGACCTCGCGGCACAGCTCGTGGTCGGTGGCCAGTGCGAGCCGGTTCCCGATGATGGCCTGGTGCGCGGCGGCCAGCCCCGAGGTCAGCGTGAGGCCCGGCGCGCCGCCGAACTGCTGCCCGATGACCAGCTCGTCGAAATACGGCCCCTCGACGGGCGGAGACTGCGTGGTCATGCACCGGAACTTATCATTGACTCGTGCCTAGAAAACCGGACGCGAATGCCGTCGAGGGCAAAGGCTCCGGGGACGCCGGCTCGAAGTCGGTGAGGACCCGGGAGCGGATCCTCGACGCCGCCGCGCACGTACTGAGCCGCAAGGGGTACGCGGGCACGCGGCTGAGCGACGTGGCCGATCAGGCCGAGATCCAGGCCCCGGCGATCTACTACTACTTCCCGTCCCGGGATGACCTGATCGAGGAGGTCATGTGGTCGGGCATCGCGCACATGCGCGAGCACATGGCCCGGGTGATGGCCGCGCTGCCGCCCGATGCCGATCCGCTTGACCGCATCGACGCCGCGGTCGAGGCGCACCTGCGGTACGCCCTGGAGATCTCCGACTACACCACCGCGTCGATCCGGAATGCGGGGCAGGTCCCGGAAGCTATCGCGGTCAGGCACACGGCCGAGGCGTCCCAGTACGGCGACATGTGGCGCAAGCTGCTACAGGACGCGGATAACGCGGGCCTGCTGCGGCCCGATCTGGACCCGATGGCCGCCCGGATGCTGGTCCTGGGCGCGCTCAACTGGGCGGCCGAGTGGTGGAATCCGAGGCGAGGCTCGCTCGACGCCGTGGTCCGGACCGCGCAATCCGTGGTCCGGCACGGGCTGGGACCCGTCCCCGCCGCGGGCGACGAGGCGGGGGTTCCCGCGTCTACCGCGCGGAAGTCGCCGGCCCGGCGCCGCCCATGACCGGCCGACGTCCCTTCCCCCGCTTCATTGCGCACGGCCTCGTCGGCCCAGGTCCGGGGGCTGTTGTGATCGAGGATTCTTTTAATTTAGATTAGTTTTATCGGATCGCATCCGCAACGAGGGGACCGCCACATGCCAGCGAGCACGTTCCGTTATTCGTCGTCCGACGGCGCGCAGATCTCCGCCTACCGGTGGGTCCCGGCCGGTGCGCCCCGGGCGGTGATCCAGCTGACCCACGGGATGGGCGAGCACGCGCAGCGCTACGACTCGTGGCCCAGGCCCTGAACGACGCCGGTTTCGCCGTCTACGCCCAGGATCATCGCGGGCACGGGGCCAGCGGCGATCCCGAGGCACTCGGCGACATGAGCCCGGGCAGCTGGCCGGCTTTGGTCGACGACATCGGCCTGCTCTGCACACACATCCGAGCAGAACACCATGGCCTGCCGTTGATCCTGCTCGGGCACAGCATGGGGTCGTTCGCCGTGCAGCAGTACCTGCTCGATCACAGCGCCGATGTCGACGGCGTCGTGCTGACCGGCACCGCGGCGATCGACGTGCTCGAGCCGGCCCTGGACCCGGACCAGCCGCTTGACCTGGCCATCTTCAACGCGGCGTTCCAGCCCGCGCGCACCGACTACGACTGGCTATCCCGCGACGAGACCATCGTCGACGCCTACGTCGCCGATCCGTACTGCGGCTTCGGTATCGATCCCGCGTCCGCCGAGCTGATGTTCCTCGGCGCTCGCCGGGTCGCCGACCCGGCCCAGGTCGCGGCCATGACGCCGGGCCTGCCGCTGTACATCGCCGTCGGCGAGGCCGATCCGGTCAACGGCGGTTTGGCGCTGCTCACCCCGCTGACCGACCGGTACGCGGCCGCGGGCCTGACCGACGTGACAGTCCGCACCTATCCCGGCGCCCGCCACGAGGTCCTGAACGAAACCAACCGCGACGAGATCATCGGCGAACTCATCAGCTGGATCGACCGCGTCGTGGCCAGCACCGGTGAGGGCAGCTAAGCCTTCGATGGTGGCGGGTGCCGAACGGTGACCTGACGCCGCAGTGCGGTGCGGTGGTCACCACCGCGATACTGGAGTCGCTGTCGGCACCGATAGGCGCGGAGGACACCCGGACCCGGGGGCAAGACTAGCCCTTCAACGCGATGAGTCCGGCGTTGGTAGGGCTGAACCCGCAGCTGTCGAAATAGAACGAGCGCAGATGATCTTCAAAGTCGACGTGCAGCCACTCGCAGCGCGCCGCGCGGGCACCATCGGAGGCGACAGCTACGAGCTTTGTCCCGACCCCGCGCCGGCGGACCCTGGCGGACACCGCAGTGTCGAGCAGGAAGGCGTGGACACCCCCGTCCCAGGCAACGTTGACGAAACCCGCAAGCTCGCCGTCTTCCCGCGCGCAGACCCAGCCCAGGCTGTGCCGGCTCACCTGACCCTGCCAGTCATCGTCCAGGAGCCGATGACCGAAGCCCTCAGCATGCAGGGCGTTCAGTTCGGCGTTCGTGAACGAGCCGCACCACGAGTAATCGATCACCGGGCAACCTTACGAAGCGACCGTGGTGCTTAGCCACTGGTTTCCCAGCCCGGGCGGGCTGGCCCGGCTCAGAGATACCCAGTCGCCGAGAGCAGGACGCGGGAGAATCGGCTCAGGTCCAGCCGGGGAAGTTGTTCGGGGGCGAACCAGGCGATGTCGGTGAGCTCATCGTCGCTGACGGCCGGGGAACCATCGATGATCGCGGCCTCGTACACCGCGGTGACGTAGGCGGTACGGTCCCCGTTCGGATAGCTGACCTGGTAGTCCGGACCGCCGAGGACGTCCAGCAGGCGCAGCAGCCGGACGCCGACACCGATCTCTTCACGGGTCTCGCGGACCGCCGATCTCAACGGCACCGCCGAGCACGCCCCATCCGTCGTCATGACCAGCGTGCCGCACGAGCAGCAGCCGCCCGGCCTGGTCAACGGGGAGCACGGAGACCGACGGGAGCAGAAGCAGGTCGTGTCCGACGGCCGCCCGCAGCCGCGCGATATGCGCCGGGATGCTCATCTTGGCACCGTTCCCACACCCGGGCATGGCCAAGCGGGCCAGATCGCGTCAACGAATTTCAAGGGGGCGCGGGGCCGGCACGGAGGCTGGGGTGGTATGAGGGTGGTGCGAACAGTGTCCCGCGTGGGAGGAGAGCACAGTGCCAGGGCAGATTCCAGCCGGTGACATCCATCACTTGCGGCTTACGGTGACTGACGTCCAGCGCAGCCGCGAGTTCTATACGAGCCTGCTTGGCTTTCAGGTGGCGGCGGAGTCGCCCCCACCCGACGACCCGGCGGCGGACCAGGTGTTCGCCATCTTGTTCGGCGGCGTGGTGATGGTCCGCGGCAACCTGATTATGGGGCTGCGGCCGATGGCACCCGCCGGAGACCATTTCAACCCGGACCGGGTCGGTCTTGACCATCTCAGCTTGGGCGTGTCCAGCCGGGAGGATCTGGAGCAGGCGGCCACGCTGTTCGATGAGCACGGCGTGACTCATGGCGTGATCACGCGCCTACCGTCGTTCGGTATCGACGTCCTGTCTTTCGAAGACCCCGACGGCATCCAGCTGGAGCTCACCGCGCCGGTAGCGCCGGCCGACGGCGGCTACTGACGCCAAGGGCCGGGATCCGTCTCACGCTGATCAGGCAGGCCGTGCGGGGCGCGCATCCGCCACGCGTCGGTCACCAGCTCGGTGAGGCGCTCGAGATCCACCTCCGCCAGGCGCAGCATCACGAGCGGCCAGCCGTCGTACCCGGACACGGTGAAGAAGACCTCGGGCTCTCCTAGGAGCAGAGCCTGCTTCTCGGCCTCGTCGCCGACGAACAGCACCGCGATGTCGGTCCGGATGACGCGGCGCTGGCCGTGGCGGCGTTCGGGGTAGGACCAGACGAAGCCCTTGCCGCCGACCCGGAAGTCGAAGCCGTCACTGTCGATCTCCTCCACGTTGGGCAGCGCCAGCGCGAGACGCCGCACGTCATCGGCGTCTGCCATCGCGCTTCCTCCCCGATCCCGCCAAGGGTATAAGTACAGGCTAGGCGCCCCCGCGCGGACGGCGCGACCGGCGCCGGGATCGACAGCGGAGGGCGAATTAACCTTTGCCGGGGTTCAACAGTTGGCTGATCTAGCGTGTCCTAGCAGGCAAAAGAATATTCTATGTAGTAGTGTCTTTGTGTGCCTGTCATGGAACAGAATATCGTGAATGGTGGTGCCGGATGAGGGGGCTGCGGGAGATCGCAGCCCCGTTCGTGGCGGCTGCCCCGGCCGGGACCAGAGTGCGGGCCCGGCTGCGCGTCTCGCCCGCCGATGCGGCGGTGCTGCGTGCCGTCGGGTCGCATCTGGGCATGCTGGCCGGCCGTGACCTGGCGGCCCGGTGCGCGCAGGGCCGGCTGGACGCCAACGGCCGGGCCGTGTCCCGTGCGGCGCGGAAGCGGGCGCTGACGGCGGGCGCCTCGTCGCGCTGGGCGGGCGCGATCACCCGCACGAGCGAGAACCAGTGGCAGCTCGCGGAGCGGAACCTGCGCGCAGAGGCGGCGTCGCTGCGAGCGCGGGCCAGGGTGATCGAGACACGTCTGGCTGTCCCGGCGGGCGGGAGGGCCGGCCGGGTGCGCGGGTACGCCACCCCAGCCGAGCGGCACGCGAAGGCCAGCCGCCTGCAGTGCCTGCGGGCCAGGTTGGCCCGGGCGGACCGGCGCCTGGACGCAGGCGCGGTGCCGGTGGTACGGGGCGGGAAGGGCCTGTTGCGCAAGCGGAGCAACCTCGCCGCCGCGGGCCTGACTGAGCAGCAGTGGCGGGCGGAGTGGGAATCGGCCCGGCTGTTCCTGACCGCTGATGGGGAGAAGGACAAGGCGTGGGGGAACGAGACCCTGCGCTGGCACCCCGGCGAGGGCTGGCTGGAGGTCAAGCTCCCGGCGCCGCTGGCGTCCCTGGCGAACCGTCCGCACGGCCGCTACCGGCTGTCCTGCATGGTGGAGTTCACCTACCGGGGCGATGAGGTCGCCGCCCAGGCGGCCACCGGGGCGGTCCGCTATGACATCAGCTGTGAGCCGGCATCGGGCCGCTGGTATCTCGACGCGTCGTGGACAGCTCCCCGGGCACCCGCCCCGTGCCTGGAGGAACTGCGGCGGCACCCGGTGGTGGCGGTGGACGTCAACGTCGGGCATCTGGCCGTCGCCGTCGTCGCGGCCGACGGCAATGTCATCGGCACCCCGGCCACCGTCGGCCTGGACCTGGCCGGGCTGCCCGCCACGGCCCGCGACGGGCGGCTGCGGGCCGCGATCAGCGGCCTGCTCGCCACCGCGGGACAACATGGCGCGCAGGCGATCGCGATCGAGGACCTGGACTTCGCCCAGGCCCGGTCCGAGGGACGCGAGCATCACGGCAGCCGGCCCTCGCGCGGCAGGCGAGGACGCGGATTCCGGCGGGCGGTCGCCGGCATCCCCACCGCCCGGTTCCGCGACCGCCTGGTCCAGATGGCCGCCAACGCCGGCCTGCCCGTCATCGTCGTGGACCCTGCTTACACCTCCCGGTGGGGGGCTGAGCACTGGCTCGCCCCGCTACGGGAGCATCACCCGAAGGCGACCGGCCATCACGCGGCAGCGCTGGTGACCGGCCGACGCGGGCTCGGGCACCGGGCCAGGCGCCGCGCGACAGGGAACCAGCCCGCCCCGGAGGAGGCGGCACGGCCAGCCCAGGCGCGACCCAGGACACCCCCGGCACCCAGGCCCGCACCCAGGAACCCTGCCACCCCACGAGGCCCCCGGCAGCCGCCCGGCAGCAAGACCGGCAGACCTCACCGGACCATGACAGGCAACCAGGCAGCCCAAGACCGTCCGGGGCGCCGGCCAGCCAGGACCACCTCCTGCTAGCTCAATAGGAACGGTTGAAGATCTCGCGCGGATCCAGTGCTCGGCGGACGGCCGAGTGCAGTGCGAGCGATCCCGGGTCGAGCTCGCGGCGCACGCCATAGCGCTCGAGGATCCTGATGCCGTGGGCGGCCATCTCGGTAAGGGACGCGGACTCAGGTGGGGACGTCCTGGTCGGCAGGCTGGGCCTCCAGGAGCTGGTCGAGGACGGCCGCCGCGTCCAGCGGGTGGGTGATGCGGCCCCATCGTGCGCCGCACAGGCCGGCGAGCTGGGCCGCTTGCTCGTGATCGTCGGCCGGAGCCAGGATGATCAGCTCGGGCAGGCTGCAAGCGGTCTCGATGGTGTCGTCCTCATCGGTACTGCGGCAGTCGGACAGCAAGATGACGACCCGGCGCCGGGCCCGGGCCGTGGCCAGTTGCTCGCCCGCCGCCTTCAGCGCGCCCGCCAGCCTGGTCACGCCATGGCCGCGGAGCCCGAGCAGCCGCTCGGCCACCACCGCGGGCGCGGTGTCACTGGCCAGGGGCTTGATGACCTCGACGGTCGCCGCGAAAGACAGGACGGCGTGCTCCCGCGGGGCGCGCAGCGCGCAGGCGGCGGCGACGGTCGCCGCGGCCGCCAGCCGCGCGCCGCTCATCGAGCCGGACCGGTCGATCACGACCGCGAAGGCGGTGCGCGGCCGGGCCCAGTGCACGGTGGTCAGGTCGTCGTGCCCGACCGGCCGGGCTTCGGCCCGTGCGGCCGAAACGCCATCGATCGAGGCGTCGATGTCCAGGTCACCGTCGAGAGCACCGCGGGCGGGCCGCAGCCGGGAGATCCCTCGCATCGAGGGTCGCCCGGCCCGGGCCCGGTCGAGCACGATCTGCGAGCTGAGCCGGATCGCGGCGGCCCGCAGGCGTTCGTCGGTGGCCGTGGTCATGAGCGCAAGCAACTCGAACGCGCTCGGCTCCCCGGCCAGCGCCCGGCTCATGGCTTCCTGGTCGAGCACTCCGACCTCGGGGCTGAGCTCGGCGAAGCGGGGGTGACGCGCCAGCTCATGCCGCCCCACGGTCTGGCCCGTGCGCCGTCCCGACTTGGGCGGCGGCCGACGCGGCCCGCCGGCCGCCGGAGCGGTCGGCGGGCCGGTCATTCCCCCGGGCTGGCGTCGCCTCCCGCCGAGTCCGGGCCGACGGCCCGCACGCTCCGGAAGATCTCCTCGATGACCTGGTCGGCGGATCGCCGGCAGGATTCGTGCCGGCGGACGCGGCCAGACAAGGTGGTCAGGGCCGCGTCCAGGCCGACCTGCCAGTCGTCAGCCGGGACGGCGCGGATGTCGGCCAGCTCGGGGACCAGCCGGGCGTAGTCGATGGCGCCGCGGACCGAGGCGCCCGAGCGCAGGTCGGGGTGCTCGCGGGTGGCACGGGCGAGCGTCACAGCCTCGGCGACCAAGGCCGGCTTGGCGTGCTCGGCCGAGAGCCGCACAATCTGACGTTCCTGCTCGGCGTCCTGGTACCCGACCGAGATCCGGCAGGTCCGGTCGTAGAGCGCCATCGACAGCCGCGACGTCCCCACCGAGTCGTACGGGTTCATCGCCGCGACCAGCCGGAAGCTTGGGTCCGCGGCGATCCGCCCGAGCCGTGGCACGTTGATCTCGCCTTCGGACATCACGGTGAGCAGGACGTTGATCGTTTCCTCCGGAACGCGGTTGAGCTCCTCGACGTAGAGCAGTCCGCCGTCGCGCATGGCCCGGACCAGCGGGCCGTCGGAGAAGTTCTCGGGCCGGTAGCCCTGCTCCAGGACCAGCGCCGGGTCGAAGGATCCGATCAGGCGGGCCGGGGTCAGCTCGGCGCTTCCCTCGACCAGGACGAATTCGGTGTGCCGGGACGCGGCGACCTGCCGGAGCAGGGTGGACTTGCCCGTGCCGGGCGGTCCCTCGATCAGGATGTGGGCGCCGGAAGCGAGCGCGGCTTGGACCAGCTCGAGCTCGCGCCGACGCCCGACAACCTGGATCGGCATGAGGTGGTCAGTGCTCGTGGACCACGATGCCGCGGATGTTCTTGCCGGCCAGCAGGTCCTCATAACCCTCGTTGATCTGATCCAGGGTGTAGGTCCTGGTGATGATCTCGTCCAGCTTGAGGTCGCCGGCCTGATACAGGCCAAGGATCTTGGGGATGTCGGTGGTCGGGTTGCAGTCACCGAACAGGCTGCCCTTCACCGTCTTACGGAACAGCGTCAGGATGGTCCCGGGCAGCTGGATGCTGGGCTCCAGCAGCTTG
>Ga0302326_10033903_pt1 | contig 10131 bp, 9 predicted proteins | sample Palsa_T0_3_FD_202264 | JGI IMG/M metagenome (GOLD analysis project Ga0302326, IMG submission 202264) | Peat permafrost microbial communities from Stordalen Mire near Abisko, Sweden - Palsa_T0_3 | ecosystem: Environmental > Terrestrial > Soil > Palsa > Peat permafrost | place: Sweden: Abisko...
CGTTGGGACCCAGAAGGCCGAACATCAGGTTGCCGATAGTGAGCGAAAGGTTCTTCAGCGCCTTTACGCCGTTGGGATATGTCTTGGACAGACCGGTGATCGTTAGCGCCAAGGGAACTACCCTCCGATTGCGGTATTTCGGCCAGCTTTTCTTAAGCACCTCTGACGTGCGGCGCTGTCGAAAGTTACTGGAATTTTCCGATGATACCTCACCTGGCAGAGCCTCGCCGATGCCGCGCGAGTTCGGCCGCCTGTTCCAACGCGCCGGCTTTGGAAGTGACCAGACCCAGGATAAACGCCCGGAAATTGTCAAGTGCCTGCAAGGGCGCGGTGCAGGGCGCCGTCAACCTATTCGTGGCGCAGGGCGGCCATCGGGTCGATGCGGGAGGCGCGGCGCGCTGGGGTGTAGCCTGCCAGCACCGCGGCGCCGGCTAGCACTGCCACCGATACAGAAAGCGCCCACGGGTCGTGGGGTTTCATGCCGAACAGGAACGCGGCCACGAAGCGCGTAAGGCTGTACGCGGCTGCCAGCCCGATACCCAGACCGATCGTGGCCAGGGTGACGACCTCGCGCAGCACCATCCAGACGATGCGGCGGCCTTCCGCGCCGAGAGCCATGCGGATGCCGATTTCGCCGGTGCGCCGTTCGACGGAGTATGCCACGCTGCCGTAGAGACCGACGCCGGCGATCAGCAGCGCCAGCACGGCGAAGCAGCCGCAGAGCCCGGCAAAGGTGCGCTCCTGGCTGATAGTCTGGTCAATCGTGCGCGCTTGCGTGGTCACGTCGGACACGGGAACGGCGGGGCTGGCCTGGCGCACGATTTGCCGGACAGTGCCCACCAGCGCCAGCGGGTCGCTTGCGGCGCGCAGTTCGAATACCACTCCGCGCAGATCGTCCACATCCTGCGTGTATGGCACGTAGGCTACCGGCTGCGTCTCCGTCTCTTTAATGGAGTTGTACACGCTGTTTTTGGCTACACCGACGATTTCGATATCGGCGGGGCTGGTCGCGTCCCCGATTCCGATGTGGCGCCCGACCGGGTTTTCACCCGCGAAGTATTTCTTGGCAAACTTCTCGTTGACCACGGCGACGCGTGGAGATTCGAGGTCGCGCTCCTGTATATCGCGGCCCAGCAGAATCGGGATCTGCATGGTGGTGAGGAAGGATTGGTCGGTGCCTAACCGGCACGTCGTCGGTTGCTCGCCCGCGCCTTTCGCCAGGCCGGGAATGTTGAGCGAAGTGTCGTTCCAGTATCCGGCAGCCAGTGGATAGGTGGAGAAAGTGACGTTCCAGACTCCGGGGATGTTGCGGAAGCGATCGCGCAGATTGCCATAGAAACGGGCGAGCGGGGCGCCTTTGTATCCGGCCGGGCGGGCATTCAGGCTGAAGAGCAATAGATTCTCGCGGTTGAAACCGGCCTGGATGGAATGGAGGTTTGCGAGAGTGCGCAAGAACAAGCCGGCCGCCACCACCAGCAATAGGGAGATGGCGATCTGAGACACGACCAGAACGTGGCTCAGGCCAATGCGAATTCCGGCATGCCGCAGCCGTCCGCGCGGCGCGCTGGCACGCGCCTCTTTCAATCCGGGAGTGAGATTGACGCGGGTGCCCTGCCAGGCGGGCGCCAGTCCGAAGAGCAGACCGCAGGCCACCGCGAGGGCAAAGGTAAAGCTCAATACGGGCCAGTCGATGGCGGCGTGCAAGGTGAAATTTTCGCGGCCATTGGCCAGCAGCCAGGTGATGGAGCGGATTCCCCAAACCGCCACCAGCACGCCGAGCGCCCCGCCCAGGATGGAGAGAAGCAGGCTCTCGGTGAGCAACTGCCGCACTACACGGAAGCGGCTTGCGCCCAGACTCAGCCGGACGGCTATCTCGCGGCGGCGTCCCGTGGCGCGCGCGAGCAGCAGGTTGGCGATATTCGCGCAGGCGATCGCCAGGATGAGGCCGACCATGGCCATGAGCACGTAGACCGGCTGCGCATACTCGCGGCGTAACGAGTCCAGGCCGGATGCGCCTTCCTCAAGCCACAGCACGGGCATGTCCACCCTCTGTTTTGCGGTGGCGGCGGTGCCGGTGACGAACTCGTGAAATTGGCTCGCCAGGCGCGCCTGGGCCTGGCGGATGCTAACGCCGGGGCGCAAGCGGCCCATCATTTCGACCCAATAGAATTCCTTGTTCAGAAACCTCTTCCGATATTCGTCGGGCTTAGGAGCAAGCCATGGACCGGCATGCAGGGGGATGGTCAATTCGGGCGCGAAACCAGGGTCGACGCCGAAGAAATCGGGCGGAGTGACTCCGGCGATAATAAAGGGCGTACCGTCCACCAGAATAGACTGGCCCACCGCGGAGGGGCTGGCGGCGAAGCGGCGTTGCCAGTATGCGTAGCTGATGACGGCCACGGGCGGAGCGCCAAAGCGATCGTCGTCTTCGAGGATTAGCCGGCCGGCGGCAGGATACACTCCCAGGCCGCCGAAGAAGCCGCCGGACACCAGTTCGGCGTCCAGGATTTCAGCCTGGCCCCCGACGACCGTGTTCGCTCTTCCGCCCCAGGCGTAAGCGAACAGGTTCGAGAAAACATCGCTGCCGCCGCGAAAGAGATCGAAAGCCGCATAAGGAAAGTTGGGGCTGTTGTTGCCATGGCGGGCATCTTTGTGGCGACTGCCGCTCATGCTTTCGATGACCGCCGGCTGCTCCTTGGACTGCCAGTGGATCACGGTCAATTGCTCGGGATGCGGCACCGGGAGGGCGCGCATCGTGATGGCGTCCATAAAGCTGTAGATGGCGGTGTTTGCGCCGATGCCCAGCGCCAGGGAGAGCGCGGCCATGGCGGTGAATAACGGATTGGCAGTCATCATCCGCAGGCCGTAGCGCAGATCCTGCACGAATTGCTCCCAGAATGTCCATGTCCACATAGCGCGGCTTTGCTCCTGAAGGGAGGTCACGTTTCCGAACTGGCGTTGGGCGGCGGCGGAATCGCCCGCCTCTGCCGATTTCATGGCGAGGTGGTGGCGCATTTCCTCGGCAAGGTCTTGCTCGAGGCGGTCGCGGTGCAGGAAGAACCGGAGTTTGCGAAAAAGGTCTGGTATACGATCCATAGGTACACTATACAATAGTTAGGCTATGGGAGAAGCCCGGGGCCAGGCGTTAGCCTGTCAGGTTCAGCCCAGGGCGCGTCCCAGGGAAAGCGCGCCGTCTTTCAGCACCGGGAGAAATCGCCCGATCATCTCGTCGATGCCCACCCGCGAGGCGTGCACGCCCGTGTTCATGGCGGCGGCTACACGGCCGGTCCGGCTAACCACCGGCACGGCGATCGACCGTAAGCCCAGCTCCAGTTCCTGGTCCACCAGTGCGTAGCCCTGTGCGCGCACCCGGTGCAACTCGGCGGCAAGCTCCCGCTTCTTTGTAATGGTCCTGGTGGTGTGCGCGCGCAGCACGATTCGTTTCATGTAATCGCCCAGTTCTCGGTCGGGCAGGGCGGACAACAGCACCCGGCCCATGGACGTGCAGTACGCCGGAAGACGGCTGCCTACCGCGAGACCTACCGACATCACCCGCTTCGTCGCGGACCTTGCCAGGTACACGATGTCGTCGCCCTCCAGCACGCTCAAGGAACTGGATTCGTGAATGGCAGAGCTGATCTCCTCCAGAACCGGCAAGGCCATTACGGGCAGCGAATGCGAGGAGAGGAATGCGAAACCCAGCCTTAGAGCGCGGCTGCCCAGACGGTAAACGGGTCCATTGTGGCTGGCATAACCCAGGTGTTCGAGGGTAATCAGGAGCCGCCGGACCGCAGCCCTGGAAAGTCCGGTGCGCGCCGCGGCGTCGCCGACGGTGACCCCGGAGGGCCGGTCCTGAAAGGCTTCGATCACGGCCAGGCCGCGGGCCAGCGAGAGCACGAAGTCGGGATTGCCCACAAATTCCGCGAATTCCGACATTCGCCGATTATCGCACAGACAGCCGGCCCTTGACCCAGGGCACAGCGCCATGCGAATATCGCACTCTGGGGCGATATTCGCGCAGCTTCGTCAAATCATGGAATTTCTCAATCTACACGACGCCGTTGCCCGCCACGTGAAAGACGGCGATCAGGTCGCCCTGGAGGGCTTCACCCACCTGATCCCCTTCGCGGCCGGACACGAAATCATCCGGCAGGGGCGGCGTAACCTGACCCTCATCCGCATGACCCCGGACTTGATCTACGACCAGATGATCGGCATGGGCACGGCGCGGAAGCTGATGTTTTCGTGGGGCGGCAATCCGGGCGTGGGCTCGCTGCACCGCCTGCGCGACGCGGTTGAGCGCGGGTGGCCTGGGCCGCTCGAAATCGTCGAGCACAGCCACGCGGCTATGGCGCATGCCTATGAAGCTGGCGCCGCCGGCATGCCCTGCGCGTTCTTTCGCGGGTATCGGGGCAGCGATCTGCCGCGCGTCAACGGCGATATCCGCTTCGTCGCATGCCCCTTTACCGGCGAGAGCCTGGCGTGCGTGCCCGCGTTCCGGCCCGACGTCGCCATCGTTCACGCACAGAAAGCGGACCGGGAAGGGAACGTGTTGATCGAGGGAATCGTGGGGGTGCAGAAGGAGGCGGCGCTGGCGGCGCGGCGCGCGGTAGTGACGGTGGAGGAAGTGGTGGACGGTTTCGGCCCGCGCAGCTCGAATGCGGTAATCCTGCCTGCCTGGGCGTTGAGCGCGGTGGTGGTGGCGCCCCATGGAGCGCGCCCCTCGTACGCGCACGGCTACTACGCGCGCGATAATGCCTTCTATATAGCCTGGGACGAAATTGCGCGCGAGCGGCAAACGTTCCTCGCGTGGATGCGGGATCACGTGCTGCGATGACCTACACAGCGGCGGAAATGATGACGGTAGCGGCGGCGCGCGCGCTGCGCGACGGCGACATCTGCTTCGTCGGGATCGGGCTCCCTTCGGCGGCGTGCAACCTGGCGCGGCTGACGCATGCACCGCGCATCCACCTGATCTACGAATCGGGGACGTTGGGGACCAGGCCGGACGTGCTGCCGCTCTCGATAGGCGATGGGGAATTGTGCGAGACCGCGCTCACCACGGTCGCCGTGCCGGAAGTCTTCCGGTACTGGCTGCAGGGTGGCCGGATCACCGTGGGATTTCTGGGAGGCGCCCAGGTGGACCGCTTCGGCAACCTGAACAGCACGGTGATCGGCGATTACACGAAGCCCAAAGTCCGGCTGCCGGGAAGCGGGGGGGCAACCGAAATCGCCACTGGATGCGGGGAGATTTTCATTGTCATGCGGCACGGAGCGCGCAGCTTTGTGAAGCAATTGGACTTTCTGACCACGCTCGGCCACGGGCGCACCGGGCGGGAGAGGCGGGAACTGGGAATCCGCACGAAGGGTCCGGTGCTTCTGGTTTCCGACCTGTGCATCATGCGCCCGGATCCGGAGACCAGCGAGATGGTTGTGACCAGCCTGCATCCTGGAATCACGTGCCGGCGCGTTTGCGAAAACACCGGTTGGGACGCGCGGTTCGCCCAGACGGTGGCGGAAACCGAGCCGCCAGCCGCGGCGGAGCTGGAGGTGTTGCGCGACCTGCACGCGCGCACCGCGCGGGCGCATGGGACGGCGGTTGCAAGCGAATGAACGAATATCCCAGAGCCGTGGCCGGCAGCCAGCCGGAGTATTTGTACGAGCAGTATCGGTCCACCATACGGCGCGCGCCGTCGCAACCGCAGATCCTTTTGCCGCATACGCTCAGCGAATTGACCGGACCGGTTTACGGGCACAATCCGATCGGCCCCACGGACAACGATCTTACCTGCCATTTCGCCGCGCCGCCGCAAGGCGAGCGTATCGTGGTGGCTGGGCGGATTCTGGATGAGGACGGCAGGGGTGTGCCGCACGCGATGGTAGAGATTTGGCAGACGAACGCGGCCGGGCGTTACCGGCACACCGGCGATAATCATCCGGCCCCGCTCGATCCGAACTTCCTGGGGGCGGGGCGCACGATCGCCGATGCTGCGGGGAACTACCGGTTCGTCACCATCAAGCCGGGCGCATATCCCTGGCGCAACCATCACAATGCTTGGCGGCCGGCACACATTCATTTTTCGTTGTTCGGATCCGCGTTCGTCGCGCGGCTGGTTACGCAGATGTATTTCCCCGGCGATCCTCTGATGCCTTTCGATCCTGTCCTCCAGTCCATCCCCGACAGAGACGCCCAACAGCGGCTGGTTTCGCGATTCGATTTGTCGCTGACCGAGCCGGAGTGGGCGCTGGGCTACTGCTTCGACATCGTCCTCAGAGGACGCCGCGCCACGCCATTTGAGGAGGGCGGGGAATGCCGTTGATTCCGAGCGCCTCGCAGACGGTGGGGCCATTCTTCAATTTTGCGCTGACGGCCGACCGGGGTCTGGGCACTCTGGCGCGCGAGGGCGCGGAGGGGGAGCACATCCGGCTCGCTTTCCGTGTGGTGGATGGCGATGGCGCGCCCATGCCGGGCGACTCCCTCATCGAGTTATGGCAGGCCGATGCGCGGGGCCGGTATGCGCACGCGCTCGACCCGCGCGCGGGGGAAGCGGACCCGAACTTCTGCGGGTTCGGCCGTCTGGAGACCGATGCGGACGGCTTCTGCGTGTTTGAGACGGTGAGGCCGGGACCCGTGTCCGACGGCCGCGGCGGAACGCAGGCGCCGCATATCAACGTAGCGGTATTCGCGCGCGGGCTGCTGAAGCAGTTGTACACGCGCGTGTATTTCGAGGGCGAAGCGGCGAACGCGCACGATCCGGTGCTGGCGCTGGTACCGGAGCACCGCCGCGCGACCTTGTTGGCAAAGCCTGCGGCGGGACAGCCAAACACATGGTCCATGGAAATCCGCCTCCAGGGCGAAGCTGAAACCGTGTTCTTCGACCTATGAGATCGCGTCATGTTCACCCGATTGATCGATAGCCTGGCGGCCACCGAGCCGCTGTCGCAGGTTTTCTCCGATGGCGCCGTGCTGCAGGCTATGCTTGACTTTGAAGCGGCATTGGCGCAGGCCGAAGCGCGCTTCGGCTTGATCCCGGCGGATGCCGCGGCGGCCATCGCGGCGGCTATCGCGGATGTAGCACGGGCCGAAGGCTTCGATACCGCCGAATTGGTCCGTCAATCCCTACGCGCGGGAACACCGGCGATTCCGCTGGTACGGATGCTGACCGAACGAGTCCGCGCCGGCAACCGTGCGGCGGCGGGTTTCGTGCACTGGGGCGCCACCAGCCAGGACGTGACCGACACCGCGCTGGTGCTGCTGCTGGGGCGCTCCCGCCTGGTGCTGGAGGCGGATCACCAACGTGTGTCGCGAGGCTTGCGCGGGCTCTCGAACAAATATGCGCACACCGCGATGCTGGGACGTACGCTGCTGCAGCCGGCGCCGCCCATCACCTTCGGACTGAAAGCCGCGGGATGGCTGGGCGCCGTGCGGCGCGGCTGGTCGCGGGTGGCCAGCCGATTTGACGAGGCGGCGTACGTGCAGTTCGGCGGCGCCAGTGGAACCCTGGCTGCATTGGGAGACCAGGGAATCGCGGTCAGTGAAGCGCTGGCGCAGGAATTGAAACTGCAGTGCCCGGACGCCCCCTGGCACGGGCACCGCGACCGGCTGGCTGCCCTGATGGCCGCCCTGAGCATCTATACCGCGAGCCTCGGTAAGATGGCGCTCGACATAGCGCTGCTGATGCAGTTCGAGGTGGGCGAAGCCGCCGAGCCCGGCGGGGACGGCAGGGGCGGCTCTTCCACGATGCCGCACAAGCGCAATCCCACGGCGTGCATGCTGGCGATATCGGCTGCCAGGCGGACCCCGGGCCTGCTGGCCGATTTCCTGAGTGGCATGGCGCAGGAGCACGAACGGGCGGTGGGCGGGTGGCAAGCCGAGTGGTCCACTGTGCAAGGCATCATGCAAGCGGCGGGCGTAGCGCTGGAGGCCATGGCCGAGGTTGCGGAGGGTCTCGAAGTGGATGCGGAACGCATGCGCCAAAATATCGACGCGACCCGCGGGACGGTGTTCGCGGAGAAGGCCATGATGCTGCTGGCGCGCGAGATGGGGCGGGATGCGGCACACCACGCGGTCGCGGAAAGCATCCGGAATACGGGATCGCCGCCGGAGTCGCCGGGATTGCGCGACCCCCAGGGCTATCTGGGCAGCGCGGAGATTTTCCGTCTGCGTTTGCTCGAAGGAAAGGACTGACCGTGCCATTTGCCGATTCTGGGGGATCGAGGATTTACTACCGGTTGGAAGGCGCGCCCGATAAGCCGCTGCTGGTGCTGGCGCACTCGTTGGGTACGGACCACGGGATGTGGGACCCGCAAATACCGGCGCTGCTGCGGCATTTTCGCGTGCTTCGGCTCGACCTGCGCGGCCATGGCGCTTCGGATGCGCCGGCCGGCGGCTACACCATCGCGCAGTTGGGGCGCGATGTGCTGACCGTCGCGGACGCTGCAGGGCAGGCCCGTTTCGCATATTGCGGCCTCTCGCTCGGCGGCATGATCGGGCAGTGGCTCGGCGCGCATGCGGGTAAGCGGGTGGAGCGGCTGGTGCTGGCTAATACGTCACCCAGGGTGGCCGATCCCTCCGTCTTCGAAACCCGGCGCGCGGCCGTACTCGAACGGGGGATGGGCGCCATCGAGGAACCCGTGATGCAGCGCTTCTTCTCCCCGCGCACGCTGGCTTCCGTAACCCCCCAGGTGGAATCGATCCGAGCGGTGCTGCTGGCTACCAACCCTGTGGGTTATGCCGGATGCTGCGCCGCAATCCGGGATATGGACCAGCGGCCGCTACTCGGCGGCATCCGGACGACGGTACTGGTAATCGGCGGCAGCGAGGATGTCTCGACACCGTGGGCGGGGCACGCTGATCTGCTGGCTCAGGGGATCGAGGGCGCGCGCGCTGACGCTGCGAGCGGCGCACCTCTCGAATATCGAACGATCCTCTTCGTTCAGCGCCGCATTGCTCGACTTCCTGCTGCCGGCCTCCGCGGCCGACCCGATCGATGCCGGCTTCGCCGTGAGGCGCTCCGTGCTGGGCGATGCGCATGTGGATCGGGCCATCGCCGGCGCCACCGGACTGGACCGCGAATTCCAGGAGTTCATCACCCGCTACGTGTGGGGAACGGTCTGGAACCGGCCGGGCCTCGATCCGCGAGTGAGGCGGCTGCTTACCCTGGCGATGACTGCGTCCCTGGGCCGGTGGGAGGAGTTCCGGCTCCACGTGCGCACCGGGTTGGCCGCCGAACTGGAGACCGTCGATCTGAAGGAAGTGCTGTTGCAGGTCGGGATTTATGCGGGCATTCCCGCGGCCAATACGGGATTTCATGTGGCGGCCGAGGAACAGTCCCAGAGGCCCACCGCGCTATAGTCGTCAAGTGAGGTATTTTCTCCGCCGCCGTCAGCCGCACGTTTCGCGGATTCTATTGGTCGAGAGCGGCTCGCGCCGCCTGATCGAGCACGTGGTCGCGGGCCTGCGCCGCACATACGGCGAGTCGATCCCCATCGATCTGGCCACTTGTTTCGCCGGTTCGCCGGAGGGGGTCGCCGCGATCCACCGCGTTACCGATCATCGCGGACGCGGAGCGCGCCGCAAGCTCTATCGCACCCTGGCGGCGAACCGCTATTCGATCATGGGAATCGTTTGTTCCGCCGAACCGATCATGACCAAGTGGAAATGGGCGCTGGCCGCGCGCCTACCGGCCAAGGTCTTCGTCATTAACGAGAACGGCGACTATTTCTGGCTGGACCGCGGGCACTGGCGCGCCATCTTGCACTTCGCGCTGTATCGCGCCGGGATGACCGGTTCGGGGGCCGCGCGCACACTGGGCCGGCTGTTATTATTTCCGTTCACTTTGATGTATCTGTTACTCTATGCATCGACCGTTCACATTCGCCGCGCATGGCGCACGGCTGGCGTAAGAGGTGATCGATGAAAGCAATACAAATCAAAGAAACCGGCGGACCGGAAAAGATGGAGTTGGTGGATCTGCCGCAACCGGTACCCGGACCGGGGCAAGCCCTGGTGAAGATCGCCGCCTCGGGCGTCAACTTCATCGACGTGTATTTTCGCATCGGGTTGTACAAGGCCGAGCTACCCGCGACCTTGGGATCGGAAGCGGCCGGCACGGTGGAGTCGGTGGGGCC
>Ga0302326_10033905_pt1 | contig 10131 bp, 10 predicted proteins | sample Palsa_T0_3_FD_202264 | JGI IMG/M metagenome (GOLD analysis project Ga0302326, IMG submission 202264) | Peat permafrost microbial communities from Stordalen Mire near Abisko, Sweden - Palsa_T0_3 | ecosystem: Environmental > Terrestrial > Soil > Palsa > Peat permafrost | place: Sweden: Abisko...
AGACTTCCCATGGCAACAGTTGGGCCCAGTTGCCACAAAGCTCTGTTTCTGTCCGGTGGGCGAGTATCCGTTCAGCTGCGGCCAGCTTTACCAGGTCCGTGCGCTCGCTTATTTCACCCAGTCAGGAGCCAGTATTAGGTGCAGTGAAAAGATCAATACTACTTATTCCCTATAAAAAGCCTTAAAACAACCCCCCTTATTACATAGGAAAACGTCGCATTGCTTGCACCCAAATCTAGACGAGTAATTGGTGCTTCCTCTACTCTAATTGGCTGCAATTTGCCCTAGCGCAACCCGCTTTTTTGGCCGGTCCTCGTACCTTAGTCCTTTATAGCATACACAGAACCCCCTTTTTAACATTCTTACCAGCTCATGCGCACGTGCAAGCACCTCATCAGCTCCCTGGCTAATTCTACCGATTCGTCGTTTTGGTAATACATCAAAGTCCTTCCCTATAGCTAATAATGCCCCTATTAGCTGTTTCCGGAAGTCCTGCTAACTCCTAAAGCTAATTTGTCTTGGTTCAAGGACATTACTGCACAAAGCAAGCAAATAGCAGTTAACTAATACTATGCGTAATAGCTAATGCTCTAGTGCTTGTGCTCCTCCCCGTACCATGTGCTGTAGCTTAACGTTTTGAGCAGTCAAGTGATTAAACTCATCCACAGCACCTATGAAGTGATTATAATAGTTTGCTACTACAGGAATAGAAAGCTCCTTAATTGCCTCATCCCTAAAGGGTTTCCGGGCTATCTTTGCTTTAAAAGAGGTCTCCTTAAGCCTCCTCTTAATCCGTGAAACCCTCTAATCACTTGACAAGGCAAAGCTTATTATCAAAACAAATGCTTAGTCTTTCCATCCAATGTGACAGACTTTGCCACTTGCTATAAGGAAGGAATAAGTAGTTCCCTAGGGAATTATGTCCTTCTTATCCTTCTTCTTAAGATCTAAAAGCTCTTAAATCACCCCCCCTATATCCTTACATGTGCTAGTTACTACAATGCTAATAAAACAGGCATATTCCACCATTTTTGTAGACACAAAAAGATTATCAAGAAAGATATAATAACTATACTCCGGTAGAGGTTTTAGTAACCTTTTAATTAAATGCAAAGCTACTACTTGTATTTTATTCCCCCCATTTCCTGCTTTTTTTGTGCCGCCTAGAGCAATAAGAGTCCTAATTCCGACAGGGCCGTTTTTGTCTCCTAGCACATGCCAATTCTAGCATATCAAGAACCCCCTTTGCGCAACCCCCCACACCTTAAATCCCGTCGGAGTAAGCTTTGTTAGAACTGCAGTAGTCTCTTTTGCTCGTCCCTCGTATCGTACAATAATCTCATCCACTGCAATTGTCATTCTAGGGCGCTAGACTAAAAGGTTGATTTGTTAGATATAAGTACTTAAAATATCGACCTAAAATAAGTAAATATTAGCCTTAAGTTTTGCATCAAATAAGTAGAATAAAAAATGGAAGGTACTTTTGCATAGAGTCCCTCTGCGTCTCTTCTTGCAAGTCGTACACGCATATGAAGCTCTTAGAACCTATCCCTACTCATTTCCTTTGCAATTAGATGCTTTAGACTAAAGTTGCACGTATCCCAATAGTTGCTAATCTCATTGCACACATAAATAGTTATATATATGCGTATTGCAAAGTAGACATAAAGCTCTCCTCTGCAAGTCGGGAACCACTCATTTGCTCGTGCACGCGGGCGAGATTCGTCTTAAGGCTTTCGTCGATACTCGTTTGTCCTCTCAACAATAATATCTATAATTTTAGGAGGGTAATACATAGTAAACAAAGTGATAGGGTCGTCTACAAACACATCTTCTAGGAGAGTGATTTCCCAACCAAAATCAGGTAAATTTATAGGGTAAAACGCGTCCCCTTTACTTTGCAAAGGCTTAGCATTCGGGCGCAATGTCCCTTTATCGGTAAGATCGAAAACAGTGTCTTCTGGCATAATTGTGGTAGTGCAATTGCAATGATAAGTGGTTTATTTACCTGTAAATAAAGGGGGAGACTTTGGTGTTCCTCCGGAAAAATAGTTATTCCGGTCCGAAGCCTGGTAAAGCTGGCCGCAGCTGAACGGATAGTCTGCTAGACAGTTAGGGCAAAGTTCTAAGCGAAGACGACAAGACAGGTGAGGGTGACTGGGTCGACTTCCCCAATAAACTTGGAACAAACATCAACGTCGAAGAGGTGCTGGAAGCAGTCAAGGCCAACGTTAGCGTAGGTGCTAGGGGAACACTTCTTTAAAGCTTAAATGGGGTTTCAATATCTCTAGAGCATTTTATGGTGCTGATCTAAGCACAGGAAAAGAAAGTCGTTATCTCGAACGATCCTAACCGGTATATTTGTGCTTACATTTACTGGGAATTACTTGTAGAGCTCTTCAAGCGTGGAGAGAGGCGCCGTGTACTCTTCATGCACACACTAATTGAGGGCGAGAGCGAGGATATTGAAGCGGGAGTCAACATCGCAACCACCGTTATCCAGGCAATGGTCGAGGACAATGAGAAATATGCACATCAAGACGCGATGTGATGGAGGAAAATGAATACCTTTGCAAACTACTTGAACATCTACCTGAGTCTTTTGCAGGTCCATCTCCCTTACTCTCCCCAGTCTATAGTGTTGATACGTTGGCTTACTGGATCGTTGAACGAAGGCCCAATTCCTAGCTTACCGGTGAAAATGGCTAATAAAAGCGAATCAATACGTAAGAGGTCTTCCACCGTGCCATCCGTGGTTGAGCTATACATGTTATGTCGAGTTTTAGTGACCTTATCAAGTAGCATGTGCGCTTTATCCCTTTGTTCTTTGTTGAGTTTGTCCTTGTTGTTGAGGATTACTAGAACTAGATGTAGTTGACATCGCGCAATGCAAGTTTCACTTATCTCGATTAGCTATGAGATGCGCAAAAGGGGGGATACCTACGGCCAGCTTTGTGGATTCTGTAATGCTTCCTGGAAGTATTTTCTGTTTTATCATTCAGTAGCGCACGATTAGAGCTATGTAGGATCACCTACTCAGCTTTGTCTAACTTCTCTTGAAGTCGGTATGTCTCGCCGACGGCGAATAGGCTATGCTTCGTGTGTTGATTGTTGTCTCCGAAGGTTTCCTTCCGTAACTTGAGGACATATTTGTGCTTGTCCAACGCCTCGTAGATGCGGTGACTGTTAAGCGCGATTAAGCCCTCGATGAAATGAGCCCTCAGACCGGCTGCGCTTTTCTCTAACATGTCGCGAGTGCATAGAGATGTAGCATTCTTTGATAAACGCTTTGCTTTATCAAGATTCTCGCGGGATAGCTCGATGTAGGACAGATTTTTGTAGCATTTGCTATAATGCCACGGGATATCATCTTCGCTTGCCCATTGTCTCTTGATTTGGAGAGACTCCCGGATATAAGGTTCTGCTTTCTCAAATTTACTCTGCTTAAGAAGCATCACTCCAACATTATTCCAAGCATTTGACAAATTGAGATAATCGTTTCGCTTTGGTGTAGTATCGGTGCTCCTCTCCTTATGTGCTATGCGCAGCTGAAGTCCTTTGATGGCATATTGGTACGTTCTTTCTCGACTAACGAAGCCCAAATCCGAGTAGAATGCTGCGGCTACGGCGCAAATATTGGCATGGACGACGTAAATCTCCTCAGAGTGGTCTAGCGCAGTGCAGACGGCTTTATAGGCATCTATGATCTCTGTTCTGTCGCCAGCAATCCCGCGTTCCTACAGGAAATTGGAGACATTAGCAAGTAGAGTCGCTAGACGCACGCTGGCCGGTATGCGGTCGTGCCATTTTTTATATACGCCGTGTAAACTTAAGGCATGAGACAAAGCGGCTTGCAATCGAGCTAGGTATGGTTGGTCGGAGCTTGAAGTTTATGTCCAGCCGGGAAAGCTTGTCTGATTATGGCAATAGCTCGATTGAAAACGACGGAGATTTTATCTCTGCCTTTTTTATCTAGTAAATGAATGAGATGTTGCTTTAATGTGCGGTGAATGGAAAGAACTTGTGTTCTATCCAAACTGCTGACCGTTACTAGATGACGATCAATCAGGCTTCGCCGAAGCTCGTGGAATCTGCATCTGAATTAGCTTTTGCTTTGAGCATTATGGCACTGATTGCTTACTTAAATCTTTTAGTAGGCTGCAAAAACTTAAGATCTTTCCCTGGCCAATCATCGTATAGTAATTCTTCGCTAACCCCATCCGCGTCTACCATTGAGATAACGTCTAGGACGCTGCGAGCATTTGGATGTAGTGGAAAGCGATAATGCCCAGACTTTCTGCATTGGTTTACTGCATTGGAATGTGGTCGAGGCTTTGGAATCGAATGCCCAGAGCCTCTTGAATGACAATGGTTGTTGAAGAAGGGTCAAAACTTCGCGGAGCGGACACTTGGTTGTATCGATGAAGCCGGCGACATGGGAGAGAAGTAACGGCAAACTACCTAGCTCGTTGGAAATCTGCCTTGCAATCTTTTTAGATTCCTTATTTGCGCCCCTGGTACCCGAACCCACGGTTGTCAGGATCAGCATGGCCCCTTGGTCTTAAATTTTCCAAAGCGATATGCGACGTCGTTTGATGCGTAACACTTTGTCTTTAGGTTATTATAAGGATCGAACTGTGACTACTTGTAGGCTAGTAATCCTTTAACTTAATGTCCGCGTTATCAAACACAATTAGCTAGCTCCTATCTATGCAATTGTTATTCCTTTTGATACCAATGATGAATGACAAGAACTTACTCTTTAAGAACCAATCTAAGACTAGTTTAATGTTTTTACGCTGATTATCTTGGGCTTGACCGGGAGTTAGTTGCCGTGCTAGATTGCTAAATGCGGTGGCAAGCTCAAGGGCCGTTTCTGCTTTGAGCCAGAAGATACGGGAATATTGGTTTTGATATCTAAATGTGTATTCCTCAGCAAGTTGAGTTTTGCTAATGCCACCCATCCCATGGACTACGGATGAATATTGGCGCCTGTTGTCGCCTGCCGGTCCGCTTGTAAGGTTTCGATGCAGCTGCTCCAACGTGTCTTCTCTTCTAATGAATCTGTTGTTTTGTGGAAATGGAAGTCCTTTCACAATAGCTTGGCGGTTAACGTCCTTGGGATAAAGGCCTATAACATGATCTGCGGCCGCTGCGCTAGTTTTTGTTCGTCTTACGTCCAGAACTGAGATAAAGTGTTCTGCAAGCTTTTTGATAGTGTCTTTGGATTCTCTAAAGGTACTCTTTAGCGAACCGATGGTGAGACGACGCAGCAAAACTGTTCAAGCTCTTAACAAGAGATTTCAACTTTCCGCGGGAGACTCGTGACTTACCCCATCTATTACTTTTGAAGAAGAGTACTGTGTTAATGCAGAAATCTACCCAGGCTCTGTATAGATTGCCTAGAGGTTCCTCTAATTTATATGCAGTTGGGAATATACTTCGGTACTCCTCAAACAGAGGCAGTTGCATTGCAAGCTCGGCGAGCATCTCCGAAATGATACTGAAAATAGAGGTGAAGGCAGAAGCAACTTTTCGAATTAGCAAATGCTCTGATACCTAGAGTAACGGACTCACTTTCGACACCAACTGGAGCCTTCCCCATGTTATACATCCGAACTGGTTAACTTGAGAGAAGGACGTTATGGCAACTGTGAAATCGCGAATTTGTTTTATGACCTTTGGAGACAAGGCTTTACCGAGCCCAGACTTTACGTGCCGTATTTCTAGATCCTTGAGATAGATCTTAAAGCGGTCGTAGTTAAGATGGATATCTATATCCTTTGCATGCTTTCCCAATTGATCTATGTGGATCTTGAGAATGAGGTCTCAACTGGCCTTGGAAGTTGCTTGCTAGGCCATACCTCTACAGAGCGTATAGTACGGCGTTAAACCTTCACATTGGGAGCAGTGAAACCGAGGACTAATTGGTCCAAGTTCCGGAAGCAAGGCATCGCCTTTTTTGCGATTTTCCTAGAGCCTGACACGGCAATAGTTGGTGCGGGATATAGTGTCGGAGGATGAGGATAAGGCTGTCTTTCCATTTATTCTGGCGGGCGTATTGCTCCTGTAAGGCGAGCGGAACGTGTACAACTCCTATAAGTTGCCAGGTGAGGCTGGCGGCTTCGTATTGCTGGAAGGCAGAAATTGAGGGCTGGGAAAAAGTAAGAAGGGGGGACGCCAAAGCTGAAGATAGTGAGGCTATACCAATTACATCACCCACATGTAGTCCTATAACCGCTGGAGATGGAAAGTGGTGCGATGAGATTGATTGAGCAGCAGAAAAGCTGGGTGGATCCTGGTCAGTTGAAAGCGCGGGAGCCTAATCTCATGCTACTTACTGTTGATGCCGGGCGAGAGAATGAGATGCCACTGCCCGGCTGCCACGGTGCCCCTTGCCTAAGCCGGTGAAGATGTAAAGCAGGGTAAAGGGAAGCTGGATGTGCAGGATTGCTGCATATGACTGTGGGATAGTAACTTAGATTAGATTGTTGAAAAAAAGCTAGCAATGTTCGCTTGAATACTGTTGCTACTGTATGTGTGACTTTTTTAAGGTTTCTGACAAAGCACAACAGGCCAAGACCCGACCCAGTGGCGGTGTCTCGGTAATTCCTGCCCGCGCAGCCTTGTTTAACTGCAAATGCAAATGCGTATACAAAATGCGTCTTCTCAGTTTACACACCTCGCCTTACAGTTTCTTTAGTGGAAACACAGCAGATAGCTACAACCTAGCGTGTCCCGTTCTAACATAAAGAACCTCGCCCTTATCAGCCGAGCAATCCCTAGTAGCGGAAGATAGCTATTTAGGCTCTCCAAGCAAAGAACAGCACTCTTTGTAGCCTTGTCGGGCCCCTCTGCCTCCCAGCCCTCCTAATCTTGCTCCCTTGCTGTTCATCCTTCCTCTACTATGGCATTCCCTCCCATTATTCTAGCTTTAACCTCGACCGTTAACGTATCTGTTATTAATTCAAGCAACTGGGCCCTTAAAGTGCCGTGTGGCGATCTCTTTAAGCTAAAATACAAAGGCCTGGAGACTTTTGACCTGTGCTCCTATTCCCTTCTCATCTCTAACGGGGAGGGTGCCTCGGCGCGTCATGTTTTCTTTGATCTTGGAATCTGCAAAGACTGGCAGAATCTGCCACCACCTATGCCTATAAGGTTCGGAGAATGGGGAACGGAATTGAAGGTTGAGAAGCATGTGTCCGAAGTGCTGCAAGGAGCGTTATTTTGACCCCGGAAATATTGAAGCCATCATCTGGAGGCAAGTCATTTATATTTGTGCATTTTTCAAATACTAAAACCCTGTTACCAGTCATTTGCATTAGGATCATACTAGAGCCCCAGTACTGTTCCCCCCAATAACTAAGTTGATTATCGGTCCTGGAATAGCTGAGAAGTACATGCCTGGATAGCCCTCGGTGCCGAGCGCAGACTTTCTTGAAAAGAATACGGCAGGCCGTCTTATACAAGGTCTTGAGCACGGTGATTTCACTCTCAACGTTGGCGGTTTTAAAGCGGTTTATTATTTCGGAGATGGAAGCTTCTATATCCTAGATGCCCTTGGGGTATGATTTTCAGGTCAACTTGCCTAGAACCTACATATTAACTTTGGAATAGCATTCATTCGGCCACTTGAATGCTTTGGCCCGGATTAGCTCAAACCCAGACACGTTCATCTTCTTAGCTGCCGATAGTGTTCATCTTAGAGGAGAATTCAGACCAACTGACAGATTGCCACTTCCCGACCCTATCGATGTGCCAGGGATTTAACCTCGCCCCTGTCCAGCGGAAGAGTTGGTCCGAGTCCACCCATCTCGTTCTAAGACCACCCCTTCCTCGGTCTCGATCCATCCTTTCCGTCCCAATTATATAAGGCTGAAGAGACCATCAAGCTTATCTAAGCTTTCGGTGCTGACAATAGAGTGTTTGTCATATTTTCTCATAACATATCCATCTTTGATGTTCTAGAGTTTTACCCGGCGAATGCAAATGATTGGAAGGCTAAAGGATAGAAAGACAAGGGCCTTTGGACATTTCTTACTGAGATTCAGAAGCTTACTTCCAAGAAGGTGGCTTTAAAAGAAGAGCTGTAGAGTAAATCTAATTGACGAAGCAAAAAGCGCTTGATCATATAACATAGACGAGTTCCATCGGATTCACCGTGTATGAGGTGATAAGGCTAAGGATTAAGGAATGAAGTCTAAAGGTACTGTTTATGCTCCTAGTAGAGACAAGACAAAAGCTTTGTCTTGCGGAGAGCCGACCGGTGGCCGCGGGCTGGCAGCATGAGATTGCCTTGTCTCTGGTAACGGTCTGCATCTTCTTAGCCTCGGCACCATCCCGAGAGATTGGGCGCTATCTTGAGGTTGGGTATCAAGAGCATAGCGGCCGCGCTCTAGCATACCCTTTTTTTTTTTATCCACTACTATTAGAAAGACCCAAAGCACACGGTTTCGCTTTCTTCTCTCTCCTTTTCCTCAGCGATGGAGGACCAAAACGACAAGAAATTACTCCAAGACTTTCTTGACAGCCATCCCACCGTCAAATTCATTCGCCTTCAATGGGTAGACTACTCCGGCGTTCAGCATGCCCAACTAACTCCCATTTGTACGTGCAAGTAGCTTGCTAGCGGCGCCATAGGCCCATTTACCGTGGCTCAGATATGCATGATCACCCCGATTTTTATCGCTTCACAGTCTTGCCCTGAACAGCCTGAGGCGTGGGAGCTCCGGGTGAACTGGGCCTCCCTTCTGGTCTGCGGTTTTCTGCAAACCCATGCTACCGTCATGTGTTACACGTATCAACGTGATGCTGTTGATCCTTGGGCAAATTGCCCTCGAAGACTGTTGCAAAACGTTGTGGAAAACTTTTAAGAGGAGCATTCGACGTTTATACTCGTTGGGTTTAAGGTAGAATTCACGTTATTGGATGCTATTCTTAATCCTCCCGCCAACGCATTAGATCCAGTTTTGGGAAGCTCTACTATGCTGGGGCTACGAGGAAGGATGCTGGACATCCTTCAACAGATGGTAGAGGCCACCGAAATGGCAGGCATCTAAGTGTACAAATTTTATACGGAAGGGATCGATCATTTCGAGATTGCTCTAAGCCCTAAAGGCGTTATGGCAGCAGTGGACACCCTCGCATACACCCACGAAACGATACGAGCGGTTGTCGTTTGCAATGGACTTAAGGCGACTTTTGCAGTTAGACCAACGTTCTCAGGTGTATTAAATGCCTATAACGGAAGCTATGTGCATCTCTCCTTGAACCCAGGACCGGATGTTAGCGCATTTCTGGCTGGAATTCTCCTCAAAATTCCTACCTTATGCGCAATCGGCATGGCGAACCTCGACAGTTACGTCTGCATTGGAAGCGATGGGACGGGAGAATGGATTGGATACGGTATTGAGAATCGTGGCCTTCTGATTCGGCTCATCAGCGATAACTATTGGGAGATTCGCTATGCGGATGCGACTGCAAATATGTACCTTTTCTTAGCATTAGTTCTTTTCGCTGGATCTGCTGGCATTTCCAGGTCCGAACCGCTGGTTTGGAAGGACTTGAAATTGTTTCCGTTTAATATGTCCGAGGAAGCACTGGCTAAATACGGGATCTGGTCCCTCCGGTTCGCCAATATCTCCGGTTCGCATACCGGAGCCTCCAGTCCACCAACGGGAGCCCCGAATACGAGCTAGGCGTCCAATTCATACCTTCCCACTAGCTAATAGGAGGTAAAGGCCTCCGGTTCACCGGATTAGTACCTCTCCGATTTACTAGTACTCTTTAGTTAATATTTATTAAAATTATAAGAATTAAAACGCAATTGTCTTTTGTTAAACAAAGATCTTACTAGAACTGCAAATCCCTTTATATTATACGCAACTCCTTTTATATTATACGCAAAATATCACTTATAAGTAAAAAAAGTGATATTTAAAGGGGGAAAATATCAAGAGATTGCCGGCTACTAATCGCTCCGGTTATTATTTACTAGGAGAGAAGATCTCTATATAAAACACGCGTTTTACTACCAAAAAACGCCCAAAATTATGCTCTTATTCTTTAAGCTACAAAGATTCGAGTAAATATTTAAATAAAAAGTAGCTATATTTCTTCGAATTTTGCGAC
>Ga0302326_10033906_pt1 | contig 10130 bp, 8 predicted proteins | sample Palsa_T0_3_FD_202264 | JGI IMG/M metagenome (GOLD analysis project Ga0302326, IMG submission 202264) | Peat permafrost microbial communities from Stordalen Mire near Abisko, Sweden - Palsa_T0_3 | ecosystem: Environmental > Terrestrial > Soil > Palsa > Peat permafrost | place: Sweden: Abisko...
ACGGGCGGTGTTGCACCGTTAGTTTTCAGCGTGGTCTGTCCGAACAACCAAACGAGCTGTCTCCCGCCTGGATTGACCTTGAATCAAAACGGATTCCTGCTCGGAACGCCCACCACATCCGGCACATATACATTTTTCGTGAAAGCGACCGACCGCGGCGGGATACCACAGACTGGCCAGCCTCCGCCTTTTTCGGTCACGTCCACGCTTTTCACCGTGACGATTAATCCGGCTCAGCCGCTTGCCGTCAGCACAACCTCGCTGCCCCCCGGAACTATCGGTCAGATGTATAACGTGGCGCTGGCGGCAAGGGGCGGAGCAACTCCATTTACCTGGAGCGTGCCGGCGAACAGTTTGCCTCCCGGCCTGGCCTTGAATACATCCACGGGCCAAATTTCAGGCATTCCGACGACGGTCGGTTCCTTTCCACTCACGGCCACAGTGCGGGACTCTTCCGTTCCGGTGCAAACGGCTACGTCTGGTCCGCTCACTATCTTGATCCAAACGCCTCAACCGCTGCAGGCCATCACCGCGCCACTGCCCGCTGGAATGACTGCAACGTCCTACAGTGCGAATCTAATCGCGACTGGCGGAGTTCCGCCTTACACCTGGAGTGTGATAACCGGTCAGCTCCCGGCGGGGCTGACTCTTAACGCCCAAACGGGCAACATCTCAGGAATTCCTATTCTCGTGGGCACTTCGAATTTCACAGTTCAAGTGCGGGATTCCGCTGTCGGCGCAGGCGGCCCGGCAACGGCGACGCAACAACTCCATATCACTATTACAACCGGTACGACGAGCAGCGATTCCCTGATCAGCGGATCCTACAGTTTCCTCTTCAGCGGATTCGATGCGAATGGAACGGTAGTTATGGCGGGTAACTTTTTGACGGATGGAGCCGGGGGGGTCTCTAGCGGCCAGGAAGACATCAATCGCGTAACCGGCGTTGTGGTTGGCGCGGGTCTGACGGGTAGCTATTCGGTTGGAACGGATGGCCGCGGCACCATGCAGTTGGTCGCGTCGACTGGAACCGGCACCGTGTTTACCGCCAATTATCTACTGGCGCTCGATTCGGCCGGCAACATTCACGTGATCGAGGATGAGACGACTCCCACGAACGGCGTAGGAATTACGCACGGCTCAGGAATTATGAAACCCGCTATCGGGACGTTTACAGCGGCAAACTTCGCCGGCAATTACGCGTTTGAATTCACAGGCCAGGATTTTTTGACTGAGCCAACCGTACTCGCCGGTGCACTCACTGCCGATAACTCTCAGAACTTCAGCGCGGGCACCGCGGATTTTAACGACGGAGGCGTGTATTCTCCGCTCCTTTCTCTCACCGGCAACTTCAGCGTGGGGAACGCGAATTCGAAGGGCGTCGCTACCATGACTTTTCAACCGCCGACGAGCGCCGCGACGACGCTCACGTTTACGTTTTATTTCGCTTCCTCCAACGATATTTTGTTCGCGGAGATTGACACGGCGACTACAACGAATCCTCTTCCCAGACTCAGCGGCGAGATGTTTCTTCAGAACACGACAACCCAATTCAATCAGTCGGTATTGCAAGGCGCCGGCGTTGTAACCGGCACGGGGCTCGCGGGCACGGGACTCGCGGGCTCGAACTCGACCGTTTTCGCGGGTCTGTTGGCGTCGCCTTCCGGCGATGGAAGCGCGAGTCTGAGCTACGACCAAAATGATGGCGGTACCATCTCGCTGCAGAATTCGCTTTCTGGTACTTATCAAGTGTTGCAGAACGGCCGCGTAGGATTCACGAATCTGGGTAACCGGCTGGCTGCGGCTTACCTCACTGGCCCCAATCAAGGATTCATCATTGGTTCTGACTCGGCTGCGACATACGGGCTTCTGGAGCAGCAAACCAACTCGCCGTATTCTGTCTCGTCCGTTCAAGGCAGCTATGTGCTCTCCGCGCCCAAGGAAGCGGACACTCTAGCCGTAAATATGATTGGCCAGTTAAGCTCGGCGGGCGCCGGAAACATAGTGGGCACGCTGGACGAATTTATTCCGCCCAGCACTCCGTCCACGGACCTTGCTTTCTCGGCCAATTACACGGTCACGCCGGACGGTCGAGGGACTATGACGCCGATTCTGATTGCGGGGTTCCCGTCGAATCTTATTCTCTATGTGGTTTCGCCGAGCAGCGTGCGAATGATTCCCGTGGATTCAAATCCGGGGAATGGCCATCCACAAGTCATTTTCCTCAGCCACTAGAGATATTCGTGGAGTAGTTTGGAAGCGTGCCGCGGAGTTCGCCGCGCTATTTCTTCTTATCTTCCTCAAGGCGCAAGGCTGCAGAATTGATGCAATATCGCAGGCCTGTGGGGTTGGGACCGTCCTCGAAGACATGGCCTAGATGCGCGTCACAGCGGCTGCAAATAGCCTCCGTGCGCGTCATTCCATGGCTGCTGTCGCGCTCCATCTCGACATTCTCCGCCGCGATGGGTTGGTAGTAGCTGGGCCAGCCTGAACCGGAATGGTATTTCGCGTCGGAGCTGAAAAGGGGCTGCCCGCAGCAAACGCAAACGTATGTGCCCTTGGTTTCCGTGTCTGCATACTCGCCGGTGAAAGGCGGTTCAGTCCCCTTCTTCCGCGTCACCTCGTATTGTTCTTCCGTCAGCTTCGAACGCCATTCTGCGTCGTCCTTCTTAATTTTGTCGGTCATGCGTGTATTTTACACCGGGTGCGGTTGTTTTCAACAAATCCAGCTTGGAAAGCGCTGACCTGCGTTGGCCGACGCGAATAGAAACTCGACGAGTGTCAGCTATACTGGAGCGGCCGCCTAACGACCGGTCGTTTGCAGTGTATCAATTCGTGACGCGAACTTTTTGGAGACTGCTGTGAATGAGGTTTTCATTTGTGACGCGATTCGCACGCCGTTTGGCCGGTACGGGGGCGCGCTGGCTTCAATTCGCACCGACGATCTAGCGGCCATCCCACTGCGCGGACTAATCGAGCGCAATCCGCGAGTGGATTGGATGGCGCTCGATGACGTCGTCTTCGGCTGCGCGAACCAGGCGGGAGAAGATAACCGCAACGTCGCGCGCATGGCTGTGCTGCTCGCGGGGCTTCCCAAGGAAATTTCCGGTTCCACCGTGAATCGGCTCTGCGGTTCCAGCATGGACGCCATCGGCGTCGCGGCTCGCGCTATCAAATCGGGAGAAGCGGATTTAATCATCGCGGGTGGAGTTGAAAGCATGACGCGCGCTCCGTTTGTGATGGGCAAAGCTGACAGCGCGTTTAGCCGCGCTGCGGAAACGTTTGACACCACCATCGGCTGGCGTTTCGTAAATCCGCTGATGAAAAGCAAGTACGGCGTCGACTCCATGCCGGAAACCGCGGAAAACGTTGCGGACGAGTTTCACGTCTCGCGAGCGGACCAGGACGCTTTCGCTTTGCGCACGCAGCAGCGCTGGGCGCGAGCCCATGCCGCGGGCTTTTTCAAACGCGAGATTTTCCCAGTTTCGATTCCGCAGAAAAAAGGCGATCCCAAGATTTTTGATACCGACGAACATCCTAGACCGGACACCACCCTCGAAGCGCTGGCGAAGCTTAAGCCCATAGTAAAACCGAATGGAACCGTAACCGCGGGAAACGCTTCCGGCGTGAATGACGGGGCGTGCGCACTTATCATCGCTTCCAAAACGGCCGCTTCACAATATGGCCTAACGCCTCTCGCTCGCATTGTCGCAACCACCGCCGTGGGAGTCGCGCCCCGCATAATGGGATTCGCTCCCGCGCCCGCCACGCGCAAAATCCTCGACAAGACCGGGCTAAAACTTTCGCAAATGGACGTGATCGAACTCAATGAAGCATTCGCGGCGCAGGCCCTTGCGGTCACGCGCGATCTGGGCCTGGCGGATGACGCCGCGCACGTAAACCCCAATGGAGGCGCCATCGCTATCGGACATCCGCTGGGTGCAAGCGGCGCCCGCCTGGTAACCACAGCGACCTATCAGCTGCAGACAATCAAGGCGCGCTACGCTCTTTGCACTATGTGCATTGGCGTAGGGCAAGGCATCGCTACAATCATCGAACGCTGCTGAAGGATTGAATTTCCCTCTGCTCTACCGAATGGGTACACCCGCGTCCTACAGTCATCAGTGTATGGCTTCGTCAACTAAATAGGAGTCATATCGTAAGCGTACAAAGCGAGGTCCTATGAAGGCAGTCGTAGGTGTATTTAAGGCGAGATCGGACGCAGAGCTGGGCGTAGCGGAACTCCGACCGCTCGACATACCTACAAATAGAATCACGATTCTTACTCCTAACGCGACCGAAGAAGAGCTTGCCGCGGTTCCGACTGTTGCCGGGGAGCAACCTGGCATGGGTAAAGCTTTGGGCGCCGTTGTCGGAGGCGCCGTCGGTGTCGCCGGCGGCGTAGGCTTGGTGCCGCTGCTCGCGAGCTTTCTGATCCCGGGCGTGGGACAGGTGCTCGCCATCGGAGTTGTCGGCGGAGTGCTTCTAGGCGCGCTGGGCGCAGTCGGTGGCGGCGCGGCGGGAGGGGCCATCGAGAGCAACGTCTTCGAGGGGCTGCCGGAAGACGAGATGTTCGTCTATGAGGATGCCTTGCGTAAAGGCCGTTCGGTCGTTGTGGCGATGGTCGATAACGACGAGGCCGACGCAGTTCGTGGCGCTCTGGAAAACGCCGGCGCCGAAAGCATTGATCGAGCCCGTGATATGTGGTGGGTCGGCCTGCGCGACACGGAAAAAGAGAAGTACGAGACCACTGGCCGCAAATTCGAAGACGACGAGCGCTACTTTCGCTGCGGCTTCGAAGCCGCTCTGCATTTGAAGAACCGCGATCGAACCTACGAGCAGTGCCACAAAGTGCTGGGTGATCTGCACCCGCGCCTGCACGAGAGCGAGCCCTTCAAGCGTGGCTTCGAGCGCGGCCGCGAATATCTAGATACAATCAGCAAGCACGTCAACTAATTGTCGACCGCGGCGTTGGCGATAATCCGATCACTGTTTTCCTGTAAGTGTTGACGGAATGCCGAACGTTCCATCGACTACTTCCACGAAGTTTCTCTCCTCGCGCAGAATCAGGCGCTTGCTCTGCGCCATGTCAAAATTCTCACGCGCTTCCGGATCTGACTTTAATCGCGCTCGGTAGGCCTCATAAGAGGCGAGGCTGTGGAATGCGATCAGACCCCAAGCCACATCATTGGTGCCTTCATAAGGCAGAAAATATCCGATAAGGTGGCCGCCGCAGCGGGGAATGATGCGCGCCCAATTCTCGGCGTACTTTTTGAATGCATCTCGCTGGAACGGATCAATCTGGTAGCGGATCACGCAGGTTATGGTCATGAACATCCTCCCGATGGACAATCTGAGCGAAGTGGGGGCTTGGTTGGCTGCATGTGCCACAGTATGCTGGTTGCTTAACATGAACGATTCGTTTACGATGAAAGTATGGATGTCATGGAACACCCGGAAGTTGGAGTTTCCAGAATCGCAGCGGCCATCGGCGAGCCGGCGCGCGCGCGCATGCTTTTCTGCCTGATGGATGGCCATGCACGAACAAGCACCGAGCTCTCGGTGGTGGCTGAAGTGAGTCCATCAACCGCGAGCGTGCACCTGCACCGGCTGAAGGCAGCGCACCTGGTGAAAGTGCTCGCCCGGGGAAAGCATCGCTTCTACAGTCTCGCAGGACCCGACGTAGCCAGCGCACTCGAAGGATTGACTGTTCTCGCCGGGGGCTCGCGCGATAAGTTCGTGCCGAGCACGCCAAGCCGGCTGCGTGCCGCGCGGACTTGCTACGATCATCTGGCCGGCGCAGTGGGCGTGTCGCTGCACGACCGCTTCAAAGCGCTGGGCTGGCTTTCAGCCAGTTCGAAACGCGGCGACAACGCATATGACCTCACCTCTGCTGGAACGAAGGCGCTCGAGGCTCTGGGAATTGATCTTGAGGCCACCCGTACTCTGCGCCGCCGGTTCGCCTGCGCCTGCTTGGATTGGAGTGAGCGGCGGCCTCATGTTGGCGGCGCGCTGGGGGCAGCTCTTTTGAAAGTGGCGCTGAAAAAAAGATGGCTTACGCAGGATCTCGATAGCAGAGCCGTTGGGGTGACAAGTTTTGGACGACGCGAAATGCTGGCTCGATTTGGCCTCCGTGTTTGAGGGATTCAATTCGTCATCGGGACCCAGACCCGCCATAGCCGCTATTAAGCATCCGCAGTTGAGTATAATACCCGTGCTTGAGCTTCGCGTTTTTTGCGCGCTTCTCGGAGAATGAGTGACATCTGGTTCTAAGCTCTTCCAAAACTACATCAACGGGCGTTTCGTACGCGGCCCACGCGAGTTTGCCGATATCAACCCAGCGGACGGCTCGACGATCGCCGAAGTTTCGGAAGCTGATGAATCGCTGGTGAATCAGGCGGTCGAATCCGCACGCAACGCGCTGAACGGAAATTGGGGCAAGCTGCCCGTTACCAGCCGCTCCGCGCTTTTGCACAAAATCGCCGACGGCATCGAAGCGCGCTTCAACGATTTCGTTCAAGCCGAAGTGGCGGATACGGGCAAACCAGTTTCTCTTGCCTCGAAGATTGACGTTCCGCGAGGCGCCGCGAATTTCCGCGTGTTCGCGGACCTGATTAAAAACGCGGGGACTGAAGCATTTCGGACGGAAACTTCTGACGGCGCCTCGGCGCTCAATTATTGCGTACGCAAAACGCTCGGAGTGGTCGGCATTATTACTCCATGGAATTTGCCGCTGCTGCTGCTCACATGGAAAGCTGCGCCGGCGCTGGCCTGTGGCAATTGCGTGGTGGTGAAACCGTCGGAAGAAACTCCGGCCACGGCGACGCTACTTGCAGAAGTGATGCAATCGGCGGGCGTGCCGCCTGGAGTGTTCAACGTGGTTCACGGTTTCGGCACCGGCTCGGCAGGCGAATTCCTTACCAGCCACCCGGACGTGAATGCGATCACGTTCACGGGCGAATCGAAAACCGGATCGGCCATCATGCGCGCTGTAGCGCCCACGGTGAAGCCCATCTCCTTCGAGCTCGGCGGCAAAAATGCCGCGATAGTTTTTGCCGATTGTGAGTTCGACGAAACGGTCAACGGCCTAGCCGATGCTGTTTTTCTCAATACCGGACAAGTCTGCCTCTGCGCCGAGCGTGTTTACGTGGAACGCTCAATCTTCGACCGCTTTGTTTCTGCGCTGAAGCAAAAAGCTGAAGCTTTGTCGTTGGGTTGGCCCGCCGATAGCAAAACGACCACAGGTCCGCTGATTTCAAAAGAACACCGTGCAAAAGTGCTTTCCTACTACGAACTCGCGAACAAGGAAGGGGGTACGGTCGTAACGGGCGGTGGGACGCCGAAATTTGGCGACGCTCGCGACAACGGTTTTTACATTCAACCGACCATTTTCACCGGCCTTTCCGAATCCGCGCGCAGCGTGAAGGAAGAAATTTTCGGGCCGGTGTGCCACATCGCGCCTTTCGATACTGAAGAAGAAGCTATCGCGATGGCAAACGACACGAAATATGGCCTGGCCGCTTCCGTGTGGACCACGAATCTGAAACGCGGGCACCGCGTCGCGGAAAAGTTGCGCGTCGGCATCACCTGGGTCAACTGCTGGTTTCTGCGCGATCTGCGCACGCCGTTCGGAGGCGCGGGCCTGTCGGGGATTGGACGAGAAGGCGGCCTGCACTCGTTAAATTTTTATTCCGAACTAAACAATATCTGTGTCAAGTTGTGAGCGGAAACTCGCGGACATCAAACCGAGGTGGTCTGGAATGGACAGCAAAGTCGTCGAAGGCAAAGCCAAGCCGCGCGGCAAGTTCCCGCACATAAAACGCGCCGGGGATTTCCTCTTCGTATCGGGCACCAGTTCGCGGCGAGCTGACGATTCCATCGCCGGCGCGGAAACCGACAAATTCGGCACGACGCATCTTGATATTCGCGAGCAAACACAAGCCGTGATCGAAAATATTCGCGGCATTCTTGCCAGCATGGATGCCGGCCTAAAAGATCTGGTCGAAATTTCGACCTATCTCGTCAAGATGGAAGATTTCGACGCCTACAATGAGGTGTATGCACAATTCTTTGACGAGCAAGGCCCGGCGCGAACTACCGTTGCCGTCCGTCAATTGCCGCACGCGTATCTCTTAATTGAAATGAAGGCGATCGCCTATAAGCCCGTGACGCACACAGATACGCAAGCCGGGGCCGAGAGGAGAAAGTAATGCCATCGATCAAAACACTGAAGGCTTTTAATTTCCAAGGATGGATCGACGCGAATCGCGACAAGCTGAAACCTCCCGTGGGAAATGCGCAGATATGGGAAGATGGTGATCTGATGGTGACGGTCGTCGGCGGGCCCAACAACCGCAACGACTATCACGACGACCCCACCGAAGAGTTTTTTTACCAGTTGAAAGGCGATATTTTTCTGCGCTTGATGCCCGAACCAGGCAAACCGCCCGTCGAGGTTCCCATCAAGGAAGGCGAAATTTTCCTTCTGCCCAAACACATGCCGCACTCGCCGCAGCGCCTTGCTGCCGGCACCATCGGGTTGGTGGTCGAAATGCCGCGGCCCGATGGAGTGGTGGACGGCTTCGAGTGGTATTGCGCGAAATGCAATCATCGCGTGCATCGCGCCGAAGTTCTTTTAAAAAGTATCGTGCGCGATCTGCCGCCGCTCTTTGAAAAGTTTCAACAAAGTCCGGAACTACGGAAATGCAAGAACTGTGGTGAAGTTCATCCGGGCAAACCGGCTCCGCAGAAATAACGGCACAGGGACGACATGCCAGTCATAGATATTCACACACATTTTTTCCCGGAATCCTGGCCCGATCTGGCCAAACGCTACGGCACGCCGGATTGGCCGTCGATCAAACACACCGGGCCGGGCAAAGCCGACATCATGCTCGGCGATCGCATGTTCCGTCACGTCACTTCCGGTTGCTGGGATGTGAACGTGCGCCTCGAAAACATGGACCGCAACGGCGTGGACATGCAAATCATCTCCGCCACGCCAGTGCTCTTCGCCTACGCTCGCGAAGCCAAACACGCGCTCGATTGCGCGCGCTTGTTCAATGACGTTGCCCTTGAAATGTGCCAGCGCTCGAAAGGCAGGCTTAAATCTTTCTGCCAGGTTCCCTTGCAGGATATCGACGCAGCCTGCAAGGAGCTTACCCGCTGCATGCGCGACGGACACCTGGGCGTCCAGATCGGCAATCACGTCGGACAAAAAAACCTAGACGATCCCGGCATCCTGAAATTCTTGCAGCATTGCGACGCGGAAGGAGCCGCGGTCTTCGTGCATCCCTGGGACATGATGGCCGGCGAGCGCATGCCGAATTACATGATGCCCTGGACCGTAGCCATGCCGGCCGAAACGCAGTTGTCGCTGGTATCCATGATTTTAAGCGGCGCTTTCGACCGTTTGCCGCCCAGCCTGCGAATCTGTTTCGCGCATGGCGGCGGAAGTTTTGCGTTTCTCCTGGGCCGGCTGGAAAACGCGTGGAAAAATCACGAAGTAGCGCGCGGAGTTTCGCAGTTCGCGCCCAGCCATTATCTGGACCGCATTCGCGTCGACTCCGCAGTCTTCGAGCAACGCACTTTACAATTTCTCGTGGAGGTAATGGGAACCGATCGCGTGCTTCTGGGGTCCGATTATCCTTTTCCGCTGGGCGAAGCGCGCGCCGGCACGCTCATTCGCGAAAGCCGTTCATCGGCGGAAGTGAAAGCGAAGTTGCTCGGGGGCAACGCCGTTAAATTTCTGAATTTGCCCAGTGCAAGTGCGGTCACGAACGCATCGGCTTCACCAGCGCGATCCGATGTGCTGGAGCCAGAGACTTCGTCTGGCTGCCCGGTTGCCGGGGGCGCGCCGTCGAAAGACTCAGGCGAGTCCGAGAATCGATTGACGTATAGCTCCTATCTTCGCATCCCGGAACTGCTGGCGCTCCATCACCCGGTCTCTTCCCCTCCACATCACGATGAACTGCTATTCATTATCATTCATCAGACTTACGAGCTCTGGTTCAAGGAGTTGCTGCACGATCTCGACGCCGTGGTTGCCAACCTTCGCGCCGCGGGCGCTGATCCTGCTTCTCGCGATGGCGTTTACGAGGCAGCGCGTTTGCTCCGCCGCTGCACCGAAA
>Ga0302326_10033908_pt1 | contig 10130 bp, 6 predicted proteins | sample Palsa_T0_3_FD_202264 | JGI IMG/M metagenome (GOLD analysis project Ga0302326, IMG submission 202264) | Peat permafrost microbial communities from Stordalen Mire near Abisko, Sweden - Palsa_T0_3 | ecosystem: Environmental > Terrestrial > Soil > Palsa > Peat permafrost | place: Sweden: Abisko...
CGGGCGGCAGTGTGCATCGAAATATCATCGCATCCAATGATCACCAGATTGTGGTGATCGTGAGCGACCGTGCCGGCGATCGCACCGCGCCGGAGACCGACGCCCTGGATAAAACCCAACCCGATGCTCGGGCCGCCATGGCGGTTGATGACCGCCATCTTCAGGATGTCACGCGAGACATCAGAGACAGCGGAATCTCCATCGATCCTGGCATCGAGAATTCGATGTTCGGTCAAAAGCTGGTCACAAACCGCGCCGATCACCCGAATCCGCTTGCCCTTCGCGGGGATGCGAAAATCGATGTCGTTGAGATTGCGATGGAACGAATCGCCCAGGGCAGAAATCGATGGCGCGAGAGCGGTGGGGCGATAGAGCTTGCCGGCGGTGAAAACCTGTTTCGCGACGGGATGTTTCAAATCGTCGAACACAAGAAGATCGGCGAATCGACCCGGCGCAATCGCACCGCGATCGCTTAGTCCAAAGCACTCAGCGGCGTTCAGCGTGCAAAGCCGGAAAGCGCTCACGGGATCGATTCCCGAGGCGATCGCCGTTCGCAGCATGTGATCGATCCCGCCCTCGCCCAGCAAATCGGCGGGTTGGCGATCGTCGGTGCAAAAGCAGATTCGGCGCTGGTTGGCTTGATCGATCAGCGGCAGCAGTGCTTGGAGATTATGTGCATTGCTCGCCTCTCGAATGAAGATGTACATGCCGCGCGACAGCTTTTCGCGGGCTTGCTCGACGCTTGAGCATTCATGATCGGAGGTGATTCCCGCCGCGATGTAGGCATTCAGCGATTTGCCGGTTACGGACGGGCAATGACCATCCAGCGGATGACCGGCAAAGACGGCAAGTTTTTCGAGGACCGCCTGATCGCCCTGGATGACCGCCGGAAAATTCATGACCTCGGCCAATCCGTGAACGGTTTGATCGGCCAGGAGACTTGCCAGATCATCAGCGGTCAACGTTGCGCCGCTGGTGCTCATTGGGGTTGCGGGGACACAACTGGGAGCCATAAGCACGACCCGAAGCGGCAACCCCCGGCTTTGTTCGGCCATAAACTGGATGCCAGCCAGACCCGCGACGTTGGCGATCTCATGAGGATCGGCGACGACCGTCGTGATGCCGCGAGGGACGACGGCGGCGGCGAATTGGGAGGGGATACACAAGCTGCTTTCGATGTGGACGTGTGCATCGATCAGCCCGGGTGCAACGAAGGCGCCTTCGAGATCGATCGTACTATTGGCCCGGTAGTCCGCACCCAGACCGGCGATGCGATCATCGAAGATCGCGATGTCGGTTTGTTCGATTTTACCCGAGAAGACATTCACGAGATGCGCGTTGTGGAGAAGCAGGTCGGCCGGTGCATCACCGCGCGCGACAGCAAGGAGTTGTGGAAGGCGATTTGCGGGCATCATCTAAAAGCGGTCGTCGCCAGCCGAAAGAGCACGGTGACTAAAGGATGCTCGAAATTGGCGGTTTATGCCAGAGGTTTGTCGAGTGCTACTCCCGCGGCTTCTCCACCTTTTGGGGCGGTTGAATCGTCGTTTCAGCGCCTTTGCGATTCTTGACCTTTCCGCGCACCTCCCCAATCGATTCGATGAAAAGCCTGCCCCCATTATTGATGGCATCTCCGGAGACGACACCGCTGTGAACGAGCTTGGCCTTGGGTTCGATGGTGACATTGCCCACGACGTTGCCAAAGATGTGCGCCCGCCCGCCGGCATCGACGAGCAGATTTCCGTAGATGGTGCCGCGCAGATAAAACTTTCCGCCCTCGATGACCTTGACATCGCCTCCGACCGAGCCCCAGAGCGTGTAAGGCTCGTAAACCACGATATCGCCGCTGACTGTCCCGCGCTCCTCGCGCATGTGTCCTCAATCTCGAGAGGATGTGATTATACGATCGGAGCAGCAGCAATCGCATCGACTTCGCCAAGCGCTTCGCGCAGGCCGCGATTGCTCTTCACCTGGATCATGAGGGTAATAATGATGGTTAGAAAAGGAAACGCCACGAATCGGCCCCAGTGGAGGATTCGTACTTCGAGCGAGGGATTGTTTCCCGCGACGTCGATTTTGGCGAACTTCACCAGCTCGTTCCACGTGTAGAGAACACCGGGGATCTTGAAATCAGATACGAAATGCGCATCGGATAAAAAGGCCTGCCAGGGAAAGAGCAGGACGATGAGCACGATGCACCAAATGAAAGCACTGGTGACGCGCGAGACGCCGACGAGCCGGCCCACAAGCATGATCATTGTGAGCAAAAGGACGACCAGCGCGAGCACGATCGAAAGAGTGATGCCCAGGAAGCCGGTCAATCCCACGCAATATTGCAGCAAGTCCGTGGTTTTCGAAGGGAGTTGCGACGTCGTGAGCAGAGCCGGATCGACCGGCATGCTCGTAGCGCCGCCCATTGTCTCGGGCGGATTCTCCACCGGAATATAGTTCGTGTATTTCGCGGTGAAAAACAGCGCGAGCTGCCCGAGCAGCATGATCAAGATAAGAAGCACCAGCAGATTCTTCGCCCGGCGCGCGGTAATCAGCGCATCTGAATAATCCGCAGCCAAGGCCATCGTGGGGTCATGCGTCATCGGGTCCTCAGGTGAAACTGTTCCCTTTAAGTAGTATACAAAGTCGCCAATTACCGCAATTGACGAAGATGTCGGCAACAGAGAAATTCGAAGGAATCGTCACCGGTGTGGCCATCCTGGGCTGAGTGTATCGAAGCGTTGAGTGGGGCACGGTCGAGGCCCTTCAATTTCGTCCGTGCGCTGCTGAAGTGCACATGCCGGATCAGTTAGGATAACTGCCATGGGTGCTGCCTCCTGGGACACATTCGAGCGATATCGGCAGAAAGGGCTCGATGCCCGACGCGCCGGGCAATGGGATTCGGCCCGGATCTATCTGTTGGAAGCTGCTCGCTCGATGGTCGCGCTCAGCAAGGAATCCGGTGGAGAAGAGCTGCGCGAGGGCCGGCGGCAGATGGCGGCCAGGCTTCTGGAACTGGCGCGCGATTGCGAGCAGGCTGCCAATCAGAACCGGCCCGCTTCCGCCAATCGCGCTCACCGATCGTCCGATGGCTCGGCAACGGCAGCGGAGGAAGATGGCGGCGCGTCCGCCTCTCAATGGATCGTCAGGCAACGATCCGGATTGCGCTTCGATGACGTCGCGGGCCTGGAGGATGCAAAGGAAGACATCCGGCTAAAGATGCTTTATCCACTGCAATATCCGGACCTTGCTGAGCGCTTTGGCGTGAAGCCGGGCGGCGGCGTGCTGCTCTATGGGCCGCCGGGCACGGGAAAAACCATGCTCGCCAAGGCGACGGCGGGCGAAATCGATGCGACATTTTTCGTCATCTCTCCCGCGGATGTGCTCAGCAAATGGGTCGGTGAAGCGGAGCAGAACATCAAAAAACTGTTCGATGCCGCCGCCGCCGAGGAGCGGGCGATCATTTTTATCGATGAGATCGAAGCGCTCGTGCCGGCTCGGAAGGATGAAGGTTCGAGCGTGATGCAGCGCGTGGTCCCGCAGATCCTTCAGGGGATGGAGGGGTTTGATAAAAAGACCGGCAGGCCCGTGCTTTTTATGGGGGCGACCAATGTTCCCTGGCAGCTCGATCCGGCGGTGCTTCGGCCGGGCCGTTTTGATGAAAAGGTGTACGTTCCGTTGCCCGATGCGATCGCCCGGCGGAAGCTCTTGGATATTTATCTGGGCAAACGGCCGCTCGCTGCCGAGATCGATCTGAACGCGCTGGCGGCGAGGCTGGACCGATATAGCGGGGCCGACATCAAATACATCTGCGACCGCTCGGCCACGATCCCCTTTCTCAAAAGCGTGGCCAGCGGAGAAGAGGGGACGATCACGGGCAAGATTCTGGAGGATGTGATCGCTGACACCAAGCCATCGGTGAGCAATGAGATGCTCCGGCGGTTCGAGCAATGGTCGGTCGCCGGAGCCTGATGCTCTTGCTCCAACCCCGACCTCCTACCCCAACCTCCAACCTCCGACCGCCAACCCTCCAACCCGCTGCACTTCCGGGTTGTATTTGATCTTCTGACTGCTTACATTATGGTCATGGACGCTGGGTCAACGCCTAATGCTCAAGCAGGCCATGGTCCACCTGACCAAGAGTTGGCCATACTCACTTCGATCGGCGCCATCCTCTCGTCGACGCTCGATCTCCGCGACGCCTTCGCGAAAATGATGCAAATCATTTCAGATCAACTAAATATGCATCGTGGGACGCTGGTTTTACTGGATGAGTCCACCGGCCGTCTGCGCACCGAAGCAGCACTGGGTTTAGCGCCTGATGATATCGAACGCAATCGATTTGCTCTGGGGGAAGGCGTTACCGGTAACGTGGTCGCGACGGGCAGGGCGCGGATTATCGCCGATGTGCGCAGCGATCCTGATTTTCTCAATCGCGCTGGAAGAATTCCCGCCGGGATCAGCGATACGCAGATCAGTTTTCTATGCGTGCCGGTCAAAATCGAGGGCCGAACAGCCGGGGCGCTGTCCGTCGATAAGCCTTATACCGATGAGGCCCATCTTCGCAGCGACCACAGTTTCCTGGATATTGTCGCCGCCTTTCTCGCCCAGGCGATTCAGATCAACCGGATGGTGATGCGGCAGAAGGAAGAACTGCTGGAAGAAAATGCGCAACTTCGGGCCCAGGTGCGCGACCGCTATCGGTTCGAAAATATTATTGGCGATTCGCCGGCAATGCACGAAGTCTTTGCGACGGTGGGCCAGGTCGCCAACAGCCGGGCTACCGTGCTGCTCCTGGGCGAGACCGGCACGGGCAAGGAAATGATCGCCAAGGCGATCCATTACAATTCCCCCCGGAAGGACAAGCCGTTCGTCCGCGTCAATTGCGGCGCTCTCACGGGGACGTTGCTGGAAAGTGAATTGTTCGGACACGTGAAGGGCTCTTTTACCGGCGCGATCAAGGACAAAATCGGGCGGTTTGAGGCAGCCGACGGCGGCACCATCTTTCTGGACGAGATCGGCACGCTCGAACCCCAACTGCAGGTCAAGCTGCTGCGCGTTCTGCAGGAGCGCGAGTTTGAACGCGTCGGTGACACCCAGACGGTCAAGGCGGATGTGCGGGTCATCGCCGCCACCAATGTCGATCTTCAGGAAGCGGTCGCCAAGGAAGCCTTCCGAGAGGACCTGTTTTATCGTCTGAATGTGGTGAGCATTTATCTTCCGCCGCTTCGGAATCGACGGGAAGACATCCCCCGATTAATCGATTTCTTCCTCGATAAGTACAACGCGATCAATGATCGCCGGCTCCGTCGGATCAGCCGGGATATGCTCAACGTGCTCCTGCGCTACCCTTGGCCCGGCAATGTCCGTGAGTTGGAAAATGCGATCGAGCGCGCGGTGGTGCTCAGCAACGACGAGGATTTTACCGAAGAGTTGCTGCCGCTTTCCGTGCGGATGTTCGCGCAGCAACGTCGGACCAACCAGTCCAGCGAATCGATCGAAACCCTCACCCGCCGGCTCAGCGATCAGGCGATTTTGGATTATGAGATGCGCGAAGGCGAAATATATCAACTCGTGATCGATCAGATCGAGCATGCGCTCATCGATCGGGCGCTGGCGCGCTGCGGCGGCGTGAAAACCAAGGCGGCCGATTTTCTGGGAATCAACCGGAACACCCTGAATAAGAAGGTTAAGGATCTGGGGATCGAAGCGTCAGAATAATCACCCCGCGCGCTCGTGAAGTCCCGACCGTCGGTGACGGTCTTTCCGCCGCCCCAGTTAGCATCGTTGTCGGCGGCTTTATGATATCTCTCGGCGCAACGACGTGACGGAACACGTCGTCCGAGGTATGGTTGGATGCGATCCCGGTGGATTCGGGATACGCGGCACGTCAATAACCCAAGGATGGGTGCCATGCACTTGCGATGTCATTTCGCGGTAGCTTTCCCCTTCATATCGAGAGCTTTTGCGCTCTTTGTACTGATGTTGGCTTCGGGCGGCTGTCTTATGTGGCCGCATTCGGCCAGCAAGACCGATTCGCCCGCGACAGTCAAATCGCAGCCTGAGGTCGTCCCCGTCACGACCCGGCCCGATGGCATGGACGCGTCCACAGTCAATCCGGCTGAGCTCCTGACTCAACGAGCGCAATCGTATTCGCAAGAGATGGCGCCGGCGATCGCAAGGCGCACCGCGGCACCACCCACCCCCGTATCACCTACCGCCGTATCACCCACAATTCCCGCGGCGCCGCCTCAACCTTCCCTGGTTCAATGGGGCGATCCCAGCGCTACGCATCTCTCCCTGTTGCCCGGCTATCTTCTTCGTCCCGACGGAGCGCCGCCGGCGCCTGCTCCGGTCGAAACTTCGGGCAGTTCCGCGAATCCGCACGCACCGCAGTTGGCGTCGATGAGGAGCGACGCAATCCCCAACTCCGGCGCCGTCGTTTCGGCCGAGCCGCCGACCCGCGATGCCGCCCCTCCGGACCGCGCCCAGGCGCAAATTGCCTCGATGGCGCCAGCCGCTGGAGCACCGCAGGTAACAAACGATGGTTCGTCGGATGGCCAGGCGAACTCACAGGGCGTGGCCTCGGGCGAAACGCTCAGCGCCATCGACGCGAGATTGGCAACGCGCGTCCGCGATTACCCGCACGATGTGTCAGCGCACTTTGACTACCAGCTTCTGCAATTTCTGATGGACCAGCCCGTGCCCAACCTCTCGACAATCTCGTCGCTGCCTGACGAGGATCGAGAGATGCTTTCGGCCGTGATGGACGGGCTGTCGATGTATCGGAATAATCTGCGTGCCGATAACAATATGCTTTTGTCAAAAAAGGTGACGCCGCTGCTGGAAATGGCCGATCGATTGCGTTCGCTGGCGGACCTGACGATTCCAACGCTCGCATTGTGCCGGGAGGTCCGCGGTTATGGAAACTACGAACCATTTGACGGCGATCCGCCCCATTTTTCGGCTGGCGCGGAACACCCCGTGATTCTCTATTGCGAGGTCCAGAATTTCTCATCTCAGTTGGATGACAGCAAGTTGTGGCAAACTCAGCTCGTTCAGGATGCCGTGCTGTATACCGAAGGCGGCATGTCGGTCTGGACCGACAAAACGCAGGCGGTCAATGATTCAGCGCGGAACCGCCGGCAGGATTTCTTCATCGTTCAAAGGATGAAACTGCCCGCGACGCTGCCGGTGGGAAGGTATCTGCTGAAGGTGACGATCGAGGACAAGCAGTCACACCACGTCGCCGAGGCAACCCAGCCCCTGATGATTGTCGCGGAATAGTTCGTTTGTCGGCCTGTTCCTTGCGTCCCTCCGCTCGCCCCATTCCCCCTCGATCGGTTATCATCTTCCGCCTATGCGATTTGAAATCCCCGTGACCGCTGCGCTGTTTCTCTTCCTACTCACTGGCTGCGCGACTAATCGCACGATCACAATCAGCACAAGACCAGACGATGCGATCTTGAACATCGACGGAGCCGATCGCGGCCACGGTCCAATTACGGAACAGTTCAGCTTCAACAATGACACCGATATCCATTTCGTTACCGCCAAGCGGCTGGGGTTCAAAGACGAGACCAAGAACATCACCCGCGATTACACGTCTGACACGCTCGAAATCGAGATGAAGCCCCAGACGCGGAAGATCAATCTGACCATCTTTCCCGTCAAGGCCAATGTCAGTATTGACGGCATTCCCATTACCGTCGAGCCGGTCTCCACCATCTCGCGCGAATTGACATTCACCGTCGATTCAAAGGAGGCATGGACCGTGCACACGGCCACGATCGAACGATTCGGATTCCAGACGCAAACCAAAACAATCGCCTGGACTGACCGTGATCCCGACTACACCATCAACCTCGATCGCCTGCGAAAGGACCTGTCCATCACCAGCACTCCAATCGGAGCCAATGTCTATCTCGACGGACAGTTTCTTGGCACCACCGCCAGCATGCCGCTGCGCGATCCGGGCCGTGAATTCTATGCCGATCCCGACACCAACCAATGGGCAACCCGCACGCTCCACGCGACCAAGCCGGGGTACGATCCAAAGGATTTGCCGATCAGTTGGGACAACGGAAAAACCGATTATGAAGTCGAATTGCTTCCCAAGACCAAATCCATTCGGATCGTCACCGATCCTCCTGGCGCGATCGTGACCCTGGAAGGCAAGGCACTCCCGCAGGATTCGGCGGGAACCAGCTATATCGAAAAGCTCGAATTCCCACCCGATGAGAAAGGGCAACTGCGAAACTTCAGCGGCATAGTGAAGAAGAAAACGGCCGATTCGGAATGGGAACCGCTGTCGTTTTCCCTCGGCTGGGATGACGGCAAGACGGAATATCAGATCAAGCTCACAGAGATTCTTACGCGTCCCGTGGCCCTGCTGGAGCCGGTCTGGGAGCATACCGATGCCGGCTGGGAGGTGTCGCCGCGCGAGAGAACGACTCTGGGAAGGAAAGACGTCACCGAAGGGCCCGGCGGCCGGGTAATTCAATTGATTACGCACCTGGAGAAGGGCGTGAGCGTTGATTCGCTTGATCTTTCGCCGGATGGAACACAGGTGCTCTACACCGTGCTCAGCGGTAAGGACCGGGCGAGCTTTCGAAGTCGGATGGAGATGGTTCACGCCGATGGAACCAGCGGCGTGGAATTCGTTTCCGATGGCAAATCGCTCGATCTCACGCCGTCATTCTTTCCCGGCGGCGATCAGATCGCCTTTGCCTCCGATCGTTTCGGTCGAAAACTCAGCATTTGCACGATGGCGACCAATGGAGCGCCAGGCGTTCGAAAGATCACCAGCGGCGACAACAACGATCTCTGGCCCTCGATCGATTCCGAACCCACTCCGCGTCTGTTCTATCAATCGATGGTGGATACCCACTCGGAACCGCGGATCTATGCTTCGCAGATCGGTGCCGCAATTCTTGACGATTTGACCCAAGCCGGCGGAATGCAGCCGCGCATCAGTCCGCGCGATGATGCGCTCATCAATTGCGCACTCAACGATAACACCGGAAAGCGGGAAATCTTCCGGCTGAGCCTGACCGACAAAGCCGCCGTCCCCGAAAACCTCACCAACACGCCCGATGACGATGAATATGATGCCGCTTGGAGCAAGGATGGCAGCAAAATCGCCTATGTGCGCGAGCGCGGCAGCACCGATGAAAAGGCCGGCCTCACTTTCGGCAACCCGAGCATCTGGATTCTCGATCTCACGGGGGCGGGCAAGCCGGTTCAGATTACTTCCAACGGGTCGGTGGACGATCATCCGGTATGGGATCCCAGCGGAAATTCCATCTATTTCCGCTCCAATCGCGGCGGCGGATGGGGCATCTGGAAGATCGCGGTCAGGTAAGGTCTTTTGACGAGGTGCAAGGGATGCACGCTATGGGCGATCTTGCTTTTCTAATTGATCATCCCCCTCAAACAGCGATTGGTACGTTGAAGGATAGAGTTGCTTCAATCGTTCCTTCTCAAACGATGCGTGCCGAGCTTTTCGCAGCGCTTTGAAAAATAGCCACGCCGCTCCAGCCGTTGCTAGAAAGCCGACCGCTTTTCTTGTTCCGCTGGCAACAATGGGTGTCACCGCTTCGATGGTTGGAGTCGTCGGCGGCGCGGTCGGAGCCACGGTCTCGCGTTTTTCCCTCAATTGCCGCAACAGTTCCCGATGCTCCTGCGTATGGTGCCGCTCAAACTGTCGCACTTTTACCGAACCAGAGCTGGGCAATCCCAGCATGGCAAAATCAATTTCGCTATTGATCTCCGCCCCGATCAGCAGGACCGACGCATCGATGTAAAAGAACAGCAACAGGATCGCTACCCCCGCGACCGCCCCGTAAGTTTTGTTGTAGCTCGCCGCGCCGAATCGGTTGATATAAAAGCGAAACGCGAAGGCGAGGATCATCCAGACCGCCAGGCTGAAGAGGGCGCCGGGCGTAATGAAGTGAAATCTCATCCTGATGCTTACACCCCAATGGTAGACCAGCGCCAGCAGCGCCAGCATGAGTAGCATCGCAAAGCCAAAGCGAAACAGATTCAAGAGCAACAGAATTGGCCCCAAAACCCGGCCATGTGCGTCCAGCCATGCGATGACCACCGAAGCAATCGGCATCAACACCATCACCACGATCACC
>Ga0302326_10033909_pt1 | contig 10130 bp, 6 predicted proteins | sample Palsa_T0_3_FD_202264 | JGI IMG/M metagenome (GOLD analysis project Ga0302326, IMG submission 202264) | Peat permafrost microbial communities from Stordalen Mire near Abisko, Sweden - Palsa_T0_3 | ecosystem: Environmental > Terrestrial > Soil > Palsa > Peat permafrost | place: Sweden: Abisko...
GGTCGATCGGGTCCAGGCCGGCCTCATCGAGCGCCCGCGTCAGCTCGGGCAGCATGACCGCGGGCCCGAGGACGGCCACCCGGCCCGGCGCCACCGCCGCCACCTCCTCGCGGGCGAGCTCGGCCAGCCGGGTGGAGAGCCCGACCCGGCTGGTGGCGACGACCCGGGGAGGGAAGCCTGACTGGCGGACCGGACGCGGCGGTGTGATCTCCGGCGCAGCAACCGCCAGGACCTGCGCCGCCAGGGCCACGACCTCGGCCGGGGTCCGGTAGCTCACCGTGAGCTCCACGAGCCGTGGGGGCCGCTGGGGGCTCAAATAACGCGTGATGTCGTCCCACCCCGCAGGGGCCCAGGGCCCGGTGGCCTGTGCGATGTCGCCCACCACCGTCATGGAGCCCGACAACGACCGCCGGGCCAGCATGCGCAGCTGCATCGGCGAGAGGTCCTGCACCTCGTCGACGACGATGTGGCCAAAGGCACGGATGTCGTCCTCGGACGCGGTCGCCACGCTCGGCAGGGGCTCCGGAGAGGCGGCCAAGCCCTGCGGCCAGAAACCCGTCTCGGACGCCGTGCCCTCCTCGGCCCGCTTGGAGCGCACCCGGGCCGGACGTCCCCGGCGGGGACCGAGGAGCGTGCGCGCCTCGTCGATGAGGGCGGCGTCCCCCACCGTCCAGGGCACCGTCTCGAGGGACGTGCTGCGGGGACGGTGGAGCCGCTGCACTTCGAGCGGACTGAGAGTTCCCTTGCCCGCCGCCGCCAGGAGCGCCTGGGCGCCGAGGAGATCGTGGAGGAACTCGTGAGGCGAGAGGCGCGGCCACATCCGGTCGAGGGCATCACTCACTTCGGGCACTCGGCGCAGCCGCTGTTCCAGATCCCTCCGCTCCTCGGCGGTCGGGGCATCGTCCGCTCCTTCAAGGCCGCTCCGTCCGAGCCTGGCGCGGTATTCCTCCGACAACACGCGCAGGACGTGTGACTCCACGAAACGACGGCGAGCGTTGTGCGTGCCCGGCCGGCGACGGGCCATGCCCACGATGTCCTCGGTCGTGCGGGCCCGCAGGCGTAACACCCCAGCGCCGAAGGGGATCTCGACGTCGCGGCGGAGCGGGCGCTCGCGGGTCCTCACGGCCCGGGTCAGCACCTTGACCATGCGCACGTCGCCCTTCAGCTTGGCGGCGGCGGCGGCGTCGACCCCACGGACACGCACCTCCGGCACCAGTCCCGACACCGTCGAGAGGCTGACCCCGGTCTCGCCGAGAGAGGGGAGAACCTGCTCGATGTAGCGCAGGAACAACGGGTTGGGACCCACGACGAGGACGCCCTGCCGTTCCAGCGGGAAGCGGTGGGTGTAGAGCAGGTAGGCGGCGCGGTGCAGCGCCACGGCCGTCTTCCCGGTGCCGGGCCCACCCTGGACGACCAGCACCCCGGGCAGCGGCGAGCGGATGATCTCGTCCTGCTCGCGCTGGATGGTCCCGATGATGTCCCCCATCTGGCCCGTGCGCGCCTGGCCGAGCGCGGACAGGAGCGCTCCGGGACCGCCCAGGACCAGCCCCTCCGACAACAGCCGCTCGCCGCCGTCCCTGAACTGGCCCCCGCCCGCCCCGCCTGGGGCCACCGCGCCCGGGCGGCCGTCGGGGTCGACGAAGTACTCGTCCTCGAGCCCGAGGACCGCTCGGCCTCGCACCGAGAGGTGGCGACGACGGGCCAGGCCCTGCGGATCGAGGCCCGTCGCACGGTAGAAGGGCTCCGCCACGGGGGCGCGCCAGTCAACCACCAGCGGCTCGTGATCCGGGCCCGAGACGGCGAGCCGGCCGATATGGAAAGACTCGCCCAACAACGGGGTCTCCGAGGTCGCGGCGTCGCCCGGTTCAGGGAGGCGGTCGATGCGCCCGAAGTACAGGGCCTGATCGCCGATGTCGAGTTGCTCCAGGCGGGCCAGGCTGGTGCGCACGACGATGTCGCGCTCGGTGCGCGACTGGAACGTGCCTCCCCGGCCGAGGTCGAGCACGCCCTGCAGCATCTGGCGCGCTTCGCCCCGCATGAATTCCAACCCGTCGTAGGCACGGTTGAGGAACTCCTGCTCATCCAGTAGATCGGGATGTTCGGGCACCTCTCCCCTTCCTCACCCCGGCCCACGGGGAAACGGTTCAGTTTAAACGCCCGCTCACGCCCCTGAGTCCAGGGTGGTGACGCGTACGATGAGGCCGACCGAAAGGATGGCCATGCTCATTTCGACAATGAACGACGTCCCCGGCTACAAGGTGACCTCGGTGCTCGGCGAGGTCTTCGGGCTCACCGTCCGGTCGCGCAACGTCGGCTCTCAGTTCGGTGCGGCCTTCAAATCCCTGGCGGGTGGCGAGCTCAAGGGAATGACCAAGAACCTGCAGCTGAGCAGGGAGGATGTCACGAATCGCATGGTCGAAGAAGCCGAGGCGCGCGGTGGCAATGCCGTACTGGCCATGCGGTTCGACACTTCGGAAATGGGCGGGAACTGGACGGAGATCTGCGCCTACGGGACGGCTGTCGTCATAGAGCCGATCGGGTGAGCCAGGTGGCAGATGCCCGCACGGACCTCGTGCGCGCCTGCTTGCGTGAACCGGTTTCCCGCACTCCCGTGTGGTTCATGCGCCAGGCGGGCCGTGCGCTGCCCGAGTACCGGGCCGCTCGAGGCTCGGGGTCCATCCTCTCCGCCTTCGGCGACACTTCGCTGTCGGCGGAGGTCACCCTCCAGCCGGTTCGCCGCTACGGCGTGGATGCCGCCATCCTGTTCTCCGACATCGTCGTGCCCCTGCACGCCATCGGCTTCGGAGTCGACGTGGAGCCGGGCCGGGGTCCGGTGGTGGCCGAGCCGTTCCGCAGCGAGGCCGACCTGGCCCGCCTCCGACCGTTCGAGCCGGCGACCGACGCGCCGTACGTGGCCGAGACGGTGGGCATGGTCCGCCGCGAGCTGGCGGGATCTGGCGTGGCGGTGATCGGTTTCGCCGGCGCTCCATTCACCGTGGCCAGCTACGCCATCGAGGGCGGCCCCTCCCGCAGCTTCGCCAAGGTCAAGACCCTGATGCACGGGGATCCCGACCTGTGGCACCAGTTGACCGAGCGGCTGGCGGCCATGGCCGTTGCCTCGCTTCGGGCGCAGATCGAGGCCGGCGCGCAGGCGGTGCAACTCTTCGACAGCTGGGCCGGCTCGCTGGCGCCCAGCGAGTACGCCCGCTTCGCTCTCCCCGCCACCCGCGCCGTCCTGGCCGGTATCGCCGATCTCGGCGTGCCGACGATCCTGTTCGGCGTCGGCACCGGCGAGCTCCTCGGGCTGATGGGTTCGGCGGGATCCGACGTGGTCGGTGTGGACTGGCGCGTTCCACTCGACGAAGCTCGCCGACGGGTCGGCACGGGCCACGCGCTACAGGGGAACCTCGACCCGGCGCTCTGCCTGGCGCCGTGGCCGGTCGTCGCCGAAGCCAGCCGGGCTGTCCTCGCGGCCGCCGCCGACGGCACCGGTACCGGCCACGTCTTCAACCTGGGCCACGGCGTCCTGCCCGAGTCGGATCCTGGCATCCTGGCCGCCGTCGTCGAACTGGTTCACGCGGAAACAGCGCGGGCATGACGACAGGCGTCCTCCTCATGGCGCACGGCACCCCGGCATCTACGAGCGAGATCGCCCCCTTCTACACGCGCATCCGGCGCGGCCGTTCACCGACGCCGGAGCAATTGGCCGAGCTCGAAGCGCGCTACACCGCCATCGGCGGCGTCTCGCCGCTGACGCTCCGCACCACGGCACAGGTCGACGCCGTGCGCGCCGAGCTCGAGGAGCGCGCGCCCGGCCGCTACACCGTGGCGTTCGGCGCCAAGCACACCGATCCCCTCATTGAGGAGTCCGCCGCCCGGCTGGGGGCGGCCGGGTTGGATCGGGTCATCGGCCTCGTCCTCACGCCACACAGCTCCTCGCTGGGCTCCCAGGAATACCTCGACCGCGCCGAGGACGCGCTGGGGCGCACGCCCTTCGTGCCTGTGGCGGCCTGGTATGCGGACCCGTCGCTGGTGACGCTCCTCGCGGCGCGCGTGCAGGACGCATTGCGCGCCGTGACGGGCCGGACGAAGGTGATCTTCACGGCGCATTCGCTGCCCGAGCGGATCCGGGAGACCGGCGACACCTATCCCGAGCAGCTGGCCGAATCGGCCCGGATCGTGGCCACCGCGGCTGGGCTCGACGAATGGCTGGTGGCGTGGCAGAGCGCGGGCCGGACCCCCGAGCCCTGGCTCGGTCCCGACGTGCGCGACGTCGTCAGGCAGCTCGCATCCGATCGGCTGGCGGACGCCGTCGTCGTCTGTCCGGTCGGGTTCGTCTCCGACCACCTCGAGGTGCTCTTCGACCTCGATGTCGAAGTGGCGAGCATCGCAGAGGCGAGTGGCCTCGGCTACGCGCGCACCGCATCGCTCAACGACGACCCCGCCTTCATCGCCACGTTGGCCGATCTGATCATCGCCACCGATGGAGCGCCCTGAGGTGGCGCCACGCCGCGTGGTCGTCGTCGGCGGCGGCATCAGTGGCCTGAGCGCGGCATGGGAGATGACCGGTGGGACGACCCCCCTGGCCGGCGCGCCCGCGGTCACCGTCCTGGAGGCGTCGCCGCAGCTCGGTGGGCCCCTGCAGAGTGAGGACATCGGGGGACGCATCGTCGATTTGGGTCCCGACGGGTTCCTCGGCCGCCGACGCGAGGCCGTCGACCTGTGCGGGGAGGTGGGGATCGCCGACGGCCTCGTGCCCATCGCGGCCCGGGGGGCCTCGGTGTGGGCTCGCGGCCGCCTGCGCGAGCTGCCCGAGGGCCACGCCCTAGGCATCCCGACCCGGTTCTGGCCGACGGCCCGCTCCGGCATCGTCGGCGTCCGCGGCAGCCTGGGCCTCGCTCGTGACGCCGTGCTTCCCCGGCCCGACGTCCGTGGGCCGATCGGCGACCGTGCCATCGGCCCGCTCGTGGCACGCAAGCTCGGCCGGCGCGTCGTCGACATGCTGGTCGACCCACTGATCGGCGGGATCCACGCCGGCTCGGTCGACGACATGTCCGCCGCCGCCACGTTCCCGCCCCTGCTGGCGGCCGCCCAGCGCCGCGGGGGCCTCATGCGGGCCCTGCGCGCCGAGGTGCCCCGGCCCGACCCGGACGGGCCACCGCTCTTCTGGTCGCTCGACGGAGGCATGGCAACGCTCGTCGATGCGCTGGCTGCGGGCCTGCGTGCGCGCGGCGCGGAGATCCGCCTCTCCTCCCCGGCCGACCGTCTCGAGCGGTCGTCATCGGGGGGGTGGACCATCGCGTCCGCGGGCACGGTCGTCGAGGCGGACGCTGTCGTGCTCGCCACGCCGGCGCCGGCCACCGCAGCACTCCTCCGCCCGCACGACGACGAGGTGGCGGGACTGTTGGACGCCATCGACTACGCCTCCGTGGTGCTCGTCACCTTCCGCGTCGGCGCCGACGACATCCCCTCGACGATGCGCGGCACCGGGTTTCTCGTGCCGCGCCGCAGTCCGCACAAGGGGCACGAGCCATGGGCGGTGACGGCGTGCACCTACCTGGATCGCAAGTGGCCGCACCTCGTCCGCGGCGGCGAGGCCCTGCTGCGCGCCTCGCTCGGGCGGATCGACGACACCCGCGCCGCCGGGTGGAGCGACGAGGAGGTTGCCGAGCGGGCCTGGGAGGAGTTGGGCGCGCTGATGGGCGTGGGCGGCCTACCCGCGACAGCGCGGGTCACCCGTTTTGTGACCGCCTTCCCGCAGTACCGGGTCCACCACCTGCTGCGCACGGCCGGGGTCGAGTCGGCGCTGGCTCGCCTCGGCGGTGTCACGGTCGCCGGGGCGGCGTATCGCGGCGTCGGCATCCCCGCCTGCATCGCCAGCGGGCGGTCAGCGGCGCGCACGCTCTTGTGAGCGGCCTGCCGCGCTGGGGACGCGTTGCCGCCCCCTCGGTCGCGGCGGGTGTCCTGCTCGCACTCTCGCTCCCCCCGTGGGGCTGGTGGCCCCTGGGATTCGTGGGTGCCGCATTGCTCTACTGGCGCCTGGCCGGATTGCGGTTACGCACCCGTCTCTGGTCAGGCTGGCTGGCCGGACTGGGGTGCGACGCCATCGGCCTCTTCTGGGCCCGGGCCTTCAACTGGTACGGCGCGGTCGTGCTCATCCTGATCGAGGCGCTCTTCTTCGCCGCTGCCGCGGCCGCCACGCCCCCACGACGGGGGCGTGCCCTGGCCTTCGTCGGCGCGTGCACCCTCGCCGAGTGTGTCCGCATGACATGGCCCTTTGGCGGGCTCCCCCTCGGCGGCGTCTTCCTGGGCCAGGCCCACGGCCCGCTGGTCGAGCTGGCGCGGCTCGGCGGACCCCTCCTCATCACGGCCGCCGTCTGGGCGGGCGGCGTCGCGCTCGCCACGCTCGCCGCATCCCTGTGGGCGCGACACCGCCGCGTCGGCGGCCCTTTGGCACTCGGCGCAACCGCGATCGTGGTCGGCCTCGTGGCGTTGGCCGTGGTCGGCACCGTGGCACCTGATGGCGGGACGCCGGTCGGGACGTTGCGCGTCGCCCTGGTGCAGGGGGGCGGGCAGCGGGGCCTGAGCAAACAGGAGGTCTCGCCGACCAAGGTCCTCGGCGCCCAGTTGGCGGCGACGTTCGTCGTGGCCACGGCGCGACCCTCCCCCCGGCTCGTCCTCTGGCCCGAAGACGTGGTGGCGCTCGACCGACCGCTCGCGGGCTCTCCTCCGGCGGTGCTCCTGAGCCGCTTGGCCCAGCGGCTGGACACGACACTTCTCGTCGGCGTCACCGAGCCCGCGTCCGCCAGCACCTTCCGCAACGAAATCGTGGCCTGGGGACCCCGCGGCCACATCGTCGGCATATTCGAGAAGGTCCATCGGGTGCCCTTTGGCGAGTACGTACCGCTCCGTTCCCTGTTCTCGCACTTCGCCAACCTGTCGGGGGTGCCGGTCGATGCCGTCCCCGGTCACGGCACCGGCCTCATGCGCACTCCCGCCGGCCCGCTCGGGTTGCTGGTCTCCTTCGAGGTGTTCTACGCCGGGCGCAGCCACGAGTCGGTGCGCGCCGGCGCCCAGCTCCTGGCCGTTCCCACCAACACCTCCTCCTACGGCACCTCCCAGGTGCCGACACAGGAGACCGCTGCGGCAATCGTGCAGGCGGTCGAGACGGGGCGCGACCTCGTGCAGGCCGCTCCGACCGGATTCAGTACGGTGGTCAGCCAGCGGGGGGTCGTCGTCCAGCGCAGCGCGCTCGGCCGGCGCCAGGTGCTGTTCGCCACCGTCGCGCTTCGCCGCGGCCTCACGCCGTACGACCACTGGGGTGACCTCCCGGTGCTGGCGCTCGCCGCGTTGGCGCTCGTCTCCGGGTGGGCCCGCCAGCTGCGCTACTCGTAGTAGCCCGAGTGGATGTAGACGCAGGGCACGCCGGCAGCCACGTACATGGCGTGGTTGGACGGATCGTCCTCGAAGGCGAGCCGCAGATCGAAGCCGTGTGCCCGGAGATCCTCCACCACCGACTCCTTGAACTCGGTGACCTGGGCGTAGTCGCCGCGCGAACGCATCACCAGGAGATCCCAGCGCAATCCGTACCGCTTGAGCCAGGCCACCGTCTGGGGATGGACACGGTGGGGGCGCCCGGTGAGGAGGATGACGGCCAGCGAGGGATCGAGGAGCTCCAGGAGCCGGGCGATCTCCTCGATCACGGGGTCGTCGCCGCAGGCCTCGAAGAAGGAAGCCCAGTCCCGGTTTCCTCGTTCGATGAAGTGCTGGCGCCCCGCGGCGTCGGACAGGACGCCGTCGATGTCGAAGATCACGGCCGGCCCGCCGGGGTGCGGCGCGGCGCCCTCGGCGTGCCACGTCCAGTTGATCCGGTCTTCCTGTGGCTTGGTCTCGGGCACGAAGGACCAGCCTAAGGGTCTGCCGCGACCGGAAGAGGAGAATCCTCCGAATTGCGGAGAAGTCGGGGGCCTCGAAGGTGACACGATGGACGAGAAATGGGATCCGACGCCGACACGGGGGTGGGAAGCGAGCCGGCCGGTGCGGGTGGCACGGACCGCACGTTCCCGGTGGCTCTCGGCCGGAGGGTCGAGGTCATCGGCGACCTCCTCCTCCCCCCTGAGCCCACGGATAGCTCGCGCGCCGCCTGCCGGGACATCGCTCAGCGGCTCGAGGACTGGCAGGGGCCGGGCATCGTCATCGTCTGCGGGCGGTTGGTGGCGCCGGGATGTCCCGACGATCCGACGGGCGTCATGGACAAACACCCCGACCTGCTGGAGGCGCTGGGCACCTTCGCCTCCCGGGCCGACTCCCAGGTGGTCGTCGTGATGGCGCCCTCCGGGCGGGATCCTGGCCTGATGCAGGCGCTGGAGCGTCGCGGTGTGACGGTGCGCGACGGGGTCGACCTGGCCTGCGAGACGGGCGCCGGGACGCGCACGGTGCTCGTACGCGCCGGCACGTTGCGGCCCGACGGCAACCCCCCCATTGACGCGACACCCAGCGACGACCGGCCCTGGCTCGTCGGCATGGATCGCCTGGACGATCCCCGATCGGCGCGACGCTTCGTCACCTCGCGGGTGCTGTACCGGCGGCTGCGCCGGTACCTGTGGGCCCCGCCACTCGTGTTGGCGGTGATCGCACTGCTCCTGCGCGTCGAGTTCGTGGTCGACGGTCTGGGCCGGGTGTTCCGCACACCCCGGCAGCAGACTGCGCTCCAGCGCGCCTACGACGCCACGTGGCCTTCGCGCTTCATCGTGACCCTCGTGATCGCCCTGGCCCTGCTCGCGATCCTGGCTCTCGTCGTCGCCATCACCTCGCGCGGCATTTGGCGGGCACTCGGCGGTGAGGGCCTGCCGGCCCCGTGGGCCGGCGGACCGTCGGGCACACGACCGATCGCCCACGCACAACTCGAGGTTGATGGAATGGAAGCGCTCGACGCCACGCGGGCCGCCGTCGAGGCCGGAGCCTCCGGTGTCATCGTCGGGGGCGCGCTGGTGCCCGAGCTGACCCACCTCGACGCCGGGTTCTTCGCCTGCCCTGGGGCCACCTCCGAGGTCGTGCACGAGCACCGGGGGCGCCTCGGCCTCCCACCGACGTTCCTGCACCACCGCCAGGAGTCGACCCTCGAGATCGAGACCGGGGCGGAGCTGCACGTACGCCTCCTCCTGGCCGAGGCCGACCTGCCCCTCGCCACCATGGGCGAGCGCCTGGTCACCGCCGACACCGTGGTCAAGGGCCGGTCCAAGGCCGCCCAGGTCCACGCAGAGCTGGCGGCGAGCTGGCCGGGCGGCGCCTCGTGGCCGCCCGCGCCGGAGGTGGCGGCGGACCACATCCGGGTCCGCCGCATCCGCCGTCTCGCTGCGGTCCTGTTGTTCGTGGCCGGGGCCATCGATCTGCTCTCCTCGGTGACGACCCCGCTGCGCGAGCACCTGCATCTCATCGCGCAGTACCTGCCCGTCGCCGTGGTCCAGGCGGCCGGTGCGCTGACGGCCCTCGCCGGCATCGGCATGATCATGCTCTCCCGCGGCATCCTCCGGGGTCAGCGGCGCTCCTGGCTGGTCGCCGTGATGCTGCTGATCGCCTCGTTGGCGCTGCACCTCCTGCACGCCGCCGACGTCATCACGCTCGTCGTCTGTGCCGGCGTCCTCGCACTGCTGATCGTCCAGCGGGAACGGTTCCGAGCCGAGACCGAGCAGGCGACCCTGGTCTCCGCCTTCGTCATCCTCGCCGTGGGCGGCGTGGTGGCGACGCTGGGCGGCTTCCTGGCGGTCGAGGTGGCCGGCCGCGTGCACCACCACCCACTCCCCGGGTGGCCCGACGTGCTCCTCGGCTCGGCGGAGCGCCTCGTGGGTGTGGACTCGGTCGTCTTCCCCCCCACCATCGACCGCTACGTGTCGATCAGCCTCCTGGCCGTCGGCATCAGCCTGATCGTGGTGGCGCTGTACCTGCTGACCCGGCCTGTGGTCGACCGCCGTCTGTCGTCGGGACGCGCCGCGATCGGCCGGCGAGCCGCCGAGCTCCGGGCGCGCGACATCGTGCGGCGTCACGGCACCGGCACGCTCGACTACTTCGCCCTGCGCGACGACAAGCAGTGGTTCTTCCACCGCGACTCGCTCGTTGCCTACGCCGTCTTC
>Ga0302326_10033910_pt1 | contig 10130 bp, 5 predicted proteins | sample Palsa_T0_3_FD_202264 | JGI IMG/M metagenome (GOLD analysis project Ga0302326, IMG submission 202264) | Peat permafrost microbial communities from Stordalen Mire near Abisko, Sweden - Palsa_T0_3 | ecosystem: Environmental > Terrestrial > Soil > Palsa > Peat permafrost | place: Sweden: Abisko...
GGTCTCGAATCCGGCCTGCCAATCGCCGGCCGCTATGAGCGCTTCAGCTTTGTCTACGATCGCACTCAGCGGCGGGATCAAAGCGCGGCTCGCGAAGTTTGGTCACCGCCATCGACCACCAGGGTGTCGCGACACTCCCTATGTTGGGCGCGTTCTTCTTTGCTCATCGAATCGCATCCGGAGTACGAGTTCCAGAAATCCCGATAAGAACGAGGCGGACTACCCGAGCCGCCCGTCGCAGGTCGGCTCTGAGGAGCGCTTACGCGCTCATACCGGTATCCGGAGGTCTGATCGTAGACGCGGTCCGGTTCGAGCCCGGCGATCACAACGTCCTGAATCCGCAGCGGTTTCGAGGGAGGTGGAAGGGTGCCGGCCGCCCTGATAGTCGGGGCCGGATCGACCGTCGCGAAGGTGTAACGCAAGTCGCCCGCGGTTACGCCCGTTTCGGCGCTCATGCGCGCGTCGAGGATACCCACTTCGACGCCCATTGTGTTGTCCGGCTTGAAGAAGAAACGTACCGGCTTGCCTTTGATCTTCGCGGCGGTTCCGACGAACAGCGCGTGCATATCCCTGGCCTGGGGGCCGGAAGCGTGCTGCGCCGCCGCATCCAACCGGTCGGCAAACACACGCATCTCCGCATTGTCGAGCTTGAGCGCCGACGCCGCGGCAGCGCGGTCTTTCGCCTGGCTGCCCGCTTTCGCGATCGCTCTGCGCATCAGGATCTGGGGGTCGTTCGGGATTACCGACGCTAGGTCGTCCAGTTCACGGGCGGCTTCTTCAAATTTGCCCTGTTCTATCAGTTTGTCGGCTCGATCCATGTGGCTTCGGCGGTTGGATTCCACCCATGCCAGTAAGTGATCGGGATCTTCAACAGCCTTGAAAGAAATGTCATCCGGGCCGAAAGAAGCCTCATTGTCTCTGCCCTTGAAACCTCCACCACCAGAACCACCACCGCTGCTGTTACTGGCGCCGCCACCCGTGCCTCGTCCGCGGCCACCGCCGTCAGCGATGAATGCCATCACGTTGCGATTCTCCGGCGGTCCATCTCCAAAATCGGTGATGAAGGTTTTTCCAGGAGGCGGAGGCGGGCCGCGGCCCATTACCGTGAAGGCCACGCCCGGGCGCACACCCGGCGCCTCTTCCGCATACAGGTAACGGCCACCGGCGGAAATCTCCTTCTTCGCAGTCGCAGTGTCGATGAACGAAACATTCCATCGGGATCCTTGGGGCTTATTCCCGAGGTATCCAATCCGCATATCGACGCCGCTGGAGATATTCACCTGAGGATCGCCCTCGGGCTTGTATCGGATCCAGGAGCCTGGCGCCTGCCGCGTCTCCACGTAGATCGAGTCGCCCGCTTCGACGGCCCGCCTGACTTCGGGCCGTTCACCCAAAGACGCCACCGCGCTCTCCCGATCGTCGAAGGCCCGGCCGATGGTCCGGCCGATCCCACGAGCGGTCTCCTGTAATCGAGGCCGCTCCAGCACATCGATATGGCCGCCTGGGTGCCGTGTAATAACGACTTCACTCATCGGCTGGCCATTTTGCGACAAACCCACGGCCAGCCCGTCGGAGCGCTTCTGAAATTCTGCCTGAAGAGGAGCTTCCTTCATTTCTACGTCAAGACTGCGGAGTTTGACCGCGGCCTTGACTTCGGCAACAGCTGTCTCGCGATTCTTCAGTGGCGGAAAATGGATTTCCATTTTGTCCGTTGTCTTAAAAGCGAGAACATCCTTCCCTGCTGTCTCGATCGGTTCGAGGTTGGCCCGGCGCGCCGCCGCGTCTACTGTCTCCGCCAGGGCATTGCGGCCCTCAATTTCAGTGCGCGAGCCCAGGGATACGCCGCCGGAGAACGCCTGGAAACCGTCCCGGAGCGGATACCGGCAGGAATACAGGATCGGCATCGATTCCGTTTCGACGCCAAGATAGCCTTTCTCGAAGAACGCGATCTTCTGCTTGCCGCCGTCGGCGCAGTCGCTTTCGCGGGTCCAGTCGCGGAAGCGCAAATCCGTTTCTTGCCGCGCCCAATCGGGGAACCAGTTATCCCGTTTCACCGGAACGCTGGAAAGAAAACTCATCTGATCCAGGCTGCCCGCTCCCGGCAGCCAGCCCAGGATAACGCTCCATTTCATGATTTCGTTCAGACGCTCGTACTGGTGTTCATAGTCCGCCACCTGGGCGTAGTGGTCGTTCCACCAGCCCAGAAACTGAGAACTGGCGGCGTTCGCTTCGGCTTCTTTCCCAGGCTGGAGCGTGTTGCTGGATGCGGCGTAAACTCTCGTCGCGACCCGCGAAAACGCGAGGCCATCCTTGAGTTTTGAAAACCCGCTGTCCCGCGGACCGAACCAGAGCCGGGTTCCGGAAAGCTCGACTCCTTCCTTTTCATAAATGGGCGATATGGAAACCTTGAGCAGAGGAACAAAGCCGCGCACCTGTTCCTGCGGCGCGCGATCGAAATAATCGAGAGCCCAAAGCTTGGCGAGCAGGTCAGTGTAAAACAGAACCATGCCGTCTTCGGTGCCGGCCAGGCTGCCATCGTAACGGGCGTGCTGAAACTTCGCGGTCTCGAGCAGCCTCTCCGCAGCCGAGCCCATGAGGCGCGCCAGGGGCTGGCCGCTCTGCTGCACCTTATACAGCGCGTCCAGAAACGGGCCTTCGTCTTGGTTGCGGATGTGCTGACGGATACTCTCGAGGTTGGCGGTAGAATCCCCGGCGAACATTGGCTGGATTCTGTCGAACACTTCTTCGAGCCGCTTGTAATCGAACGAGGGATCGAGAGAGAAACCACTGCCCTCTGGGATGCCTGCGCTGCCCTTCGAGGAAAGGCTCTTCCGAAGCTCAGCTGCTTCGGTATCGTGCCGCTTCCGGAGCAATCCCTGCACATAGTCTTTGTCTTTAAAGCGGTGTTCCACAGCCTGGCGGCCGGATGAAGCGGGCGTCCCGTTTCGCAGCTGGCCGGCGAGTCCCGGATCGGTATTGAATAGTTGGGGATACTTCTTAGCCCAGTCGGTCGTCGAATCCGCTTTGCGGCGGTTCAGGTAGCGTTTTGCGAAGTCATCGTAGGTCGGACTCCTCGAATCGGAACCCGGATAGAGGTTTGTTGTCCTATCCGGCGAAGCCGTTGAATCGTCTGAGTCTGGAACTGCCGCAAGTTGCTTTCTGTATTCCTCTTCGGCCACGGATTCCAGATATGTCTGGCTGCTCCAGCGCGAGTCAAAGTCATCGAGGCGACGCTTGTCTTCGGCAAGACTCTTTTCCGACTGCCACAGAGCGGCGACGTCCTCCAGTCGCATCCGGCTCTTCCCGAGGCCGGTGTCTCTTCCCGAAAGCTGCAGGGCGTCGCCCTAAAGCTGGACCGCACTCACATCGTCGGTGGCGTCGAGAAATGCCTTCAGATCGTCCGCTGAGTTGATTTCTTTTGAGGTAAAGCCGTAATCGCGTGTGAAGAGCGTTGAACCGGAAATATCAGGCAGCCGGGTCACGTTTGCGGTGAGTTCCACGGGGTCGAGCGAGTATTCGAATACCTGCACGACAGAAGGCGGTTTTCCAAGGTTAGTGAACGCGGCGTCGGCGATCTGCGCCAGCTGGTCTTTCCTGTTCCCACCGTCCTTTGGCAGAAGCGCGACGATGGTCCCGCCGGAGCCGAGAATGCGGAAGCGTGTTACGCCAAACTCGAACGCACCGGCCGGTAACGTAAAACCGGCCCGCACGGCGGGCACGTCATACAGGGCGTTGCGGAGCGCTTCGCTGTCGAGACCGCTTTCTTCGAGTACCGCGTACAGGAGCCAGTCTCTGAACTGGTCGTTTACATCGGTGTCCGGAGTATCTTCGGGCGGCGATCCAAAATGGACGGTGCGGGTCGTGTTGACCCGAAATGCCGAATTGCGGGCCACTGCGGAGGGCGCCCGAAACAACCACATCAACGTGCCGGCGCAGGCCAGAATCACGGCCAGCGAGACAATATTTGCGACGCGCTTCATTGCTTTACCTCCTGCATCAATCCCGCGGGAAAACGTGACGAATTCTGAACCAGCCCCTTGTAGCGTCTTATTCGACGCCGGTCAGCATCGGAAACTTGACCTCCGGCCATGGCCCGCGACGCTGCCCAGCGCGCCAGGGTCGACCGGTAAATCTCCGCCAGGCCAGCATCCGAATTCGGGTCGAAACGAAGAGGCCTCGGGGCAGCAAAAAAGTCGCTCAGTGCGTCGAGCGCTGCGGCGTCGTTTCCGGAAGCGGCGATCTTTTCTGCGCGGCCTCTCGCCGCGTTCATGGAGTATCCTGCGAAAGCTTGCCAACCGGCAAGACACGCCGTTGCAAGGACCAAAACAGCTGCCGCCGCCATCTGCCACCGAACCCATCTTCCGCGTCGACTCGCGAGCCAGTCCGCGAATGTCTCCTCTCCTCGCACCTTCTGAGTGGCTTTGGTGTGAACCAGCGGGAGGGCGGCTTCGGGCGGTTGAGCCAGTTCCCTTGGCTGGGCTGTATCCGCCTCGTCTCGCAATTGTGAAATCTGCGTCGCCTCGGCCGACCGCTCCCACTTTTCCGCGTCTTTTGTGGCGTTATCCGCCAGTGACACCAGTCGATTGCCCTGGCTGGTTAACTGTGCGCCAGGTTTAAGGAGCATTTCCTGTCGGATTTGAGCGACCCGTGCGCGCAGAGCGGCGAGGATCTGATTCAATTGCTCGCGGCTACCGCTGACTACCTGCGGGCCCGCATAGGTGGCGCTTTTGGCGATCGATTCGAGCGAGGTGCGCAATTCCTGCTGGTTCGCCAGCAGGATGGCCCGCTCATGATACATAACGCCGATGAAGCGATAGCAATCCGCGCACCATGGGGCAGCTGCGCGCAATTTTTCAGCAACGGCGATGGCTCTGCGGGTTATCTCGAGCCGTTTTGGAGAGCTGTCGGCTACCTGCAGTTCTTTGGAAACTCGAGTATTTATCTGATTCATCGCCAGAATGGCGTAAATCTTTTGCCGAGGAAAAAGGCGCGCTGCCTCTATGAGAAAATCGGCGCTTTCGAGGGGCAAGCCCGCTGCGACCATGGGATCCACCAGTTCGCGCTCCTCATCTTCGGTCAGGAGCTGCATATCCTGCTGTACCCGCGCCAGGGTCTTAAAGTGGACGAAAGGCCGTTCAAGGGGCTTGAGACCCGCTTTGATCTGGCCGAGGAAGAACCCAGCGTGAGAGTCCATCACAACTTCGCGGGCAAAACGGCGACGAAATTCGGGGCCTTCCACGCCAAATCCTAGCGCACGCGCGCCGCTTGACCAGCATTCGGCTGCATCGCCGCAGGAGCGGAGAGCGTCGAGGCATTCCTCGCGATAATAGTCGGATTTGTCCCAGATACCCGCGATCTCGGCCGCAAATTCTTCGCAGTGCGCCGCCATGAGCCGATTGAAAACGGCCTGCCCGCTCCGGTCGGATCGGCGGTATGCATCCAGCAGGCGCGCAGAAAGCGCCAACGAAGCCTGCGCTGGACGGTCCGAATAAAAGGATTCTGTTACGCGCGGGAAAAGCCTGTTCGCTTGGCCGGCTGCTGCGCTGATGCTCATCGGAGGGCCTCCGTTAGTTATATGCGAAAACCAGAGCCGAAAAGGGTCACTTTTTTGCTCAAAGACGAAATTTCACAATTGAGCCGTTAGATTTCGCTATGATACACCTAATCGGACGGAGCTCGCATTGCCTGACTACCCACAAATCGAACATATCGCCGGAGCCCTAAAGACGAGCCGGGTCACGATCGTGCTCGGTTCAGGGGCCAGTCTTGATCCGGCGAACGATATAGGAAAGCCTTGGAGGTCAGATCTCGGAGGGATGCCGAGCGCCGGCCAACTGGCGGGCATGCTGTCCGAAACATTCGGGGTGAGCCAGTCGACTTTGTCCCTGACTGCTCAACTGGTCGAAACCTGGCGAGGTACCGATGACCTGCGGAGTCAGATCAATGAAATTTTCTCGCGCCGAGCCCAGCCTCTTGTCTCCCACGAGTTCTGCGCCTCGCTCGCGGACTGGCGGCTGGCCAGACGTCGCCCTGAGGATAAGCTGCCGTATCCCTTGCCCACGCGGCTAACATGCCCCCTCTTCGTGACCACAAACTACGACACGCTGCTCGAAGATGCGTTCATAAGCCGCGGAATTCCCTTTGATTTTCTGACATACGACGTGCCGGACCAGTCTGGCGACCCCCGCCTCGAATCGTTTCGCTACGATCCGCAGGTGGCAAAGGATGATGTCGCGAGAATACCGTTTGGCGAAGTGGGCACGGAAAAGCGGGTCTGTGTAATCAAGATTCACGGCAGTGCATCGATAAGACAGCGGGATTCAGACCCGCCGCCTTTCGTAATTACGGAAGACGACTACATCGCTTACCTGGCCTCTGTTCGATGGGACGACTTCTTTCCGACGGGAATTCGTTCACACCTCAGCCGCTGCCACTATTTGTTTCTTGGCCACAGCCTTACCGACTGGAACTTGCGCGTTATGCTTCAGCAGATCACTCGGAAGGGTTGGCGGGGGCGAACAGATTACAAGATATGGGTGGTGAAAAAGCATGTGGAAGACTTCGAGCGAAAGTGGGCATCTTCAGCTCTAAACTCCGGGGAATTGATTGAGGCCAATCTCTCGGATTTCGTTCCACGGCTGGAGGAAAAGGTTACGTGCCGAGTTCAGATAGCCTGAAAGGGCCTTTCAAGGGCCTGCCAAGTTTCGAGCAAGCCGACTCTCCCATTTTTTTCGGGCGCGCTGCAGAGCGTCGTCTGTGCCTGAATAGTCTCGCTGCGAACCGCATTACGATCTTGTACGCGCCGAGCGGGGTCGGCAAATCCTCTCTATTAGCGGCAGGAGTTCTCCCCGATATCGAGGCTGAAGCCGAGGCGATTGCCGAGGACCGCGAAGACCCCCAAAAACGAGTGAGGCCCGGCCAGGCCGCTATCATGCTGCGCGACTGGAATGAAGATCCACTCGCGTCGCTTGCCCTGCGGATTGAGAGTGCGATGCAAGCCGCGGGTGTTTCCACGGCACAGGCCTCGACATCCGGCGTCGAAAGCCTGCTCTCCGCGTGGACAGCCTGGATGGGCGGACCCGTTTACCTAATCTTCGACCAGTTCGAACGATTGTACGCAGAGGGCCGGCTCAGCCGGGATTCCATCCAGCGGTTTATAGATAAGGTTGCGGCCTTGGTGAACGGTTCAGATATCTGGGTGAACGTGCTGATCGCGCTTCGGGAGGACTGTCTTTCGGTTTTGGACCACATTGGAGACGCAGTCCCCGCGGCGAAGCGCAACTGGATTTTGCTGGACGAACTTGGGGAAGACGGCGCCAGAGAAGCGATTCAGGGTCCAGTAAATTATTGGCTACAGAAGCGCCCGTCAGACCCAGAGTTAAGTCCTGATTTCATTAAGGGCCTTCTCGAGGTCACGTTAAGCTCGCGCGCTGGCGCCTTCAAAACCGGAACTCGCAAACGGTACAACACTGCTTTGCTGCAAATGATTCTCAAAGAGCGATGGGACGCAGCCGTCCGAACGGGTTCACGGTACGTCGAAGCGGCGGGCAAGGCCGAAGGGTATCAGGAGGGCGTCCAACGTTGGGTTCGGCTGCGTCTTGACACGATTCCAGGTGGCCTCCAGAACACCGCAGCGCGGATCTTTTCCCGCTTGATTTCTTCTGCCGGACGGCCTGTTCCACAATCTTTGGAAGAGCTGGTCTCCGCAACCGGCCAGACCGGTGACCCGCTCAATCGGGAAAACGCGAAGGAAGTACTACAGCTTCTTTCCAACACGAGCCGCGACGAATTCATCCTCCAGGAGATTCCCGCGGACGGAAACCCTCTTTACACCATCCGCCACGATTTTCTGGTTAAACCAGTTGATGTGTGGTCGCGAGATTTGCTTCGATCTGAGGAGATTCGTAAGAGCGCCTGGGTGTGGATAGAGGAGAGGCGCTCCGAAATGCTGTCCGGTCTTTTGAGCGTAGGCTTGTTCTTCTGCCTATGGCAATGGAAAGATGCAAGCTTGGCCCGAGAATTTATGCTGACGGGCCCGCAGATTTCCAACCGGTCTCTTCGAAGGGATCTTTTCGCTCCCGGTGCGCAACCCCGTTTGGGGGACAAGTTACTGGCTGCGACTTCCGACGGTGCTTTGTTCTGGGTGGTGCTGGACGAGAAGAAGGATATCGTCGAGGTTCATAATAACAGCAGCATACAAGACGTTTCCAGCACGCGAGATACACCTCGACAACGTCCTGAAATCAACAACGTCAATCAGGCGCGCAGCGGAGGAAGTTCTTCGAACGAGAGGGCGACTACCTGGCAGCCAGGGATAGCAGCGAGGCTGCTGAGATTCAAGGGCTCGGACCTCGTGGTTAGCAGAGATACGAAGTTAATATGCGATGAAGACCAGGGATGTGACGGGAAGATGACCGATTTGATCAAAGGACGGCTGGCCGGGATTATTACCGGAATGCGAGGAGTCTTCTACGCCGAAAAGGCGGGGCTGAGTGTTGTATTTTTGCAGGAGGACGGTCGGCTGCAAAATCCAGTCTCGGTTAGGTTAGCGGTGGACACCGAGGGAAACCTCGCCAAGCAAACTGCCATCGCGGTTTCCTGCAAATCTGATCCGCAGGCAAATTCAACTCAGAGAATTGCAGAGCTGACCGACGGTGGATTAAGGGTACGGCTATTCGATTGCGGTGGTCAGGGAGCGGGGTATTTCAATCTTTCAAAGGCGGCTTCTCACATTGCACTCGTGGAGTCGCCGCCCAGAACTATCCTAGAGTCAGGTTCCTCTACCGTCTTGAAACTGGCGGCGGCAGACGAGCGAGGTTGCATGGACATGTACAGCCTGAAGGGCTCCCGTATCGGCAGATACCCAGATGCCGAGGAAAAAGAAATACTACTCCACTGGCCTATTATCCAACCTGGTCAGATGGATGATGATTGCGCTAATACGCCGATGCGATGAGCCGTTGAGAATCGAGTTGGTCAAGTTGTTTCAAGTGTGGCCCTGCAAATCCCCTCTGCTTCTGAAGCCACGAAAATACAGCTTTACAAATTTAGACTCGTAATGAGAACCGCATCTCGTCAAGGGCGAACGCTCGGAACGTTAGTACGACAGCGGCGGCGCAGCAATTCCTAGGACAGATGCTTCGGTCCGAAGTGGACGATTTCATTGAAATTTGCATCGCGGCCCGTCCATGCTTCGGCGCTCCCGGAACGGACTCGCGGCAACGACGTGTCGACGTTCCTCTCGCTGGGAGACGAAATACAGCTTTCAGCGACGGCAAGTGCACCAGGAAATCCTGAGGACGTCCTACGTCGATGGCTAACAAAGAGAGAGACCGCGATTTCTGCGTCCGCGCAACAGATCCCGCGAGTCGCCGTCAAAGATCTTCAATCGTGATACTATAACCGCACCCAGAGTTCTGTCCAGCATGGAACGTCCGTTAATTGCGATTATTGGAGACGCCTCGAAGACCATCAATCCTGATCTTGCTAGGAGAGCAGGCCGAGAACTAGGAGCCGAGCTTGCCAAAAGGAATTGCAGAATACTCGTGTTTTCCTCCAGCGAAGGATTCATTGAGTGGGAAGCAGTGCAAGGGTACCGTAGCCTTGAGAAGAAGCTCCCTCCCGCGTCTATTGTAATAAGATACCCGCCGAACCTTCATTCCCTGTTTCCAGATGAGACGACCGACGACGCTGCGTTCGTGCGACGTCAACAGAGTGGCGATTGGGAAGCTTCAATCTACCCCTCCTTCGCCGAAATAGACGGAATCGTGCTAGTCGGAGGCGCCTACACGACGAAGATCGCTGGGCTGCTGGCCATGGGCTCCAAGACACCTATCATTACCCTTGCCGGATTCGGTGGTGGCGCGCGACAAGTGTGGGACTTCCTCAAGGGTGACCGAAACAGCCCGACTACAAACGAAGATCTCGATTTAATGGTACGGCCGGATTGGAGTGACTCGTCTGCGGCCAGGCTGGTAGATTCCTTGATGACGCAAATGCAGCGAAAGCAGGAGGAAGCCAGATTGACGGCTCTTGGAGACGGCGAACGCCACCGACAACGGATACTGACAAGGGTGACCATACTTGGATCAGGATTCTTCCTCGCTGTTCTGTTCTCGCTGACGCAACTC
>Ga0302326_10033912_pt1 | contig 10129 bp, 4 predicted proteins | sample Palsa_T0_3_FD_202264 | JGI IMG/M metagenome (GOLD analysis project Ga0302326, IMG submission 202264) | Peat permafrost microbial communities from Stordalen Mire near Abisko, Sweden - Palsa_T0_3 | ecosystem: Environmental > Terrestrial > Soil > Palsa > Peat permafrost | place: Sweden: Abisko...
CGGCTTTTCAGGGCCACCTACTTCCCGGCAACCGCTACCAAAGTATCGTAAATCAACTTCGTTCCCTGATCGAGCGACTTAATCTGCACCCGCTCATCGTTCCCGTGCATCCTCCGCAAATCCTCATTCGATATCGGATAAGGATAGATCCCATACACAGGCACGCCCCTGCTGCGCCACGCGCCCGCATCGGTCCCCGCCTGAAACAGATAGGGCGTCACTGGCACACCCGGCCAGATCTTCTGCGCGGAAGCTTCCAGTGCAGCATAGAGAGCTGTGGTGGTTGGTGAGTCCTTCACCCCCGCGACAGCGCCTGGAACCGTGCCGGGACGCGCCGCATTCGGCCGCCCCACCGTCACCTCGACATTCGGATCGCCGATCGCCTTCTTCACCATCGCGATCACATCCTCCGCTGTAGTGCCGGGGATGGTGCGGAAGTTGACGTTCGCTTCCGCCGACCCCGGAATCACATTCCCGCGAAACCCGCCATTGATGATCACCGGCGCAAGCGTGGTGCGCATAATCGCATGCAGCAGCGGGTCCTCGCTGATTGCTTTGTCCGCGGCAGCGAGTTTCGCGGGGTCCGAGCCGTCCACCAGGTCGGCGAAATACTGTTTCATGGGCCCGTCCGCGGTTTGCCCCAGGGTGGCGAAGAACTGGCGCGTGCTCGGCGTCAGCTCCACTTTGGTTTCATAATCCCCGAGCTTCGTAAGCGCGCGCGCCAGCGCGAATATGGCGTTATCCGGAAGCGGCATGGAGGAATGGGTTGACGTCCCGTGCGCGGAGAGCATCACAGCCATACTCGACTTGTCGTTGGTCGACACGCTGACGTACCGCACGTCCCCGTTCGGCTTTGTCAGAATCCAGCCGCCCTCATTGAGCGCGAATTCGCAATCCATCTTGTCCCAGTGCGATTGCGCCAGCCACGAAGTGTTGTAAGTGGCGCTCTCTTCGTCCGATTCCACCAGGAAAATCACATCGCGTTTGAGCGGCACTTTGTTTTTCGCGAGGTCCATCACCGCCTGCGCGAAGACGGCCATGCCGCCCTTGAAATCGATCGCGCCGCGGCCGTAAACGTACCCGTCCTTCATTGTTCCCGCGAAGGGATCCACGGTCCACTTGTCGCGCTCCACGCCCACCACGTCGCCGTGCGCGGCGATCAGCACCGGCTTCGCGCTGCCATCGCCTTTGAGCCGCGCGAACATCACCGACTTTCCGGCAACAGGCGTGGGAATGATGTCGATCTGAAACCCGAGCGGACGCAGTTTCGCGGCGAGAAGCTCGTCGATCTTTGCTTCGTTGCCAGGCGGATTGCTGGTATCCACCCGGATCAGTTCCGCAAGCAACGCGGCCGTTGGACTCTGCGCCCGTGCAGCCGCGCACATCAAAACCGCGACGATGCCGATACCTGGTCTCCCCACGAAAGTAGTCCTCCTCCGGGCCGAACTCTGACTATAGGCGAAAACCGTTGAACATGTCGTCCTGTTTCCAGCGGGCGGGCCATTTCGCCCGCATCGTTCCTGTGATAGACTTCCGGTCGATGTTTGCCAATCCTGCCCTTCGGCTGGTGATCGTACAGACCGCTCTTTTAACCGCGTTCGTGACTACCGGCAGCGCCCAGTGGTTGAATTATCTGGACCCCTCCACACCGCTGACGCCGTCCGGGAAACCGGACCTCTCGGCAAAAGCGCCACGAACCGCGGACGGTAAGCCGGACTTTTCCGGAGTCTGGCAGGTGGAACCACCCCCGCCGGGCGAGATCGAGCGGCTCTACGGCAAGGACGTCTCCGACGGTCCTCTGGCGGTCGCCGGGGACGACGTCAACCTTCACAGCAAGTACTTCATGAACCTCTTCATCGATTACAAAAAGGGTGAAGAACCCCTCACCCCGGCCGCCCGCGCAGCTATGCGACGGCCCGCCCAGCCCAGCGGCCAGCCCGCGGCCGAGCGTTCGCAGCTTTCCTACTGTCTGCCCACCGGCACGCCAAACCGATGGTTCTACGACCGTCCGCTTACGATTTTCCAGACCCCGAAGCAACTGGGCATCTTCTATGAAGCGGACGGCGCTTTCCGCGAAATCCATACCGATGGCCGCAAACTGCCGGAGGACCCGTTCCCTTCGTGGACGGGTTATTCCAGCGGGCACTGGGACGGCGATACCCTCGTCGTGGATTCCAACGGATACAACGAAAGAACGCGGCTCTCCGGCGGCTACCCGCACAGTGAAACCATGCGCATTCAGGAACGGTTCCACCGCCGTGACTTCGGCCACCTGGACATCGACATCACGGTCATCGATCCGGTGATGCTGACAAAACCGGTAACGGTCAAGGTTACCGAGCTCCTGCTCCCGGGGAGCGACATGGTTGAATATTTCTGCGCTGAAGGCGAGCAGGACGCAGCGAATATGTCCGCCATTCGCACCGCAACCCAGAAAGCGCCCACGCCGCCGGTGACACCGCGTCCTTAACGCTTGGCGATCCTTGAAGGACCGGCGCGTGTAATCCCCGGCATCTCGCCGCGGATAGTAAGCAGCGCTTTCCGCGCCTCACCGACTGGACGGCGTTGCGGCTAACCCACGTGAACCAGCGGACGCTTGTCCGGGTCCGGTTCAGCCCGGCGCAGAACTTCGTGTGCGATCGGCGCGACATCGCCTTCTCCGAGGATGAGAAACTTGATTACGTTGATCACCGGATTCCCTTCTGTCCATTTGAAATAGGCATGTGGCACCTTGCCGGTAGTTTTGCCCAGGTGAAGGAGAAGCGCGGCGATGGAGTTGGCCACCACAGGGGTTCGGGAGCGCAGCATGGCATGTTTGCCGATGCGTTCGCCGGTCACATGCATGGTTTCTTCGAACTCGGACGCATCGCCGCGGTCCACTTCGAGGAAGAAAAGCCGGTCGCCGGGTCCGATTCCATGCAGATATCGCACATGCACCTCAACTTCATCAAGGTGCTCCGGGGAGTTATTGTGACGCGGATGATGGGCAATGATCCGGAGCGGGTGTCCGTCATTTTCGGCGAGTAAGGCTTTTGCCGGCTCATCGAGATTTACGGCGGTAATGCGCAATTCGGTGGAGCGCATGGCGCGGGAAAGCAGGGAAGTCCCGATCATGGCCGTGATAAAGAACGACGCGATCTTTATGCCTTCCGGGCGTTCGTAGATATTGACAGCGGTCGTGTAGACGAAAACCAGAGTCATCAGGGAAAACGGCCAGCGCCATGTGGTTTTCCAGGCTGCGATAGATACCGCGAATGCGGCGGAGGTAATGAGCACGAGGACGCCTGTTGCGTAGGCTCCTCCCTGAGCGTCCACATCGGCATGGAACAGCAGCGTGACCGTGAAGGCAATTGCCATGAATACCAGCACGAGCGGCCGTGAAGCTCTGGCCCACTCGGGCGCCATCCCGAAACGCGGCAGATAGCGGGGGATGAGATTGAGCAATCCCGCCATCGCGGATGCGCCTGCGAAGGCGAGGATCAGGATGGTGCTCAGATCGTAAATGGAGCCGAAGGCATTGCCGAGGTACTGATGGGCCAGGTAGGCGAGAGCGCGTCCGTTGGCTTCGCCGCCTTCTTTGAATTTGGCGGCCGGGATCAGCAGGGTGGTAACGAGACTGGTGGCTATCAGGAAGACGCTCATGATCAGTGCCGCGGTCACCATCAGCTTGCGCGTGTTGCGAATGCGTTCCGGCAGGTCTTTGCCCTTGATCAGGGGCATGACCGCTACGCCTGTTTCAAATCCCGACAGTCCCAGCGCCAGCTTAGGGAAGAGAAGCAGAGTGAGGCCGAGCATGACCAGAGGATTGCTGTGCTCGGTGAAGAGGTTGTCCCGCCAGCGCGGAATGAGTTCGGGGTGGCGCATGATTTCCCGGACTCCGACAAAGGTGACCACTGCGTTGAGCGCGAGATAAACGCCCACCAGAACCACGGCTATGGTGATCGCTTCACGGAAGCCACTCAGAAAAATAGCGCCGAGCACTGCAAGCAGCACCAGCGTGATTCCCATCTGGCTGCGCAGGAGATCCGGCACGTATGGATTTTGTCTGAGGTGCGCGGCGGCGTCGGCTGCCGAAAGGGTCATGGTGATGATGAAATCGGTGGTGGCGAAGCCGAGCAGGATGAGCACGAACGTCTTACCGCTCCAGGCCGGGAAGAGGTTTTCCAGCATGCCGATGCTGCCCTGACCATTGGGGCTCGCAGCCGCGACACGGCTATACACCGGCAAGGCGCCCAGCAGCGTCACGAGGACCAGGACCAGCGTGGCGAGGGGCGACAGGAAACCCGCGGCGAGGAAGGCGATACCGGGCTGATATCCCAGTGTGGAAAAGTAGTCGACACCGGTCAGGCACATGACGCGCCACCAGGCGTGCTCGGCTTCCGGTTTAGTGGTGTGAATGCCTTTCGGGAGGCGGATGTCCGCGAGCAGCCAGTCGGCGAGGGTCAATCTTTCACCTGATTCAGGATTTTATAGATCTGCGCGCCGAATTTCTCCACGATTTTGATGCCGATCCCATGAACCGCTAGCAGTTCTGCTGCCGTTTTGGGTCTTGTCTCGGCGATTTCAAGCAAAACACGGTCGGAAAGGATGCGAAAGGCTGGCACTCCCTGCTTTTTTGCGAGGGCGGTTCGCCAGGCGCGGAGCAGCGTTTCGGCCTGCGTGTCCGATCTTGTCGCGACCGCCTTCGATTTCTTTACCGCAGTCGGCGCTGGCTTACCCTTCTTCTTCGCTCTCTTGCGGGCCGCAGCCGGCGCGGTGTCCCGGATAGTGAGATCGAGCGGCGCTTCGTTTTCGAAGTCCACATACTGCGCATCGCGCGTCAGGTGGACCTTGCGGTAGGGAATCTGTTTGCCGTCCTTTTCGAAGACCGCATCGGTGAGGCGAAGCAGGCCAGAGCGAGCCATTGCTCCAAGGAGTTCTTCGAACTCATCGCGGGTCATGCCCTTGTCGCCGCAGATGTCGCTATGGAGTTTGCCCGCGGAACGGCCGCTGTCGGTCAGCTCATTGAGGATGTCGCGGGCGGCTTTCTTTTCGCGGTCGTTTGCCGCGCGGAAGTGCTGCGCGATACAACTTTCCGGGGCGCAGAAATCGCAGATGCCGCATGGCTTTTGTACGTCGGTGACATCGCCGAAGTGTCGGATCAGGCTGGTCATGCGGCAGGAATTGCTCTGCGCATAACGGATCATGGCTTCGATTTGCGCGCGCTTCTGTTCGCCCTGGGCGACATAGGCATCCCGCCAGTCGTCCGCGCCTCGGGTTACTTCGTCAGAGGAGTCAACGAGCGCACCGCCGTGGGTCCAGAGTTTTTCGAGAGCCTTTTCAAAGGTGTCGGCGGGGATGCGGGTTTGCTTCTCGAGGTAGTCGCGCGCCTGAGGCTCCTTGCGCAGCTTTGCGTAGATCTGGTCGAGGAATCTGACGTCGGGGTAATCCCGCTCGAAGAAAAAATCGTGCGTATGCCGGTCGGCGTAGGAGTGCATCAGGATGGCGCGGCTGGGTTCGCCGTCCCGTCCGGCGCGTCCGATCTCCTGGTAGTACGCTTCCACGCTGCCGGGCAGGGCAGTATGGATTACGGAACGAATGTTGGATTTATCGATGCCCATCCCGAAGGCGATGGTCGCGACGATCACTTCGAGCTTGCCGTTGAGAAAGCCATCCTGGACGCGGCGGCGCCGGTCTGAGTCGAGACCTGCGTGATAAGCGGCGGTGTGGAAGTCCGCGGAAAGCAAAGCGGCAACGCTATCGGCTTGTTTGCGGCTGGGAGTGTAGATGATTGCGGGCCGATGGTCCGGATCGCCGAGGAGTTCGCGCGCCAGCTCCGGGCGCTGCGACGGGCTGGTTTCTACGACTTCGATGGCGATATTAGAGCGCCGGAAACCGTGAATGAAGCTGGCTGTGCTTTCAAGGCCCAGCTGATTGCAGATGTCTTTCTGGACGATGCCTGTCGCCGTGGCGGTGAGAGCGATCACCGGCGCAGGCCGGAACGTAGGCAGATACCCGCCGAGAAGCCGGTAGTCGGGCCGGAAGTCATGGCCCCATTGGGAAATGCAATGGGCTTCGTCGATGGCTACAAGGGAAGGCTTGCGGCGCGCCAGCATCTCGGGGAAGCCGTTTACGCGGAGGCGTTCGGGGGCGATGAAGAGGAACTGCAGTTTGCCGGCGAGGTAGTCGATACAGACCTGGCGCGAAGCCGCGCGATCGCGACCGGAGTGGATGCATTCGACGACGAAGCCGCGTTCGCGAAGTTTGGCGGACTGGTCTTCCATCAGAGCAATGAGCGGACTGATGACGAGAGTTGTGCCTCCGCGGGCGAGCCCGGGGAGCTGATAGCAGAGGGATTTCCCTGCGCCTGTAGGCATTACGAGCAGGGCATCGCGGCCGTCAACAACCGTGCGGCAGACCTCTTCCTGGTTGGCGCGGAACGCCGGAAACCCGAAAGCGCGTTTCAGCAGATCGGTCAGGGGTTCGTTCAGAGCGGCGGTTACCTGCGGCAGTTGAGCCGGTGTCGCTGGAACCGGCGCATGAGTCACCTGCATCTGGCCGACTTTGCCGACCACCTCGCGAACGTAGTCCTCGATCCCGCCGATGAACGGGGGGAGTTTGGCATCGCCCTTTTCGATCCGTTTCAGGTAAGCTTCCCACTGACCGGTCATCGCCGGACTTTTCACCTCGGGGTGCACGATTTCGATCAGCCGGACGCCTTTATCCGTGGCTTCAAGTTGTTTGCCGTTGCGGATGATGTATTCTCGTTTGAGAAGGGTCTCGATAATCGCGGCGCGCGTGGCGGGGGTGCCGAGGCCGGTTTCTTTCATGGCGTCGGACAGTTCTTTTTCATCGAGTGTTTTACCCGCCGTTTCCATGGCGGTCAGAAGCGTGCCTTCAGTGAGGCGCTTGGGTGGGCGGGTTTTCTTGCGCTGGCTTTCGGCCTTCAGGACATCGAGCGAGAGATTCTGTTCCAGGCCCGCCGGCAGCGCCTGCTCTTCTTCGGGTTCCTTCTTGCGGTTTGTTTGTGCGTCGAGAACTTTCCATCCCTCCTGCTGGATCATCTTGCCGGAGGAATGATAACGGTCCGTCAGTTCGCCATTGACGATCGCGCTGATTACCGTGGTGACCGACCAGATATGGTCCGCATGCCAGGCGCTGAGAAGGCGGCGGCAGATCAGATCGTAGATTTTGCGTTCGTCGGGCGTAAGATCGGCGCGGCCCGGTGACGTTGCCGTAGGGATGATGGCGTGGTGGTCGCCGATTTTTGCGTCGTCCACGAAAGCGCGCCCAAGCGGTTTCTCGCCGGTGCCAGGCGCAAGATGCTCGCGGTAAGGTTCGGCGATGGAGCGGACGACGGCAGGCAGCGTTTCGGCAATGTCTTTCGATAGATGCCTGCTGTCGGTTCGGGGATAACTGATCAGCTTGTGGCGTTCATAAAGCGCCTGCGCAGTATCGAGTGTCTTCTGCGCGCTGAAGCCGAACAGACGGTTGGCATGGCGCTGGAGTTCAGTGAGATCGTAGAGCGCGGGCGGGCCCATCCGGCGCGTTTCCAGTTTTATGGATTCGATCGCGGCTTTGCCCGTTTGCGCGCGTGCAACGATTTCAGCGGCCTCCTTGCCATCGGGATCGAGACGCGCCGATTTCTGTATCTCCTTTACATCGCGCACCCAGGTTCCGGTATAGGATTCGGCGGACGGTTTCGCGGACGGTCTGAACGTCGCGACGACTTCCAGATAATCCTCCGGCACGAACTGCCGGATCGCAAGTTCGCGTTCCACCAGCATTGCCAAAGTCGGAGTCTGCACGCGCCCCACGCTGAGCTCATCGCCATACGCCAGCGTGTACGCGCGGGACAGGTTCATGCCGACCAGCCAGTCAGCCCGGCTGCGCCCCCGTGCGGCCTCCGCCAGCGGCTCGTAGTCGAGCCCCGGACGCAGAGCGTCGAAGCCCTTCCGGATCGCCTCAGGGGTCAGCGAAGAAATCCAGAGCCGGCTTATCGGTTTGTCGCACCCCGCCGCTTCATAGATATAACGGAAAATCAGCTCGCCTTCGCGCCCCGCGTCCGTCGCGCAGATAACGCTGGCGACGCGCGGCGAAAGCAAAATCTTACGGACCGTTTCAAACTGGTCTTTGGTCTTCTCATACGTGACCAGCGGCCAGGATTCCGGAATCATCGGCAGCAGGTCGCGCCGCCAGGCCTTCCACTCAGGCCGGATTTCGTGCGGCTGCGCCAGCGCGGCAAGATGCCCGATCGCCCACGTGACCACATATCCGTTGCCATGCAGGTATCCGTCGCCGCGGGTTGCGGCGCCGAGAACCTTCGCGATATCGCGCGCGACCGACGGCTTCTCGGCGAGTACGGCTATAGTGGAGCTCAAATCACCAGTGTAGTGGCGGCTAATTCTTTACAAAGTCTTCCATCACGGCTTTGCGGAGTACCGCGGGCGGCAGCAGCCCCTGCGACAGGATGAAGTCGTGAAATTTACCGGCGTCGAACTTAGCCCCCAGCGCCTTTTCCGCAGCCTGGCGGATTTCAAGCAGCCGCGTCATCCCGTCGAAATACGAGACGGCCTGCCCGGGCGAGCGGAAAGTGAAGCGTTCCACTTCCTCGGTGGCGAAGGCCTTCGAGCACACCACGTCGGTCTCGAGAACATGCATCGCCTGGTCGGGCGTAATCTTTCCCTGCTGCAGTTCCGGGTCGAGAAACGCGCGGGCCGCGCGCAGAAGACGGAAGTCAAGCGACACCAGCTTTCCCTCATCCGGCATATAAGGGAGCATGAACGATTCCGCATAGAGCCCCCAGCCTTCCACGTTGGTGCTGTTGAACGCGAACAGCGCGCGCGCCAGCGATACGCCGTGCTCGACCATCGCGTCGAACTGGAGTTCGTGTCCGGGCCGGGCTTCGTGGATTGTCAGCGTCCATGAAGCGGCAGCGTAAGTGAAATCGTCGTATTTGAGCGCGTCCCCGTTCTGGCCCGTGGTTTCCAGTGGAAGCACGAAGGCCCCGCGTTCGCCATGGTTATTCAGCAGCGGAGGAGGCTGCATATGCGGCGCGGGCTGCTGTGCGGTCTCCGCGGCCGTAGCGATTTTGATGATCGCAGGACGCGACGGCAGCGTCACCAGATGATTCGCGCGGACAATATTCTCGATTTCCGCAAGCCTTTTCTCATAATGCGGGAGGATTTCATTGCCCGGCAGCTGATCTTTCTTCAGCGCCGCGATCACGGCGCGGTAATCGGACGACGGCAGTCCGCGCTGCTTCGCGATTCTGGCCGCTATGGTTTGCATCTGCGACTGAATGTCGGTGAAGCTGGCATGCGCAAGCCGAACCAGTTCCTCCGGTGTATAGTCTACCCCGTACTGCTTCAGATTGATCGTATAAACCTCAGGCGGCAGCCGGAAGTCCGTCCGGGCTCTCGGCAGAACCTCTTTACGCACGAATTCGTCATACTGCGCCAGCTGTTCTTTCAATTTGGCGAAGACGGGCTGATAGCCCTGAATCTTGTATTTCTCCAGCAATAACCCGATGCCGGTCACATAGGCGTTCGTATTGCTGAGGTCCTTCTCAACCTCTTCTTTGGACGGACCAAGCAGCTTCGCATTTCCCTCCTTCTCACGGAACCGGTCTTCTGCGAGCACGGTAAACGGCTTGTATCCCGATTCCATGCCGGTGTATTTCTTCAGCCGTACCAGCGCGGCGGGACGGCGTGAGGCCGCGATCTGGTCGTCGAGCAGGGACTTAACACCATAAAAGATCCCGCCGCCCGCACTCCCATAGGGCAGAAAGTATTTGTCATAGACTTCCGACTGCTCAATCTGGCGGTCCGCGGCGGAGATGAGTATTTCGAGATCCTGTTTGACCAGCGGGTCCTTCTCGCGGGCCAGCCGGGCCTGGAGTTCCGTGCGGACGGCACGGGTATCCGCCCTCTGACGCTCATTCGTATCCGCTTCGTTCGGCGAAATTTTCTCGTCGAGTCCGGTCATCCCGGAGGCACCGGACGATTCGGGCGAATATTTGGCCCCCTCATCGAGAAGCAACTGCGCGTTGGCATTGCTGCGGACGACCCATGCGGGCTGGGTTTGCGCGAAGGCCGATGCGGCTAACAGAACGGCGGGGAAGAAGCGAAAGACCATACACCCAAAGTAG